>ERZ1370068.2527-contig-1671_pt1 | contig 24947 bp, 39 predicted proteins | sample MGYA00561227_ERZ1370068 | MGnify/ENA primary metagenome ERZ1370068 (study PRJEB38410, sample SAMEA6850437) | metagenome | study: Metagenomic assessment of the ecological functions of the soil: analysis of the soil microbiota associated with the...
CGTTACGTATTGCTGTCCTGGCCAGCGCCGACGAGGCCGTGGCCCTGATTTCCGACGGCGCGACCATCATGATGGGCGGGTTCGGCCTGTGCGGGATTCCGAGAACCTGATCACGGCGCTGCGCACGCCGCGGCACCAGGGACCTCACCGTCGTCAGCAACAACGCCGGCATCGACGATTTCGGCATCGGCGTGCTCCTGCGCTCGCGCCAGGTCCGGAAGATGATCTCGACCTACGTCGGCGAGAACAAGGAGTTCGAGCGGCAGTTTCTGACCGGCGAAATCGAGGTCGAGCTCGTGCCGCAGGGGACGTTCGCCGAGCGGATCCGCGCCGGCGGCGCCGGTATCGAGGGCTTCTTCACCCCGACCGGTTATGGGACGCTCATCGCCGAAGGTAAGGAGACGCGGACGATCGACGGCATCCCCTACGTCCTCGAGAAGCCGCTGAAGGCCGACTTCGCGTTCGTGAAGGGGTGGAAGGGCGACCGCCTCGGCAATCTCGTCTATCGCAAGACTGCGCGGAATTTCAATCCGGTGATGGCGACGGCGGCGACCGTCACGATCGCCGAGGTCGAGGAACTGGTCGAGCCCGGCGCGATCGATCCCGACCACGTCGTCACGCCCGGCATCTTCGTCCGTCACATCCTCCGGGGCGAACGCTACGAAAAGCGCATCGAGAAGCGGACCGTCCGGCCATGCCTGACGCACCCGCGACCGCATCGTCAAGCGCGTCGCGCAGCGAGCTGACGCGACGGCGACTACGTGAACCTCGGCATCGGCATGCCGACGCTCGTCGCCAACCACATTCCGCCCGGCGTCGACATCACGCTGCATTCCGAGAACGGCCTGCTCGGCATCGGGCCGTTTCCGACGCGAGGACGAAGTCGATGCCGATCTCATCAACGCCGGCAAGGAGACCGTGACCGAGATTCCCGGCTGCGCGTAAACTTCAGCAGCGCCGACTCGTTCGCGATGGTCCGCGGCGGACACATCGATCTCACGGTGCTCGGCGCGCTGCAGGTGGATCAGGACGGCAACCTCGCGAACTGGATGATCCCCGGCAAGATGGTGAAGGGCATGGGCGGCGCGATGGATCTCGTCGCCGGCGCCAGGAAGGTCATCGTCGCGATGGAGCACACGACGCAGAGACGGCGGTCACAAGATTCTGAAGCAGCTGCACGCTGCCGTTCACCGGGATGAAGGTGGTGAACCTGATCGTCACCGAGCTGGCGGTGATCGAGGTCACCGATCGCGGGCTGGTCCTGAAGGAGATCGCGTCGGACACGACCGTCGAGCAGGTCCGCGCCGCGACCGGCGCCGACGCTCATCGTCGCGAATCCACCGCACATTCTGAGGTCGACGGGAACCCCGCGGATCACACCGCCTCTGTTCCGGCTGAGCGAGACAGCGCTTCAGCTGATCGGCGACGACCCTGACATATGGATCGCGCAGCATGGTGACGTGCGAGCCGGGTACGACCGTGACGTCCACGGTGGTCGCGAGATCGGACCATCCAAGGTCGCGTCCGCAGACTCGAAACAGCGGGCGGGCGCGCGCTCGAAACAGGGTGAGCCGACCGTCGTAATGCTTCTGGCGTGTAATTCTCGAGCGCCGCGTACTCGACTTGCAGGCGCTGCCGCGATTCCTCAGGGGCCTGCCACATCCCCACCACGTCGCGGATATCGACGCTCTCCGCCTGCCGGCGTGAACCGCCGAACGTGCGGCGGATCGTCCCCCAGCACACGCGCGCCTTGCTGCGCAGGCGTCCGATCATTTCTCCGTGCTCGGCGTGCAGAAAGTCGTCGATGAACCAGTAGGGAAGATTGCGCGAGAAATCGACCATCCACGAGAATCCGAACGGCAACGTCGGTTCCGGGCTCTGCTGGACCCTGATCGAACACGGCCAGCAGCGAGACGACGTGACCGCGCGCACGCAGTTGCCGGGCGATCTCGAACGCGATGATCCCGCCCGACGAGTAGCCCGCCAGGGAGTACGGTCCGTCCGGTGCGACGGCGAAAATCTCGTCGAGATAGCGCGCGGCCCGCGCTCGACCGTGGGGTAGGAGCGTGGATCCGACGGATGCAGCCGCAGGCCGTAGAGAGGCTGGTCCTCGCCGAGATACTGACCGAGGACGCCCAGCCCCAGGACGCTGCCGCCGATGCCGGCGACGCAGAACAGCGGGCGCTTCGTGCCGTGCGGTTGAATGGGCGCGAGCGCTGACTGCGATCCCGCATCGCCGGCCTCATCGATCGCGGCGGCGAGCTGGGACACGGTGGGCGAGCGCAGCAGAATGCTCAGCGGCAGTTTCTTGCCGAAGCCGTGCTCGATCCTGGCGAACAAGCGCGCGCCGCGAGCAGTGAATGACCGCCAAGGTCGAAGAAGTTGTCGTCGATGCCGATCGTCGTCACGTGAAACAGCTCGGCCCATATCGCCGCGAGGTTCGCCTCGGTCGGTGTGCCGGGGCGTTCGTCGCGGCGGTGCGCCGCCGCGGCGGGACGATCGCACTTCGGCAACGCACGGCGATTCACCTTGCCGCTTGCGGTGAGCGGCAGCGACGACATCATGGTGAACTGTGAAGGCACCATGTAGTCGGGCAGTTTGGCTTCCAGGAACGCACGCAGCTGCAGCACACCGGGCAAGTCGCGGCCGGATCCAGGACCACATACGCCAGCAGCCGCGTGTCTCCGTCTTCGCTCTCCGCTGTGACGACGGCCTGACGCACGGCTGGATGCTGGACCAGCGTCGCCTCGATGCCCTCGAGCTCGACGCGAAATCCGCGAATCTTCACCTGATAGTCGGAGCGGCACGAGGTATTCGACGCGGCCGTCCGGCAGAAACCGAGCGCGATCGCCGGTCGCGTACAGCCGAGCGCCCGGGGTGCGGTCGAACGGATGCGGGATGAATTTCTTCGCCGTCAGCGCCGGCTGATTGCGATAGCGCGCGCGCCAGGCCGTCGCCGCCGACATACAGCTCACCGGGTATGCCGATCGGCGCGGGATTTCAAGTCGGGATCGAGAATCCATCCCTCGGTGGCCGCGATCGGCCAGCCAATCCGGGATCGATCGCACCGTTCGGTCATGCGGACGCGGCACCCGCGTAACAGTGCGTGAACGTGGTGGCTTCCGTGGGACCGTAGCCGTTGATGATCTGTCGTCGCCCGGCAGCAGGTCGAGCCCGCGCTGCGACATGAGGGACCGAGAGCGGCTCGCCGCCGATGACGAGATCGCGGACCGATGACAACGCCTCGGGACACTCGTCGATGATCGCGTTGTAGAGCGAGGCGGTCAGCCAGAGCGAGGTGACGCGCTCGCGCTCGAGGACCGACGCGAGCTCCTGAAAGGATCCGAACGGGCCTGGATAGATGGCGAGCCGCGCGCCGTGCAGCAGCGGATGCCAGATCTCCAGCGTCGACAGGTCGAACGACATCGAGGACAACAGCAGGAAGACATCGCTCGAATCGCCCGGCAGGAGTCGAGCCCGAACGCCAGCGCACGATGCCGCGGTGCGGCACCTCCACGCCTTTCGGCGTGCCAGTCGTCCCCGACGTGCAGATGATGTAGGCGAGGTTGTGCGGCGCCGCCTCCCGCCCGAGATTGACGGTGCTCTGACGCGCGATCTCCGGCCCATCGGGATCGACGCAGGTGATCGGCAGATCGCCGAGCAGCGCCCGCACCTCACTGCGCGCGGCCGATGACGAGCGACATGCCGACGTCGCGCACCATGTAGGCCAGGTGCTCGTGATTCGCCGTCGGTTCCAGCGCTACTAGCGCAGCCGCCTGCCTTGAGGATCGCCAGCAGGCTCGTGATGAGCGCTGCGGATCGATCGAGGCAGACGCCGACCGGGTGGTCGGCACCGACGCCGCGCGTCCGGAGGTGGTGCGCGATCTGGTTTGCGCGCCGATTCAATTCGCCATACGAGACGATCTGGTCGGCGTGCGCACGAGGGCGACGGCGTCCGGCGTTCGGTGCCGCCTGTTCCTCGAACAACTCGTGCACGCACCGGTCACGAGGATAGTTGCCGGCTGACCTCCTCGACCACGCGACGAGCTGCTGGCGCTCCGAATCGGGGAGCAGCGGCAGCTGCGAAATCGGTGTCGCCGGTTGGGCGGTGGCCGCCTCGACCACCACACGGAAGTGGCGTCCGATGCGCGCCATCGTGTCGGCATCGAAGATATTCGGCGAATAGCGAAGCACGCCGCGCGGATCATCGCCGTCGTCACTGCCCGCGACGAGCGTCAGAAACGCATCCGCAGCGACGCGATCGCGCGCCGTCGGCATCCACGCCGCGGCAGCACCATCGCCGCGATCGTCCGCATGATGAAACGCAAACATCACCTGACAGAGCGGCTGGCCGCCGATTCCCGGCGTCCGCATCAGCTCGATCAGTTGCTCCTGCGGAACATCTCGATTGGCGTACCGCCGTCCGAGACACCTGGTGTGACGCGCTGGAGAGTGTCGTGAAAGTCGGATTGCCCGAGAGAGATCGATTCGCAGCGGCAGCGGCGTCGCCGGTGAGCGGAAGACGGTTCGCCAGGGTGTGGACGAATCCGTTGAGATACGTGCCGATGACGATGTCGTCTTGTCCGGTATAGCGATGGAGGAGAACGGCGAACGTCGCGGCGAGCGCGACAAAGGGCGTGATCTCCTTCCTTGCGGCACAACGCCCGGAGGGCACGGCCCGTTTCCGGCGACAGTTCAATCTGCTGATGGGCCGGTTGACCTGCTCTGAGCGGTGACCCAATCGTGATCGGTGAACAGCTGCAGTTTGGGCAGATCATCGGCGAGCTGCCGCCGCCAGTAGGCGACCTGACTCGACAACGGCTCTGAATCGTCCCGCTTCCGGGAGGCGGGTAGGGGCATAAGAGCGGCCAGTCTCGGAAAAGCAGGCCCAGCGCCAGCCAGTCTGCCAATGCCCAATGCAGCGTGTGAATCACCCAATGCGTCATCGCACCTCTTTAGAGAAATCTGCCCCGACGAGTCGTTTGGAGCCGCTTTGTCCTACCCTCGAGCTGACGGAATTCCCATCGGTAGGGTCAGAAGCGCGAAGATTGTGAGGGGACCGCGCAGTCTCGCGAGAACGGCTCGCCAAAGCGCGCGCACCGTCGAGCGACGGTTTCACGAGATGTTGCGAACGATCGGCGTCTCGCCCGATCGTGCGATGACGGGCGGCACATCTCCGGGCCGCGCGGGAAATGACGTTGATGGTGCGGTGTCGGAGGTGTCGGACACCGCCGTGCGCGTCATCGATCGCGACGTCCCGCTCCCGATCGTGCGGGGAGATCACGAGATACGCTCGTTGCCCGTTTGAGCCGGTAATTGACGTCGACGCGCGCGCAGCGGGCGCGGATAGCGACGGAGTTGCTACACTCAACGACGTGGACCCGATCGAACGACAACGGACTCCGCCGCATCTCTGGCTGTTCAAGCGTGGCAACTCGACGCTCGACCTCCTCGAGACCGACCTCGGCCGCGACGAGGACGAGAGCTTCGAAGGGATCCGCTGCCCGCTCTGTGGATGGCAACCCCTCGCCATCAGAGCCGGTGGCGTTGTTTTCGGGTGACGGCCCCGAGCCGCCCTTTCCCGCTTGCGGCACGACCTGGAACACATTCAAAACCGCGCGGCCGCTGTCCCGGATGCGCGCATCAGTGGCGCTGGACCTCGTGCCTGCGATGCCACGAATGGTCGCTGCACGAGGACTGGTATGGCTCGGGTGACGGCTCGTAGTTGTCACCAATTTCTTTCTACGGCGCCGTGAGCTTGGGCTTCGCCGGGATGACGTTGATGGCGAGCTTGAGGCGGCGCGGTGATCGGCGGCTTCGCGGTCGACCCGATCGCGCCGAACGTTTCCGACGGGATGTCGGGGTTGGCGAGGTTGGCGACGACCTCGATGCGCGCTGCCGCGCGGCAGCGTCATCGGCTTCTCGAACCAGTAGCGCCGCGATCCCAGTCGGCGCGGGTGTTCAGCCGGATCATCGGCGCGCGCGATCCGTCGGGCCGCACCGCCGTCATCTACCAGCAGCGAGATGTTCGCCCGGCACCTCGTCGGGCCGCATGCGCTAGCGCCTGCAGATCTTGTCGATGGCGTGCGCTGAACGTGAGCGGTCTGGTCCTTCGCCGCGGCGCGGCGGCGGCGATTCGATCGGCACGGTCAGGAGCTCCTGCGCCGTCCCGCTCCGGTGCGAAGTAGACGCCGATGGTGCTGCGATCGGTCACCGTCTTGACCTTCGAACTGCCACGTCTTCTTGTAGTGAATCGCGCACGCCGAGCTCGGCGCCGGCCGGCAGCTTGAACGCCACCTGACCGTCGAGCGGTTCGGCACGCGTGACCCGGCACCCACAGCGCGAGCACCTGATCGGCTGGCGCCGCCGCCGACGGTGACGCGCCCTTCAGAACGATGACGTCGCGCTGCGGACGACGGACGGCGTGCCGGGCGAGGAGATCGACGGCGCGGACCCAGCGCGCTTCCTTCGTGCCGGTCGGCAGCGTGAACTCTTGCGAGTCCGTCCATCTTGTCGGCGGCGCACGGTGAATTCCGACGGCAGCTTCAGCGCGCAGATCAGGCGCGCCCATCACCCAGTCGTTCGTCAGCGTCGACCGCCGGCAGCGTTTGATCGAGATTGCCTGCGCGGGTTGCCGCCGGTCGCCCATGTCAGGATGATGTCGAGCTCTTTCGGCGGTCAGCGTGTGCGCGTGCTTCAGATCTCGCCGTAGCCCTTCGTCCGCGTTCCACGGCGGCATGTGCGCCGGCGACGAGCTCAGCGCGGATCGATTCGGCCCACGGAAACGCGTCGCTCGTAGGTCGTCAGCGACATCGGCGCGATCGCCGCGTTCGACGTGACAGCTGGCGCACCGCTCGCGGAAGATCGGAAACACATCGTCGTTGAACGTGTATTTGGACGTGATCGCCTTGTGCGCGTCGCCGCGGCTGGCACGGCGAGCGCGACGGCGGCGAGGATCAGGACGGCGACGGCAATCGGTCGCGCGGGTTTCATTTGCCGTGGAAAGACCGACTCGACCTCTTTGACGGCGGCCGACGAACTGCGTATACGCGTCGCTGATCTGCTGCTTGTTGCCGATGTCGCCGAACGCGTCGAGGAGCCAGGCCGAACGCACGAGCCGCTTGATCGCAGGCGCGGCGATCCGGCGATGCTCGGGCGGCGAGATCGTTCTTGTCGTTCGTCGAGCGCGAGCGCGAGATCCTTCGCCTGGAACGCCGGCACGTAGACGCTCGCGAACGTGCGCCTTGATCGATGAAGCGCTTGATCTGCTCGGTCCGCGTGCGACAGCTGCGCGAGCATCTCGGGCACGCGTGTCGGGAATCGGCAGCGGCATCAGCGCGGGATCGACGCCGCTCGACGGCGCCGTCGGCGTCGAAGCCACCGCGGAGTTGGGAGAGTTCGCCGCGGATGCGGCCGGAGGTTCGCTGCCGCGCGCTCTGCGCTGCGGCTGTTGTTGCAGTGCGTGCAGCCGTGGTCGTGACCGGCGCGACAGGCTCCTTCGAGTAGCCGGGGAACGTGAAGTCGAAGTGATTCTCGGGCGAGGCCGCCTTGAACCGCAGCTTCGCGGACCATCTCCGCCGGAAACGGCAGCGCTGCCGATCGTCGCCTCGAGGAACCGCCCGTTCTGCACGCGGGACGAGGCGGAATCGACGCGCCGCCCTTCGTGATGATGCGACCGGACATCGCGCGCACCTGAGCTCGCGCGCGAGCGGCTTCGGTGAAATCGTCGTCAGAGATACATCCGGAACACGCCGCCGTCGCGGATACGGTCCCTTCGAGATGGTGCCAGTTGTCGGGCGCCATGAAGAAGAGGCCGCCGTGCTGCGGGTTGTGGTTGCCGTGCGCGCGCGGCGAGAACTTCTTCACCATCGGCGATCCGTCGGCGCACTTGCCCGGATTCACCGGTCGATGTTCGTGTCCGCGCACGTCCACGACACCGACATGGTGACCTGGACGAGCTCGCGGCCGTCGATCGGGCAGCGCGCCGGGCTTCGTCCTTGATCACCGCCGCGTGGACCGGGCAGGTCCAGACCGAGTCGAGCCGGATCGGCTTCAGCTCCATGCCGCATTTGCGGCAGCGCCCGGCTTTGTCCTCGATCACGTCCTCGTCGCCGACCATCGGGCAGACGTACGAGATCGGCGGCAGCCTGCGTCGTTGGCTGCGGGCTGCGCAGCTCTGCGCGCGGCCTGCGGCCAGCGCGCCTGAACGCGATCGCGATCGAGGAGAACCGCGATTCATGTCGCTAGTGCATGAGCGTATCAACTGACGGCGTGCGGATCACAACCGGCCTGCGAGCCACAATTTTCAGGCCGCGACACGGGCGGCGCGGCAATGTCAGGGGACCCGCGCACCAGCTGATGTTATACACCTCGCCATGGCGCGACAGCTCATCGGCCTCCTTCTGATCGGATGGGTGCTGGCGCCGCGGCGGACGCGAGCAGCGCGTTCGAGGCGTTCTGGGCCGCGGAATCGCCCGAAGCCGCCGCGCGCCGTCGCCGACGACGTCGTCAAGTCGGGCGTGACGTTCGACGAGGCCTACCGACGGCTGAAGCAGGGACGCACCTATACCCGCGCAGCCGACCGGCATGATCCGTCTCACGAACCGGACCGGCGGCCCGGGCAGCATCGAGCATCACTTCGCGCTGAACATTCCCGCGGCCTACGATCCGTCGCGCGAAGTATCAGGTTCGCTTCCAGCTGCACGGCGGCGTCGGCGGACGTCAGAGCAACGAGCCGCCGCCCAATGCCGGTGGTATGACATCGGCGCGCTCGAAGGCCGTGCGACATCGCCCAGATCTACATCGTTCCGTTCTCCTGGAACGCGTCGCCGTGGTGGAGCGGCGACCAGGTCGTCAATCTTCCGCGGCATCCTCGACATCGCCAAGCGCCGCTACAACATCGACGAGAACCGTGTCGTCGTGTCCGGTGTGTCGGATGGCGGCACCGGTCGCATCTACCTCCGCGATGCGCGACGACGCCATGCGCGAGCTTTCTGCCGCTGAACGGCTACTGGCTGGTGCTCGCCAGCTCCGACATCCAGCGCGGCGCCGCGCTGTATCCGAACAACACATGCGCGACAAGCCGTTCTTCGTCGTCAACGGCGGCCGGGATCCGCTGTATCCGACGTCGCGCGTGCGATCCGACGATTGCGCATTTCAAGCAGGGGCGGCGTCTCGGTCGACTATCGGCCGCAGCCGGACGCGGCGCACAACACGCGGTGGTGGCCGGAGGTGCGGGACGGCTTCGAGGCGTTCGTGCGCGAGCATCCGCGCCAACCGCTGCCCGACACGCTGACGTGGGAAGCGGGAAGTCCGACCGAGTTCAATCGCGCGCACTGGCTGCGTGATCACGTCGCTGTGGCACGCGCGCGGCGAAGCGGCGTCGCTGCCCGACCTGAACGAGCATGACCGATCCGCCGGCGCGGACTTCGGCGTCCGGTCGATCGGCGTGCGCATCAATCGCGTGATCCCGGGGTCGAGCGCGCGAGCGGATCGGGTTGAAGGCGGGCGACGCCGTGGTTCGGTTGAACGGTGATTCCGTCCGCGTCAGGGAAGACCTGGACAGAAGTGTTCGAGGAGCTGACGTCTGGCTCGGACATCACGCTCCTCGTGGCGCGCAACAACGCGCCGGTCGAGCTGACGGGCCGCTACGAGCCGAAGATGGTCACGCGGCCGCCGCGCGCGGTGTTCGACCGCACGCGGCCGTCGGGCCGCGTCGATGTCACGCGCAGCGGCAACACGGTCACCGCCGTCACCCGCGGCGTCGGCGGGTTCACGCTGCTCATCTCACCGGATCAGTTCGATTTCAGCAAGCCGATCAGCGTCGTCGCGAACGGGAAGACCGTCTTCGATCGGGAAAGTCCAGAAGGATCTGGAGATGCTGATGAAGTGCGCGGCCGCCGACAACGATCGGACGATGCTCTTCGGCGCCGAGGTGCACGTCGATCTGACGAGGTGAAGGTTCAGGATTCGGTTTAGGATTCGTGATTCGTGATTCGGGATTCAGGGGTTTGGGATTCGTTGGGACTCGTGGCGATCAAATCCCGATCCCGATCGAGTCCCGACAGACTCACTCGGTTCGTGCAATCACCGTGACGCCCACGGCCGGTTGCCGACTGGCACTTTCTTCGACACCTGCCTGGTCGCGAGATCGACCACCGAGACGTCGTTGGACGGTCCGTTCGCGGTGTAGGCCGTCTTCCCATCCGGCAGCAGCACCACGCCCCGGCCGCTGGCCGACCGGCATCGAGCCTGTGTGCCGCGCTGGTCTTCGGATCGACGAAGAAGAGGCTGCCGAACGATCCGGTCGTGACGTAGACGGTCGAGCCGTCCGGACTCACCGTGATGCCCATCGGGCGCGACTTCGGCGTGTTGCCCTGGCCTTCGAGCTTGATCAGCCGGAGAAATTTGTGCTGCTTGCCGTCGATGACGGCGATGGCGCCGTCGTTCTCGAGTGACACGTACGCGCGCGAGCTGTCGGGCAGGAATCCGATCGAGCGCGGGCGGTGGCCGACGGGGACCTTCTTGAGCACTTTGTTGGTCGCGGTGTCGATCGCGTAGACGGCGCCCTCGTCCTCGCTCGTCACGTAGACGACCTTGCCGTCGGGGCGAATGGTGACGCCCTCGGGCTCATCGCCCATCTTCACGGCGGTGACGATGGGCCCGATTCGCAGATCGACGACGCTGACCTGCGCCGCGTCTTCGTTGGCGACGTAGAGGCGTTTGCCGTCGGCGCTGATGTCGAGCTGCTCGGGATCGTTGCCGGCATGGATCACGCGTCTGACCTTGTAGGTATCCGCGTCGACTTCGCCGATGCCGTCCGCGCTGCGATCGGGCGGCGGCAGCTTGCTCTCGATCGGTCCCGGGCGGCGCGCTCGGCGATCCGCTGAGCGCGACGTACGAGCGTCTTGCCGTCGGGGCTCGCCCTGATCCCGCGCGGCCGTTTGCCGAGCGGCGCGGTGGCGATCACCGCCTGCGTGGCGGCGTCGATGACGCTGAGATCGCCGGACGCTTCGTTCGTGACGAAGACCCGAACCCTGGGAATCGGCGGCAGGCGCGGGCGGCGCGGCCGCGGCGGCCGGCTTCGGCGCCTCGGATGGCGGCTTGTCCTGCCCGCAGGCGGCCGCGGTCGCGGCCAGCGGCGGCGACGATGATGAGAACGTATGCACGAGTCTGCATGGTGCGCGGATGATACCGCACGATCCGACAACTCTGTAGGGCGCCGTGCGGCGTGCCGTCCGTGCAGTATCATTCGCGCTCTCGGAGCCGCTGTGCATCTGACGCCTCGCGAAGTCGACAAGCTGCTGATTTTTCCGCCGGCGAGCTCGCGCGCAAACGCCGCAGCCGCGGCCTCAAGCTGAATCACCCGGAGGCGGTGGCGCTGATCACGTCGGAGATCCTCGAGCTGATTCGCGACGGACGCTCGGTCGCAGAGATCATGAGCGTCGGCCCAACCATCCTCGGCGCGGACGCCGTGATGGACGGCGTCGCCGAGATGATTCCGGAGATTCAGGTGGAAGGCACGTTTCCCGATGGCACCAAACTCGTCACCATTCACCAGCCCATCCGATGACCGACGAACCTAACCCACCACCGAGGACACGGAGGACGCGGAGGAAAACACGTGGAGAGCGTCCAGGTATGAAGCCCGGCGAATATCTCCTCGCGTCCGATCCGATCGAGCTGAACGCCGGGCCGCGCGACGCAGGCGGATCGAGGTCAGCAACCGCGGCGACCGGCCGGTGCAGGTCGGATCCCATTGTCCATTTCTTCGAGGTCAACCGCTGACCTCGCGTTCGACCGCGCTGCCGCCATGCGGCATGCGGCTGAACATCGCCGCCGGCACCGCGGTTGCGCTTCGAGCCGGGCGACACGCGCGAAGTCGAGCTCGGTCGCCATCGGCGGCACGCGCGAGATCGTCGGACTGAATCAGATTCGGTCGAGGGCCGCTCGACGATGAAAGCGTCCGCGCTGCGGCGCTCAGAGCGGTGAACGATGTTCTCGATCAGCGCGAGAAATCGATCGACGCACCTACGCCGGACCACTACGGACCGACCACCGGCGACCGCATTCGTCTCGCCGATACCGATCTGATCATCCAGATCGAGCACGACGCGACGACCTACGGCGACGAGGCGAAGTTCGGCGGCGGCAAGGTGATTCGCGACGGCATGGGGCAGTCGCCGATCGGCCAGCCGCGACGCCGGCTCGCCCGACCTCGGTCATCACCAACGTCGTCATCGTCGACGCGTCCGGCATCCGCAAGGCGGACGTCGGCGTCCGCGACGGGCGGATCTCGGCGATCGGCAAGGCCGGCAATCCCGGGCGTGATGGACGGCGTGACGCGCGGGCCTCGTGATCAGCGCGTCGACCGAAGTGCTCGCCGGCGAAGGACACATCCTGACCGCGCGGCGCGATCGACTCGCACGTGCACTTCATCTCGCCGAACCAGATTCCCGATGCGTTCTACGCCGGCATCACGACGCTGATCGGCGGTGGCACCGGTCCGGCGACCGGCACGAAGGCCACAACCTGCACCCCGGGCGCGTGGAACATCCGGCGGATGTACGAGGCGGTGGAGGCGTTCCCGCTCGAACTTCGGCTTCCTCGGCAAGGGCAACGCCTCGTGCGCCGGACGCGCTGCGCGAGCAGGTGCGCGCCGGCGCGCTCGGCCTGAAGCTGCACGAGGACTGGGGACGACGCCGGCGGCGATCGATCGAATGTCTCGCCGTGGCCGACGAGTTCGACGTCCAGGTCGCGATCCACACCGACACGCTGAACGAAGCCGGCTTCGTCGAAGACACGATCGCGGCGATCGCGCGGGCGCACGATTCACACCTATCACACCGAAGGCGCCGGCGGCAGCCATGCGCCCGACATCATCCGTCTGTGCGGCGAAGCCGAACGTGCTGCCGTCGTCCACCAACCCGACGATGCCGTTCACGCGGAACACGCTCGACGAGCATCTCGACATGCTGATGGTCTGCCATCACCTGTCGCCGAGCGTGCCCGAAGACGTCGCCTTCGCCGACTCGCGGATCCGGCCGGAGACGATCGCGGCCGAAGACGTGCTGCACGACCTCGGCGCGTTCAGCATGATGTCGTCCGGACTCGCAGGCGATGGGGCGCATCGGCGAGGTGATCTGCCGCACGTGGCAGACCGCCGACAAGATGAAGCGCCAGCGCGGCGCGCTGCCGGGCGAGACGAGCCGGCAGCGACAACCTGCGCGTGCGGCGCTACGTCGCGAAATGCACGATCAATCCGGCGATCGCGCACGGCATCGCGTCGCACGTCGGATCGATCGAGGTCGGCAAGCTGGCGGACCTCGTGCTGTGGAAGCCGGCGTTCTTCGGCGTGAAGCCGGAGCGTGATCATCAAGGGCGGATTCATCGCCGGCGCGATGATGGGCGACGGCAACGCGTCGATTCCGACGCCGCAGCCGGTGATCGCGCGGCCGATGTTCGGCGCCTACGGCGGCGCGCGGCTCGCCTGCGCAGTCCATTTCGTCAGCCGCGCCGGGCTCGAATCGGGCGCGATGAGCGCGCTGGCGCGGCCGTCGGTCGCGGTGCGCGGCTGCCGCGACGCTCGGCAAGAAGGATCTGGTGATGAACGACGCGCTGCCGAAGATCGAGGTGAATCCCGAGACCTACGAGGTGCGCGCCGACGGTCGAGTTGCTCACCGTGCGAGCCGGCGGACGTGCTGCCGCTCGCGCAACGGTAACTTCTCTTCTGATAAGTCAGAAGCTGCGAAGTATGAAGTCTGACGGACTTCTGACTTCTAGACTTCATGACTTCGACTTAAGCTATGGTTATCGTCGACCGTATCCACCGTGAGCCCGAGATACCCGAGGTGGCTCGCGCCTATCGCGCAGGATACCGTGACGCTCGGATGGGAAGATCGTACGCACGTGCACGGGCGGCGGCGGACCGACGGCGGCGTGGAGTTCGGGACGTCGTTGCCGCGCGGCACGGTGCTGCGCGCCGGCGATTGCTTCGTGCTCGACGACGAGCGGCTCGTCGTCGCCGTCGTCGAACGTCCGGAATCCGTGTTCGTCGATCGAGCCGCGGTCGGCGCCGGAGTGGGCGCTGTTCGCGCTATCACATCGGCAACCGCCATCAGCCGGTGATGGTCACGGACCAGCGCGCTGGTCTGTCCCGACGTCCCCGGCGTCGAGCTGCTGCTGCAGCAGCACCGGATGCCCTACGCGCGCGCGACGCTGCCGTTCACACCGGCCGCGACCGTCGCCGGACACCAGCACTGATCTCGGAACTTGAGTTGAACTTAGAACCTGCAAGTCGGCCTGAGTACTCGGATGGCTTTGAGACTTCGAGCCTTGAAACTTGGAAGCTGTTGCACCTGTGCGATTCGCTCTTCCCGATCGGCGGATCTGCGTATCGGACGGTTCGGAAGCCGGACGACCAGCAGCGACGGAACGATCTCCGACGCCGCGGTTGCAGGCGTGGCTCGAGGCGGTGCTCGACGACACGATCGGGCGGCTCGAAGGGCCGGCGGTGTGGCGGATGGCGTGGCGATGTTCGCGATCGCGACTGTCGAGGCGCTGGTCCAACTCGACGAAGAGCTGACCGCGCTGCGGCCCGCCGCCGAGCGCCCGCCGATCGAGTCGCGCCATGGGACTGCGCCTGCTGACGACGTGGCAGGCGCTGCACCCGGATCGCGCGGCTCGAACACGCGCTGAGCGTCGCCGAGCCGCGGCGCCGATCGGTCCGGCGCTCCCGACGCTGGCGTTCGCCGGCGGCGTGCGCGTGCGGCGGCAGCGTGACACGCCGCGACGCCGGTCGACGCGTTTGCGTACACGCGGCTGGCGGCGACCGTATCGGCGGCGATGCGACTGATGCCGATCGGCCAGACCGACGCGCCACTCGACTGCTCGTCGCGCACGCTCGAGCGAGGTGCCGGCGGTCGTCGATCGGATCGCCGTAGGCGTCGGCGAGCCCGGAATCGTTCACGCCGACGATGGACATCGGCGGCGATGTACGCGAGCAGTATCTGCACTCCAGGCTGTTTCGGTCGTGAACAAACCCGTTCGCATTGGAATTGGCGGGCCGGTCGGGTCCGGGCAAGACCGCGCTCGTCGATGCACTGTGCAGGACGATGCGCGATCGCTACCGGCTCGGCGTCATCACCAACGACATCTTCACGCGCGAGGACATGGAGTTTCTCGTGCGCGAGCGAGGCGCTGACGGCCGACCGCATCATCGGCGTCCAGACCGGCGGCTGCCCGCACACCGCGATCCGCGAGGACGCGTCGATGAACTTCGACGCGCTCGACGCGCATGTCGGCGCGCGCATCCCGGCCTCGACATCGTCTTTCTCGAGAGCGGCGGCGACAACCTCGCCGCGAGCTTCAGCCCGGAGCTGGTCGATGCGTCGATCTACGTCATCGACGTGTCAGGCGGCGACAAGATCCCGCGCAAAGGCGGGCCCGGGCGTCACCAGATCCGATCTGCTTGGTCATCAACAAGACCGATCTCGCGCCGCACGTCGGCGCCAGACCTCGGACGTCATGGCGCGCGACGCGAAGCTGATGCGCGGCGATCGACCGCTTCTCTTCACCAATCTCAAACGGGCCGAGGGACTACCGGACGTCGTGGCGTGGATTCAGCGGGAACTCCTCTACGGAGATCAGCGTCATTGGGTAATCGCAGTAATCGGTGAAACGCCGCATCGCCCTCGCCGCTGTCAGGCGATCGCCGTCGTGCTGTCCGCCCTCGCGTTTGCCCATGCCGTGACAAGGCCGCGAGGCCCGGCCTACGTCTGCATACGGCATCCCCGGCGCTTGATGACGGCTGGTCGACCGCGGTTCTCTCGAACAGGCAGGTATCGATCGCCGCCGCATCGGCAGGCGATGACGACGGTAGCGGCGCAGCGCCGGAGCTCAACGTTCGCGCGGTGCTGATCGAACGCGGTGGGCGGCTGATCCGAAGAAGTAGCATCTCCGGCAAGGACGAACAGTGGGTAGGCCCGGTCCAGTTCCGTCAAGTTCGACCGCGGAGATGGCAGCACGACCTCCGCCCGGACCGAGCGAGCGCTTGTGTCGGCGCTCGTCGGCATCGCGACTGGCTCGGGAGCGATGCGTCTGCCCGACGCGCCGCTGCTCGACTACCCTCGGATAAAGGATCTCGAGACGCCGGAGCGCCGCCAGATCACGATTCGTCAGCCCTGATGATGGGTGCCGGGTTGAACGGAACGAAGCATACCCGCACACCGACCAGCCGAACGACGAGATCGCAATGACGCGCGACCAAGACCTGGCGGTGGCTGGCCGCATGGGTCGCCCGATCGTGCGCGCCGCCGGGCACCGTGGCGCCACAACGGCGGGCGAATCCAGGTGCTCCGCCGCCATCGTCAGCGCGACGAAGCAGCCCGCTGCGAGGACTATCGCTCAGTCCGTCTGTTCTCGCCGCTGCGCGTGATCGACGTACAGTGGCTTGGCGGCAGACTCGCCGCCTTCCATCCCGCCACGTCCGATGCGTTCAGGCCGCGCGACCTCGCCGACGTTCGGCTCGTCTCATGTGGCACGACGGCCGCATGGAACGATCATCGGTGGATTCCACTGGACTGGTGCCAACCACGCGACGCCGCCTCAAGCTCGGACGCCAGGACGCGAGGGGCTACGCGTATCAGTGGTGGCATACGTGCGCTATACGACGCGGAACAGCGTCGTTGAAGTCCCAACCGCCGTCGGCAACGGCGCGCAGCGATCATCCTTCCTCCCTGTGCGCAGCAGGCGGTCGACGCGTCCTCTGCGGACGCTACAACGATTTCAGCGCGAACCCGCCGGAGCGGCTTGTCCTGAGCTACGATCCGCCGCGCTGCCGCCCGCCCACGACGTCAGTCATGCCCGTCGTGACGGCACACCAGTTCGCGGGACGCTTCCGTGGGCGTCCACGCTCGGCTGCCTGCAGTGGCGGCCGGACGACGACCGCGATCGCGGTCGTGACGGCGTCGCGAGGCTGGACCGTTCGCTCGCCGGAATGGACTCATTGCGGCGACGTCGCCATGTGGCGCTGGCAGCCGAGCCGCTTTCTGCGTCTGCCGGACGCGTCGATCGCGGTCACTGCGCTCCGCTGCCGCTTCCACGATGGGGCGCGACTCGGCGCGCGCGTGATTCTGGTGCCGCTCGCGGTTCCGATGGCCGCGTGATGCGGACGGCCTTTAGCGATCGCGCCGGGTGTGGGACTCGCACACTGAGCCCTGGCGGCGCCACTGGACCACGGGATCCCAGATCGCGGCGAACGCTCGGTCGCCAACCTCTCCCGATCTCGCGGTCCTCGGCACGTTGACGGCCCTCGGCGAAGAGATCGGCTGGCGCGGCTACCTGCAGCCGCTTGCCGCCGATGCGCCGGCGTGCAGCCACAGCGTCGCGGTCGTCTGGATCTGCCAATCCGCTCTCATCACGCCGCTCATGGCTGGGCGCCAGGATGCGCGGCACGCGGGCGGCTTTTCCACGAGCTTGGCTCTCGCGCTGCGGACCTTCCAATCTCGTTTCGACGGGCGTTCGAGTCCACCGCGCGCAGGAGCCTGTGGCCGGCGGTCTTCTTCCATAGTTTCCACAACACCGTGTCTCAATGCGCTGTTCCCGAAGTTCTTCGCGGGGCGGCGAGAACGGAGCTGTGGCTGGCGAGAGGCGGTCTGCTTCCAGCGCCGCAGGCTATGTGCTGGGCGTCGCGCTCCTTCGTATGGTGCGGAGGCGTGGTCTCGACGTGCGCGTCGCGCGCCCGCGCCACGCGCGGGCGCGGGATCTGTGGCAATTGGATAATCTGGTAATTGGGTAATTGATGGCCAGATTGAGCGACGACGCCCGCAGACAATCTTCGCACTCAATTGCCGGATTACCTGATCACCCGATTGCCCGATTCTCGCGGCGCGTCTGAGATCGGGCGACGCGCGCTTCACTCGAGCTGGTTTTCGAGGCGCGCGGCGGAGAACAGCTGATCGCGCGCGCCTGCGCTGAGCCCCCGTTCCGGATCGGCTGCAGCTTCGACGTCGATGGTGCGGCTTACGTGATTCTCGGTCTGCTCGGGGCCCGGCGTCTTCGCCGGAGACGCGCTCGATCAGTCCATTCTGCGCGTCCGGCCTGGCGGCGCGTGATCCCGGCTGCCGCAATCCGCCCTCCAGGTCCACCGCGTCGTCGGCATCGACTGCCGGCGGTGATTCAGCCATCGCTGCGATCGTTGAGCGAGGACGGCGAGCTTCAGGCCCACTGGGATCCCGTCATCCCGTTTGCCAGTGCGCGCGTCTCGATCATGCGGTTCGAGCTTCAGATCGACGAACCAGGAGCCGCGCCTGTAGTTGAGCGACGCCCTGATGTCGGGGCGCGTCGACCGCGCCGAGACCTGGGCGTTCGACTGCGTGGCGCACGAGCTGCGGCTGCGTGTCGGGACGAACCTGAAGTATCTGGAGCGATACACGCTTCGACCGCACGAGCGCTCGATGACGCATCCGTGGGTCGGCGGCGGCATGCACTACATGGCGACCGCTCTCACTCATCACGACGGCGTCACGCTGGAAACCGTCGAGCCCATCCAACGGGAGAGTCGAGATGGAGAGACATCCGCGTCCGCGCCGGGCGTCGGTCTTCTCGACTCCCGTCTCGTGATTGGGCGGTTGCTGGCGTCGTGCGGCGCCCGTTTGCCAGCGTGCGCGCCTCACTACCGGCAGCTCAGTCGTGCAGCTCGATTTTTGACCTGCCCGCTCCAGCGGCTCCGCAAATAGAATAGGAGGACATGTTTTCAGGACGACAGCTCGTGCGGCGGCGTCTCGCGTCTGCTCCTGCTGGCTGCGCGCTCGCGCACACCGCTGCTCGGCGCAGGCCAGCGCCGGCCGGCGAATGGCGCGTCAACTTCGTCGTGCCGAGCCGGCATGCGCTCGGTGAACATGGTGATCAACCAGCAGCGCGCGACGCTGTCCGGCACCAGTCATCAACGAGGATGCGGCGAGTTCCCGCTGAAAGGTCGGATCGCCGCACGATCAGGTCACGATTGTCTGGTCTGGTGCCCGAGGTCGGGAAGCTGATGGAGCTGACGATGAAGGGAAGTCTCGGGCGACACCGATCACCGGGACGCTGCAGGTGGGCGACGTCGGCGAGGGCCCGCTGTCCGCCCGGCGAACCGCGGAATGAGGCATCGATGATCCGAACAGCACGCGTCGCGCGTCGTCGCGCTTGCGGCGGCTTGCGCCGCGGCGCGGCGCAGGCGAGCCTGACCGGCGAGTGGGCGATGTCGTTCACGACGCCTCGCGGCGGACGCCCGAATACACCCTTTGACATGACGCGGAAGGCCCTCGCCTCACCGGGCATCTCACGTCCGAGATGCGGCGAGACCTCGGTCAAGGCGCAGCGTCGTCAGCGGCGACGAGGTGAAGCTGGCCTGGTCGATCATGGAAAACCGGCAAGCCGCTGGACATCGAGCGTCACGGCGTACGGTCAAGGGCGACGTCGATCAACGGCACGATCAAGCTCGGCACGGTCGGCGAAGGCATCGTTCAACGCCGAACGCACCGGGAGTGAATTGGCGGCGGCGAGCAGCGGTAACATTTCGGTTCGGCCTACCCCTTTCAGGAGAAGAACATGACGCGCGCAGGAATCGGCTTGCTATCTGGTGAGCTGTTGTTCGTGCCTGGTCTCGCGTTCATGCGCAGACGACCGTGGCCGGCAATTGGGACGTGACGATCAATTCGCCGCAAGGCGCGAACACCTCGCTCGTCGTCTTCAAACAGGACGGCGACAAGGTGTCGGGCGTCCTCAAGGCGCCGCGGGGGCGAGTTGCCATTCGAGGGCGGCACGCTCACCGGCAACGATCTGGAAGTTCTCCTTCACGATCAACACGCAGGGAATGGACAGCTTCCGATCACGCTCACCGGCAAGGTCGAGGGTGACACGATGACCGGCAAGGCCGATTTCGGCGGCTTCGCCGAAGGCGACTGGACCGCGAAGCGCGCGTCGGCGACCGCGGATGCCGCGCCCTGCCTCGACGACGCCCGCGCCACCACGACCGCGCCGACGCTGCGCGCATCGTCCACCACGGGCGCCGAACGGCAAGTGGGATGCGTTGCTCGTGACGCCGGGCGGACGAATTTCCCGCCGGCGGCGACCCTCACCGATAGCGCGCGGCAAGATCAGCGGCAGTTCGCCAGTCAGATGGGCGAGGTCGCAGTCACCGGCACACTCGAAGGCAAGGCGCTCAAGATGACGATGGTCGCGCAGACGCCGCAGGGCGACATGACCGTGGTCCTGACTGGCGACGCTGACGCGGCGACGCGATCGATCAACGGTCAGGCCGAGCGTCCTGGCGTGGGAGCGATGCCGCATACCGCCAAGCGCGCCAAGCAATAGAACGCGCCAACCAATAGAAATATGAACGCGTGGCGCAGGGCTCTCTAGCCCTGCGCCACGACCAGATCCCTCCTACTCGAAGCCAGAACGCAACCGCCAGCGCCGCCGCAGCAGCGGCGATCGCAATCAGCGCTGATCCGCCGGTGATTCGCGTCACGACATCCAGCGCCACTCGCGCCGTCTTTTTCCAAGTCCAGGGCATCATCGGGATTCAAGCATGACCTGCTCGAGGATCGTCGTCCGTCGCAGAGCGTAGGCGGTCATCGAGCTCATGCTGATGCTCATGCCGATCAAACGCAGGATGATCACGAGGGATGAGCGCCATTCCTCGCTCGTGTTCCCGGACCGCGTTGATCACTGCCGTCCCGATTGGCGCGATGGTGAGTCCAATCCCGATTCCGCCAGGGCCAGCCCTGCGGCCATGAACCCAGTGCCCCGGGCGTCGCGCCCATTCAGGTCGTCCTCGTCCCAGATGCTCGATGAACGCGACGGCTTGCCGCGGCCATCTCCGTCTGCCAGAGACTCATCATCCAGAAGCCGACGATGGCCATGGATCAGGCCGGACATGACGGACGCTCGATAGCCGAGCCGCTCGGAGAGCCAGCCTCCGGGAATCGCCGCCGAACGCCATCGGGCACGGTGAAGGCGCACAGCAGGTACCCCGTGACGAGGGCCGCCTTCATCACGTTGTCCGACGCGCCCGCGACATTGATGAACACCGGGCACGCTGACGAGCGCCACCATGATGCAGAAACCGACGAGGAGATTGACTCCACTCGCCGCCGACAGGTTGCGGTTGGCGAAGATCTTCAGATCGAGGACGGGATCGGCACACGCCGCTGCGACAGGAGAAAGATGACGAACGTCGCCGCGGCGCCGGCAATCCAGTACAGCCGGTGTGCGCGCCGGAGCGGCGGTCGATCCGTCGACGCCCAACTTCGGGCGAGCCCAGGCCGACGTTGAGCAGAATCAACGCGCCGCCAAGAAGCGTCACGCCGATCCAGTCGATGCCTCCCTTCACCTGCATGCGGGGCAGCCCGGCCAACCCCACCACGTCACGCAGAACATCAGCGCGATGACCGGGAGATTGATCCAGAAGAGATACGGCCAGCTCATGAACTGAACCATGATCCCGCCGTAGAGGTGCCCCAGCACCCAGCCGGCCGTGATCGACTGCGCCGACGATCCCGAGGGAAGGGCGCGCTTCTCAGGTGGAAACAGGTCGGCGACGAGGGCCATGCTCACCGGCACCATCGCGCCTGCGCCGAAGGCCTGAATGACACGGCCGACAATCAAGGCGTAGAGAGAGGCGAATCCGGCAGCGGGATGCGCGCCTGAACAGTTGCACGATCCGCTGGGCGATCTCGGTGGGCCAGCCTGGCGAGGCCGCGACGACCCACGAACCGACAAAGAAGATCACGAGGCAGATCAGGTAGACCGCACGCCGCCCGGCGATATCCGAAACCCTTCCCATGAAGGTCATGCTGATCGCATGCGACACGAAGTAGCCCGTGACGATCCAACCGGCCACGTCGAGCTTCTGAATCTCGATCGATCAGCGATCGGATCACTTCCAGGCAATACAGCCGAGACGATCGTCAGATCGAGTGCGCCGATGAAAACGGGAAGCAGACGAGCGCGAGGATCAGCCGCCGGGTACTGGTGGGCCCGCGACATTCAGGCTTGAGGTTTGGGAGGCGGGGAGGCGGAAGCTTTGGCGTCGGAATATCGACCGGTTCATCCATCGCCGAACAACTCGATGAGCCACCCGTTGCCCTCAGGCTCGCTGACGTGAACCTGCACGGGCCGGGAGGATTTTTCCTCCATCCACATATCGACGGGATGCATGAATTCCGGCTTGAGCGTTGAACCCACCAGCGGATTCAGCTTCTCGCCGCTCACCTCTCCCTTGAGATGCAGCGTGTCCTTCCTTGAAGTTTTCCTTTCCCACAAGCTGGGGATTCCGAGTCGCGGTGCGCAGAATGTCCGCAATGCCGGTCTTGGCAAACAGGGCAGCGCCGTTGAAACTGGCGTCCGCGGGCGCCTTCCCGAACTGCCGCGTGAGCGGGTTCGTTTGAAATACGCCCTCGGGGACCCAGACTCGCGTGAGCTGCAGGATGTTTCCGTTCTTGAGCGAGATTTTCACGTTGCACGAGAGCGCGATCCGGCGCGGCGATAGGAACATTCAGGCCAGGGTAAAAGTGATGCCGTTCTTCTCGTCGAGGAAGGCTGGGAGTGCCCTCGCGCTTGAGAGAGAACTGCGCGCTCTTGAGGTTGAGAACGGCGTCGGCCGCCGCGTTCAGATACTGTTCGCGTCGCGCTGCTACCGCGTCCGGATCTGGCCGGTTGTGAATCCTTGCTAAAGGCGGGAGACACGAGCAGGCTCAAAAACGAGAACCGTATGGATTTTTCTCATGGTTGTTGGCCCCGCCGAGGATCACGCCCTGGATAGACGGTGATCGGGCCTCACGCGTCCAGTCGAGCGCGATACGACAGTAGCCCCGCCAGATCCGTTAGAATAAAGAGCCCAAAGGAGTTCTCGGCAGGATCTCACTCGTTCGGACCACGTCAGTGCCGCTGCCACTGGCCGCCGGCCTCGCGCGTAGCCTGATGACTGGCAGCCGCCCAGCCGTAGCCGGACGTCAACTTCACCAAGCACATCGCGCCGATCCTTCAGCGCAGCTGCGAGAACTGCCACCGCCCGGACGGCGTCGCGCCGATGTCGCTCGTCACCTACGAGGACGTCCGGCCCGTGGGCGCGCGCGATCAAGCAGCGGACCGGCATTGGACCGAAGGCCGGCGTGATGCCGCCGTGGTACGTCGAGAAGAACATCGGTATCCAGAAGTTCCACAACGACCCGTCGCTGAGCGACGACGAAATCGCCACGCTCGCGAAGTGGGCCGACAGCGGCGCGCCGCGCGGCAACCCCGCCGACATGCCGCCGCCGAAGGTGTACGCCGACCGCAACGTCCTGGGCGATCGGCACGCCGGACCTCGTCATCAAGACGAAAGAGCTCACCGTCAAGGGCGACGCGCCGGATTGGTGGGGCGAGATTCCGAGCGTCCCGACCGGACTGACGGAAGATCGCTACGTCGCGGCGCTCGAGATCAAGGAAGTCAACGACGTCGAGTCCAAGTCGGGCAGCAACCGCGCCACGGTGGGCGGACGTTTCGTGTTCCATCACATGATCTGGCGCACGCAGGTGCTCGACGGCAAGACGGACCTCAGTCAGGATCCGCTCGCCATCTTCGACGATGAAGAAGCGGTGAACTGGCCGGTGCACGAAGTAGGCCGCAACGCCGACTTCTTCGATCCGAAGTCCGCGCGCCTTCTGAAGGCCGGTTCGAGCATCGTGTCCGATTCGATTCACCTCCACGCCAACGGCCGCGACACCAAGGCGCACCTCGAGATCGGCTTCAAGCTGATGCCGAAGGACTACAAGCCGACCTACAAGCGTGCCGTCTTCGGCCTCGGCAACGGCGTCGACATCGACATCAAGGCGATGGAAGCGAACCAGCAGCTGCACGCCTACACGGTGCTGCAGCAGCACACCAAGATCATTTCGTTCGAGCCGCACCTGCACGCGCCCGGGCAGCGCGATGTGCCTCGAGGCGATCTGGGGCTACAACATCCAGACGCTCAACTGCGTCGGCTACGATCACAACTGGGTGCGCGGCTACGACTACGACGGACGACTCGGCGCCGCTCCTGCCGAAGCGGCACGATCCTCCACATCGTCGGCTACATGGACAACTCGCCGACGAACAAGAACGTGCCGGATCCGCGCAACTGGCAAGGGTCCGGCAACCGCTCGGTCGCGAACATGTTCATCGACCTGGGCATGCGCGTCGCGCTCAACGACGAGCAGTTCCAGGAAGAGATGGCCAAGCGCCGGAGCATCTGCACCTGACCAAGAACGACAACGTCATCGGCTGCCCGCTGTGTCTCGTCATGCCGCCCGCGAAGACGGCGGCGCCCGGAGGTCAGGACCGGTGAGAGCCGAGCCAGGCGCGAACCCGCGGCGCGCGACATTGCCACAGAGTCACAGGGGCACAGAGCCGCCCGATTCGACGGGCGGCGCGAAGCGCCGCATCGGGCGGAGGCGGAACGGCGAAACGAGTCGCGCTGCGATCACGCGCGATTCGTTTTCGCGCGTTCCGCCTCCGACCGATTGTCGGCCAGCTACGCCGGTCAACCCGTCGAATCGATCCAAGCGGTCGCGGGTTCCGCGCGATCCGCTCTTCTCTGTGTCTCTGTGCCTCTGTGGCTGTTTCTCGTTTCGTCGGCGCCGGCTCACCGGCGCGGCTAGGCGCGCAGTCTCTCTTACACCGAAGGGGCAGAACGTCGCGCCGGCCTACGAAGGCTGGGAACAGGGCGCGGACGGCGCGAAGTATTTCCTCTTCAGGTATGAACCGCAACTGGGAGGAAGAGCTCGACGTGCCGGTCGGTCCCGACAACGGCTTTTCACCAGGCACCCCCGACCAGGGGCAGCCGACGCATTTCCTGCCGCGCCGCAATCGCTTCATCTTCCGCGTGAAATGAATCGTCTGGTGAGAAAGAGCAATACGTAACTTAAACAAAGTACACTGA
>ERZ1370068.10697-contig-9373_pt1 | contig 24938 bp, 29 predicted proteins | sample MGYA00561227_ERZ1370068 | MGnify/ENA primary metagenome ERZ1370068 (study PRJEB38410, sample SAMEA6850437) | metagenome | study: Metagenomic assessment of the ecological functions of the soil: analysis of the soil microbiota associated with the...
TGTACTTCGTTCCAGTTTTCGTATTGCTAGTGCCGAGCGATCCGTGGATGGTGTGGTGCCCAGACTGCCCGGGGCGCTCGCCGGCAGGCTGGGATGCACGCTGACCTGTTCGCGTCAAACTGGCTGCCGTTGTTTCAGGAAGCTACTGGCCAGGCAACCGTGAATGCCGCCAAGGTCGTCGCCTACGACGGTGACTCCGGACCAGACGTGGCGCAAGAAAATCGCTGGATCTCTGCTGTTTCCGACGACCAGTACTCGGCGCAGTCGTTCTTCGGCAGCGACCCGGGCGGACCGCGCTACTGCTTCGAAGGACTACGAGCAGGCGTTCATCCGGATCAGCGACATCCCTCAAGTCGGTCGTCCTCGACGAGGCCTACCTCAAGAGAGTCGGACGTCGAGATCTTCGATCTCTCGCGTTCTACCTCGCGCGCGAAGACACGATCTCGGATCCGAGCTACGGAACGTGTCGCGTGAGCTGGAGCGACGCACCATGACTGCTGCCATTCGGGCGTCACCGCGGCTCCTGCAGAAGCTGAACGACGGCGTGCTGGTGGAACTTCCAGGGACACGCGAACCAGTACGTGCTCACGCACGAGGATCTCTACAAGAACATCTCGTCCGACGACGACATCGGCCTGTTCGCGAACGACGGCAAACCGTTCCTGTTCACGGCCTTCTCGTGCCACCGAAGCAGCTGCGCGGTCGTGTTCGAAGGCGACTGCAGCGCGGTCCGTGCATCGGCGAGGAGATCGTCGACCTGCCGAGCAAGGGCGCGATTGCCTCATGGGCATCGTGCGGGTACGAGCTGCTGCCGACGGACTGCAGCCCGCCACTTGAACGTCTGGCTCGCACGCGCGCCTGTTCTCGCGGGCCGCCGCGCGATCCGTTGCTGAGCGACCGCGGCGCTCGCGTCGTCAGCGAGGCGATCGAGCGCGCTCGTCGCCAACTACGACAGCTCGTCCAGCCAGGATCGCCACTCGGGCATCACCCTACCACTTGCTCGGCGACCCTGCGACGCGACTGTCGATCGGAGCGCCCAGGCGCTCGTGACCGCGAACCAGCTGACGGTCGACGACGACCAGCCGGTGCGGCTCCACACCGTCGGCGATACGCTCAGGCTCGACGCGGATCTCGTCCGAACGTCAGATCAAGACGCGCTGGCGCTCGACCGCGAGGTCCGGAGGCGTCGCGAAGCACCGTGCCGCGGCCCAGTGCGCACGCTGACGCCGCCGTTCCCGGACTCGGCACGTCAGGCGCGCCGCTACCGCACCTCACCTACCGCACGTCGCTGTCGACGGCGACTCGAGCATGACGCTGCGCACGACCGATCTCTACGGCGTGAACGGGACCTTCCGCGCGCTGTTCCCGTTCCAGACGGTGCTGCGCGCCGACGGCTCACTCGGTGAGGCGGGCTAGTGCGTGCAACCTACGGCGGTGCTCGACCTCACCGTGCTGTCGCCTGCGCCGCTCACCGTGCCGCGCAGACTCACGGTGACGCTCAACGCCGTGCCCGTGACCTACCGTTCCAGGCCGCCAACGGCGACACCAGCGAGGCGAGTGGACGCTCGGGCCTTGCTGCGCGCGCCGTTTGCGGTCGGCGATTACCTCAGTCCAGGTGACGGCAACCGCGGGCGGCGGCGTCGGCAACCACGTTTGTCGTCGAGGAAGGCGGCGATCGGGTGAGCAGCATAAAGAACGCGTACGCGTTCCCGAACCAGTTCGACGAGCAGGTCGGCACCTACTTCTCGTTCCGCCTCGCCACCCCGACGCCGCCGACGTCCAGATCCGCGTGTTCACGGTGGCGGGCAAGCTCGTGTACACACGCGCACCGAGCACGGTCTCGCGGCGGGATACAAGCAGCTGCCGTGGGACGGTCTCGACGCCGAGGGCCAGCCGCTCTCGAGCGGGGTCTACATCTACAAGCTGCTGGCGAAGAACGGCACGTCGAGCGACATGTACCTGGGGCCAGCTCGTCAAGCTGCGCAAGCCGCACCACGAGGACGACACCTCGACGTCGACGCCGTGATGACGTCGACCGCGCGAGCCAGTCGTCGCCGATTCGCTGGGGGGCCGCGGCTTGCGGCATACTCGCCCGTCTTCGCGTCCATGCCGCACGCTCCCCGTTTCCCGCACGAGGTCGCGCCGATGAACGCTCGCTCGCCGCTGTCGCTCATGCTGCTGCTCGGTCTCGGAACGATCGCCGCGCTCCCGACGCCCGCATCTGCCGCCCCGACGGCCGCCCCCGCGTCGAGTCCCGCTTCGAGCCGCGTCCCGAGCAAGACCCCGATGCGCGCGATCGCGATCGCCGAGGACGAGCGCCGCGGCGGACGGCGAGCTGCTCGGCTACCTGCGCCGACGCCGACGCGGCCGTGCGCGCGCGCGCGGCCTCGCGGTCGGGCGCCTGCAGGATTCGACGCACGTCGCGGCGCTCGCCCCGCTGCTCACGGACTCGGACCTCGAGGTGCGTCGCGAGGCCGCGTTCGCGCTCGGCCAGATCGGGCACCGCTCGCGCGCGCGGCGCTCACCGCGAATACTCGGCGGGAGCGATCCCGAGCTGACGCGGCGCGTGATCGAGGCGCTGGGCAAGCTCGGCGACCGTGCCGCGACCGCGACGGTCGCCGTGCTTCGGGCGATGCCTCGCCGCGCGCTGCGCGGCGAGGCGGCTGTGTGCGCTGTGGCGGCTCGCCGACTCGACCGCCATCGGCCCGCTGATCGAGCGCATCCGCGACGCCGACGCCGGTGTGCGCTGGCGCGCGCTCTACGCGCTCGAGAAGACGGTCGCGCCCGACCGGATCGTGCTGCGCGCCGCACTCGCGCTCGACGATTCCGATCCACTCGTGCGCGCGTTCGCGGTGTCGCACGATCGGGTTCCAGAAGTCGGCGCGCGGCGCTGGCCTACCTGCTGCCGCGGCTGACCGATCCGGATGAGTCGGTGATCGTCAACGCGCTGCGCGGGGTGCAGCGGATCGGCGACTCGACGTGCGGGTCGTGCACCTGCCGTTGCTCGGCACGCTCGCTGCAGCCGCACTCCCTACGTGCGCGTCACCGCGGCGACCGTGCTCGGCGAGCGCGTTCGCGTGGGCGCGCCTCGATTCCGCCGGCGGGCGACGCTGACCGACGCGCCTCGTCGCGCGGCTCAAGGACGACGACGCCGCAACGCGCGGCGCGGCCGCCGCGCGCTGCTCGCTCAGCGCGCGGGGATCGCGCGGTCGCGAGTGTCGTGCCGCTGCTCGCCGACTCGTCCGCGTACGTGCGCGTCGCCGTTCTCAGGCGCGCTCACCGAGCTGAGCCCGGACGGCGTCGCGCGCGCTTCGAGCCTGCCTGGCAGCTCGCGCCGGCGACGCCGCTGTTCGACCGCATGGCGGCGGCCGAGGCGCTGGGCGCGCCACGACTCGAGCGCCGCAGAGCGCTTGCGCGCCGGGCTCGCCGACACCTCCGCGCTCACGTGGCGTCGTGCGCGCGGCAGCGCTCGCCGAGATGGGCGATCGCACGAGCGTGCCGGTGCTGGCGCGCACCTATGCCCGCACGTCGCGCGACCCCGACGCCGACGCGAGACTGTCGATCCGCGACGCACTGCGCACGCTCGCCGGCGTGCCGTTCGCCGACAGCCTCGAGCGCGCGCACCCGCCGCGCGCGCGCGCTCCAGCGGCCTACGACAGCACGTTCCAGAATCCGCCGACCGAGACGGGCGCGCGGCTCGTGACCACCGCGCGGCGAGATCGAGTGGGCGTTCTACGGGCGCGAGGCGCCGCAGACCGTGAAGAACTTCGTCCGGCTCGCCGAGCCGCGGCTACTTCGACGGCCTCGCGGTCCACCGCGTGGTGCCGAACTTCGTGATCCAGGACGGCGATCCGACCGGCACCGGCTCGGGCGGCCCGGGCTACACCATCCGCTGCGAGTACAACCGCGCTGCAGCTACGAGCCCGGCATGGTGGGGATGGCGCTGTCGGGGAAGGACACCGGCGGCAGCCAGTGGTTCATCACGCACTCGCCGCAGCTGCACCTGAACGGGCGCTACACGATCTTCGCCCACGTCACGCGCGGCCTGGACGTCGTGCATCGCGTCGTGCAGGGCGACCGCATCCTGCGCGTCGTCATCCTCGAGTGAGACGCGGACGACGAACATCGCGGGCGCGGGGAGTCGGCGTCCATGCCTGACTCCGGCCGCGAAGGGTTACGACTTCTTCGCCGGCGCCACCGTGACGTGGCTGTGCACCTTGTCGTACTCACGCCTTCGTCAGGTTGGCCTTCGACATCAGCTCCTTGGTCGCCGTGTACGGACGGGCCGCGATGATGCGATCCGCGAGCGCGTCGGTGATGCCCGGCAGCTTCATCAGCTACTCCTTGGTGGCCGTGTTCAGGTCCACCGCGCTGGTGGTGGTGCGTGGGACGATGACTTGGTCGACGACGACGACGTGGACGTCGACTTGGTCGACTTCGTGGACGTGGTGGTCTTCGTCGACTTCGCGGCGCGCGCTCGCCGGCGCGCTGGCCGCCGGCGCCGGAGACGCGGGCGTGTCTCGGAGCCGGACGGGTTCGTCTGCGCGAGGCCGTTGCGGCGATCGCGGTCGCGACCGCAGCGGCGACGAGGATGGAGTGACGTGCGACGCATGGTGTTGCCTCCTATGAGGGCAGCGGAACACAAGCGCTCCGGCTCGCCCTCGGGAGACCGGATCGCGGAGGTTCCCGGGATCGAACCCGGGCGTTGCAATGGGAGCGGCGTGAACGCGAGGGCGCCCCGTCGGGCGTGCGCGGGGGCGAATGCGGTGGCCGAACGGCGGCGGCGGTTCGGAAGCGGCGCGGGTCGGCAGGTGGACGCGACCCAGGAGGCGGCGGGAGCGGTGGTGCGGGCGACGATGCGGGCCGGCGAGGCGGAATCAGCGGAGTGCGAAGAGGGGCTCGCGCGCGGCGGGCCGCGACCCGCGAGGACGATGCTCCAGTAATTCGTCGCCGATTCGTTCCAACGCGGCTCGAGCCGCTGCACCGAGGTCGGCATGAGGACCGACGTCGGCGTCGGGGCCAGCGCGTACCGCGCGCCACCGCGCGTTCCGCCCGTGCGTGAGCGCTGATCGCGTGCCGCGGCGCGCGACTCCGCGGCGCCGGTGACGCGAGGCGAGGGACGCGAGCGCGGGCGGGTGTCGCGCGGAGTGTGCTCGTCGCGCGCGAGGACGCGGGCGCGGTGGTGGTGATGGGCGCGCGTGTGCGCGTGCGCGTGGGTTCGCAATGCGGCCGCCGGCGCGGCGCTCGATGCGGAACGCGGCTGCGCATGGGCGGCCATCGCCCCGAGGGCGAGAGCCATGCTTGCGATCACGGCGATGCGTGCGATGCGAACCAACGTAAGCCTCACGACGCGGGTCTGCGGGTCGACCATCTTCGTGGTTATCGGGTCGACGCATTAAGGACTACAGCGTCAGACGGGGTTGTTCATCAGGCGGGCGTCAAGAGTGGGCGAGTTTCGGTCGAGACTCGGTGATATCGCGGGGCGGGTACTCTTCTAGATAGTGGCTCCTGGAGCCGGTGGCCAGTTCACGGCGGTGTTCCGCGCGCGGCCCCGACGGGGCACGGGCCGCAGCGGGTGGGCAAATAGTCTCCGTTGGCGAGCGCGTGCGAGCCGCGGAGGACGGGATGTCCGGAGCGAAGCGAGTCACAGCGTCGTCGCCGCCAGGAGGCGGCGACCAGCGTGCGAGCCAGCGAGAGCTATTTGCCCACCCGCTGCGGCCCGTGCCCCGTCGGGCGCGGTCGAACATCGCTACGCTCGCGAGACTCCGCAACTACGTGTCTTCTCGCTGCGACTCTCCGCGCAGGAACTCGTTGAGCAGAGCGCCCAGCTGCCCGGCGACTCGGTTGGCGACTTCGGTGACTTCGTCGTGCGAGAGCGGGCCGTCGGAGAGGCCGGTGGCGCGATTGGTGACGCACGAGATGCTCGCGCACGCGCAGCCGAGCTCGGCGGCGACCGTGACCTCGTGGACGGTGCTCATGCACGCCACGTCGGCGCCGATGAGGCTTCCGGAGCCGGACCTCGGCGGCGGTTTCGTAGCTGGGGCCGAGGCCGCCCATTAGGTGCCGAGGCGGAGGGGATGCGGGCGCGGGCGGCGGCGGCGAGGATGCGGTCGCGCAGTGCTGAGTCGTAGTACGTGGTGACGCGGCGGCCGGCGCGCGTCGCTCGGCGAGCTCGGGTGCATCGAACAGGCCGCGGCGTCCGATGAAGTTCAGGTGATCGGTCGCGAGCAAGAGGTCGCCGGGGCGCAGCTCGGGATGGATCGCGCCGACGGCGTTCGTGAACAGCATCGTGCGCGCGCCGAGCGCGCTGCATGACGCGCACGGCGAAGGTCACGCGGTCGAGCGTGTAACCCTCGTAGCGATGGCTACGCCCGGCGAGCAGCACCACCGGCACGCCGCTCGCCAGTGCCCGAGTGCCAAGCGCCCGGCGTGGCCCGACACGGTCGAGCGTGGCCAGTGCGGCAGCTCGGAGGTGGGAATCAGCACCTCGCGGTCGATGGCGTCGATGACGCCGCCCAGCCCCGAGCCGAGCGTGATTCCGACGCGCGGCACGAGCGCCGTGCGCGCGCGGATCGCGGTCACCGTCTCGCGCTCGCGATCGCCCAGGTCACGCGTCGGAAGGTCGGGCTCGATCATGCACGCTCCGGATCGTAGGGGACGCCGATCGAGCGCGGCGGCACCGCGCGCCCGATGAAGCCCGCGAGGGCGAGCCATCGTGACGAGGTAGGGCAGCATCTGCAACAGCTCGCTCGGGAAGCGCGAGCCCTGGAGCGTGATCTGCAGCGCCTCGGCGGCGCCGAACAACAGGCACGCGGCAGCCGCGCGCGAGCGGCGTCCATTTGCCGACGATCATCGCCGCGATCGCGATGTAGCCGCGTCCGCTCGTGATGCCGTCGGTGAACGAGTGCTGCTCGCTCGCGAGCCAGGCGCCGCCGAGGGCCGCCAGCGCGCCGGACACGAGCACGCCGGCGGTGCGCGTAAACGCGACCGAGCGCCCCATGGTCGCCAGCGCCTCCGGGCCGCTCGCCGGCCGCGCGCAAGCCGCAGCCCGAACACCGACCGGAACATCGCCCACTGCCCGAGTGGGATGAGCGCGATCGCGAGCAGCACGAGCGGCGAGGCGAGCACCGGAGCCGATCGCCGGGATCGCCGACACCGCGGAATCGCCCACGCCTCGATCCCGGGCACGCGGCTCGAGTTCGACGACGAGTGGAACACCTGCGTCAGCACGAAGCGGGTGAGCCCGGCGGCCAGCAGGTTGATGCCGAGACCGCTCGTGATCTGATCCGCGCGCAGCCCCACGGTGACGAACGCGTGCAGCCCGGCGGTGAGCAGCCCGGCGACGACCGCGGCCGCGAGGCCCCCACCGCCGAGCCGCTGGCGTGCGCGCCGAGCGTGTAGGCCAGCGCCCCGTTCAGCATGATGCCCTCGAGCGCGATGTTGATGACGCCGCCGCGCTCGCTGAAGCAGGCACCCAGCGAGGCGAGCGCGTACGGGACGCTGATGCGCACGGCGGCGGCGACGAACAGCAGCAGCTCCATCAGCGCCTCGCTCCGGATCGCGCGGCGGCGCGGCGGGCGATCCGCTCGAGCACCTGCTGGCTGCCGATCGCGCACAGGATCACGACGCCCTGTAAGATTTCGACCAGCTCCTTCGGCACGCGCTGGTTGATGACGAGACCCGCGTACGACAACGCGCCGAAGAACAGCGCGGCGGCGATCACGCCGACCGGATGGTTGCGGCCGATGAGCGCAACGGCGATGCCGAGGAAGCCGGCGCCGGCCGAGAAGCCCTGCTCGAAGTAGTGCTTGTAGCCGAGCACGAAGTTGACGCCGCCGAGCCCGGCGAGCGCGCCCGACAGGGTCATCGCGCGCACCTGCGTGCCGCCGATCGCGATGCCGCCGTACGCCGCCGCCGGCGCGTTCATGCCCACCGCGCGCGATCTCGTAGCCCCACCGCGTGCGGAACAGCAACACCGCAACGACGCGGCGGCGAGCGCCGCGAGCAGGATCGACGCGTTGGCGGGCGCCGCCTCGAGCGCCGGCCACCACGCCCCGAGCCGCGGAATCACCGCGCCGGCGGCGATCTCCGCCGTGCGCACCGTGGCCGGCTGGTAGAGCGAGCGGCCGAGGTAGGCGAACGAGCGCGAACGCGATGAAGTTGAGCATGATCGAGTTGATGACCTCGTGCGCGCCGGTGCGCGCCTTCAGCACGCCGGGGATCGCGGCCCACAGCGCCCCCGCGAGCGCGGCGGCGAGCGATCGCCGCCGGCAGCAGCAGCACCGCCGGCCAGGCGCCGAGCGCGGCGCCCGCCACCGCGGCGGCGAGCCCGCCGAGGTAGAGCTGGCCTTCGACGCCGATGTTGAACAGTCCGGCGCGGAATCCCAGCGCGACCGCGAGCCCGGTGAACACGAGCGGCGTGGCGCGGAACAGCGTCTGGCCGATGCCGTAGCCGGTGCCGAAGCTTTCGCGCGCCATCAGCGCGTAGATCTCGAGCGGGCGCTCGCCGATCGCGAGGATGAACAGAGCACCGGCCGCGAGCGCCAGCGCGATCGCGAGCAGCGGGGAGGCGATCGCGAGCAGCGCGCCCGTGGTGCGCGCCGGTGCTTGCTCCGCGGCGTTCGGGGCCGAGGCACGCCCCGCCGGCGCGGGCGCGGCCGTCATCGCGGCCGGCGCACGTAGACCACGGTGACGTCGTCCTCGAGCGGACGCCCTAGGTCGTAGTCCTTGAGGCGCCGCAGCAGCTCGGCGATGGCGCGGTCGCCGGGACCCTCGCGCCAGTCGTCCATCCACTCGCGCAGCCGATGCGCGCCGAACGGGCGTCCGGATTCGGCGCCGCGCTCGACGACGCCGTCCGAGTACAGCACCAGCAGCCCGCCGCGATCGAGGTGCGCGAAGCCGAGCTTGTAGAGGCTGTTCGCGACTGGCCCGAGGAACAGCCCGCCCACCGACAACTCGTGGAAACCGCGCTCGTCACGCAGCAGCGCCGGCGGATGGCCGGCGTTGATGTACGCGAAGTTGCCGTTCACCTCGAGCTCGCCGAAGATCAGCGACACGAACCGCGTCGACAGGCCGCTGCGGTGGATGATGCGGTTCAGCTTCTCGACGATGCGCGTGATCTTGAGATCGCGCTCCGCGCCCATGCGCAGCCCCATCGCGACGTCGCGGGCCTGCAGCGCCGCGGGCAGGCCGTGCCCCGACGCATCCGCCACCGCGATCGCCAGCGTCTCGTCGTCGAGCGGCAGGAAGTCGTAGAGATCGCCCCCACTTCCTGCGCGGGCACGCTTGCGGCCGCGATGTCGAAGTCGCCGAAGCTCAGGCGCCCCGGCGGCAGCAGGCTCAGCTGGATGGCGCGCGCCTGCTCGACCACGTCCTCGAGCTGGCGGCGCTTGAGGTGTTGGCGCAGCGCGTAGTCGAGCGTCGACAGCACGTACTCGAGGCGTGCGCGCGCCGCCGTGTCGTCGGGGCGTCCGCGTGCGGGAACATCGCGACGAGCAGCGTCTCGTCGCCGTCGATCGCGAACAATCCCGCCGGACCGCGCTCGGTGTCGCCCACCCACGGCAGCTCCGTGATCGCGCCGTCGCCCGACGACGCGAGCCGCTTCGGCAGCTCACCGGCGAGCCCGTCGCGCGCCGGGCCCCACGCCTCGCACAGCCGCACCCGATCGGCCTCGCGCTCGTAGAGGTGCGCCGTCGACACGCCCAGGAACTGGCCCAACTCGGACAGCACGCGCGGCACCACCTCGCGCGCGAACGCGGGCGAGGCCTCGGTGCGGCCGACCGTGGCGAGCATCGCCTCCAGCCGGTGGTGGAAGTGGCGGATGTCCTGGAACGGCGGCACCGACGTCTCGCGGCCTACGGGAAGATGCCGCGCAGCTGCGTCGCTTCCGCCACGCGTCCCACCGCCACGATGTAGGCGCCGTCGCGAAGGCTCGTCTTGTTTCGCGCCGCGGTCTCCGGCGACGTGGCGATACGCCTTGACCATGGCGCGCTCGAGCCGCCGGTCGACTTCGTCTTCCTCCCAGAAATACGACGAGAAGTCCTGCACCCACTCGAAGTACGACACGGTGACGCCGCCGGCGTTCGCGAGGATGTCCGGGATCACCGTGCGGCCGCGCCGGAACAGCGATTCGTCCGCCATCGGCGTGGTCGGGCCATTCGCGGCCTCGGCGATGACGCTGGCCTTGATGCGGCCGACGTTCTCGCCCGTGATCTGGTTCTCGAGCGCGGCGGGCACGAGGATGTCGACCGGCAGCTCGAGCAGCTGCTTGTTCGTGACGGACGTGCCGGGCCGGTAGGTCTTGAGCCCGTTCCCCGCCGCCTTGTGGGCGTGGAGCCCCTGGGGCTCAGGCCCTTCGGATCGTGAACGCCGCCGCTCGAGTCCGAGGCCGCGACGATACGCGCTCCGTCCTCCGCCAGCAGCGTCGCGAGGTGACCGCCCGCATTGCCGAAGCCCTGGATCGCGACCTTGGCGCCGGAGAGCTTGAGGCGGCGATCCTGCAGGCCTCGCGCAGCGTGAATTGGACGCCGCGCGCCGTGGCGCGGTCACGGCCGAGCGAGCCGCCGAGCGCGACCGGCTTGCCGGTGACGACGCCGAGCGCGGTCGCGCCCTTGGTCATGCTGAAGGTGTCCATCATCCACGCCATGGTCTGCGCGTTCGTGTACACGTCGGGCGCCGGGATGTCCTGCTCCGGGCCGATGATGGGCAGGATCTCGCACGCGTACCGGCGCGTCAGCCGCTCGAGCTCGCCCTGTGACAGCAGGCGCGGGATCGCACGATCACGCCGCCCTTGCCGCCGCCGTACGGGAGTTCGAGGCACGCGCACTTCCACGTCATCCATGACGCCAGCGCCTGAACCTCGTCGAGCGTCACGTCCGGGTGGTAGCGGATGCCGCCCTTCGCCGGACCGCGCGCGATGTTGTGCTGGACGCGATAGCCGGTGAACACCTCGTAGCGGCCGGTGTCCATGCGCACCGGAATGGACACGGTGAGCGCGCGCTTGGGCGTCGACAGGATCTTCCTGCATGCCCTCGTCGAGATCGAGGCGGCGAGCGGCACGTTCGAACTGCGACTTCGCGATGACGAACGGATTGAGGTTCTCGCGAGGCATGGGTCCTCCGGGGTGGAGCGGCGGCCGTCAGCGCGCGCCGCGCGGTGCCGGCGCCCGCGACGAGGCGAGGCCGTCGTGGGCGAGCCGGACGTTGCGTTGGTGAACGTCGACCATCGAATACTCCGCGTTCTTGCCGGTGTAGTCCATGGCCTCGAGCCGGCGCACGACCTCGTCGGCGGAGGTTCCCGCGCGCACCGCGTCGGCGACGCCTTTGTGCAGCGCGTCGAGGTAGGCGAGGTCGCGATCGATGCGCGCACGCGCCTCCGCCGCACTGCGCGCCACCGTGCCGTGTCCCGGAATCAGCGTCTCGATCGCGCCGCCCTGGGCGAGCACCGCGAGGTCGGCGAGTGTTCGCCGGTAGACGGCGATCGGCTGCTTGAGGATCGGGATCTCGATGTCGGAGAGCATGTCGGCGGCGATCAGCGTGCGGTGCTCCGGCAGGTGGAGCGTGAGCTGCGCGGCATTGTGGCCCGGCGCATCGCGGAACACCACGTGCCACGGACCGAGACGACGATAGTGGAGCCCGCTCACCGTGTCGCTCGGACGGAACGAGCGGAATGGCTCGGGCCATCGCTCGCCCGGCCGCTCGGCGAGCTTCTCGGCCTCACCGCGTACGCCGCCTCGGTGGCGGCGAGGATGGCTGCGAAGCCGTCGTGCGCCAGCGTCTGGGCGTCGGAAACCACGGCCGGCCGAGCACGTGGTCCCAGTCGGGCGTGGGTGAACACGAGGGTCAGCCCGCGGGGAGAGCGCCTTCACGCGCGCGGCGATGTCCTCGATCTCGGACGGCAGCACGGCGGGATCGACGAGGATCGCGTGCTCCGGATCGGCGAGCAGCGTGCTCGTCGTCTGGTAGAGGGCGCTCGTTCGCACCCAGCGGCCGCGCCCCAAATCCGTCCACGCCGCACCGCGACGTCTCGGCAGCGTGGGAGGGGACCATCGCCCGGCGCCCGTTCCGCGGTACCGCTACCGGCTCGGAACCACGATCCGGCCGGCCACGATCTCGGCCTGCAGCGAGTCGACGGTGGCCTTCACCGGGTCCGGCACGAGCGCCTTGTTGCGGCTCGTCGTACACCCAGCTGACACCGCTCCTCCGCGAGCCCGAACGTTCGGATGCCGCCCTGCCAGTGGTCCAACAGGACCTCGTGGATCGTGTCGAACACGGCGGTGTCGACGCGCTTCACCATCGACGTCAGGACGTGCCCCGGCGCCTCGTCGTTCTGGTCCGAGTCGACGCCGATCGCGAGCTTGTCGAGCTCGCGCGCCGCCTCGAACACGCCGAGCCCGGTCGAGCCCGAGGCGTGGAAGATGACGTCGGCGCCGTCGTGGTACTCGGCGAGCGCCAGCTCCTTGCCCTTGGTCGGATCCTTGAACGCGGTGCCGGTCGTGCCGGCGTACTTGACGAGCACCTGGGCGTTCGGCCGCACCGCCTGCACGCCGGCGCGGAAGCCGGCCTCGAACTTCTTGATGAGCGGGATCTCCATGCCGCCGACGAATCCGAGCTTGGGCGAGCGTGCTGACACCGGCGGCGAGCGCGCCGACCAGGTACGAGCCCTCTTCCTCGCGTGAACTTGAGCGCGAGCAGGTTCGGCGGCAGCGAATCGCCTGGGGTCACCGTGTAATCGACGCACGCGAACTTCACCGCCGGGAACTCCTCGGCGAGCTTCTTGATGTCGTCGGTGAACAGGAAGCCGACGCCGAACACGAGCCGCGAGCCGCCCGCGGCCAGCTGGCGCAGCGACGCCTCGCGGTCCGCTGCCCTCACCGGTCTCGAGCGTGACGTAGTCGACGCCGAGCTCGCGCTTGGCGCGCTCGAGGCCCGCGTAGGCGGCGTCGTTGAACGACTTGTCGCCGCGGCCGCCGACGTCGAACACGAGTCCGACCTTGAGCGACGACGGCGCCGAGGTGGCGGCCGGCGCTTGCTGCTCCGCGCGCTTACCGCAGCCGGCGACGAGCGCGGCCGCGAGCATGATCGCGGCGAGTGCCGGAAGCCTTCGAGCGACGGACATGGGACCCTCGGTGGGGGACGTTGCACGCGCGGCCGGGGGCCTCGCCCTGCGTCCCAGCTCGAAGCACCGCCGGCAGCGCGCCTCGTACAGGTCGGCGCCGCCGACCACGACGCGGCCGGCGCCGGGCTGTCTTGCGATAGGTGCGATTCGCCGGCGCGCCGCACACCATGCAGATCGCCAGCGTCTTGGTGATGTACTCCGCGATCGCGAGCAGCTGGGGCATGGGCTCGAACGGGCGCCCGCGATAGTCCTGGTCGAGCCCGGCGACGATCACGCGCTTGCCGCGCCGCGCCAGGTCCTCGACCACCGGGACCAGCTCGGGCCCGAAGAACTGCCCTCGTCGATGCCGATGACCTGGGCCTCGTGCGCGTAGCGCAGGATCCCGCGCGCGTTGGCGATCGCGCGCGACGGGATGCGCAGCTCGCTGTGGGAGACGATGGCGTCCGCGGCGTAGCGGTCGTCGATCCTGGGCTTGAAGATCTCGACCTTCTGGCGCGCGATCTGCGCCCGCCTGAGCCGGCGGATCAGCTCCTCGGTCTTGCCGCTGTACATGCTGCCGACGATGACTTCGATCCAACCGGATTGTGAGCGAGGAGGCATGGGCTCGGACATAGCCGGGCGACGCTAACGACCGAGGCGATCCAAGTCAATTGTCGCCGTGCAATTCGATGCGCGGAGCGCGCAGGATCCCGCCACCGTGTAGGCCGCGTCACGACGCGGCCCAGCCAGATGGCGCTCGGAGGGATCCGGTGAACGAAATCGGCTACGGACGGCGTGAGCTGAGCGACTGGGACGTCGCAACCGCACTGGAATGGCGGGTCTCGAACGGCGCCGGCGGATCGGCGTCCGGAACGGTCGGCGGAGCGCTCGCGCACCGTGACCACGGCCTCCTGATCGTGCCGCGCGGCGGCGACGGTCCTCCCGTGTTGCGCCTCGCCAAGCTGATCGAGCGCGTCGTGATCGACGGCGTCGAGCGGCCGCTCGACACCAACGCATGGGCGAGCGGCGCGCGTACCCGCAGGACACCGCCATCTCGAGACGTTCCACCTCGAGGGCTCGGTGCCGGTGTGGTGGTGGGGATCGGCGACACGCGCCTCGAGAAGCGCGTGTGGATGGAGCCCGGCGAGCCGACGACGTACGTGCAATACCACCTCGGCTCGGGGCACGGGCCCGTGCGCCTCGTGCTCGGTGCGCTCGCGAACGGGCGCGAGGCGCGGGTGCTCGGCGCCGCGCGCGTCTCCGCACGCACCGAGCCATACGTCGACGCGGTGCGCGCCACCTGGGACGACGATCCGGACGCGCTGTGGCTGTCCGTCCCCGGCGCCGAGATCACCGAGCGCCCGAGTGGCATCGCGACTTCGGACTCGCGCGCGACACCGAGGACCGGAGGCGGCGCGCGACGAGCACCAGCTGATCGCCGAGTTCTCGATCGAGCTGACCCCGGGCCACGAGGCCACGCTGGTGGCGAGCACCCGAGCCCCCGCGACGGGTGAGGCCGGAGCGCTGGCGCGCGTCGCCGCGCCGCTCAGGCGTCGCGCACACGACCGGGCGCTCGTCGAAGCGTGGCGCCGCGCCCACCCGACGGTCGCGCGGCACGCACCGCCGTGGGTGCGATCGCTCGTGATCGAGGCGGAATCGCTGCTGCCGTCGGTGGCCGCCGGCGACGCTCCGGCGCGCGCCGCTCTAGTCCCAGGCGGTTGGCGCGACGCGCTCGTCGCGCTGCCCGGGTTGGCGCTCGCGACCGGACGCTCCGATACGGCGCGCGCGCTGCTCGAGCGCGCGAGCCGCGCGTTCGATTGCGGCCTGCTCCCCGATCCCGGCGTGACGCGTCCGCGCGCCGCCGCCGAGGCGCCGCTGTGGTTCGTCCTCGCGGTGCGCGCCTATCACGAGCACGCCCGCGACGACGCCTTCCTCGGCGCCATGCTGCCGGTGCTGGAGGACACGCTCGGCTGGTTCGAGCGGGGCACGCGCTACGGCATCTCCGTGAACCCGGGGACGGATTGCTGCGCTCGGGCGACGGCGAGACACCGATGACCTGGTGGGAGTCGGTGGCCGGCGCGCCGCGGATCGGCAAGGCGATCGGACGTGAACGCGCTCTGGTACAACGCCCTCACCGCGATGGCGTCGTTCACCCGCCGGCTGCGCGGCAACAGCTCGGCGTGGGAGGCGCGCGCGCGCCGCGTTCGCGCCAGCTTCGCGCGTTTCTGGGACGAGAGTCGGGCGCAGACGCTCGACTTGATCGACGCGCCCGCGCGGACCGGAGACCGAACGCGCGCGCACCAGCTGCTCGCCGTGTCGTTGCCCGACTCGCCGCTCGCGCCCGCGCAGGCGCAGGCCGTTGTGCACGCCTGCGGGCGACATCTGCTCACGCCCTATGGGCTGGCTGCCGACGTCGCGTCGGCGCGCGGCGGGTCATGGACGTGGCTGCTGCCGCACTTCGCACTCGCCGCGACGCGCGTCCACCGCAATCGCGCGGTCGGACTGTCGTGGCTCGAGCCGCTCGCGCACTTCGTGGCCGACCGCCGCGTCGGGCGCGCTGTCCGAGCGAGCGGCGTGGGAGCCGCCGCATCGCGCGCTCGGGACGCCGAGCGATCCGTGCGCGGTCGCCGAGGCGCTGCGCGCGTATCACGCGCTGGCGGGCGAGCGGCCGGACCTGAGGCGCAGGGCGAGCACCCGGGGGCGATCACGCGCCGAATCCGGGGAGCGCGAGGATCATCCGGTCGCCTTGGAGGGTTAGGGCGAAGGATCCCGGGCGGAGTCGCGACGCCCCACATTCACGGCAATCCCGAAGGCCGGCCGCCGAACCCCGATGCTCAGGTCGCCGAGACCGGCTTCGCGCCCCGCTCACGCAGCAGCTCGCGGATCTTCGTCTTCACGACGTCGATCGCCACCGCGTTGTGCCCGCCCTCGGGGATGATGAGGTCGGCGTAGCGCTTGGACGGCTCCACGAACTGCATGTGCATGGGCCGCACGCTTTCCTCGTACTGGCGCAGCATGCTGTCGACCGAGCGCCCGCGCTCGATCAGGTCGCGGCGCAGCCTGCGGATCAGCCGCACGTCGTCGTCGGCGTCGATGAACAGCTTGATGTCCATCATCGCGCGCAGCTCGGCGATCGACGAAGATCAGGATGCCCTCGAGCACGATGATGTCGTGCTCGCCGATGTGCCGCGTCTCGCGCAGCCGGCAGTGGGCCGCGTAGTCGTAGACCGGCTGCTCGATCGGACGCCCGTCCAGCAGGTCGCGGATGTGACGCTTGAGCAGCTCGCCGTCGAAGGCGTCGGGATGGTCGAAGTTCCGCGCGTCGCGATCGCCAAACGGGATGTCTTCGAGATTGCGGTAGTAGGAGTCCTGATCGATCACAACCACGCGATCGGAGCCGATCTCGCGGACGAGGGTGCGCGCCACCAGCGTCTTGCCGGAGCCGGAGCCTCCGGCGATGCCGATCAGGATGCGCCGCGCCATGTGCGCCGCACGGTACCCCGCCGCGCGCGGGAGGGTCAACGATCGCGAGCCGCGCGCGCGGCCGGCGCGACGAGGCTAGGGGCGTGAAGATCAGCTGGACCTGGTGATTCGCGTCCCCGAAGTAGGAGACCCAGCGACCGATCTCCGGCCCGATCGGCGTGTGGAAGCGGCGGCGATACGTCGCCCAGAACTCGTCGTCCCCGTACAGCTCCCGCGCCGCCATGTTCGACGTCAGCGTGTGGAGCGCGGCCGGATCGTCCTTCATCCGCTTGAGCACCTCGCGCGGCAAAGCACCCCCGAGCAGCCAGTCGACGCCGGTGAGGAGCCGCACCACCGACGTGGAGTCGACGTCGACCTCGGCGATCTCGTGCAGCGCGTAGCCGAACTCGTCGTTCACGCGCGGCGGATTCGACGCCGTGACCGGGGCGTAGTAGCGCGCCATCTCCGGTTCGTCGGCAACCGAGTACTGGAACCGCGTCGTGATCGGCGGCGTCGGCGGATCCCAGCGCGTCGACAGCAGCGAGGCGACGAGGAGCGCGTGGGCGTAGAAGGCGGGATGGGTCGAGTCGGCGAGCGGCGGCGCGAGCACGCCGAGGACGCCCGCGGGGCGGTGAGCCCCGCGCGCGCGACCGTTCCGACCCCGGCGCGCGCGTCCGTGCGTGGCAGGGTGTACGGCGCGGGTGCCGTCTCGCCGGTCGGGAATTCGTGCTCGAGCAGCCGGCGCACGTCGACGCCGGCCAGGTTGCCGGCGATGCACAGCACGCCATTCGGTGGCGCGTACGCATCGGCAAGCAGCTTCTGGAAATCCTTCGCCACGAGCTTTTCGAGACCGCTCCCCGAGCCGTAGCGCTCGAGCGCCGTCGGATTGGCGCCGGCCGCGAGCGCCCGCACGGTGAAGTAGAGCGAGCGGTCGAGGCGGTTGAAGTAGTCGTCCCCGAGCTGCCGCAAGACCGTCGCGCGCGCGCGCGTCAGGACGTCGTCGGTCGGCGTGATCCCGCGGATGCGGGCCGCGACCTGATGCAGCACGCCGGGGAACTGCGCGGTCGAGGCGATCTCGGTGAGCTGCGCGTAGTGGCGCGTGACCTTGACGCCGGCGCCGAGCGGGCGCTGGCTGGGGAGATCGTCGCGCGTGCGCGGAGCGTCGCCGGCGGCCGCGGTGAACTCGATCTCGGCCACCAGCGCCGCGAGCCCCTCCTGGCCGGCCGGGTCCCACTCCGAACCCGCCCGGTAGCACGTCGTCGTCACCACCGCGCGCGCGAGCGGACGTGGCGCGTGACGACCCGCATGCCGTTCTTCAGCGTCCAGCGGTCGACGACGGTGCTATCGGCGAGCGTCCTGGGCGCCGCCGAGGCGGCGTTCGACGCGCACGCGATCAACGCGGCGACGGCGAGGGCGCCACCCAACGCGCGGCGGAGTCGATGATGGGTCACGATGGATCCTCGGAAGGGCGGCATGGGTCGAGAGGAGGAACGAGTCTAAGGCCTACGGCGGGTGTCGTGCATCATGGGTTGGTCAAAGCGGCCTCGAGCACCCCGCCGCGGCGCGCAACGCTTGACCGCCTTTGGGTCGGTTTCTGGACTGCTCCGCCTATGCCGACGCTCGACGAAGCTCGCGTCCGCGAGCTGGTGCGCCAGGTCGTCGAGCGCACGCTCGCGGCCGACGGTGTTGTTCCCACGACTTAGCACCCGGCGCGGCGCGCCGCATAGCGCTCGGCGCCGACCACGGCGGCTTCGCCCTCAAGCAGGTGCTCGCGCGCGCGATCGCCGACGACCTCGGCTGGCAGGTGCACGACTGCGGGACCCATTCCACCGAGGCCGTCGACTACCCCGATGTCGCCGCCGCGGTGGCGCGCGAGGTGGCGAGCGGGCGCGCGGCGCGCGGGATCGTCATCGACGCCGCGGGTATCGGCTCGACGATGGCGGCGAACAAGATCGCGGGCGTGCGCTGCGCGCTGTGCCACGACGACACCACCGCGATCAACGCGCGCGCCCACAACGACGCGAACCTCATGGCGCTCGGCGCGCGTGTCGTGAACCGCGGCCTGGCGGTGCGCCTCGTGCGCCTGTTCCTGACGACGCCGTTCGAGGGTGGCCGTCACGAGCGCCGCGTGCACAAGATCATGGCGCTCGAGCGCCAGGGCTGACCGACCCGCCCCCATGAGGCTCAACCTCCGCGTCCTCCAGCGTCTCCCCAAGGCCGAGATCCACTGCCACCTCGACGGCTGCCTGCGCCCGCGCACGGTGCTCGAGTTGAGCGAGGCGCAGGGCGTCAAGCTGCCGACGCGCAAGCTCGGCCCGCTCACGCACCTGCTGCAGGCCGGCAAGCGCACGCGCAGCCTCGCCGACTACCTCAAGATCTTCGACACCACGCTGAGCGTGATGCAGGATCGCGACGCGCTCTACCGCATCGCCTTCGAGCTGGCCGAGGACGCCGCCACGGAGAACGTGCGCCATCTCGAGGTGCGTTACTCGCCGATCCTCCACCGCAAGCGGAAGCTTTCGTTCGACGAGATCGTGCAGTCGGTGGTCTCGGGCCTCGCCGACGCGGGACGGCGTCACGGCATGAGCACCGGCGTGATCATCTGCGGCATCCGCTCGCTGGATCCGGGCACGTCCGTCGCGCTCGCCGAGCTGGCGGTGGCGTACAAGGGCAAGGGCGTGCTCGCGTTCGATCTCGCTGGTCAGGAGAAGGACTATCCGGCCAAGGCGCATCGCGAGGCGTTCCAGATCGTGCTCAAGAACAACATCAACTCGACCGTGCACGCCGGCGAGGCGTTCGGCCCGGCGAGCATCGCGCAGGCGCTGCACTACTGCGGCGCGCACCGCATCGGCCACGGCACGCGGCTGCTCGAGGATCCCGATCTGATGCGCTACGTCAACGACCACCGCATCCCGCTCGAGGTGTGCCTGTCGTCGAACGTGCAGACGCGGACCGTGCGCTCGATCCGCGAGCACCCGTTCGACTTCTACTTCCGGCAGGGCCTGCGGGTCACGCTCAACACCGACAGCCGGCTCGTGTCGGCGACGACGGTGTCGCGCGAGATCTCGCTCGCCTCGCGCGCCTTCCGCCTCAGCCCGTATGAGGTGAAGCGCATCATCATCAACGGCTTCAAGAGCGCGTTCCTGCCCTACGCCCAGAAGGCGCGCGTGCTGCGCGAGGTCAATCTCGAGATCGACCGGATCTTCATGGAGGAGTACCCGGAGGAGTACGACCGGCGCGCGACCAGCCTATGAGCCGCGCGTTGCTCGCCCGCGCCGGGGCGGTCGCGGCGCTCGTCGCGGCGTCGGCGACCCCGTCGAGGCCGCGCCGAAGGCGACGACGGCGGATTCGATCCGCTACGCGGTCGTGATCACCGACATCCACCGCGTCGGCCTCACCGTCACGAACTACGGCTTCTTCGGCAACAACTTCAACAGCCGCACACCGTCGTTCGAGTTCCCGCTCGGCTCGGGCTTCGAGCACATGGCGCGCGCCGGGCTGTGGGTCGGGCGCGCGCGCGCTGTCGGACACCGGGTTCTTCAATGCCGTCTCGACCGGGATCGTCGACAACGCGCAGGGCTCGGCGCAGCAATCCGAGACCGAGTTCACGCCGGCGGGGACGACGATCACGCAGCGGTCGCGGATCTCGAATAGCGCGTTCTACTCCCCCGCCGCGCTGTCGGATCAGGACTACACGTGCAGCTACTCCGACCAGCCCGGACACCCGCCGGTCGGCAGCCAGCACGAGCGCCACACGCCGCTCGACATCCTGGTCAAGCAGCGCACGCTGGCGTTCTCGCTGCCGGCGGCGGACGCGTTCGTCGTCGCGCAGTTCACGATCGTGAACCAGGGCCCGCCGCTCACCAACCTGTGGGTCGGCCTCTACGCGCAGCTCGTGAGCGGCGACCGCGAACGCGTACTCGACGTGGCCGCCGTCGGCGACCGGCGGCGCGGGCTCGTGGTACTACAAGGCGCACGTCGAGTACGACGCCGCGCGCCGCCTGTACAGGAGCGCTATTGCGCGTCGCTGCCGTATCTCCAACGGCTGCAACATCGCGTACTGCCCGCCGTGGTCCGGCGTCCAGCTCCTGTCCGTGACCCCCGACTCGATTCCCGCCAAGACCGTGAGCTTCAACTCGTGGAGCTTCAGCCCCGACGACACGACCCGCGACACCGACGTCGAGCGCTACGCGCTGCTCGGGAACGGCCACGTCGACGATCTGTCGACGTGCATCGTCGGCGGCAGCTGCTCGCCGATCATGCTGCTCTCAGGTCGGGCCGTTCGCGTCGATCGATCCCGGCGACAGCATCCGCGTCGACTTCGCCTTCGTCGGCGGCGAGGACGAGCCCTCGTTGCTCCAGCACGCCGACTTCGCCCAGTTCGCGTCCGACATCGACTACGAGCTGCCAGCGCCGCCGCCCTTCGCCGCGATTGCTCGTCGAGCCCGGAGACCACCGGCTCGACGTCTACTGGGACGCCTCGCCCGAGGACGCCGTCGACCCCACGAGCCCGGCGCCTGAGGGCAAGGACTTCGAGGGCTACCGGGTCTACGTCGGCCTCGACCGCGGGTCGCCGACGCGGATCGCGCAGTTCGACCGCGTCGACACGACCGGATTCAACACCGGCCTCGACTCGCTCACGACCGCGGCGCCGCGGATCCTGAACGGCGTGTCCTATCCCTACCACTACGCCGTCACCGGGCTCCGCGACGGCTTCAACTCTACGGCGCGGTCACCAGTTTCGACGTCGGCGACGCCAGCGTCACGAGCCTCGAGAGCGGGCTCGGCCAGAACAAGTTCCAGGCGGTGCCGTCGCCACGCCCGGACGAGCGCGCCGGGCGGGCCGACGGTGTACCCGAACCCCTACCGGGTCGAGGCGCGATGGGATCAGGGGCAGCTCGTGCGCGACCACTACCTGTGGTTCGCCCAGCTGCCGCGGCGGTGCGTGCTGCGAATCTACACGTTGGCGGGCGCAAAGGTGTTCGAGACCCGCTTCGACGGCGCCACCTATCGCGGCGAGAGCGCACGGGGTCTCTACGATCCGCGGCAGGACCGCGACGTCGGCGCGCCGTATCTGTCCGGCGCGAGTTTCGCGTGGGACCTGATCAGCGATCAGGGGCAGGCGATCGCGAGCGGGCTCTACCTGTTCGCGGTCGAGGACCTCGACAGCGGGCAGCGTCTCGCGCGGGAAGTTCCTGGTGGTGAAGTCGGACCGGGAAGATTAGCCCGGGCGCGGCGCCGCGAGGCGAGGATTATCTTGACCGCCGGGGGCGCCCTGCTTAGGTTCTCCCATCCCTCCTAACTCTCCTGTTGAGAACCTCATGCCACGACGATTGCGGACCGCGCTGACGTTGCTCGTGCTGGTCGTTCCGGGGCTCGCCGGGCGGCGCTGGCGCAAGAACGGGGCGGTCTGGCGGGGAAGGTCGCGGACAAGAAGACCGGACACGCGCTGCCGTTCGCGACCGTGACCGTCGTGGGCGCCCAGCGCGGCGGGCTCACCGACTCCGAGGGCCAGTACTCGATCGGCGGCATCGCCCCGGTACGTACGAGTTGCGCGTCCAGTTCCTGGGCTACGGGCCGTTCTCCCGGCCCGGCGTCGTCGTCGCTCCGGGCAAGGTCGCCACGATCGACGTCCAGCTCGAGGAAGTCGTCGTCCACCAGGAGAAGGCGATCGAGGTCACCGCCGAGCGCCGGCTCGTCGAGGTCAAGCAGGGTGCGACGATCCGCAGCGTGACCGCGAACGACATCCGCAACCTGCCGGTGCAGACGATCAGCCACGTGCTGCAGCAGCAGGCGGGGATCAACACCGAGAACGATCAGATCCACGTGCGCGGCGGGCGCTCGGACGAGACCGTGTTCGTCGTGAACGGCGTGGCGAACCGCGACCTCGTCACCGGCCAGTCCACCGCCGGCCAGCTGAGTGCCCGCTCGGTTGCCGGAGGTCAACGTCGCCACCGGCGCCTACGACGTGCGCTACGGAAACGCGCTGTCGGGCGTCGTCGAGATCAAGCTGCGCGAGGGCAGTGAACGCGCCTCCGGCGGCGTCACGCTCGAGCGGCGGCAGCTGGGGCGGTCGCGGCTTCCAGGTGCGTAATCGGCGGTCCGGATCCGGTGTTCACGCCGGTGCTCGAGGCGCTCAGGCTGCCCGAGGGACCGTGTCGTCGATCGTCGACGTCTCACGGCAGCGGCTTCGAGCACGCGCTTCCTCAGCAACCGGGGCGGGGCATTCGGCGGCACGTTCGAGACCGCGGCCGTACCGCGGCCTGCGCTCGAGCTACGAGGACAGCTTCTTCGGCAAGTCGTTCAAGTACGGCGACGTTCTTCGCGCCCGGCGAGCGACAACCGCTGGGCGGCGCGCTACGCGCTGACGTGGAAGCCCGAGCAGCACGAACAAGGTCAACGCTCAACTTCTCCAAGCGCATCGCGATCGACCAGGGCTTCAGCCGCACGTTCATCAACGCGCACCGGCGACGTCGGCGACCCGGCCTTCCCGTGGCATCTGGGACCACCGCATCGAGCACGCGCCGACGATCTTCGAGGACAACGTCCAGACCTCGGTCGAGTGGCGGCGCACGCTGTCGACCACGGGCTACACGACGCTCCAGCTGTCGCGCTACTTCTTCGCGCAGCGCCAGGACGTGCTGGGGAAGATGTGGACGCGAGTTCGAGGAGCCGGACGACTCGCTGCGCTACCCGCCGTCCGATCCGCGCCGCGATCGACTACTTCTACGACACCGGCGACGACAACACCTGGCAGGACCGGCGCACGACACACCTGCGGCCTGCAGTGGAGCCGTGCACGCAGCGGCTCGAGCCGCAACGAGATCGAGTTCGGGTTCGACCACGAGTTCCAGACCGTGCAGTACCTCACCATCGAGGACCCGTGGGTGTTCGATCCCGACGGCCTCGGCAGCGCGCACGACCTGTGGCAGCGTCCACCCGATGGATCGGCGACCTCTACGTGCGCGACCGGCTCGAGTACGAGGGCTTCACCGCCAACATCGGCCTGCGCGCCGACTACTGGTTCATGGGCCGCGAGGCCGAGAGGGCGCTGACACGACGCCGACAACCCCAACGTCGCGCCGTCGACGCGCACCGAGTTCTACGACGACACGAAGCTCGTTCTTCGGCCGTCGCTACAAGATGCACCTGTCGCCGCGCGTGATCGTCGCGCACCCGATCACCGAGAACAGCAGCTTCTTCTTCAACTACGGCCAGTTCACGCAGAACCCGTCGTACCGCTACGTCTACTCGAAGCTCGACGTCGGTCTCGAGCGAGTCGTTCCCGCTGCTCGGCAACCCGAACCTGAACCCGCAGGTGTCGATCAACTACGAGGTCGGCGCCAAGCACCAGTTCCTGCCCACGGCCGCGGTCAACGCGACGTTCTTCGTCAAGGACGTCTACGACTACCCGACGCGCGACGCACGTTCAAGCGCCAGCAGGGCACGAGCCTCGTCGACTTCTTCGTCTACCTGAACGGCCACTTCGCGCGCTCGAAGGGCTTCGAGATCGAGCTCGAGAAGCGGCGCAGCGAACTACTGGTCGGGCAAGCTCACGTACACGTATCCAGCAGACCACGCGGCAAGAGCAGCGACCCGAACGAGCAGAAGGTCGTGCAGGAGGGCGAGCGGCGACGCGGCCGAGACGCGGCTGTCGGAGACGTTCGTGAGCTGGAACCGCCCGCACAAGCTGTCGGCGAACTTCGACCTGCGTTTCGACCAGCGACCACACGCCGGGCGGCTCGGGTGGGCGAAGAACATGGGGTCAATCTGTTCATCCGAGGGCCAGTCGGGACGTCCGTACACGCCGGTCGACGAGCGCGGCGTCGAGGGTCGGCGAGCCGCAACTCGGCCAACGGGGCGGTGCAGTTCCTCGACCGACATGCGCATCGACCGTGTGTTCGCGACCGGCGGCCAGCGCTTCACGCTGGGCCTGTCGGGCACGAACATCGTTCGGCAACCGTCTGATCTACCGCGTCGATCCGATGACCGGGCAGCGGCCGCGTGGGTGGCGTGGGCGCAGTACGACGCCGACAATCCGACCTGCGCGTCAGCGAACGCGCGACAGCGTAGCCAGCGTGCTCGACGATCCCTCGAACTACGGACCGGGCGCGCCAATGGAAGGCTCGACGCTCGACTATGACTTCTAGAGCCTCGGCCTTCGTCACGCGCGCTCGCCGCGACTGCGTCGCGATCGCGGCGCCCGCGCTGCTGCCCAGCTGTCGCTTGGCGAGCAGCGCGCGTCGGCACCGTCGTCCGGGCACGTTCCTCGAGATCCGGGCGTCGGCGCGCGCGCGTGGGCATGGGCGAAGCGTTCGTCGCGGTCGCGAACGATCCGATCGCGATCTACTGGAATCCGGCCGGGCTCGCGTCGCTCCAGC
>ERZ1370068.812-contig-10744_pt1 | contig 24938 bp, 49 predicted proteins | sample MGYA00561227_ERZ1370068 | MGnify/ENA primary metagenome ERZ1370068 (study PRJEB38410, sample SAMEA6850437) | metagenome | study: Metagenomic assessment of the ecological functions of the soil: analysis of the soil microbiota associated with the...
AGTTACGTATTGCTACTCGACACGCAGCGCACCGATGGCGCCCTGGGACGAGTTGGAAATTACCGGCACTGGATTCCCGCGCGTCTTCTATTTGAGCTTACGACATGTATCGCCAAAACTTTCCGCTGCTCGCGCTTGCGACCTACATCAATTACCGCAGCGGTATCGGGCATTATCAGAGCTTCTACCGCTGGGTCGGGAAGTAAGCGCAGCGCCGTCATCCGAGCGAAGTCGAGGGATCCCGTCGCAAACTTAAAAGTAGCTCCACGGGAGCCCTCGACTCCGCTTTGTTATCGCTCGGGACGACGTCGCTGTCTACCCTGGCGATCTTTCCGCCCCAGGAGAGAATCTTCGCCTTCGTCCCGGCGGCTTCGGCTTCCTTGATGTCGCCGTTGCGATTGTAGAACAACGACAAGCTCGTCCAGCCGATCTGGTCGTTAGGCTTGAGCTCGACGGTTTTCTTGCCGGCCTCGATCGCTTCCGGAAACCGCCCGAGCTTCATCAGCGCCATCCCGAGCGCGTGCCAGCCGTCGAAGAACTGCGGATCCAGCTCGACGCAACGGCGGATATTTTTCCACCGCGCTCTCCAGTTCGCCGATCGCGAGGTCGCCGTTCGCGTCGTCAAAAATTTCGTCAACCGATTCCATCAGTGAATTCGTCCAGGGACGAAGCATCTCTGCTTGGCGCAAAAGTAAATACGTACAGACCGGCAAGCGATCGTGATTCGTTAGGCCGCTGTCGTCTACCTGGCTAACCCGGCGTTGCCGGCTGCGCCTTGCTGTCTCTGGCACGCCGGCTGCGCGGCGGCGCTCGCGCAACCATTCGTAGAAGACAACCTGGCTCCTGTTCTGCAAAGCCTGGCGCTCAATCAGACACGCGATTTTTCAATCTGCGCGGATCGAGGCGTCTCGCGTTTCTCGAGAATAACGATCAAGCCGCCGCTCGGGCGTGCTCAGATAATCGCTCACGTCACCGGGACTCAAGTCGCTCGCGGCTTGCTTGATGCGGGGCATGTCTGGCTCTCGTTTTTCGGCTCCGGTGTGGGTGAGGGTGTCGCGCCGGGCAATGTATCGACAAGGGCAAACGGTCGGAATCTTCTCCACCTTCACGCCCGCCTCGGCGGCGGCCGTCCGCCGACCGGCTTCCCGCTCTTTAGTTCGTCTCGCAGCTTGCGCGCGACTTCCGAGGCCTTCATCGCGACCATCTGCTGCGCTCTTTGCTGCTTGAGTGCCTCGACGACTTTCGATCGCGCTTCATCGAGCGTGAGCGGGCGCGGGAAGGCTCGACTTTCAGCAAAGTCAAGCACGTCGAAACCGTCCTGCGTTTGAATCGCATCGCTGTTCGGCGCTTCCTTTGTCAGCGCAAAGGCTGCTTGCACAAGCTGCAGGCGCGGAGGCCAGCGCCGGATCGGGCGAGCGCTTTGGAAAAGTCTGCCGTCTCCTTGGGCGTGAGTTGGAACTTGGCCACGACCTGGTCGAAATCCGCGCCCTTTGCCTGCAGCGCTTCGGTAAAAGTCGTTCGCCTGGTCGGCCAGTTTTTGCAAGACGTCGATGCGCGCCTTGCCGGTCAGCTTTTTTGCTCATCCGTCAGACCAAACCGCACGAATTTTATCCGTCGCTTCTCGTCCGTCTTCAGCTGCGCCTTTTGCGCCTCATAATATTTCGCGATGTCCGTGTCGTTGATCTGTGCGTCCTGGGCAAAATCCTCGAAGCGGAAACGGACCACGCTCGCGTCCATTTTGGCGTAGGCCTGTTCGAAGTTGCTCCGCAGCTCCGCCTCCGGGCAGCGTTCACCCCGGCGCTGAGGATTTTCTTCACCCGTTCAAGGATAATTTGATCCGCCGCCAGCTCCTCGATCTGGGCCTCGCTAAACCCCATCGGCGCGAGCGCGTGGTCGGTGAAATCGGTGTAGCGCGCCAAATCGAATCCGTGTTCGCCACCGAAAGCGGGCAAAGCTTTGACCGCGTTGGCGATCTCGGTCGTGTCTGGTCGGATGCCCAGTCGCTCCGCTTCGTGGCGCAACACCAATCAGGTTCCAGGAAAAATTCTCGAACGCTTGCGCTCTCGCTTTGCGCGCCAGCGGTCAGTTCCGTAATCAGCTCACGCATGCCGAGCTGGCTGCCGAGGCGGAGAAGGCGCGCATTGCGCTGAAATTCCACCTCGGAAACGTTGCGATCGTAAATCTTGCCCACCGTGCCATTGCCCAGCTGCCCGAAGTCGGTCTTGTTCCAGTGCCAGGAAAAGGAAATACAAACGAGAACCGTGATGAAGATCATCAGGACCTTGTGGTGCTTGCGCATTATGGTGATCATGGGTGTTTGGCAGGTTGGAGTGGCGAATTTACAAGCCATCTCAAAAATGCAAAGCAACTATGTCGTCCCGAGCTCTGAAAAGAACTGCGGAGTTGAGGCATCCTGCGATGTAATCGGAAGCGTTTCGCTGACAACAGTTCGGTCAGAGTTGCGTTTCAGGTTTCATCCACGGGATCCCCGACCGACTCCGCTCGAAGGATGACGTTCCGGACTATTCCCCGTCCGGCTGGTCTGAATCAAGCCCGCGCCGGAGCGCCATGAACTGCGCCACCTCGGGGAGGTAGGTTTTGAATGGATTGCCCATGACGAGACAGTCGTGGGTCTCGCATGCGATCGAGTCCCAGTTGATCACGTAGGGCAGATTTCCCTTCCGGAAGGCAGCGACGGCCTTGGCGCGGCCGCTCGCCCGAGTGTCGACGGGCGGAGTGCGAGCGGCGTCTTTCTGGCGGACGAGGTTGTTCCATTCGCCGATGCGCTTGGCCGGTTGGAGTCCAAAAAGAGGCCGCGGGCCGGATCGATGTTGTGATATTCGAGGTCGAGGCTTTGCAACCATGGGTCTTTCCAGGTGAGATTTTCCGATGCCCGGAAGGTGTCGAGCAGCCATTTCTTGCTGACCCAATCCACGCCCCCGAGCAGCGCTTCAGGTTTGTTAGGCAAAGCATCCAGCGTGTAGCGCCAGCTTTCGAGCAACCAGTCGGTTTCCTCATCCGCGTTGCCGAGATATTGCGTGGCCAGCGCGTGCAAACGCCATTGCACATCGAGGGCGCCGATCGTCCGGCCGTTTTCCAGTTCCACGATCCAGCGCTGGGCCGGATCGCGCGAGACTTCCCGGGTCGCCTTGACCGCATCGAGCAATGTCAGATCGTTAGGCAAAAGTCCGGCTTCGAGGAGCGTGAGAATGCAGGCGGTAGTCCCTATCTTCAGCGCGTTCGCGAAAGGGCTCATGTTCGAGTCGCCGATGAGCAGATGCAGCCGGCGATATTTCCGATAATCGGCCAGCGGCTCGTCGCGCGCGTTGATGATCGCGCGGTTGAATTGAACCCACTGATAAATGTCATTCACGATATGGTCGGCCCGCTGGCTGAGCTGAAAATCGACCGTCTCTTCCGCCGCCGGCACTTCGAAATCGAAGGCGAGGGATTGGCCTGGCCGACCCGGCCCGCGCCGGTGAAAATCTGGCGCGTGGCCAGAAACGCGAGGAGCGCGCCGAGGGCCGCGGGGTGAACTGCGCCTCGCGCTTCATCAGATAATTTTCATGGCAGCCGAAGGTAGCCCCGGTGTGATGATCGACGTTGTTCTTGATGAACGAAACAGAGTTCGCCGCGCCTAACGATTCGAGAGCCGACTGAAGAAGCTGGTCGCCCGCCAAATCGTAGGCCGCGATATCGCGCAATTGCCGGCACTCAGGCGAGGCGTATTCGATATGCCCCATGTCGAGGTATATCCGGCCGCCATTGAGCAGGAAGCCGCCGTTGCCGGGCGGTTCCTCATAGTCCCGATAGTGCAGGTCGATCGCGCCGGCGCGCATCCGGCGGAAGAGGTGATTCTTGACTCGCACCGGCCAGGCGTCGCCGTTCGGGTGCACGGCGTCGCTGCTCACGCAGGCAGCCGTATTCGGTTTCGATCCCTGCAATGCGATCCATCCCGAGCGAGCATCCGACAGCCCCGCGCGATGGACAAGGGTCAATGCGAAGCGCAACTTTGGGCATGACCGCGAAACCATTTCCCGCTCGCAGTCCGGCCGAGAAAATCGGCGGTCTGGTTTATTTCGGCCGCATGCTCGACAAGATCCGGGCGCACGCCAAAGGCGAAGTTGCCCGCGGAATATGTGGAGAAGCTTGGGAGCGGTTTCGACGGACGCTGCGTCCGCTTCCTTGGCATCAGATACGAGGATCTCGTCGCGCGCCTGAAAGAGGGCGGAACAGACGAGGAAATTTTCCAGTGGGCATTCGAGCGGGGGCGCAAACCGTCCGAGGAGGACATGGAAAACTGGAACGAGTTCATGCGAAAGTGTGGCTGGAAGGACGTGGTGTCGCCGATTCTCGACCGCCGCAAAAAGGAAAGCGGTTTGCAGGATCGGGATGATATCGAGACCATGTTCCAATACATCGACGTCGACGAAGGCCGCGCGTAGTCATGCGTCGCCGTTCCCAAACCTGCCAGAGAAAGCGCGTCTCCTTATCGGACTCGTTCTCCCACCTTGTTGGGCGGCGGGGCGGCTGCTGCCGGTAGTCGATCACCTTCCACACGACAAGGACGACGAGGACGACGATGAGTGCTGATACGATCAAGCGGGTCCGCGTCGGCGCGGCAGTCGCCTCCTTCGGCTGCGCCATGGCGGCTACTCCGGAGCGTGTCGATCCGTTCCGCCAGGCCGAAGTCGAGATCGGTCAGGCCACCCTTGCTGTGGGTGGAAAGGATCAGGCGGACCTTGTTATAGCGAATATCGATGTCGGGATGATGCTCCTCGTCCTCGGCCACTTCGGCGACGCTGTTGACGAAATCGATCGCTTCGGAGAACTCGTCGAATTCGAAAGTCCGCTCGATATGCTTCTTCTCGAGCTCCCACTCCGGGATCTTTTCAGGCGGTTTTTCAGTTCGTCCGCTTTGATTAGCTCGGCCATAACGGCAACACGAGTAACATTGCGTTTTGCTTTTGCAATGGCGAATCCAAGCGGCTTTTTCGGCCCGATTTCGCCCGGCTAAATCCCAAGGATTTTGCGCAGATTTTTGGCGGAATCGAAAACCTCGATGGCGCATTCCCGTGCCTCTCGTGCCAGGGCCTTCCAATCGCGCAAAACTCGCTTCGCAGCTACCGCAGCCTCGGCGGCGCTTCCGACAAAGAACATGCCGCTCTTCTGCGGAAGGTATCTCCCGGCCCCGTCTCCTCCGTGATCACTGGCCGCCCGAGGGAGAGGAAGGCGGCCGCGCGATCGCTCACCCATCCGGTTCGCCAGCTCACGTCGACGCCTTTGATTGCGGTAAACTCGGCCAGAGCCGCGGCCAGGTAGTGCCGATACTTTGCCGGTGTGCGCGCGACCCGGTGCGGTGAAACCACCTGCCAGCCGAGCTTCCTGAGCCGCTCCGCCTCGGGATCATCCGCGTTGAGGTTCATCGCCAGTTCCCACGTCGCCTCGGGCACGCGTGACGGTAAATCGAGATACGGTGCAAAGGCGTGCTTCTTCGAGAGATCTGGAAATTCACCGTTCACCTCGACACTGCCGCTCCAATACCATTGGCCGATGGTGGTAAACTTCGGTCGCTGCGGTCGGGGCTGAACGCGTAGCAACGCCGTGTCGGCAAGCGGATAAAACGTCCGCCACGCGAGGGCCGACTCCGGCAGACGGCAATCGTCGCCATGGACGTTGAGTCCGATCGTCCAGAACTCGTGATGATAGCTCTGGCCGAGATCAAGTTTCGTCATCCAATAAAGATTTCGCTCGGATCGAGGTCGCAAAAATGCGGCGCTCGAATTCGAGTAGAAACGGCGGATGAATCGAGTAAGCGAGATTGAGCAGAACGTTAGGCCCGGCCAGTCGAGCGCGTAGTTCGCGCTGCGAAATTCCGATGCAGCGCATGGCGGCGAGATCCTGCTCCTGGCTTGCCGGATCCTGATAAAGCAGACAGTAGCGCCGGGCCAATCCATGGGCGCGGAGTTGTCGTTGGAAGTTAACGATGCATCGGGCATCGGCGACGCGGTCGCTCGTCGCGGGCAGAAGTTCGAGCCAGATCGCATCCTGCTTCAACCGGCGCAGACCGAGCATCCACTGAAGCGGCACGGAAAAATTGCCGCCGCCTTCGCGATATTTCGCCGCAAATCCGCACCCGAGGAAGACTGTCACGCGGAATCATCGGCGGGAAGTCATCATGAGCCAAGCGGCAGAGCTCGCGTGAACTCGACAGGTTCGACGTGTTCCTGCAAGCTTATGCCGGCCGGCTACCGATCATGGAGACAGAAAACATCGTCCGCCTGCTCACCATCGGTTCCCTGGCTGGCCTCCTCGCGGCTGTCGGAATGAGGCTTACGGTCGCGCAGGTTGATGCACGCGCTCCGCAGGGGCGGGTTGGGGCTGGTTGTGACGGCCAATTTTGTGGTCGTGCCAATCCTTGTCCTGGCGGCGACAAAGCTTTGCGGTTTCGGATTCGACATCACGATCGGAATGATCTTGTTGGCGGCGTCGCCCTTCGCACCGGTCGTGCCGGTCTTTGCTCGCATGGCGCGGGCCGATCTAGCCCTGGCCGCCGGGTTGACCGCTCTGTTTCCGCTTCTTTCAGTAATTCTGACTCCTTTCGTATGCGAGATGATGTTAACGCAGGTCGCCCATGCGGCCTCCGTGCGATTCAACGTCAGCAAAGCACTACTCGTTCTTGCTCGCGACGATTGTGGTTCCGCTTTGTCTCGGCCTGCTCGTTAAACATGTCTCACCTCTATTCGCCCGACGGATCTTGCGTCCAGTGGAGATCTTTTCAGAAGCGGCAGGAGCGGCGTCGCTCGCGTTCGTGACGGCTACGCAATGGCAAACAATTCTGACCGTCGGCTGGCGGCCGTTGCTGGCGATGGCGATCGTGAGCGAGATCTGCCTGTTACTGGGTTATGCGCTGGGTGGACCGGAGCGCGGTGCACGGCAAGTCATCGGGTTAGGCACGAGCAATCGTAACATCGCTCTGGCTCTATTAATGGCGCTCCAGGCCTTCGCTGGAACACCGGTGGTCTCGGCCGTGGTGGCCAACGGGCTACTCTTGATCCTGCTCGGCTTGATCCATGTAGCCTTCTGGCGATTCAGAGGTCAGCGGGCCAGCGAATAGTGGTCGAGTAACGGGCCAAGTTCCTCCTGGATCCATTCCTTCGAGAGCCCGAACTCTTCAAGCGTATAGTGATGCTGACTTTGAAACTCGCGCTCGTCATGCGATGCCGCCGCCAGGCGCGCGCGGAAGGCTTCGCTCATGGTCCATCCAAAGTGTTGATAAAGCTTTTCTACCACCGCCTTTGGATCCTGCGTCAGGTTGCGATAATCAAGACAGTAATATTGGCTGGGCGGCACCTTGGAGCGGAATTCGAACAAGTGTTGATACCACTTAACCGCCAATCTGGCATACGACTTCGAGACGGGTCCGTCCTTGGCAATTTCCGGCGAATGCGCGCGCCAAACAGGGTAAAAGACACTCACATGTGATGGAACAGACTGATAGGGATGCCGGATGATGGTGATAAATTTTGCATCCGGGAACGCTTCCAGCAGTGACTCGACTGATCCGGAAGATTGGGTCGCCTTTGAAAGGACGGTCTTGCCCGGACCATTGGCGTAAGAGTTGGCGCTGGAGGCAGCTCCGATAAAAGCGCATGAGTTTGCGCCGTGCCTTCGGGCTGAGCGCATCGGCAAAACCCGCCTCCCACAATTCATCGATGTGGGGAAGAGAAGGTAGACCGCCTCTGTGACAAAGCTGGAAACGAAGAACCCATCATCTTCCTCCGGCTGATCGAAACGCAGTCTGTGCATGTCGTCCCAGCCACCGAAGAATGTTTTCTCAGACCAATGCATTAGCCGGGTCAGCAACTGACCAGTGCTGCGGTCGATGCGGGCCAGAGCCTTGAAGCACTGCTGATAGAAGACGGAAGGAAAGATGGTCTGGTAGAGCTTGGCGTGAACAGAAGCGCTCGTCATCCAATGCCATCAGCCTCTGGATCAGGGTCGTCCCGCTCCGGGGTGGAGCGACGATGAAGACCGGTTCGCGAATTTCCTGGCGGAGAAAACCCCGGAAAAAGAGGCGGTCCAGCAACCGACCGAACGCTACCACGACCCACATTATCCAGTAAATAATGGTAAAAAAATGACGTAAGCCCAGCGACGGAGGCTGAACTTAGACTTACAAAAAGCCAGATACTCAGCCCGAAAAACAGGTTCAAGTTCGTATACATCGCAATTGAATTCTAACCATAAACCAGTCGCGGCGAGCCCGCCATGAGGGAATATGAGCGCGAATCGGCAGAAACAGCGACGTCTATCGCCGTCTGCCAGGTCCCAGACGGGTGTTACCCGCAATCCATTGATCGATCGAATTTCATCGCTTCTTTGAATTTTCCGGGAGATTGGCGCCGGCGCTGGGCGAGTACATGCCGACAAGCCGGGAGATAAGTATCGCCAAATACAAGGTGCCAGTAACCGCCGCCTCCATGACCGCCAATGTGCGCGCGACCTTGGACAAGGGCGTGATGTCGCCAAAACCGACAGTAGTGAGCGTGCTGAAGCTGAAATAAAACGCATTAAAGCCACCCATCCGCCCTGCCGGAACCCTCAGCCAGCGGAAAACGGAAAGTATCGGGTGTGACCTGCGCCGTCAGAATGTAGGCCTGCGACCAGAGCAATCCCAGCAACAAGTAAACGACGATACCAGCGCTGAGCACCCTCGGTATCGACATGTGTAGTTTTGAGAATGAAGCGCAGAATTCGGTAAATGGTAAAGGCGAAAAAGGCGATCCCGAAAACAGGAAAATAGAGGGCCGAGAACATAGTTTGGGAAAAAATGGTGAAGCCATTTGCCGGCTATCGCGGGAACAAAAGCAGAGCTGCCAAGATCGAGAACCCGATGATCGCGGCCAACGGCGATTAAAGATGCGATCATCACCAGGGTTACCAACCCGGACTCAACAAAGTCCCCGTTGGGAAGGTTCTCGACAAAGGGAGTCACCGCGAAGAGCAGAATCAGTGCGATCAGAAGCTTCACGGTGGAAATCCGCCACACACCAGCGTTCGCACGCTTGTTTCCCTTCGCCTTGGCGTCGCCCTTCTCTGCCATAACTTTTGTCAGGGCTTAGTTTCCGGGTCGCGATCCAGAGTCCGCGCGAGATGAAGCATTGGGCTCTGACTCACGGGCATGATCCCCTGATGTGGCTTGTCCAGATCCAGCACCACGTAGATCGTTCCGCAAAGCAAGAGAGTCACACGGCAATCCGCGGGGAAGGCCGCGGTGGTTTGCCAGTCACTCCGTAAGCCCGATCACCGCGACCGCGAGCACCGCGCGCCAAACAATAGCAACCAGGTCACTGGATCGGGAACCCGGCCTTCCATGAAAAGATCCGTTCGCGATAGATCGAGGCAGACCTCAATCAGCCGCTTCAACATGTCATCGGCTACTGGGTTAGGCGGGTGGGTTTCGGCCGCGCTTTGGATCAGTTTCCACATCTGCTCGTGGATTTTCTCCGGATTGGGCGGTGGTTCGCGCGGTTTCGGCGTCCAGTGTCGTGGTGGAGAGCGCGACCTGCGCTCGCAAGTCCACATATTGGCGAAGCAGTTGCTTGAACGCTTTGCGCGGCGGATCCGGCAGGAGACTGCTCTGCAAATAAAGTCCTCCGAGCGCGTTGGCGTCGTTCACGACCAGTTGACGGCGGATGTCGTAACGACCGGCCGCCATGGCGATAGGTAAAGGAAATCAGCAAGGCGAGCAGCCCCAGGAGCGATCCGACGACCGAACCTACGGTCCGGCGGCGGGCCTCATCAGACTCGGGTGCTGGCGCCGACCGGCAAAACAGCCAAGTTCCCCCGGCCAGCACGGTTGCTCCGAGGAGCCGCGGCGACAATCAGATCGAACTCTGCTCGTAAAGCCAGCCTGGACTTCATCGCCGTGTTTAGCGTTACGGCATCGGATCCTGCCCTTAGCGTCGCCGGCCGCCACCGCGCTCAAAACCTCCTCCGCCCCGCTGGAAGCTGTCAAGCGCTTGGACTTTGAAATTCGCCCAGCTCCGATTCTGGAAATCCCGGTCCACATCGCTTGCTCCGGAACTCTGACTTTGCGCCGACTGGTAGGAGCGCTGGTGAACTCTGGGCGCGTTGCTGGGCTGCGGCCTGATTGGCGCCTGGAGTTTTGGTAGCTCTGCTTTTGTTGCTGAGCGTTCTTCGAAGCATTTACCGAGTTCCAGTTGCCGTTGTCGTATGAACTCCAACCTGAGCCGGTATTCTTGTAAACGTTACCGTCGTGGGTGGCGTACATATTACCGCTGGAGGTCTTGGCCGCGGCAGTGTTTCCGTAGCTGGTCGAAGCACCGGCGGCGGCTCCACCCTGTGAGCCCTGGGCTGTTGCAACGGTGCCGTTCGCATTGGAGTAATGCTGGGTGTAGGCCGATTTGTTACCGTTGGATACGACCGATTGGCCCCATGAACTGTAGGCATTCGAACCCTGGTGAGTCGCAGCATAGAGTGCCGGTGTAGGGATTATATGCCTGGGCCACACTCTGGCTCCCGTACGGACCGTAGGCCGTAGCACCGCGGGCGTACGTCCCGGTATAAGGATTGTAGGCAGCACCGGCCGCGGCCCCTCCGTAAGGGCCGTAAACCCCGCGGGCAACTCCGTAGGCGCCGCTATATGGTATTGTAGTAAGAACCTACGCCATAGGTGCACGGGTAGGGACGATAGACGGGATATCCACCAACCGGATAGCCATAGTAAGGTGGATAGTAATAGCCGGTGCCGCTGGCCAGGATCGCGCCAACGGTGGCGCCAGCGATGAAAGTCCCCAGATATCCCGCGGTGTAGCTCGACTGGATGGAACCTTCAGGATTCGTGCTCTGAGTAACGTAGGTTACGTTGTAAACCGGCGAGCTCGGCGGAATGCTGTAAATTTCCTTTGGCACTGAGGCCGCGGTGGTCCAGGGACCGGTCGGACTTGGCGACATGAACCAGACACCTTGCAGGCAAAGGTAATAGACATCGCCTACTTTGATGACCTTGTCGGCTGTGTTAGTGGCGTATTGGAGCGAAGTTCCTTCGATTGGCTTAAACTCCGGATTTCCGCTGTAATTAACTTTCGCCTGCTCTGCTGCCTTCGGATCGACCACCGCCGTAGTCGGAATCTGCGCCAAAAGGACAGCGTCCTTGGCTTCGTCGGTTCCTGGCACCGACACGAGGACACGCGCGGCGGGGCTGTTCTCGGGAATGTTGGCAAAGTCCGGCGGCAGGTGTTCCGTCGTAAACGTCCATGGTCCTTTCAGATTCTGTGCCTGGAACCAGCGGCCCGCCGCCAGGTAATAATAATCCTGGGTCGGAGTATAGACGAAGAGATCGGCATCGGTGTTGGTCGCATACGATAATTGAGTTCCAGGAATGTTCGCGTAGTTCGGTTGCCCCTGGAACAAAATGACTTCGGCCGGCTTGTTTGAATAGAAGACAGTCGCAGGTTTTCCTTTGGCCGAAGGAGAGAGAATCGGCTTCTTCATTTGCGCCCACTTCGGATCGTTGGCCACCTTGGAGAAATCCCTGGCAGCTTCGGCACCGGGGCCCAACCGCCTTCCATGGAAGCTGACTTGAGCCATTGTTGGCCCGTATATAAATAGTAATCCTTCGGAGATTCCTTCTCGAAGAAGAGCGGGAAGTTCGAGTTAACGACGAAGCCCAGGTTGGTTCCGGCGATGTCGGCCCGCACCGCTTCACCGTCCACGTTCAAGAGAATCGCCGGCGTGTTGCTGACGAAAATCGCCGGTGGATCATTCTGCACCGGCACGGCCGCTGGTGCTTGCGTTTTTCCACACTCGCGACCAGCCGGTCCAGGGCCATGACAACGGTATGGTTCGGCGGCAAGAAACTCCGGATAAGTTGTTCCAACGGACCTGCCTTTTCCGGGTCGAGCGAAGGGAAACGGACTTCCGTAATCTTGAAGTCGAGTGAGGACGACGTCGTGCTGATCAACATCCACTGCGGTTTGGGCCTGCGCGGAAGAACGCCCACAACCTCCCTTCTGGCCTTCGGTGTCAGGAAAGGCCATTCGGAAATCGAGCTGTTTGAAATCCTTCCAGTCATCCACCTGTGGCTGGTAATAAACGAGACTTCCTGGTCCGTCGTTTTCGGGCGGGGCCAGCCGGGGTCGGACGTGGCGGGGCCGTTAGGCTGAGCTTGGGCGCTGGACGAGGTTGTCTGCGCGAGCAAGGGCGCTGAGACCAAGTAAGAGGACGATTGCGATTGTTATAATGCTTGCTGTTGTTGGTTTGTCAGTTAAATCTGGTTGGCGCCGCCTTCCACCGCCCCGTCGGCATCCGGAAAACATCGCGAGAATACTAGGTTCTGTGGCAAGAATCAATTTTCCTCATCATCGGATGGAGCGAATAAAGGGCGTCAAGCCAAAATTGGCCCGCGCTTTCATGGAAGATGATGAAGGGATCGGCTTGCCTGTAGGACTTAGGTCGCACATGATCGATCCTTTTGGGATTAGGGCTTGTCGCCCGGCGACGGAGCTATAAACTCGTCGCAAATGAACACGCGCACAAGCAATTCTCCCTGAACGCAGAGCATCAAGAAGAAACTTTCGATCAGGTTCCGAATTGCCGTATGTCTTGGCGTGATTCCTTTCGCTCTGGTCGCCATCTCGGCCGAGCGCTGAGCATCATCGGCGCCGTCGCCGTCATTGCGCTCGTGATCGGACATGTCGTCGCCAGCGGTTCGGCGCGGCAATCCCGCGGAAGAGATGGCCAAGCGGGGACCACCACCGGCGGCACCGATCCGCACGGCGATTCGTGGCTGTCGATCAGCACAGCATCCAACAGTTCGCGCATCCGGAATTCATGCTGCGACTCTTCCTCAGTCTCAGCTCTGGCTGTGGGCTGTGCGCGGATCGATCGCGTGGCATCCGCGCCGTTCGTCGCTCGATGAATCCGCTCGTCCGACCTCGAGGAGCGCAAGACGCTCATCCTCCTCGGCATGGTCGGCGCGATCGTCGCCGAACTGAGCGGGAGCAGCCAAACGCTCGCGTTTGTCATCTTCGGCATCGGCGCGCTCCTGCGATTTCGAACCGTGCTCGACAATCCGAAACTCACTGGGAAAGCCATTACGGTCGTGGTGGTCGGGCTCGCCTGCGGCATGGGATCATGGGCGATGGCGGTCTTCGTCACCGCCTTCAGCTGGCTTCTCGTCTACTGGCTCGATTCACATGCGAGCTGCCGGATCAGGATCCGACTCGAGGACGACGTCGATCCGCAGCCGGTTTTTGGCATGGTGCAGTCGTTGCTCGTCTCCCACCATTGCCGACTGCAAAGTTCCGCGCTCTACGAGGACAAGGGCCAGATGGTGTTCCTCCTCTACATCCCGGCGGGAATCGACCCGAAGAAATTGGAGGCAGAGATGCGAGCGAAGCTGAAGAAGTCCGACGCCTCCAAGATCGATATTGACGTAATGTAAGGCGCGCTGACCCGACGCCGACGGCGAACGAGACGCGGCATTGTCGGCGGCTGCGATTCACGTCGCAGGTCCGATTTCCTCACTTCCCGCAAAACGCCGGGTCGGTGAACAAAAAGATCATTCCGCCGCTCGCTCGTCGCCAGCAGCCCATCGGGCACGAAGCAGCAGCCTTCGATGTGCTGGTCCTTTAGCTTCGTGTGGTGTGGGTTCGACGTTGCTGACGCGCGCCACGTCGCCGTCGATCCGATAGACGTAGGCACCGGCTTTTGACCACGAGGCCAAGCAGACGTTCCGTCGGCGGAAATGTCCGCGCCCGTGACTGGCGATTCGATTTTCGTCGTCGCGACGAGTTCGAGCGTCAGCGGCCCGTTCGTCTCCTTGAGAGGAAAGCGGAAAATCTTGCGCGCGCGCGTTATCGAACACCTTCGAGACGACGTAGCCGTAGTCCTTCCAGATGAAGAGGCTCTCGCAGTCGAACGGCGCTCCGGGAAACTTCAGCTTCCACCCGCGTTTCGGGGAGACGGAGCCGGTGCCCGCCGTGTGGATCCGGCTCGTCGATTTCATAGACGGCCAGCGTGTCTCCGCTTGCTGTCGTTGTTCCCGATGTCGCCGATGATACAGGTGTCCCGGCGTCGTCGATGGCGATGTCCTCCCAGTCGTGCAACGTCACGACCGATAACGGGGAAGGCCGCGCGCGTGTTGCCCTCGCGGTCGATGGCGTAGAGGACTTGTTTCTTCGGCCCGCCGCCGTCGTTGTGCGTCCAGAACACATTGGAATACCGGCGGCTGGCGACGACGCCGGAGCTTTCCGTTGATGCGCGGGTCGCTCATGCGAGCGAGCAGCCGGACGCCCGGCGCGATTTCCTTGGCCGGGCTCGGACTCGGCGACGTTGCAAGCGGTCAGCGAGGCAAACAGGAAAGCAGAAAGCAGCAGAGTTCTTATTTGGTTTCGGGCCATGTGGCGTTCGTTGGCGCTTGGTTAAACAATCCGCTCACGATCGCAATTTGCCAGCGCACCTCCTCGCAAAAAGGGCGCTCATGGCAAGCCGGATTCACGCGCGAGACAGACTGTCCCCCAATGGATCTGCCTGAAATCGCTCAACTTTGTCATAGCGAAATTGCGACGCGCTTCCCGAAAATCGCCGCGGCATTTGCCCCGCAGATTCCGGCCGGCCCGCCGCCGATGACAACGGAGGTCAAAATGCTCTGCCATACAGCAAGCGCATGTTTAACCCCTAACGGCCAAGCTTGTCGGCGTCCAGCCAGCGGCGAACTGGAGAAAGGAGTTGTTCCAAGAAGGTGATGAACTCGGCGCTGGTATGGCGCACGCCGGTTTGTGCCCAGCACCTCGCCGTGGCAGTGTGTTGAGCGCAGGCGATGTGTGATTTTGGAAACGTCCGTTGCGGGTGCGCAGTGCCGCATGGTAATTTCGGTCCCGCACACATGAAGCGTCGTTCAATGGGTCCATTTCACCTGGGAATTAGACAAGCTTCCAACGCTCTAGCGCCGCGCTTCCGGCGCACTATTCTTTTGACCACGGCCAATCAGACCGACGAGAAGGAATTGCGCACGGTCATCGGGCGGTCTTTCGTCGCAAGACACCTCCTGGGGCGACGCGATTCACGAGGTCAACGGCCATGCTTCGATGGCTGGCTGGAGCGCGCCTTCGAGCCGGAGGAGAGCGGCATCTGCCTCGCACTGCGGCATGGCCTGCGCATGATTGGTGCCTCGATCCTGATTCCCGACCCGGCGGCCGGAAACCATCTCACGCCCGGCCCCTGTGTGCTGATGGAGTATCGCAATCGCGGCCTCGGCACGGCGTTGCTCGAGGAATCCCTCCGCCAGTTGCGCGACGCCGGGCTTGTCCCGTGCCGCCGCGCTCACGAAAAGCAACGCGCCGGTCGCGAAATTTCTTTACCCGAAGTTCAACGGGGTCGTGACGCCCGGCGACACGCCGGTCCTCGCCGCCTGATCGTTAGTCGGTTGGCGCCATGCGGCCTAGGCTGACCGAAAGTCCGCCCTAACGAATGATCCCGCGTTCGCTCTCCTCGATAAAGCGCACGATGGACTGCACTTCTTCGCTCTGCCCCAACTTCGTCACGCAACGCCTCCACCGCCTGAGCGGTGTTCATCTTCCCGCGATAAACCAATCCGAAACGCCTCCTTGATCGGCTTGATCTTTTCCGGCGGAAAGCCCGCCGCGCTCCAGACCGACCTGGTTGATCCCGCGCACTCCGCCGGGTTGCCATCGGCGATCATAAAGGGCGGAACGTCCTGCACGATCTTGGAGCAGCCGCCCGTGATGGCAAAACGGCCGATCCGGCAGAACTGATGCACCGCCGTCAGGCCGCCGATGACCGCGTGATCGCCCACCTGCACGTGGCCGGCGAGGGTGCCGTTGTTCGAGAAAATGACCGCGTTCCCGACGGTGCAATCGTGGCCGATGTGCGAGTAGGCGAGAAAATTTCCGCCGCTCCCGACGCGCGTCTTGCCGCTTCCGGAGGTGCTGCGGTTGATCGTGACGAACTCGCGGAAAGCAGTTGTCGTCACCGATTTCCAGATAGGTCGGCTCGCCGCGATATTTCAGATCCTGGGTTTGCTGTCCGATCGAGCAGTAGGCGTAGAATTTGTTGCCCCGCCCGGCCGTGAGCGGCCCTTCCAGCGTGACGTGATGCTGCAGCCAGCAGTTTTCGCCTAACGACACCCCTGCTGCGACGATGCAATACGGTCCGATCACCGTGCCCGCGCCGAGCTGCGCCGCCGGGATCGACGATCGCGGTCGGATGGACCGTCACGCTCGCCTCATTTATCGAGAAAGGTGAACATCAATTCGCCTTCGGAAACGACCGCGTCGTTCACCACGCAGCGGCACATCGCCTTGGCCAGCTTGTTGCCGCGCGACTTGCGTCAGCTCCGCGTGAATGAAGAGGGTATCGCCGGGGAAAACCGGTTTGCGAAACTTCACCCCGTCGGCGCTCATGAAATAACCGACCCGGCTCGCGCTCTTGCTGATGCGCATCATCAACACGCTCGCCACCTGCGCCATCGCCTCGACCTGCAGCACGCCCGGCATCACCGGGTGACCGGGAAAATGGCCCTGGAAAACGGCTCGTTGATCGTGACCGATTTGATCCCGAGGCACTTCGTTTCGCCCTCGAAGGAGAGGATGCGGTCGACCATCAGAAACGGATAACGATGCGGCAGAATGTTCATCACCTCGTTGATATCGAGGCCGCCTTCGCCCGGCGGAAAATTGCGCTTGCGGCAACATCGCCTCGGTCGCCTCGAGCGCCTTGGCGAGGGCGCGGGCGAGGTCGGTATTGGCGCCGTGGCCCGGCTTGACCGCCACGACATGCCCGCGGATGGCGCGGCCGAGAAGCGCCAGGTCGCCGATGATATCGAGGATCTTGTGCCTAACGAATCTCGTCGGGAAACGGAGCGGCTCCTTGCTCAGGACGGACTCTGCCCCTAACGACGATGGCATTTTCCAGGCTGCCGCCCTTGATCAGATTTTTCTCCATCAACGCCTGAACGTCCTCGTAGTAAACGAAGGTGCGGGCAGGCGCGATTTCGCGCTCGTAGATCGCGGGCGTGATCGCGGTCGACATGAACTGCGTGAAGCGATTCTCCGGTCCGGCCTGGGTGCAGGAAATGCGAAATTCGTCGTCCGGCAAAAGGACGAGGAGCGAGCCGCTTTTTGTCTCGATCGAGATCGGCTCGCGGACGTGAAAGAGGAGCCGGCGGCGCTTCCAGCGGCACCACGCCGGCTTTGCTGGATCGCCTCGACATAACATGAGCGCGCTGCCGTCGCCGATCGGCGGTTCGTTCGCGTCCATCTCGATCGACGGCGTTGTCGACTCCGAGGCGCGGAGAGCGCCGAGAGGACGTGCTCGACGGTGTGCACGCGCATCGAGCCTTCGCCGATCGTCGTCGCGCGCTCGACCGTTTTCACATTCGCGATCGTGGCGTCGATCGTCGGCTCGTCCTGCAGATCCTTGCGTTTGAATTTGATCCCGGAATTGGCGGCCGCCGGCTGGATCTTCAACGACACCCTGGCGCCGGTATGGAGCGAGGTGCCGCTCAGCGGGGCGGCTTTGGCGAGGGTGTGCTGAAACTCTGCTGCGGAAGGCATGGCTGCGCTAACTAGCAGAATTTTGCCGGTGTGGCCAGTGGCGCTTTCGCAGCCGCGAGCCGCTTGACAACGAAGGTAACCGGCGCTGCGATCACCTCACACTCCGCAACCGTTTCTGATTGACCCTCTGGAATTCAGACGTTCTACGCTCCGCCCGTGAAGAGACTGACCAGCTACGTCATGCCCGCCCCGTGCGGGACGATGGCAATCGCGATTGCCTCCCATGCCGGCTGCCGCACATTGAGCGGCCGCGATTTGCTGACGCATTGTCTTGATGAGACTCGCCACAGCGCCACTGCCCTGATTGTTGCGCTGCTTCGCCACATCCGCCTTCTGCCCGCGATGTGGTCATTCACGCCGGCACCTTGCTCGACGGTGTGACCGATACCCGCGCCGCGAGGTTTCCATCCTCATCCACGACGATCGCATCACCGCGGTTGAACCCGGCTTTGTCAAACCTGCCGGCTCCGAGATCATCGATCTCTCCGGCCAGACAGTGATGCCGGGCTTTATCGACTGCCACGTTCCACATCGCGTCCAAGCTGCCCAGTCGCGTGAATGCCACCGAAAACTGGCTCACGCACTCCGCCTTGACCGGGCCTTCGATGGCGCTGTCTTCGTGCGTGCCATGCTGCAGCAGGGTTTCACCAGCGCCCGCGATGTGGGTGGCGGCGATGACACTGTCGCGGTCCGTGATGCCATCACTGCCGGTAAGATTGCCGGGCCCCGGCTCTGGTTCTCACTGGAGCCGCTGGGGCCGACCGCCGGCCACGGCGATCCGCGCAACGGACTCGACCCCGGACTCTCCGATCCCGGCTGGTCCAACGGCATCGTCAACACGCCGGAAGAAGCGCGCCTCCGGGTTCGGGAACACCGCCGCCGCAGGGCAGATCTGATCAAGATCATGCCGTCGGGCGGGATGGCGTCCACAGGGGATGATCCGCGCCAGCAGTTGATGACCGATGACGAGATGCGTGCTCGCAGTCGAGACAGCTCACTCGCTCGGCTTGAAGGTGGCCGCGCACATCTACCCGGCGAGCGCGATTGAGGCCGCCGTTCGCTGCCGGCGTCGATTCGGTCGAGCATGGATCGTTTGCCACCGCGCAGACCTTCGCGTTGATGAAGGAACACGCGCACCTACCTCGTGCCCACCCTGACGGTCTTTGAGGTTTACTATGTCGCGGCCCGCGATCACCCAGAACTCCTGACTCCTGGGACCGCTCCCAAGGAACTCGCCAACGATCTCGCTTCCGAAGAAAAACTTTCCTCTGGCGGTTAAGTCCGGTGTGAAGATCGCCTATGGCACCGACATCGGCGAAGGCGACCACACGATGGAGTTCGGTCTCGATGATCGCCGGCGGCCTGACGCCCATGAAAGCGCTCTCCGCCGCGACGCGCATGCGCGGCCGATCTCATCGGCGCGTGCCGACCGCATCGGCTCCGTCCAGCCCGGGCGCTATGCCGGACCTCGTGGCAACGGCGGGCGATCCCATCGCTGATCCCGCGCAGTTTGCGCACGTCGATTTTCGTGATGAAGGGCGGAGTCGTGTCTATCGCCAGGGCGGCCACCCGACGGTCGCGGGCGGGCAATAGTCAACTCGACCCTGGGAGTGTGCGAGCGCCTCCAATGTTGGAGATCACAGAGGTGATGCGCTTGGGATTGCTCAGTTGCGCCCCGGCAGCCTCGAGCCACGGGCTCTTCGTTTTCGCCGTGCCCGCGTATGTACTACGCGCCGCCGGACCCGTTATGGTTGGTGTCCCTCACCTCAGATCACGTGATTGTTTTCTTCCCCATCCGCCGAAAGGCCGAGGTAATCTGATGCGGGGAATATGTAGCCGACGCGATTCTCAAGTGAGGCGCGCCGGTGGTGCGATCGGATAAAATTGGCAAGCATGCCGCCTGGCGCCGGCTGGAGCGCTAAGTTAGGCCTCTGGCTTGCATCGAAGCGCCTTCACGAAAGTCAATCGAGTCAAATGCAGTCAAGAGGTTCGCTCGGTCTTTGCAAGCCATCTTCGGTCCTCACGCTTGCAATGAAAGCTGTTGCCCGATCGTTCCAGCCGAACTTGGTGAGCGAACTCGTTCCAGATGCGCGCTTGACAGGATTGGGACGCAAACCGTGTGCAAAGCACCACCGGCGATCTCATCGTCGCTGCCGCTTGCCACACGCTCACAAAGGGCTGTGAACTCGACGCCCAGAAAGCCGCAAAGATGACCGTCCAAGCCATAGGGTAAGCCGAGGTTGGGCTGATACTCTGAGGGAAGTTAACCGGCCAGGATGCAAGCGAATCTTGTCAAGCATCCGCGCGAAGTGAACAGCCGGCGACTTGAACGCGCACGCGAAATGGTGGGTTCTTCATAAGTTACACCTGCACTCGTTTGGATTGTGCGCGAATGAGGCCTAACGAAAACCAGATGAGCTACCGGGACCGAGGGCAGCCGTTGCACGGAGGAAGTGGTTCTGGCCATCGAAACGTGGGTCATACGCTGGTCGCAGTCAATCCATCGGTTGGTTAAGCGTTACCGATTCGTAACTCGTTACCGAAATCAGCAGGTCGAATGAAAGAGACCACTGACTTGCTCGCCCTCCTCCGCCAGCCGGCTGTAAAGCGCCACGGCTGCGTTGGTCTCCTCAATGTGGGAAGGCAATTTTCTGCCGCGGCGCTGAGCAGATCGAGAGTCTTGGATCCGTCTGCAGCGCCAGGTGCATACCGCGGCTAAGCACAATAACCGTGCCGTGGCGAGAGAAGCTCCTCATCATCGGCAGGCTGTATACCGGGAACGTGATGGGTATCGGTCTCTTTCCAGTCCCAATCCTCGGCCGCCGCCGGGATAAAGCTTGAAGTCGCGTCCTGAGCCAACTCCGTCGATCTCCATGCGACCCCATGAAATGTGCGTAATTCGCGGCGATTGTTTTGAAGGGTTGTTCATACAACGTTCGATCTCGGTAAGCGCCGGATATACCTAACGAGACCAAGATCAGCCACGCCCCCAACACCGCGGCTGGCTGCTAGAGGAAATCGGAACTGGCACGAGGCCATAGGCAATCGATGGCGTTGGTCGATCGCATGGTTAGGACGGCATGGGTCGGATCACGAATATCATGCACGAAGTCTTCTGGCGCCGAAGGTGAAACGACCACAAGTACGCCGGCCAAGGTTCAGCACGACGGCCCGGTTCGGGTCGGTCACAAAAGCGCGATACGCACCAAGTAGGCTGCTGTAGCACCAACCGCTAAAGGAAAACAAGCCACCGTTAATGAACGTGCGAAGGCTCCAACGCATAGCCCTCGGCTCGACTTTGTGGCAGAGCGCAATTCGCTAAGCGGCAATCGTGTGGTCCACAATAACAGACGATGAACGAGAAGGGTGTCGAGGTGATGGTGTAACCACGAATCGCAAAGAGCATGCCGCCATGACGATTACAAGGGGAGAAACGCCATCCACGGCCGGCCGGCGGACGCGACGCCGATCGCGGCTGCCACGCAAACAAGCGTAGCGAATGCAGACATGTAACGGAGCGAGCGGCTCCAGGGTGCTGTGTATTTTTTCATCATAGTGTCCTTTCGGGAAAAGCGTGACGCCGTCTAACGAGACCAAGCTGAGCCACCGCTGGCGGCGGCGAGCTCTGCTTTCCCGCTTCATGCTTTCATAATTTATCCTTCAGCCTTGCCAGGGCGGCCAGCGGTTGGCTGCATCGCCTGGTTAGATGTGCTTCGGGGTGTTCAGCGCGATATTGCTCCAAGTATGAATGATAATAACGCCAGCGAATAAAGTGGAACGCGCGCTTTCCGAGCTCGCCTGCGCGGCTGCTTTCAGTCTTCTACTTTCGGCGTGCGCTACCTTCGATAAGCGGATGCGTTCCTAACCGGATGCGTATGGCACAACGCCATTTCGCGTGGGCGCATAGACAAAGCCGTAGCGATCATTTTTTACGTCCACCGGCTCAAGAAGTAGCCTTTATCGCTCGCCTTCTCCGTGTATTCGATCAGCACTCGCGCCGTACCATTCAATCCCCACATCTTAAAGCCCGTCCCGAAGATTCCGCCGTTGGGGAAAAGCTGGTCCAAACCGGCCATGGCGTGAAAGCAACTGATAGCGACTCTGTCCCTTCGATAAAGACGGTCGTCGGCGCGATATTTAATGGTTCCTCCGTCGAGCAGGCGCTTGCGCTGCACTGCGAGATCAAAGCCCTGTTCTGGCGATCTCGTACGGTCCCCACATCGCCACCGCATTCTTGTCATTCACGGCGAGCTTGATCGTTTCTTCGAGCGAAAAGTTTCTCCCGGGCGATATGGGGCAATTTATTGTTTTGTGGAATAACGCATGGCTGCCCGCGCCGTCAAAGACACACAAATGCGGATTGGTCATGAAATCGCGCGGCAACCAGCTGATGGTAAAGGCTTCAAACTCCCGATTCTTGTATGTTCGTGTCTTGAGGCCTGGCGTCAGCTTGGGTTGCTTGTTATCCGCAAACACTCGAATGACAGAGATAAACGAGTGCGAAAATTCCGGGTGGTTCCCTTTGTCTTCATAAGCAAAAGGAATGATGAAATAGCGATCGCGCGTATTAGTGCCCTCCCCAAGGCGGGCCGAGACTTTGGCTTTGATACGATTTACGATCTGAGTGTAAAGCGGCACATCGTAACTTGAAAAATCGACAGCTCCGCGGGGCTGCCGGCGCAGTATGCGCAGCAAAAGAAGCGCGAACAAAGCGAACAACCTGCCAAACTGAAGTTTCATGGCGAGACTTCAACCAAAAAGCAAAACGGCGCAAGCAGAAAGACTGTTTTTTTTCTTCAGCCTTTTCAATTTCGGTTTATTCCGCGGTAGTCATCTAACGAGACCAAGCTCAGCCGGAGGAGTGGAGAGCGCAGGTGGCTGCGGGTTGAAAGGTTTTAGTCATTTTAAAACTGAATAAAGTACGACGGCTTCGCCGTCAGCTGCAGCGATTGGTTAGACGATCGGGGTGGGATCTCAATGGGCTCCGAACCGCAGCCATATAATGGCGTAAGCGACTACAGCAAGCCGACGCGCAAAGCAGCTGCTCGCGTGTGCGGAAACAAGGAAATGACCGAAGGCCTGCCGCGAGCCTGCCATACGTTGAAACATAAGAGCGCGCCGCCCGCTAAACTGATGATACTTTCGCCCCCGCCGGCAAACCAAACTGCCATGAAGCGATCATGCTAAGTAAGGGTGGCGCAAAACCCCGGCTAAACCGGAGGGAATGGAGATGAAACCGCCATGTGAGCTGATAGCCAACGACGCCAGCGAGAAATGCCGACGCGGCCATGATAGCGAGGAGAAGAAGAAGAGACCGCCCGAGACGGGAAATTGGGTAGGGCGTCGGGCCATCCGACTGGGAGACCAGAGCGAGGACAGCACCCAGCGCAGCACCGATGCCGTGCCGTAGCCGCAACTCCCCAGCACAGCCAGGCAACGAGTCGTCGACCCGGTGTGAAATAGTGGTGGGTGAGCAACGGTGAAGGTATTCGATGCACAGCCGTGCGGTAATCTGGCTGCGGATGACGCCATAGGAACAGGCGGCGAGAACGCTCAAGAGGACAATTTGAAGCTTCTTCACAGGCAACGCGTCTTGACGCCTAACGAGACGGAGGTGAGCTACGGTGACCGGGGGCGGGTCTGGCTAGCGCGAAAAAGACACTAGCTACGCTCAGTGTGACACAAGACGGGTCGCGACTAGCTCCACCGGTCGGTTAGATCCTCATTGGTGACCACTAGCGTCTTCAATTCCTTTAATCATCGTGGGGTCCTTCACTTCTTTTGCCCAATCCAACGGTGACTTCGAACACCCTGAAGGTAACCTTCGCATGGTGCTTCAGTAAGACGTTGACTAGATCAGCGCGTTTGCAATAGATGGCGTAAAAGATGGGACTCCAACCGTTGGTCTGGCCATGTTCGTTCTTCGGCGTGAGGACGTTCACGTCCGCGCCATACTTTATCAACAGCTCGGAAATCTTGGGATCAGTCTGATAATCCATCGCTTGAATGAGGGGAAAACGCCGGGCGGCGACGGCTCGTTTGGGCTCGCTCCGCGGCGAAGCAAAGATTCCACTTCGGGCGGGTCATTCTCCATGATCGCTTGATAAAGATCGGTGACGGGAATCGGAGAACTGTTAGGCCCATTCGGGTAATACATGGCTCGTGGCCGTGAGCAGAGGCGGCGGGATTTTCGGGCGTTGCACAAGGGCGCTAGCAACGCGATCACCATAGCGAGAACAACAGGCCGCGCGCGCATGAGATCTAACGAGACCAGCATGAGCTGCGCCGGCGAGAACGCGCCTGGCTGCGAGAAGAAGGGTGTTAGTCATAAGGAGAACTGGATAGCATGACGGCCCGGCGTCAGCTCCATCGATTGGTTAGGCGATTGCCGCCTCCATGCGAAAACACGGGGAAGAAGAAGCCAGAAACAACGCCCGGCGCACAGCAAACGATAAGAGGAAAAGTGGGTCATTGGGGTTATTTGCTGGGACACGGAGCACCCGGGTATCTTTGAGCCGCGACGATTTGCCACGTCTGCCGCCGTGCGCTTTAGCCACGTGTCAGTCCACACCTGGCATCGCCTTGCCGTCCTTTGCCGCCTGCTGCCTTGCGGACGCGGCTTTCTTGCTCCGTGATGTGCGATGGCAATGGAGTCTCCGAAGAACCGCACCTTAACGTGACCGAGCTGGACAGTCGCGCGCGCGACTGCGTTGGTCGGTCAGCGCGATAGCTTCTAGCCTTGTCGTAGCGATGGCCGTCGGCTGCCGTGCCTTGAAAGTCGTCGGCGATCACGGCCTTTCAGGTCCGACTTCCTGGGGCTGCAGCTTCGAGCTGGCCCACTTCGCCTCTATCGCGATAATGAATTTGACGGTGCGGAGTCGTCTGGCGACCCTTCACCTGCCGTCTCCGGGCAATGCTTGGTCTTGCTGAGACAGCCAAGAAAGGAGATCGTAGACAATGAAGAGCATGGTGCGGGACATATATCCTCCTAACGAGAAGTAGGCCGAATAATTCGGTGTATCAAACTTGCCTGCGAGGGCCGGCGGAAATTGACAAACATGCAAACAGCATATCGGAAACGCCTCGCCGGTCGCAATCCGCAATTTTGCCCTGGGCAACCGGCCGGACAAAACCCTCGCCATCTCCTGCGCAGCGTTGAGCACGTCTTGCGCCGCGCGCAAGTTCCGAAGATCCTGAATCTCCAGCACTCGTAATAGTCTCTGCAACAGCAGCTTTGTCCTCGGCGAGAATCGAACCCACATTTGAGGTTTAGGAAACCAATCCTGCTGGTATTGACGCGCGATAAAGAGCAATACGTAACTGAACGAAGTACAA
>ERZ1370068.627-contig-10572_pt1 | contig 24935 bp, 22 predicted proteins | sample MGYA00561227_ERZ1370068 | MGnify/ENA primary metagenome ERZ1370068 (study PRJEB38410, sample SAMEA6850437) | metagenome | study: Metagenomic assessment of the ecological functions of the soil: analysis of the soil microbiota associated with the...
CCTGCCCCGGAGCCCGCTCGGTGGCATCTCCCGGGCCGCCGACCTGGGCAGCGGGTTCGACGCCTTCCGCCAGGTCGCCGCAGGCGCACGGGGTGAGCCCGCAGCAGGTCTGCCTGGCCTGGATGATCACCCGCTCGCCGGTCGTCATCCCGATCCCCGGCTCGTCCCGGCCGGAGACGATCCGCGACTCCGCCGCCGCCGCTGACCTGCGGCTCAGCGCACGACGAGGTGGCCCGGCTCGACGCGGGATGGCCGCCGGCCTGAGGGCGGGCCGAGGCGGGAGTGTCAGGATGCCGTCGTGGTCGAGATGTCCAGGAGGACTTCGAGGCCGCCGTGTCCGACGCGCTCGACGGCATCCCGGCGGACCTCGCCTGAGCTGATCGACAACGTCGTCGTCCTGGTCGAGGACGACCCGCCGCCAGACCATCCGGGACTGCCTCGGCCTGTACGAGGGCACGCCGCTGACCAAGCGGGACAGCTGGTGGGCGGCGGGGTCACTGCCCGACCGCATCACGATCTTCCGCAACCCGACGCTTCGCACGTCTGCCGGACCAGGGCCGAGGTGGTCGACGAGGTGAGGGTGACCGTGGTGCACGAGCTCGCGCACCACTTCGGCATCGACGACGACCGCCTGCACGAGCTCGGCTGGGGCTGATCCTGATGACGCCCAGCGCCCGGGACGGCGGGAGAGGACGCCGACTGCCGACCTCTACGGCAGCGCGGTCGGCGGTGGGCCGGCGGCTTCCCGGTGCAGGCGCAGGCCCAGGGACGCTCGCGCCGACGATCGAGAGCCCGGAGACGAGCAGCGCGCCCCGCGGCGCCGAGGCGCGCCGTCCGTGTAGTCGATCACCGCCTGCGGCACCACGGTCGCCAGCGCCACCACGCCGACCACGAGGACGACGGTCAGCCGGGTCGGCGGCGTAGCCGAGCAGCCCGGCCAGCGCCAGCGCGGCCAGCGCGAGATACCCGGCAGCGACGGTGCCCGGCCCGCCGGTCTGGGTCAGGGACTCGGCGCCGATGAAGCCCAGCGTGCCGGCGACCGCGAGACCGAGCACCTGCTCGTCCAGCACGCCCCGCAGGCTGGGCACTGGCCCACAGCACCGCCAGGACCAGGCAGTGTGACTCCGGCCAACGCCACGTCGTCGGTCGCTGGTCCAGCCAGTCCCACAGCAGGTACGGCAGCAGGGCCGCCGCCGCTGCCGATCGGCCGAGATGCAGCAGCGGAGTGCGGCAGGCCACGTAACCGACCACCCAGACGATCGATTGCGGTGGCCGTGACCAGGGTGCCCTGCCGGTTGTTCCCGGAGCACGGCCTGTGGGTCGCTGGTCAGCACGCCCGTCACCCCGGCCAGCAGCCCGCCCGCGGACAGCCACAGGACGGCGATCAGCCGGCGCCGCGCGCCGATCCCCGGGCGATCGCGCACCGGCCATCCGCCCGGGGTGGACGCGGCGATCACGACCGCCGCCACCAGCAGGGCCGCCGCCGGGACGGCGAGGATTGCGAGCCGCGCGCCGGTCGGCAACTCGTCCCAGTGCGGATCCGGTGAACGACCGCGACGGCCGCGACGACGAACGCCGCGCCGATGTAGCCGCCGACCTCGGCGAGCACCGTCGTCCAGCCGTACCGGTGCTCGGGCTCGGGCTCGGCGTCGACGCTGGCCTCGCGCAGGACGGCGTCCGCCTGGTCCCGGGTCAGCACCGCCGCGCCGACCAGACGGTCCAGCCCGGCGCGCAGCCGCGCCTCGGGTGTCGACATGGACGTCCTCCGCGGTCGGTGCCGGCACGTGTCGTTCGGCCGGGCGGATGCTGATCAGTATGGGGCTGCGGAGCGAGCTTCCGACCGATCCTCCGAGGCGATCCCCGAAGGAGATGCGGTATCGCCAGCCACCTGCGATGGGTAACGTCAATGTGAAAGGGGAACACGTGGGGTAACCGTCCCGTTTCTCCCGTTCGAGGCGTGCGAGGGACCTGGCGAACGAGGGAGGTGGCGGAGGGCGGGCATGTCGTCGTCGGTGCTTCTCGTCACCGCGCTGCTTCTCGGTTCGGCCGGCTATCTCGGGCTCGCCGGCTACGTCTGGTTGCGGCACCGCAGCGTCGCCGGGGCCGTGCCCCTGGTGAGCGATGCTGCTGGCCGTCGGCCTCTGGACGATCTTCTACGCCATGGAGCTCGCCAGCCGCGACATCTCCACCGCCCGCGTCTGGTCCGGGCTGAAGTTCGTCGGCGTGGTCGCGCTGCCGCCGGCCCTGTGGGCGTTCGTCATGCAGTACACGGGCCGGGGGCGGATGTTCCGGCGCGTGCTGTGGTTCTGGCGATCGAACCGGCCATCGTCCTCGGCACGCTCGCCGTCCCCGCGACGTACCACCTGCTGCACTACTACCCGCCGCCGGGCGAACTCAAGCGGATCGGCGGATCCCCGATTCCCATTGCTGGCCCGCTGTTCTGGCCGCCACGCGGTCTACACCTACGCGCTGATGCTCGGCGCCACGGCCGCGCTGTCGGTCAGCCTCGTCCGGGTGGCGCGGCCGTACCGGCGGCCGGCGATCGCCATGATCATCGTATCCCGTGCTTCCGTTCCTCGCCAACGTCGCCTACAACCTCGGCGCGCTGGGCACCATCCCCGACCCCACCCCGTTCCTGTTCACGCTGACCGCGGTCGTCCTCGTGTGGGGGCTGCTGCGGCTGCGGCTGCTCGACCTGATGCCGGTCGCCCGCGGCGCGCGTGGTGGAGCAGATGGCCGAGGGCGTGCTCGTCCTGGACGCCTACGGCCGGATCGTGGACGCCAACCCCGCCGGCGCCAGGCTGCTCGCCCTGCCGCGAGCGCAACTGGTCGGACGGCAGCTCGCGGACCTCCTGCCGTCGCTGGCGGCGCTGATCCTCCGGCACCGGCCGGGGACGCCGACGCGCAGCGAGTCCCAGGTCCGCATCGGGACGCCGGGTCTGGACGGCGAGACCGACCTGGCGGTCTCGGTCACGGGGTTGACCGATCCCGGGCGGGCGGGAGACCGCCCACCTGGTCGTGCTTCGCGACATCACCCAGCTCAAGCGGACCGAGCGGCGGATGCGCGAGCTGCTGCAGGAACAGACGCACCTCTCCCAGACCCTGACCGCCAGCCTGCGCCCGGCATCCATGCCGCAGGTGCCGGCCTGCGGCTGGTCGCGCGGTCGATCCCGGCCGGGCTCGGCCTTCCGCCGGGTAGGACGACAGCCCGGGGAGCGGCGCCGGGGTCAGCGGCGACTTCTACGACGTCCACCCGGCGGGCCGGTGCCGCTGGGCGTTCGTCGTCGGCGACGTCTCCGGCAAGGGTGTGCACGCCGCCGTGGTCACGTCGATGGCGCGCCACACCGTGCGCACGCTGTCGGCCCAGCCCTGGCTGCCGCGGGACGTCCTCGGACAGCTCAACGAGGCGCCTGCTCGCCGGGGACGACGACGAGCGATTCTGCACGGTGGCCTACGGGCAGGTCACCTATCCGGGCATGCCCATCCCCGAGCCGGAGAGCCTCGACGGGCAGGACGGCCCGATGACCGGCCCGGTGCGGATCACGCTGGCGCTCGGCGGCCACCCGCAGCCGCCTGCTGCGCCGCCGCGACGGCACGGTCTCGTCCGTCGGCCACCCGGGCACGGCCCTCGGCCTGATCCACGACATCGACGTCCAGGACGTGACGATCGACCTGGCCTCCGGCGACGCCCTGCTCACCTTCACCGACGGGGTGACCGAGGCGCGCCGCGGACGTGAGCAGTTCGGTGAGGACCGGCTGGCCGCCGTGCTCGCCGACGCGGCGTCCGGGCTGCGGCTCGAGGACGCCGTCGACCTCGGCCCCACGCTCGCCGCGAAGCTCGCCGACACGGTGGCCGACCGGGTGATCGCGGCGGTCGAGGGTTCTCCGTCGACCGCGACGACGTGGCGATCCTCGTCCTGGCCGCCTGCTAGCCCGCAGGTCAGTGCATGCGCGGCTCGTGGTCGCGGATGACCCGAGGGCTCCAGCTGGAACGTCGAGTGCGCGACGTCGAAGTGGTGGTCGAGGCAGTCGGCGAGCCGGTCCAGGACGCTCGCGCCGCAGTCCCCGCCGATCGCCTCCTCGGCGACGACGACGTGGGCGGTCAGCACCGGCCGCCCACTGGTGATCGTCAGGCGTGCAGGTCGTGCACGTCCAGCACGCCGGGGACGCCGAGGATGTGCTCCCGGACGTGCCCGAGGTCCAGCCCGCGCGGCGCCCCTCGAGCAGGACGTGCACCGCGCTGGCGAGGCAGCGCCAGGGCCGGGGCGCCATCATCCCGGCGATCAGCAGGGAGGCGACGGCGTCGATGCGCAGCGGGCCGCCCGCCCAGATCACGACCGCGGCCACGACCGCGGCCAGCGAGCCGAGCAGATCACCGAGCACCTCCAGGTAGGCGCCGCGGACGGCGAAGTTCTCCCGATGGCCGCCGTGCAGGAAGCCCAGCGAGACCGCGCCGGCGACCAGCCCGAACGCCGCGGCCGCCAGCATCAGCGGGGCGTCGACGGGCTGCGGGTGCCGCAACCGGCTCACCGCCTCCACCGCGACCCAGGCGGTGACCCCGAGCAGCAGCACCGCGTCCGCACCGGCCGCCAGGACCTCGGCGCGCTCCCAGCCGAACGTGCGCTGCTGGCTCGGGGGCGCGCGGCCAGCGTGGTCGCGGTCAGCGCGAGCGCGAGCGCGAAGACGTCGGCGAACTGGTGCGCGGCGTCGGCGAGCAGTGCCAGCGAGCCCGAGGCAGCCCCCGACCGCCACCGCGACCAACACGACGACGCTGGACGCCAGCGCGACGGCGAGCCGCCGCCACTGCCGCCGGTTCGCGGCGTCGGGCAGCCCGCCCGAGTCGTGGTGGTGGTCGGCTCCCATGGGCCCATCCTCCTGCAGCGGGCGGCCGGGTCAGGGTTCGGCGAGCTCGGGCACGTCGCGGAAGAACTCCAGCGACTGCGGGTTGGCCAGCGCGCTGCTGTTGGCCACGCTGCGGCCCGCGACGACGTCCCGGACGGCGAGCTCGGACAGCTTCCCGGACCGGGTGCGCGGCAGGTCCGGCGCCTGCACGATCAGCGCCGGGACGTGCCGGGGGACAGGTGGCTGCGGATCCGCTGCCGGATCGCCTGCTGCATCTGCTCGTCCAGCACCGCCCCCTCGCGCAGCTGGACGAACAGCACGACCCGCGTGTCGCCGGCCACCTCCTGGCCGATCGCCAGGCTCTCCAGCACGTCGGGGAACGTGGCCACCTGCCGGTAGATCTCGGCCGTGCCGATCCGGACGCCGCCCGGGTTGAGCGTCGCGTCGGACCGGCCGGTGATCACGTAGCCGCCGTGCTCGGTGCGCTCGGCGAAGTCGCCGTGGTGCCACATCCCCGGGAACCGCTCGAAGTACGCCGCGCGGTACCGGGACCCGTCCTCGTCCCCAGAATCCCAGCGGCATCGACGGGAACGCGCCGCGCACCACGAGCTCGCCGCGCTCACCGGGCGGCAGGCTCGCGCCGTCCGTCGCCGACCACGTCGGCGTCGATACCCATGCGGCGCAGGGCATCTCGCCGGCGTAGACCGGGGCGGTCGGCTGTGAGCCGATCAGCACGCCGCACAGGTCGGTGCCGCCGCTGATCGGCTCGCAGGTGGAGGTCGGCCTTGATGTCGTCGTAGACGTAGCCGAAACCGTCGGCGGACAGCGGGATCCGGTGGACAGCACCGTGCGCAGCGAGCCGAGGTCGTGGGTGTCGCGCGGCCGCAGGCCGGCCTTCGGCGCACGCGTCGAGGTAGCGCGCGGACGTGCCGAACACCGTGATGCGCTGCGCGTCGACGAGGTCGAACAGCGCGTTCGGCGTCGGGTGGAACTGGCGAGCCGTCGGCCAGCACGGAGCGTGGCGCCGGAGGCGAGCGCCGAGGCCTGCCAGTTCCACATCATCCAGCCGGCGGTCGTGAAGTAGCAGAGCCGGTCGCCGGGGCCGATGTCGTGCTGCAGCCGGTGCTCGGCCAGGTGCTTGAGCAGCACGCCGCCGGTCCGGTGCACGATGCACTTCGGTGCGCCCGTGGTGCCGGAGGAGTACAGCACGTACCAGGGATGGTCGAAGCCGAACGACTCGAAGCCGAGGCTCGGCGTTCCCCTGGCGCGTCGACCCACTCCGGCCACGGCGTCCACCGCGGACCGCCGCCGTCAGTCGCGCGCCGTCGGGGTTCGCCGAGCACGACCAGGCGGCGCAGCCCCGGCAGCCCGGCAGCCACCTCCGACAGCGTGCGGCCGATCGGGAACTCCCTTGCCGCCGTAGGGATAGCGGCCGACCGCGATCAGCACGAGCGGGTTCACCTGGGCGAACCGGTCGAGGACGCCGGCGGTCCCGAAGTCGGGGAGACCGAGGTGAACACCGCGCCGATCGACGCCGTGGCGATCATCAGGGCGTAGGTCTCGGGCCGGTTCGACATCACCGCCGCCACCCGGTCGCCGGGGGCGACGCCGTCGGCCAGCAGCGCGCGCTGCAGCCGGCCGACCAGACGGCGCAGCTGCGACCAGGACAGCTCGGCGCTCTCGCCGTCCTCGGCGGCGAAGATGAGGAGCCGGCTCGTCGCCGCTCGCGGGGAGCAGCGCCCGGGCGACGCTCAGCCGGGCGTCCGGGAGGAAGCGGGTCTGCCAGAGCTCCGCGCCGGGCAGCTGCATGCGCTCGCCGCGCTCGCCGGGGACGTCGCAGTGGTCCCAGACGGCCGCCCAGAACTGCTCGGGGTGGGCCACGCCCAGGCGTGCAGCGCCTCGTACCCGGCGACGGGATCGGCGTCCGCGGTCGCGCCCAGGCCGGCGTCCCAGTCGCGGTCGACCCGCCGGATGAACGGCCACAGCTGCGCGGCCTCCACGCGATCCCGGGACGGCGCCCGCTAGCGGCGATATCGGCCCCGCTCATCGGCCGTGCCTCACCGATCGGGTCACGAACCGGAGCCTACGGGCCGGCCCTCCGGGGACGGCCAAGGGCGGCCCTCGCGCGGGTCGGGGATGGCGTCCCTGTGATGCGGCCAGCGACACGGCCCGGCGTGTTCCCAGTGACCGCACAGCTTGACCGTGACCGCGGCACCCGGCGCAGCGCGATCCTGTCCCTCGTCGAGGGCCAGGATCGCCTGGAACGCATGGGATTCGCGGTTCACCGGCACGCCGCTCAGCCTCCCGATCAGCCCTCCCGGACGATACTGTCCCGGACGTGCCGATTACTGCCCGCATACGAATGGAAACGCTCGGTCTTCCACTTGTGTCACATCAGCCCCTATGGTGCTACTGGACGGCGCCGTCGCACGCGTGGTGAGCGCCGCGCCTGCAGGAACGGACAGGGACGGAAGCGACATGCCTGGAGAGTTCGACGTGCGGTTCCTCACGGTGGCCGAGGTCGCCGCGATGATGCGCGTGTCCAAGATGACGGTGTACCGGCTGGTGCACTCCGGCGACCTGCCCGCGGTTCGGGTCGGCCGCTCGTTCCGGGTCCCCGAGCAGGCGGTGCACGACTACCTGCGCGACTCCTTCGTCGACACGGCGTAGGGGCGAGCGGGCAGCTGGACGGGCAGCGTCGTCCGGTGCGGCGGCGCGGCGGTGGGTGACGAGGACGTCGGCCGCGCGGTCGTGGCGTCCGGGACCGAGCGGCCGCGCGACGGGCCGATCAGGTCACTAGAGCCCGCGGCAGGTACCTTGCCGCACTTCGTGAACCTGGACTGGCACCCGACCAGCGGTCATCGGCGGCTGACCCGGGCACCGAATCGCCACCCCGTGGCACCTGTTGGCACCGACCGGACTGTGAGGACTCGTGGGTTCTGTCATCAAGAAGCGTCGCAAGCGGATGGCCAAGAAGAAGCACCGCAAGCTGCTCCGCAAGACCCAGCACCAGCGCCGCAACAGAAGTAACCGCCCGAGCCCGAGGGCCCGGGTGGGTCGGCGGGACCACGCGATTTGTGCCAGTTTGGGGGTGCTGTCGCACCGTCGCGTAGCATGCGGCCGGTAGGCGCGGCTGCATCGGTGGCTCCGCGGGTCTGCAGCGTGGGCTGTGAGTCGAAGACCTCACCTCGGAGGAGTCGCGTATGGGGCACGTGGTGCTCGTCACCGGGGTCTCCCGATATCTCGGTGCCCGATTCGCGCGGATGACCTCCACCGATCCCGCGGTGAACCGGGTGATCGGCGTCGACGTCGTCCCGCCCGAGGACGACATCGGTGAGACCGAGTTCGTCCGGGCCGACATCCGCAACCCGGTGATCGCGAAGGTGATCGGCCGCGCCCGGGTCGACACCGTCGTGCACATGGGGGTCATCGCCACCCCGACCGCCGCCGGCGGGCGCCCGACGATGAAAGAGATCAACGTCATCGGCACGATGCAGCTGCTCGCGGCGTGCCAGAGGTCCCCGGGCGTGCGGCGTCTGGTGATCAAGTCCACCGGAGCGGTGTACGGGTCCAGCCCCCGCGACCCGGCGATGTTCACGGAGGACACCGGCCCCAAGGTGATCCCGCGGGCCGGTTGGGCCAAGGACTCCGTCGAGGTCGAGGGCTACGTGCGCGGGTTCTCCCGGCGCCGCCCGGACGTCGAGGTGGTCACGCTGCGGCTGGCCAACTTCATCGGCCCCCGGGTACGCACCGCGATGACCGACTACTTCCGGCTGCCGGCGCTGCCCACCGTGCTGGGGTTCGACGCCCGGCTGCAGTTCGTGCACGAGGACGACGGGCTGGAGGCGCTGCGGCTGGCCACGGTCGGCAGCGCGCTCGGCGTGATCAACGTCGCCGGGGACGGCGTCATCACGCTGAGCCAGGCGGCCCGGCTGGCCGGACATCCCACCGTGGGGGTGCCCAAGCCGCTGTCCGGCCTGGTCGGGCAGGCGTTCCGGCGCACCGGGCTGGTCGACTTCTCGCGCGAGCAGTTGGACTTCCTGTGCTTCGGGCGGGTCATGGACACCACCCGGATGCGCACCGTGCTCGGCCTGGAGCCGAAGTACACCACCCGCGAGGCCTTCGAGGACTTCGTCTGCGGGCAGCAGGTGCACGGCCCGCTGTCCAACGAGCGGATGGAGCAGGTCGAGCACGCCCTGCTGCAGGTTCTCGGGCGCGGGCTCGGTTGGTCGGCCCAGAGGATCGGCTGATGGCAGAGGCGGAGGTGGTCCCGATCGACGACCAGCGTCCGCCGGCCCGCCGCTCCGGCGGGCCGAGCGAAGGTGCCCGCGCCGCGGTCGCGTCCGGCGTCGCCCGGGCGAGCGGTGAGCGCGCCAAGCGGCAGCGCCGGACCACGCCCCTGCTCGCCGACCGGGAACAGCCGCCGGAGCCGAGCGCGGCCGCCGCCGCTGACACCGCCGCAGCCGGTGCTGCCGCTGCCACCGCTGCTTCCCCGGAGACGCCCGCCGAGGTCGCCGCGCCGCCCGCCGCCCCGCCCGCCGCCCCGCCCGCCGCCCCCGCCGACGCGGGTGCCGGCACGGGCGCAACTCCGGCCGCGACCGCGGACGGCGCGCGCGTCGTCGCACCGGCCCACCGCCACCACCGCCGCGCCGGAAGGCCCCGCGGCCCCGACCGCGCCCGTGGACGGCGCCGCGCGGCCGGTCCGCCGGGCGCCCAAGGGCATGGAGGCCCCTCCGCCCAGCCCGGTCCCCGACGACGACCGGCTGGCCGCGATCGTCGGTGCGGCGGCGCAGGTCGGCGGCCGGATCGCCGAGATCCTGATGTCGAACGTGGCGCCCTCGGTCGCCGAGCAGCGGGTGGCGGGCGCGCTGGCGTTCCTGCGCCGGCGGCTCACCGGCGACTACGAGATCGACGAGTTCGGCTTCGACCCGGAACTGACCGACAGCGTCCTCCTCGCGCTGCTCCGCCCGCTGTACAAGCGCTGGTTCCGGGTCCAGGTCCGGGGATCGAGAACATCCCGGCCACGGGCGGGGCGTTGGTGGTGGCCAACCACTCCGGCGCGATCGCGTTCGACGCGCTGATGACCGCGCTCGCGGTGCACGACGAGCACCCCGAGCACCGGCACCTGCGGTTGCTCGGCGCCGACCTGGTCTTCCAGACCGCGTTCCTGAGCTGGGTGGCCCGCAGGGGTGGGGCCACGCTGGCCTGCAACTCGGACGCCGAGCGGCTACTGTCCGCCGGCGAGCTGGTCGGTGTCTTCCCGGAGGGTTCAAGGGCATCGGCAAGCCGTTCAGTGAGCGGTACAAGCTGCAGCGCTTCGGCCGGGGCGGATTCGTCTCCGCCGCGCTGAGGACCAGGACGCCGATCATCCCCTGCGCGATCGTCGGTGCCGAGGAGACCTACCCGGTGATCGGCAACATGCCGACGCTGGCCCGGCTGATCGGCGTCCCCTACCTGCCGATCACGCCGACGTTCCCGTGGCTCGGCGTCCTCGGCGCGGTTCCGCTGCCGAGCAAGTGGCTGATCGAGTTCGGCACGCCGACTCCCCACCGACTCCCTCGGCGACGGCGCCCCGACGACCCCATGCTGATCTTCGACCTCACCGACCAGGTCCGGCAGACCATCCAGCAGACCCTCTACGCCCTGCTCATGCAGCGCCGCTCGGTGTTCTTCTGACGCTTTCGCTTGCTCCCCGCATGCGGGGAACCCTGACCAGAGGCGATCAGCGGCGGCGGCGGTTGACGACGATGGCGGCGAAGGCGGCGCCGGCCAGGGCGCCCGCCAGCGCCGCCACGGGGACGCCGACCTTGACCGCCTGCCGGCGGCGGGTGCGGAAGTCGCGGACCTGCCAGCCCCGGGCGCGGGCGTGGGCGAGCAGCGCGCGCGTCCGGGTTGACCGCCACCGGCTGGCCGACCAGCGACAGCAGCGGGATGTCGTTGGCCGAGTCGCTGTACGCCGCGGACCGCTCGAGGTCGATGCCGATCCGCTCGCTCAGGTCGATCACGGCCTCGGCCTTGGCCTTGCCGTGCATCGGCCGGCCCACCAGCCGGCCGGTGTAGATGCCGTCGACGTGCTCGGCGACCGTCCCCAGCGCGCCGGTCAGCCCGAGCCGCTCGGCGATCACCTCGGCGACCTCCACCGGCGTGGCCGTGACCAGCCAGACCTGGTCCCCGGCGGCGAGGTGCCGGCGGGCCAGCGCCTGCGTGCCCGGCCAGATCTTGTCCGCCATCAGCTCGTCGTAGACCTCCTCACCGATCGCCTTCATCTCGGCGACGGAGTGGCCGGAGACGAACGACAGCGCCCTCTTCTGGATCTCGGCGACGTGCTCCAGGTTCTCGCCGAGCGCGACGAACCGAAGCTGCTGCCAGGCGAACCGGAGGATGTCCCGGACCGTGAAGAAGTCGCGCTCGCTACAGGCCACGGGCCAGGTGGAACATCGACGCGCCACGCATGATCGTGTTGTCGACGTCGAAGAAGGCGGCCGCGGCAGGTTGCTCGGGGTCGCCTGCACCAGGCATGCCGACGACTGTATCGAGCCTGTCACCGGCCGCAGCCCAACCCCGTACCTCGCCGGGCGAGTGTCTTCGCGGCGTCCTGGGACCGCCGCGATTCCCCTACGCTGGGGGCGTGAGCTCCCCGGTGACCCCGCGGAGGCGACCCCCGAGCCGATCCCCGAAACGATCCCGGAGGCGCCCCCGAGACGAGCCCGGCGCGGATCACGCTGATCGGCAAGCCCGGCTGCCACCTGTGCGACGCCGCCCGCGACGTCGTCGCCCGGGTCGCGGCGGAGGTCGGCGCCGAGTGGCGGGAGCTGTCGATCCTCGATCACCCCGCAGCTCGCGGAGCGTTACTGGGAGCAGATCCCGGTGGTGCTGGTGGACGGCGCTGAGCACGATTTCTGGCGCGTGGACGAGCGCCGGCTGCGCGATGCGCTGGCCGGGCGGCGGCGCTGGTTCGCCTCCGGTCGCTCCCGTACCTGAGGCGCTCCTGAGGCGCGACTTTGTGCGTACCTTCACAAGTGCCTAACCTTGTTCCCGCCATCGCCAGAGAAGGAGCCGGCCCGTCGTGACCCGACCTCGTCCCGCACACCTCGTGCGGTCCAGGCGGACCTGCTCGGGTCGGCATCCCGGAGGCCACCGTCTCCCGGCTGCCGCTGTACGCCTGCAGGCGCTGACCGGGCTGACCGAGGCACGGCGTGGCCACGGTCTCCTCCGACGAGCTGGCCCGGGCCGCGGGCGTGGGCTCGGCCAAGCTGCGCAGGACCTGTCCCACCTCGGTCCTACGGCACGCGCGGGGTCGGCTACGAGGTCGAGTACCTCGTCTCGCAGATCTCCAGGGCGCTCGGCCTCACCCAGGACTGGCGCGTGGTGATCGTCGGGATCGGCAACCTCGGCCGCGCGCTGGCCAACTACGGCGGCTTCGCCTCCCGCGGGTTCACGGTGGCGGCGCGCTGCTGGACGCCGACCCGCACGTGGTCGGTCAGACCGTCGCCGGGCAGGTCGTCCAGCACGTGAACGACCTCGGAGGGCGTGGTCAGCGGCCAGGAGGTCCAGATCGGCGTGTAGCCGTTCCCGCGCCGCGCAGGCCAGGAGGTCTGCGTAACCGTCTGGTCGCGGCAGGGGTGGCCAGTGTGCCTCAACTTCGCGCCATGCGTGCTCGGGGTGCCGGACGGCGTGACGGTCCGGCGGGTCGACTCTAGTCGACCGAGTTGCAGATCCTGGCGTTCCACCAGCAGCGGCAGGCCGCCGCTCCAGCTCGCCTCCGAGGCGGGCCCGGGCGGGAGCCGCCGGCGGGAGGTGGCCGGGTGACCCACCGTGGTGTTCCAACCGGCGGGGCGAAGGAATCGAGGAGTCGTGAGCCTGCTGGTCGTGGGCCTGTCTCACCGCAGCGCCCCGGTTACCCGTGCTCGAACGCGTCGTCCTGGACGGCCCGGACGGCGTCCGATCGCTGCTCACCCGGCTGCTGGACGCCGCACCACGTCGCCGAGGCCGCGGCGCTCAGCACCTGCAACCGGCTGGAGGTCTACGCCGACGTGAGCAAGTTCCACGGCGGTGTGATCGACGTCACCACGGCGCTGGAGGAGGCCACCGGCGTCCCGCTGACCCGGCTGACCGACCACCTCTACGTCCACTACGAGGACCGCCGCGGTCGCGCACGCCTTCCAGGTCGCCTGCGGGCTGGACTCGATGGCGGTCGGTGAGACGCAGATCCTCGGCCAGGTGCGGATCGCCCTCCGCGTGGCGCAGGAGAGCGACGCCAGCGGTCGGGTGGTCGGCCGGCTGCTGCAGCATGCGTTGCGGGTGGGCAAGCGCGCGCACGCCGAGACCGGGCTGGACCGGGCCGGCGTCTCGCTGGTCGAGGTGGGCCTGGACGAGGCGCAGCGGGTGCTGGGCCCGCTGACGGCGCCGCCGCGCTCGTCCTCGGGGCCGGGGCGATGGCCGGCGTCGTGGTCGCCGGGCTGCGGCGCACGGGCGTGCGCGAGCTGACCGTGGTCAGCCGCACCACGCCGCGCGCCCGCCGGCTCGCCGAGTCCGCGGGCGGCCGGGCGCCTGCCCATCGCCGAGCTGCCGCAGGCGCTGGCCGAGGCCGACCTCGTGGTCGCCTCCACCGGTGCCAGCGGTCACCTGGTCGACGTGGCGACCGCAGCGGCGCGCCCGGGCCGGACGTGACGATCGTCCCGCAGGTCTTCCTCGACCTGCGCCCTGCCGCGGGACATCGATCCCGCGGTGGCGCGGCCTGGACGGCGTCCGGCTGATCGACCTGGAGCACGTCGGCCGGAACCTCGCGAGCACCGGCGTGGCCGCCGAGCTGGACCAGGTGCGCGCCTTGGTCGCCGACGAGGTGAGCGCGTTCCTGGCCGCACAGCGCGCGGAGGCCGTCGCGCCGACCGTGGTGGACCTGCGGGCACACGCGCGGTTGCGGTGGTGGAGGGCGAACTGCGCCGGATGGCAGGCCAGGCTGGGGGACGCTCGACGTCGAGATCAGGGCCGAGCTGGTGGCGACCGTGAACCGGGTGGTGGACAAGCTGCTGCACACCCCGACGGTGCGGATGAAGCAGCTGGCCGGCGAGCCGGGCGGCCGCTCGTACGCCGAGGCGCTGCGGCAGCTGTTCGACCTGGACCGGGGAACGGGTGGCGGCGTTGACGGAGGTCGGCCAGGATCACCTCGCCAGACCTGTATCTCGTGCAGGTCGACGTCCCCGAGCCGAGCCGCTCGCAAGGGGGTGACCGGTGACGCTCCGGCTGAGACTGGCACACGCCGCAGCGCGCTGGCGATGGCCCAGGCCCGCTGGGTGGCCGAGCGGGTGCAGGCCGCCGCGGCGGCCGACGGCACCGAGGTGGACGTCGAACTGGTCGAGGTCACCACCGCACGGCGAGCGTGACCACCCAGTCGTTGAGCAGCCTGGGCGGCATCGGGGTGTTCACGTCGGCGCTGCGCGACGCGGTGCTGGCCGGCGAGGTCGACTTCGCCGTGCACTCGCTGAAGGACCTGCCGACCGCCCCCGGCGTCCGGCCTCGTGCTCGTCGCCGTCCCGGCCCGGGAGGACCCCGCGACGTGCTGGTGGCCCGCGACGGGCTGGGGCTGGCCAGCTGCCCGCCGGCGCCCGGGTGGGCACCGGCTCGCCGCGGCGTGCGGCACAGCTGCGCGCCCACCGGCCTCGGCCTGGCGGTGGTCGACGTCGCGCGGCAACGTCGACACCCGCATGCGGCTGGTCAGCGAGGACGGCATGGACGCCGTCGTGCTCGCCCGCGCCGGGCCTCGGCTCAGCTCGGCCGCGGGACGAGGCCGACCGAGGTGTTCGACCCCTGAGACGTTGATGCCGGCTCCCGGCCAGGCCGCGCTGGCGGTCGAGTGCCGGGACAGCTGGGCATGCGCCGGCCTGCGCCCGCTGCTGGCGCGGGATCGACGACCTGCCCACCCGGCTCGCGGTCACCGCGGAGCGGGCCCTGCTCGGCCGGCCTGGAGGCCGGGTGCTCGGCCCCCGTCGGTGCGCTCGCCGAGGTGGTCGAGCCGGTCACGCCGTCAACGGCGACGTGGAGCTCGTCCTGCGCGCTGTGGTCGCCGCGCCGGACGGTTCGAACGTGTGGCGCCGAGCAGCAACGGCTTCCGCTGCCCGAACGTTGCACCGCTACCGAGGGAGATCGAGTCGCTGAGGGACCGGTCGCCGCCGCGGAGGCGCTCGGCCGTGCCTTGGCCGCGAGCTGCTTGCCGACAGCGTCGAGGCGCTGCAACCGGTCCCCGCGGCGCAGGCCCCACGAGTGGGGCCCCAGCCTCACGGTGGGGCCTCACGACAGACGTATCGCCAGGCCAGAGAAGGTGACCTGTGAGCCTCACCGAACGCCGAAGAAGCCGGCCGCCAAGCTCGCGGCTCGGTCGCCTTCGTCGGCGCCGGCCCCGGGGACGAGGGCCTGCTCACTGTGCGCGCGGTCAGGACGCTGGTCGAGGCCAGACGTCGTCGTCGTCGACCAGATCCGCCGCGCAGGACCTCGCTCGGCCGGCCACTGCCGCCGGGACGTCGAGGTGCTCGACGCCGGGCTTCGGCGAGGACGGCCAGCCGATGGCGCCGGCGCGGCGCGGGCCAAGCTCGTCGCCGCGGCGGCGCCGCGGCGGGCGCCTGGTGGTCCGGCTGATGGACGGCGACCCGGCACGTTCACCGGGCTGGTCGACGAGATCGCTGGCGTGCCGCAAGGACGGCGTGCCGTTCGAGGTCGTGCCCGGGCGTGTCCGCGGCGCACCGCCGTGCCGGCGTACGCCGGGCGTTCCGCTGACGCCGGCCGGGGCACCGCCTCGGTGCATCATCGCACCCGTACGGCGCTCGAGGTGGACTGGTCCGCGCACGCCGGGCCGGACGGCCACCGTCGTGCTGCGGTCCTGCCCGACGACTTCGTCGCCGCGCCGAGGGCCTGCTGGAGGCCGGGCCGCAAGCCACAGACCCCGGTGGTCGCTGACCGCGCCAGGCCACGACCGTGCACCAGCGCTCGGTGGCGGCACCCTGGCCGACGCCGCGCACCGCTGCTGCCGCCGGGCCGCCTCGACCGGACCGCCACGATGATCGTCGGCGAGGCCGCGTGGCCTGCGGGAGAAGGCGTCCTGGTTCGAGACCAAGCCGCTGTTCGGCTGGCGGGTGCTGGTGCCGCGGACGAAGCAGCAGGCCGGGCGACTGGTCGGCCGGCTGCGCGAGCTACGGCGCTGTCGCCGAGGTGGTCCCGACGATCTCGGTGGAGCCGCCGCGGACCCCGCAGCCAGATGGAGAGGGCGGTCAAGGGCCTGGTCACCGGCCGCTACGAGTGGATCGGCGTTCACGCAGCGTGAACGCGGTGCGCGCCGTCCGGGAGAAGTTCGAGGAGTTCGGCCTGGACGCCGCGGGCGTTCGCCGGGCTGAAGGTGGCCGCGGTCGGCGGGGTCACCGCGCGAGGCGCTGCGGGAGTGGGGGATCAACCCCGACCTGGTGCCCAGCCGGCGAGCAGTCGGCCAGCGGCCTGCTCGCCGAGTGGCCGCCGTACGACGGGTGTTCGACCCGATCAACCGGGTCTTCCTGCCCCGGGCGGACATCGCCACCGAGCACGCTCGTCGCCGGCCTGCAGGCCGACGGCTGGGAGGTCGACGACGTCACGGCCTACCGGACGGTGCGCGCCGCGCCACCGCCGCGCGGAGGTCCGGGACGCGATCAAGACCGGGCAGTTCGACGCGCGTCGTGTTCACCTCGTCAGCTCGACCGGTCGCGCAACCTGGTCGGCATCGCCGGCAAGCCGCACGCCACCACCGTGGTCGCGTGCATCGGGCCGGCGACCGCGAAGACCGCCGAGGAGCACGGCCTGCGGGTCGACGTGCTGCAGCGCCGCAGCCGTCAGCGAGCCGAGTCGCGGTCGAGGCGCTGGCCGAGTACGGCGACGGTGCTGCGACTGCGTCGCGATCGAGGCGGGTGAGCCGGTGCTGCGCCCAGTCGAGCAGCAGCGCTCGAGCCGCCGGCCGCAGAGGCCATCGGCTGAGCCGCGGGCCGGGCGCTCGGGTGCGGTTCCCTGCCGGCGCCGCCGCGCGGCTGCGGTCGTCGCCCGCGATGCGGCAGCGATGGTCGCCGAGACCCGGTCGCATCCGGCGCAGCCTGGTGCTGCCGGTGTTCGTCCAGGAGGGCGCGGCCGAGCCGGTCGCCGATGACCTCGATGCCCGGGCGTCGTGCAGCACACGCGCGACTCGCTGCGCAAGGCGGCGGCGGAGGCGGTCGAGGCGCGGCGTCGGCGGGCATGCATGATCTTCGGCGTGCCCTGCACGCAAGGACGCCGGTCGGCTCGGGCGCCACCGACCCCGACGGCATGCTCAACGTCGCGGTCGCGCGACGTGCGTCGCCGAGGTCGGCGACGACGTCGTGGTCATGGCCGACCTGTGCCTGGACGAGTTCACCGACCACGGGCACTGCGGCGTGCTGGCGCCCGGACGGCCGGGTGGACAACGACGCGACGCTCGGTGCGGTACGCCGAGATGGCGGTCGCGCAGGCCGAGGCCGGCGTCGCACGTGGTCGGCCCGAGCGGCATGATGGACGGCCAGGTCGGCGCGGTCCGCGCCGCGCTGGACGCGGCCGGGCACGCCGACGTCGGCGATCCTCGGCCTACGCGCGCGAAGTACGCCTCGGCCTTCTACGGGCCGTTCCGCGAGGCGGTGGAGTCGTCGCTGCAGTCGGCGACCGGCGCACCTACCAGCAGGACCCGGCCAACGGCCGCGAGGCGCTGCGCGAGGTCGCGCCTGGACGTCGCCGAGGGCGCCGACATCGTCATGGTCAAGCCGGCGATGGCCTACCTGGACGTCGTCGCCGCGCGTGCGCCGAGGCCGTCGACGTGCCGGTCGCGGCGTACCAGGTGTCCGGCGAGTACGCCATGATCGAGGCGGCCGCCGCGCGCTGGCTGGATCGACCGCGACCGCGCGATCGAGGAGACGGTGCCGTCGATCCGTCGCGGCCGGCGCCTCGATCGTGCTCACCTGCTGGGCGACCGAGCTCGCCGGCCGCGGCCCACCGCGAAGCCCGGCGGACCACCGCGGGCCCATGATTGGCACACGTGCGCGGCATGAGCACGCAGGCTTGTGCACGGGACGGTACCGAGGCGGCCGCGAACGGTCGGCCCCGGGACCGTGACCCCTAGCCGAGGCCCCGGCGTCGCGAGAGCGCTGTTCCGACCGGGCCCTGCGCGGTGATCCCGGGCGGGGTGAACTCGCCGGTCCGCGCCTTCCGGCGCGGTCGGCGGCACGCCCGGTTCATGGTCCGCGGCGCGGGTCCGTACCTGATCGACGCCGACGAGCGCGCGCTACGTCGACCTGGTCTGCTCCTGGGGGCCGCTGATCCTCGGCCACGCCCACCCGCAGGTGTTGGCCGCGGTGGCCACGGCGGCGCGCGCGACGGCTTCTCTTCGGCACGCCGACCGAGCGCGAGGTGCGTGCTGGCCGAGGAGATCGTCGCCCGGTGCGCCCGGTCGAGCAGGTCCGGCTGGTCAACTCGGGCACCGAGGCGACGATGACGCGCCATCCGGCTGGCCCGCGGGTTCACCGGCCGCGACGAAGGTCGTCAAGTTCGCCGGCTGCTACCACGGCCACGTCGACGCGCTGCTCGCCGCGGCCGGCTCCGGGCGTGGCGACGCTCGCGCTGCCCGACACTCCGGGCGTGACCGGCGCCGCCGCCGCGGACACGATCGTGCTGCCGTACAACGACGTCGGCCGCGGTCGAGGCCGCGTTCGCCGAGCACGGCGACCAGATCGCCTGCGTGATCACCGAGGCGGCCGCCGGGCAACATGGGCGTGGTCCCGCCGCGCCCGGCTTCAACGCGGCCTGCGCCGAGATCACCCGCGAGCACGGGGCGCTGCTCGATCAGCGACGAGGTGATGACCGGCTTCCGGGTCGCCCCGAGCCGGCTGGTCGGCCTGAGGGCTCGACCGACGACGCACGGGCGCCGTCGGCCCCGACCTGTTCACGTTCGGCAAGGTGATGGGCGGCGGATTCCCGGTCGCCGCGTTCGGCAGCGGCGGGCCGTGATCGTGCAGCCGGCTGGCCCCGGCCGGCCGGTCTACCAGGCCGGGCACGCTGTCCGGGAACCCGTCGCCACCGCCGCCGGGCTGGCCACGCTGCGCGCCTGCACGGACGCCGTCTACGCCCGACCTCGCCGAGGCCGCTGACCGCTGTCGCCGAGGTCGACCTCGCGCGCTGTCCGCGGCCGGCGTGCCGCACGTGATCCAGCGGGCGGGCAGCATGTTCAGCGTGTTCTTCACCGGCGCCAGCGGCCGTCGACGGCGGTCCCGGACTACGACGCGCGCGCGCGGCGCAGGACCTCGAGCGCCTTCCGGGCGTTCTTCCACGCGATGCTCGCCCGCGGCGTGTACCTGCCGCCGAGCGCGTTCTGAGGCCTGGTTCCTGTCCGCGGCCCACGACGGCGCCGTCCTCGACCGAGATCGTCGACGCGCTGCCCGGGCTGCGCGGCGCGCCGCGGCTGGCCGGGGCGGCGGGCGATGACCGGGAGCGCACCGTCACCCGGCTCCGCTGCGGCACGGCGCGAGTGGACAAACCCGACGAAGGTGTGCTCTACGGCCGGCTGCCCGGATGGCCACCTGCCGGCGTTTTTAGCCGGCCGAGGATGGCTCGAGCGGGGCCGCGGACCACCTGTCCGGGAACGACGTCCGCGCGGCCATCTCCTCACCAGCTGAGCGCGCCGAGCTCACCGCGGCTCCGGTCGCGGCCCGGCACGGGCTAGGCGTCGACGTCGCGACGATCGGCGCCGAGTCGAGGCGCGGGACCACCGTGTTCGGCAGGGCCGCGGGTCGGCACGGCGTTATCGGATCCTGCGCGTGAGCCGGGCGGTGCCTGGCGCTTCACCTGTGGAACCTCCTTCCGGCCGTCGCGGGGGGCTCCTACCCTCGACATCTCCCGGCGGATGAGGTGGCGGCCGCGTGAACGCCGCGGCAGGCCAAGCGCCCTGCGGCGGCGAGGCCGTGCTGGCCAGCCATCAGCTGCCGATCTATGGTGGTCCGTGGCTGGCCAGTGCGGAGCGCCGCCCGTTCCTCCACGACCCGCGGCACCGACAGTGCTCGCTGGCCTCGCTGACGTCGCTGAACTACCTGGACGACGACCTGGGCTCGGTCAGCATACAGCGAACCCGCCCGCGATCTCCCTTCTGCCCGGCCCAGTCGGCGGTCGGGCGCAGTTTGACGGTGCGGCGGTGGCTGCGCGTCGGTCGCGGTGGGCCACGGCCCGCCGGCATCGGCATGGCAGTCCACCGTCGCCCTCGCCGTGGGTTCTCGGCGACGGTGCTCGCCGGCTGCTCGCTCGGCGCTCCAGCCGAGCCCGCCAGACGCGCCGTTCTGGTGGCCGGCGATGGTCAGCCGCGGCGTGGTGGCACTCGGCGCACCGGTGCAGGACCGGGCGGCGTAGTCTCCGGCTGAGACGACTCGAGGGCACCGCGGCCGGACCTGGCCAGCGCCGAGCGGCAAGTTTCCGGTCGTAGCTGAAACGTCTGGGGCTCTGGTGCGCGCTGCGCGCGCACGGAGGCGCTCTCGTCCTGGAGGCGGCTAAGCGCCGCCTGACCTGCTGACCGCGCAAAGTCGCCCTGTCGCGCATCGACACGGGACCGGGACGGTCGCCGCTGGCAGGGACAGCCGGTACGCCCAGCGGCGCTACCAGATCAGCTACCCGAGCCTGGCGGACGACGGCGCGCGCTGCCTGCGCGTGCGCGCAAAAGCTGTCGTATCCGATCCCCAGCACGCTGGCGCTGGATCGGCTGTGGGCGCGATCGCTCGCCTGATCGGCGTGCTCGTCCCGTTTGAGACCAGCCACGCCATTGACCTGGTGGCTTGACGTCGCGGTGGTTCGGTCAGACGGAGTACGTGCCCAGAGACCAGCTCAACGCCCAGTTGGCGCCGTTTCGGCGCGATGCTGGCTGGGCTGATCCTCGCCTCGCCAGGCGGCCGCCGCGCGGAGCCGCGGTACTGGCTTGCGCTCACAAATATTCACCGTGGGTAGTAGACCTACCGATCAGCAGTGCCGGGCCTGATGCCACGTCAGTATCTTCTAGTGTTGTCTGATGTCGCTCTCATGTCATGCCTGCCACTTGCCTACTTCTGGATGCCCATAACGTGCTTGCCGAAGCCCTGCCTGTGGAATGCTCGCCACCCAGGCCGAAGGTCATCACGGTTGGTTCTCGGGCTTTCGCCATGGTTCCTCTTCCTGCTGGCAAAAGCGGATCCCGGGAGAGCCGCGGCGGCGGTCTGGTGTGAGGCCGGATGCCGGCTGATTTGCGCAGTTGTCGGCGTGATCTCGCTTTCAAGCTGGACGCCGTGCAGCACCTGGCCTGTGGTTGCCAGATCATCGCTGGTTTTGGCTGGGTCGGCATCTTAGCAGTTCGATCCAGGCGGCCGTAGACGGCTGCCAGGGTGTACTGGTGTCGGCCCGATATCCCTGTTCCTGCTCAGCTGGCCCAATGAAGTGGGCGCTGCTGAGAGATGGCTCCGCGTCACTTAGTCGCGGCGTCCAGGATGGTGTGGGCGGCGCTGCGCTGGTCGTTTGGTGTGAATGCTGGTCATTACTGGCTGGCTTGATCTGCTCGCCCGGTTGCAGGGCATGATCGCCGGATCATCTCCGGTGGTGGAAAGTGAGAGCTTGAGGTAATTATCCGGATGCGCGAGGTTGGCGCGACCCGGCGCTATGCGCGCTAAACTGGCAGCCGACCCCAGTACGTGGACGTTGGTGCCGTTAAGCGTTGTTGCTGCTCGCGGGCGTCAGTGTGGGCGAGATCCTCTCCCTGGTTTCGGTGCGTTCCCGGTGAGCGTGAAGTGACTAATCCTCTGGGAGCACGCATGGTGAGCCACTGCTTGCCTAATCTAGGCTAGTCTCGTGGCTGTATCTGCCTCGAGGAGCCTGACATGCTCATGGCGCCTGGTCTGGCTCCTTCCGCGATCTACGCCTGGCTGTTGTTCGTCTCCCAGGCTGCCTGGGCTGGTGCTGCACCCCAGCTCTCCCGCAAGCAGCTTGGAGGTGACTGGCGCGCCGAGCTGCCGGCGTGACAAAGCTGAGCAATGATCGCTGGCTGGCGCACCGTGGCGCCGGTCGCTGTCCCGCCGAGAGGCCCCGGGCTGCCTGCGGCAGGGAGGTGCTGTGAGCCGTCACTACGCGTGTCGCTGACTACCGCGGATCTTCGCGGCCTGACGGGCGGATCACCGCGGGTCGGGACCTGGATTGAGTCCCGGGCCAGCATCGCGCCGCCGCAGATGGAGCGCGGCAGCTTGCACTCGCCGAGGCCGCAACCTGGTTTTCACCCGCAGCTTTGTCAGTGCCGGGCGATCGTCGTCATCGCTGCCCTGGCCGGTCATGAGGCTGATCGTGGTCACCGGGCGGACTCCTCGCCAACATCCTCCGCCGAGCCACGACGCTGCCCGCGCCGGGCAGCCGGGTCGGAGGCCGCCGACTCCCGCCGCGGCACGTTCCGCTCAGCCGGTGATCCCGCGGTGGCGCGCTGAGGAGCGCGCCGCCAGTAAGCCAGTTTCCGGCGCTCGCGGTGATCTCGCGCCGAGCGTGACCGGCTCCACGACGCACCCCGGCAGTACGGCGGCAAGCAGCGCCGGGACCTCTGCGGGTCATCGACCCGCCGTCGGGTCGGCGGAGCACGGGCGTTCCTCGCGGGCAATCGGCAGTACGCCCCGGAGCCGACCGTCCGGGACGGGCAGGCACGTACGCCTCCAAGGCGCAGTGCTCACCCGGCCTTTTCCCGCGCACTCCTGAGCTGGGCAACTCCACCGGCGCGGTCAAGGCTTGCCGACGCGGCCGCCGCAGTCCCGCTGGGGCGGCAGCGGTCGCCGCTGCCGACGGCCGCACGGATGGGCAACGGCCAGCCGATCTCCCGGCGTTCCTCGATATCGCCCGCAACCCCGCGCTCGCCGATCACGGCGCATTACCGGCGACGACTCGGCCTCGACAGCGCGCGCGTGCCGCAGTCCGTGTACAGCCTGGACAGTGGCGGCGGATAGGCAGCCGCAGTGTAGCCCGGCCGGCCGTTCTCGGCTGATGATCGCGCCGGGGATACCGCCCGGCTGCCGTGGGGCGTGGAACGGTCAGCTTCGACGCAGAGCGCGCCGCCACACAGGCGCGGGACATCCGGGCAACGACCGCGAGCGGCGTGGGCGGCCTCGGCGGCGAGCAGGTGCCATTGGCGCTCACCGGTTCTGGCGATCTCTGCCGTCCGCCGCAGGCTCGCCGCGCGGGCCTGGCGGCGGGCACGCTCCGCCGCGGACCGGCGAGCCGACCTGTACGGTGGTGCGAGGTCAGCGGGCCTGGCTCGCCGGGACGACCTGGGGCTGACGGCGCGAGATCTGCGGCCGCCTCGCTGGCGCGGTCACGGCAGAGCTGGACGAGAGCGGCACGGCGGCGCCGCGACGCGCACGAACCGGCGGCGGTCGACGACGCGCCTGAGGAAGCGCTGGACGATGCGAGTGACGGGCGGTAGGAGCGAGGTCGCGAGCTGCACGCAGGCGCCGGCCCAGCCGAGCAACCACTCGGGCGTACCCTCGCGATCGCCGCCTGGCACCTCGCGCCCTGGTCGCCTCTCGCGGTCGACCTGTCCGGGTGCCTCGCGCGTGCGGGGCCCGGCGCGTGCTCGGCCGATCGCCTGGCACGTCGCGGCCGGGCGCCGGCGGCGGTAACGGTCGACGCGGGCGCCCGAGGTGCCGGTCAACGACGCCGTCCCGCCGGCGGCCGCGGGGATCGCGGTCTCGCTGATCTCGGCTGGCGTTGCGCTGCTACCGCCGCCGGAGGCGCGTCGCCCGCGGCCTCGGCCGCGGGCCGGGCCTCTCGCGGGGCAACATGCACGAGCTCACGGCGACCGGCGCGATGGTCGTCACCGGGCGCGCGTACCTCGATCGTCTCCGCTCCGCCACGACGCGCGCTGGCTTCGGGGCCTTGGTCGCAATGGGCGCCTGTGCGCCTGGCGCGTCGGCCTGGCTGTCGCCGCCTACACCGACGCCGCCCAGCTCGCGCCCGCCCTCTGCGCAGCGATTGCTTCGGCTGATGATCCACGTCAGCGTGGCGTTTCATCGCCTCCAGCGCTGCTCACCCTCGGCTTTCCCGGTCACCGGGCGATCCAGCTCGCCCAGGACCGCCGCGAGAGCTGCCGGGCCGCGGGCCGCCCTGGCCCGGCGCGGGCAGTTCGATGGGACCGGTTCCCGCCTGCCAGGTCGAGCTGGAGCGCCTCGCGCACCGGCTGCACGCGGCGGCGTTCCCGCCGTGGACGTCCGCGGCGATCGCGCTGGCGCGATCTGGGCTTCAGGCGGCGCGGGTCGGCACCGGAGACCGGGACCGCCGGCGAGGCGCGGTCCTTCGTCGTTCGGCCGGCTTGCCGCACGGGTCACCTGCACGCACGTGAAGCGATCACCGGGCTCGGCGGCGCGGCGTGCGGCCTACCGCGCCGGCCGGGCACGCGCGCGCGCAAGCTGCTCAACTTCGGCGCGGTCAACGCCGCCTTCTCGTCGGCCTCAGGCACAGCCACGCCGGGATCGGGCTGATCCAGGGACTGACGTAGGGGCGGCCTACGCGTTGGCAGTGGCCGGTCCTCCTCTACCGGTTTCTTCGGCTTGCCGTTTCCTGGCGGCGTGCGCCCGGCGGCGGGATCTGGCGGCGTAGTCGATCCAGCGAGCGCAGAAAGTCCGGATCGTCGCCCGGCGCGACGACGCGCGAGTCGGTGCCGGGACGGGGCTGGCGGCGACGCGGACGCGCCCGACGACCAGCCAGGCGATTCCCGCCGATGGGCGGGATCGACAGGGAGGAGGATCGGCCAGCAGCCAGCGGCGTCTTCGGGGAGTCGGTTGATCTGACCGGCCCGGCAGCTGGGGCCATGGCAAGGTCGATGGCGGCATGTGATCGTCACCTCGCGATCGCGGCGCGCAGCACGAGGATGACACGAGCCATCCCCACACTCTAGGGTCGTCACGGGGATCGGCCAGCAGGCCCGCCAGGTGCCTCTCGCGGCGGTCGGCCGACCGAGGATCACACCTGGACGGCGTCGGCGCCGATCTTCGCGCGGCCCCCACCTGCACGTTCGTCTCAGCAATACGTAACTGAACGAAGTACAA
>ERZ1370068.1192-contig-11088_pt1 | contig 24929 bp, 20 predicted proteins | sample MGYA00561227_ERZ1370068 | MGnify/ENA primary metagenome ERZ1370068 (study PRJEB38410, sample SAMEA6850437) | metagenome | study: Metagenomic assessment of the ecological functions of the soil: analysis of the soil microbiota associated with the...
TGGTCGTATCCGGCGCCTCGACGATGACGTCGGCGACCATCACTTCGAGCTGCTTGATGCGCCTCGACGTCTCCGCCGGCCGGTCCGCGGCCTCGTCGAGGGGCGGGTCCCGAGCGCTCGTCGAGGGGCTCGGGCATCACAGGTGCGCCACGGGCGACTCGCGCCCGGCGTCGGCGGACCGGAAGAACAGCGCGAACAGCACGAGCACGACCGCGGCGCCGGCCGCCGGCACCAGCCAGATGCGATACCAGTCGTGCCCGCCGCCGCCGAGGCGGTAGGCGTCGACGACGCGGCCCGACGACCCACGAGCCGATGAACATGCCGACGCCGAGCGTGACGAACGCGATGAAGCCCTGCGCCGCGGCGCGCAGATCGGGCGGCGCCTTGCGTGTCGACGTAGATCTGGCCGGTGACGAAGAAGAAGTCGTAGCAGATGCCGTGCAGCAGGATGCCGGCGTAGAGCATCCAGACCAGCGCGCCGTTGTCGCCGTAGCGCGAACAGCACGTAGCGCGCCGTCCACGCCGCCATGCCGACGAGCAGCATCCACTTCACGCCGAGCCGCGCGGAAGAACCACGGCATCACCAGCATGAAGAAGATCTCGGACATCTGGCCGAGCGTCATCTTGCCGGCCGCGTTGCGTCACGTCCAGCTCGTTCAGGAACGGGTTGGCGAACGCGTAGTAGAACTGCAGCGGGATGCAGACCAGGAACGACCCGAGCACGAAGATCGCGAACGAGCGCTCGCCGCAGCAGCTTCAGCGCGTCGAGCCCGAGCGATGTCGGCCGAGCGTCGCGCGCCGGCGCCGATTTCTGCGGCGGCGTGTGCGGCAGCGCGAGGCAGAACAGCCCGAGCAGCGATCGAGCGCGGCGCCGGCGATGCTGCAGCGGCGTCGCCGTCGCCTCGAGCCCGAGCGTGCCGATGAGCGAGGCCGGCGACGATCCAGCCGATGGTGCCGAGCACGCGGATCGGCGGGAACTCGCGGCCCGGATCGCTTCATCTGGCGGAACGAGAGCGAGTTGCTCAGCGCCAGCGTCGGCATGTAGCAGAGCGTGTAGACGAGGATGACGCCGTAGAACGCGCCGAACGTCGTCTGCGTGGACGCGACAGAACAGCACGACGCCGCCGACGACGTGCAGCGCGGCGAGGATGCGCTCGGTGGCGAAGAAGCGATCGGCGACCATGCCGACGAAGAACGGCGAGATCATCGCCGCCAGCGCCGTCGTGCCGAACGCCAGCCCGATCTGCTCGCCCGAGAAATGCAGCGTCTGGCCGAGCCAGGTCCCCATCGTCACGTACCAGGCGCCCCAGACGAAGCTACTGCAGGAACATCAGGGCCGACAGCTTTCACGCCTCACGCTCGAGGTCATGGTGTCAGGCCATCAGCCATCAGCCATTAGCCATTAGTCCATTAGCCATTCGAGCCATTAGCTAAGTCCACCACGCCTCGACCGGCGGTTCGGTGAGAATCGACGCGCGACAGCAGATCGACCGCGGCGCGCAGGCCTTCGTCGACGGACGCGAGCGCGTCCTCGTGCTCGATGCTCATCACGTAGTCGTAGCCGCTCAGCCGCAGCGCGCTGACGATGCCGCTTCCATTCGAGCTCGTCGTGGCCCCAGCCGACGCTGCGGAACAGCCACGATCGCTCCGCCATCCGCCGATAGCGTCTTGGTGTCGATGACGCCGTTGACCGCGACGTTCTGCGGATCGAGCGCGACGTCCTTGGCGTGCACGTGAAAGATCGAGTCGCCGAGCGCGCGGATCGCCGTCGGCACGTCGACGCCCTGCCAGAAGAAGTGGCTCGGATCGAAGTTGACGCCGAGGTTCGGCGCCGGCGCGCGTGCGCGCAGCCTGCAGCGCGCTGTCGACGTTGTAGACGATGAAGCCCGGGATGCGCCTCGAGCGCGACCTTGACGCCGTGGTCGGCGGCGAAGCTCGACGCGTCGCGCCAGTAGGGAATCGCCTTCTTCTCCCACTGCCAGTCGAGCACCTCGAGAAACTCCGGCGGCCACGGCGCCGTCACCCAGTTCGGATGCTCGCGCGTCGTCGGAATCGCCCGGGCAGCCCGAGAACGTGACGACGACCGGCACGTCGAGCTGCTCGGCGAGCCGGACGCGTCTTGCGGAACACGTCGTCGTAGGCCTCGCGCCGTCGGCGCGATCGGGATGCAGCGGGTTGCCGTGGCACGACAGCGCGCTGATCGTCAGGCCGGCGTCCGCGATCATCTGCGCGGTAATCGGCGGCGCCGCGCCTTGTTGTCGAGCAGCGCGTCGACGTCGATGATGATCGCTGCCCGGCCAGCCGCCGGTGCCGAGCTCGATCGCCGTGCACCTTCCGAGCGCGCGCACCTTCGCGAGCATCTCCTTGAACGTCAGCTTGCCGAAGACGGGCGTGAACAGTCCGAGTTTCATAGGCTCAGAGATCGCCACCTTCGTCCAGACTGCCGCCGCGCCGGTGGCTGTCGAGAATGGCGTCGACGACGCAGGCCGCATGATACCCGTCCTCGAACGTGGCGAACGCCGGCGGGCGCGGATCGGCCGGTCGCCTGCCGGCGGCGATGAACCCGTAGATGTCGCGCATCACGTTGCAGAACGCGTCGGCCCACGCCTCCTGGTGCCCGCCCGGCAGGTGCGCATAGCCGCGCGCGCCGGCGGCGCGCAGCAGCGACGGATCCTTCGGCAGCATGCCGTTGGCCGCCGTCGCGGCGGCCGATCCACAGCTCGTTCTGCCGCTCCTGCAGCCAGCGCAGCGACGCCTGGCGGCCGTTGACCTCGAACCAGAGATCGTTCTTGTGGCCGGCGCAGACCTGCCCGACCGAGAACGCAGCCCTTGGCGCCGCCGTCGAAGCGGACCAGGACGCGTGGCCAGATCCTCGCTGCGTGATCGCCGACCGCTCGCGCGCGTCATCCGACGCCGGTCGCGCGAACGCCTCGGTCGACGCCGACGGCTTGAGCCGCGTGTCGATCACCGTCGTGAGGTCGGCGAGCACCTCGACGATGCGCTGGCCGGCGACGTGCTGGACCAGATCGCACCAGTGCGATCCGATGTCGCCGATGGCGGAGCTCGCGCCGCCCTTCTCGGGCTCGAGGCGCCACGAGAAGTCGGTCGTCCTGCGAGCAGCCAGTCCTGGAGGTAGGCGCCGTGGACGAAGTGCACGCGTCCGAGCTCGCCGCGCGGCAATCATCTCGCGCGCCTGCTGCACGAGCGGGTTGCCGCGGTAGTTGAACGTCACCGCGTGGACGACGCCGGCCGTCGTGCGCCGCGTCGAGCAGCGGCTGCGCGTCGGCGCGCGGTCATCGCCAGCGGCTTGTCGGAGATCGACGTGCTTGCCGCTGCGCGAGCGCGGCCAGGATCACCGGCACGTGCAGGTAGTTCGGCGTCGTGTTGTGGACGACGTGGACGTCGGGATCGGCGACGCAGCGCCTCGTAGCTGCCGTAGGCCTTCGGCACGCCGAGCGCGTCGGCCTTCCGCCGCGCCGACGCCTCGCTGCTCGCCGGCGACCGCGACGACGTCGACGAAGCCGAGCCGCCGGACGGCGTCGATGTGATGGGCGCCGACGAAGCCCGGGCCGACCAGGCCCATGCCGATGCGCGTCGTCAGCGTCATGCGAGCGCCTGCTTCGCGTAGGCGTAGCACTTCTTCACTTCGTCGACCGGGTCCGCCGTCGCCCGCGATATTCGTATTCGATGTAGGCGCGGAATCGGCCAGCGTCTCCTTCTTCAGCAGCTGCAGCACGTCGCGGATCGGCGTGTCGCCCTCGCCCCACGGCACGTTGTCGCCCTGGTTCTTCTTCCGATCCTTCGAGGTGCAGGTTCGTGATGTCGGCGTGGTGCTCGCGGATGTAGGCGACCGGCATCGAAGTTGGCGGCGGTGAAGTGGCCGATGTCGAGGTTGATCTTGAAGTACTTCGACATCTTCATCGCCGCGGCGAAGCTCTCGGGCGTCGCGAACTCGTTCGGGTCGCTGAGGTTCGAGTGGCCGTGCATGGCCGACGACCATCTTGTGCTTCTCGGCCAACGGCGCGATCCGCTTCGCCACGTCGAGCGTCGTCGACGCCGTGATGATGCTCGGCGCCGAGCGCCTTCGCCATCTCGAAGCCGCGATCGATCTCGGCGTCGGTGAAGCTCGTGTTCAGGCTGTAGCTGTAGGCGTAGATCGTGATGCCGGCGGCGTCGAACTTCTTGCTGACGCGCGCTGGAAGTGATCGAGCGGCGTCTCGAGCCGCCACTTGCGGAGATCCTCGCGCGCCTTGATCGCCTCGGGCGACGGCGGCGCGCCGCGGCGCCGCGCGCGCCGCGCGAACTGCGGCTCGAGCTGCGGCGCGAACAGCTCGCACTCGCTGAGCCCGCTGCGGTCAGCGCCTTGATGACGACGTCGACCGCGTCGGCGCGCCGGCCGGCCGCGGCAGATCGCGGAAGCTGTAGGTCTGCGCGCCGAGCCGGCACGCCGTTGACCGTCGACGCGATCGCCGCCTCGGGTTCCGCCGCAGCGTCCGGCCGTCAGGCGGCGAGCATCCGAATTCACGTCGTGTCAGCATGTGGCACCGCGAATTCGCGTCGCGTCGCTCGAGCGACCTCCGACGGTCCGGCTGAAAGCCGCGCGACCACGCTACGATCTACTGGTACAGCGCGAACGAATACAGCGTGTCGCCGGCGGCGACGAGAACGTGCTGACGTCCGTCGACCATGTAGGTTTCCGGCGCGTTCGTCACCTGGCCGATCTGCGTGTGCCAGAGCGGCTTGCCGTTCGCCGGATCGAAGGCGACGAAGTTGCCCGGACACGTCGCCGCCGAACAGCAGCTTGCCGGCGGTCGTCAGCAGCCCGGGCGCCGCCGCGGCCGCCGCCGACGGTCGCGGAACTTGTGCTTCCAGACGGTCTTGCCGGTCTTGTAGTCGATCGCGCTGATGTAGCTGCCCATCGTGCCGACGCTGACTTCGTCCTTGCCGCCGAGCCCCATCGCGCCGCGCGGATCGGTTTCGGTCAGGTAGTACATCGCGTAGGTTTCCGCGGTCGGCACGTAGAGCAGGCCGGTGTCCGGGCTGTACGCCGGCGGCGGCCAGTTGGTCGCGCCGCCGTTGGCCGCCGACACGAGCGCGCCGGCGACGTGATGATCCTTCGCCGGGATCGCGCACCGGCTGCCCCTTCGCGTTCAGCGCCGGCTTCGCCCAGTTCACGGTGTCCGGAGAACGTGCTCGTCACCATGTGCTCGCCGGTCCGGCGATCGAGCGTGAAGTAGTAGCCGTTGCGGCTCGCCGTCAGCACCATCTTTCGCGGGCCGCTGCCGCGGAAGTCGCCGTCGACCAGCACCGGCGTCTGCGCCGGAATCCCAGTCGTGCGTGTCGTGCGGCGAGGTCTGGTAGTACCACTCCATCTTGCCGGTGTCGACGTTCACCGCGACGATCGCGCAGGTGAAGAGATTGTCCAGCCCTTCGCCGCGCGGCTTCGACGTGTAGGCCGGCGTCGGGTTGCCGGTGCCGAAGATGTAGAGGTGCGTCTCGGGATCGTAGACGCCCGGCAGCCACGGATGGCCGCCGCCGTGCCGCGCCGCGTCGAGGCTCTTCCAGGTCTCGAGCCCCGGATCGCCCGGATTCATCGGCACGGTGTAGAACCGCCACTGCTCGCGCGCCGGTTTCCGGATCGAACGACATCAGGTAGCCGGGCGAGTCGAGATCGTTGCCGGTGCCGACCATGATGTGATTGCCGACCGTCATCGGCGCCGACGTCATGAAGCTACTGCTGGCTGAAGCGGCGCCGCCTCCTTGTGCCAGCGCTCCTTGCCGGTCCGCGCGTCGAGCGAGACGAAGTAGTCGTCCGGCGTGACGAAGTAGAGATAGTTGCCCCACATCGCGGCGCCGCGGTTGCCGATGTGCGTGCCGCCCTTCGTCTTCCAGAAGTAGTGCCAGAGCTCGTGGCCGTCGTGCGCGTCGAGCGCCCAGACGTTGTCGGGCGACGTCACGTAGAGCACGCCGTTCACCGACAGCACCGCGCCTTTGATCTGCGTCGCGCCGCCGACGGTGACGTCGCCGTCGCCCTCGCCGCCGACAATCGTCGCGGCGTGCCGCCGGCCGAATCCGCCGCCGCCGCCGCCGCCCGGTCCGCCGTCAGCGTCGCCGCGAACGCGAGCGTCAGCTGCTTCACGTTCGACTGGTTGATCTGCGTCAGCGCGCTGTAGCGCCGGCCGGTGTAGTCGCCGGAGTACGACGGCCACGAGTCGGCGAGCGGCTTCAGCAGCTGCGCCGGATCGAGACCGCCGTCTGCGCCTGCCCTGCCACGAGCGCCACGACCGCGACGAGACACGCCGAGACCACGAGCGGGAAGACGCGCAGCTCGAGCGAACATCCGTAGCGCGAAGGCTTTAGCCGAGCGATCGCTTGCTCATTTCAGTGTCACCAGGAACGCCGTCACGTTGTGAATGTCCGCGTCGGCATAGGTCGCGCAGCAGATCGCGATGCGGCTGCAGCGGATCGTGGACCTCGACCTTCGGCGTGTCGCCGGCGGTGCGGAACGATCGCCGCGTCGCCGTCGGCCGTCGTCAGCGAGACCGATGAAATCGTCGAGGCGATCGAGCGTGCCGTCGACCTTCTCGCCCGACGGCAGCGTCACCGTGACGGTCGTCGGCTGCGACGCTGCACCGGCGGCGGCCGCCGCGGCCGCCGCCGCTGCCGGGCATCAGCCACGTCTGCTGCAGCAGCCGCGGATCCGGAATCTTCGTCGCGAGGCCGCGCAGGTCGCCGGTCGTCGAATGGCACGACGCGCACTTCGCCGTGAAGAACGCTTCGCCCGCCTTCGCGTCGCCGACGACGATGCTCGGCGGCTTCAGGCGCGACTCGTCGTAGCCGGCGGCGCGTGAACGTGTGGATGAACGCGGCGACGTCGGCAATCTGCTCGTCGGTGAGCGTGAACTTCGGCATGCCGCGAGCGGCCGGCCGTTCGAACGACCGGCGCCATCAGCTCGCCGTGGTCGATCGTCGAGCACGAGCCGCGAGCGCAGCAGGCTCGGCCCGCCGTCGCCGCCGCGCGTGTCGGCGCCGTGGCAGAACTGGCAGTTGACGCCGTAGAGCGCCTTGCCGCGCTCGATCGCCGCGGGATCGCCCGGCGGACGCACCGGATAGTCCTGGCGCCGCTGCGGCGGCGCGGGCGGGCACGACGGCGGTGGCGGCTGCGCGGCAACGACGTGGATCAGACCCATCACGACGAACAACGCGGAAGCCGCAGAACAGCGCCGGAGCCGATCCATGCGCTGCGGGCTGCGGCGAGGTCTCGGTTCAGCGGCATTCTGGCGGTCAGAGGCGCGATGCATGCGGCTAAGCCTGACTTAAATGTCGGATTCTTGGGAACTGCGAACGCGACGTAGATGCCGCCGGACTCCGACGGCGCGTTCGGACGCGACCGGCCGCCGCCCGCCGGCACGACGACGAAACTGCCGCCCGCTCGGCTTCGTACGTGGACGGCGTCGCGTTGCCGGACGAGCGGCAGCGTCGTCTCCCAGAGCAGCGCGCCGGTCGCCTTGTCGAACGCGCGGAACTTGCGGTCGAAGTTGGTCGCGGCGATGAACACGAGGCCGCCGGCCGTGACGATCGGGCCGCCGTAGTTCTCGCTGCCCGGTGTCTGTCATCCCCTGCGCCGCCAGCTCCGGATACTCGCCGAGCGGAACCTTCCAGCGCGTACTCGCCGGTGTTCAGGTTGATCGCGTTCAGCGTGCCCCACGGCGGCGCGATCGCCGGGTAGCCGTCCGGATCGAGAAACTTCTGATAGCCGGTGAACCGGTACTTCGATCGCGATCGGCCGACGCGTCGTGCCGCCGGCGCGCGACCTCGCTCGTCGCCGGTGCGCACGAACGTGCACGAGCGCGCGCGAGCGCGTCGGCGTCGAGCGGCGGGAAGCCCGGCATGCGCGCCGGCGCCCTCGCGGATGACCGTGCGCGACCTCGTCGGCCGAGCGCCGTCGCCGATGTCGACGAGCGACGGAATCTGCGGCGGCGTGCCGCTGCACGATCGTCGCGATGGCACGACGCGCAGTTCGCGAGATACAGCTGCCGGCCGCCGCCCGTCCGCCGGCGTTCGCGCGCCAGGCTCGCCGGTCCACGCCATCTCGTTGGCGTTGACGTAGAGCAGGCCGGTCTCCGGATCGAACGCCGAGCCGCCCCACTCGGCGCCGCCGTCGAAGCCCGGGAAGACCACCGTCTGCCTTGCCGACGCGCGAGCGGCACGAACTGGCCGTCGCTGCGCAACGTCGCTGAACTGCTCGAGCGCCGCACTGGTGCGCCTGCGGGCGTGCGGTTGGTGAGCATGTCCTCGGTGAGCATGCTGCCGCGCGAACGGCGCCGGCCTCGGCGGCACCGGCTGCGTCGGCGCGGCGACGCTCGCCGTCGACGGCGCTCGCCGGACACGCGGCGCTCTCGATCGGGAACAGCGGCGTGCCCGTTGGCGCGATCGAACAGGAAGACGAAGCCCTGCTTGGTCGTCTGCGCCACGGCGTCGATCGTCCGGCCGTCGCGCGTGACGGTGACCAGGCTCGGCGGCGACGGAAAATCGCGATCCCAGATGTCGTGATGGACGGCCTGGAAGTGCCAGAGCGCGCTTGCCGGTCGCCGGCGTCGAGCGCGAGCAGCGAGTTCGCGAACAGGTTGTCGCCGAGCCGGTTGGCGCCGTAGAAATCGGCCGCCGCCGATCCGGTCGGCACGTAGACGATGCCGCGCGCGCTCGTCGACGGCCATGCCCGCCCAGTTGTTGGCGCCGCCGCTGTAGGTCCAGGCGTCTTTCGGCCAGGTCTCGTAGCCGAACTCGCCCGGATGCGGAATCGTGTGAAACGTCCAGCGCAGCGCGCCGCTGCGGCACGTCGTAGGCGCGGACGTCGCCCGGCGACGCCGGCAGCCCTTCGCTGACGCGTCCGCCGACGATCAGCAGATCCTTGTAGATGACGCCCGGCGTCGTCAGCTGCACCGACTGCGTCGACGGATCGCGGCCGAGGTCTTCGCTGCAGGTCGATGCGGCCGTCGCGCCCGAACGAGGCGACCGCCGTCCCCGTGCGCGCGTCGAGCGCGTAGAGAAACGGCCCTGCCGCCGTGAAGATTCGCGCCTCGTCGCCGCTCGACCAGTAGGTGACGCCGCGATTGGGCCCGCGCCCTTCGATGCCGGAGTCGAACTGTCCAGCGGACCGCCCCGGTGGCGGCGTCGAGCGCGACGACGCTGGTGCCTGGGCGTGGTCGTGAACAGCACGCCGTCGACGACGATCGGGTTGGCCTGCAGGCCGCCGGTCTCGCCGCGAATCGTAGGTCCACGCCACCTCGAGCTGCCCGACGTTGGCGCGGGTGATCCCGGTCAGGCTCGAGTACGCGATCTGTTCCGGGCCCGCCGCCGTACGCCGGCCAGCCGTCGTAGACGCGCTCGGCGCCGGACGGTCGTTGCGACGACGACCAGGAACGCAAAGGCCGCCAGCGCCGCCAAGAACACCACCGCTGTGCGTGCGTGGCGGGCGTGGCATTCCAGGTCGTGCGTCATGGAGCCGTCTAGAACAGCAGCTTCGCCGCGAACTGCATCTGCCGCGGAATCGAGTTGCCGATGCTGTTGATCGATGCCGAAGCCGGGCGCGCCCAGCTGCGCGATCGGGTTGGCGAAGCTCGCCGTGTTGGTGATGTTGTAGACCTCGATCGCGCAGCTGCAGCTGGTCGCCGCCGCCGAGCGCGACGTCCTTGAAGAACGACAGATCGAGGCGCCGCTGCGGCGGACCGTGCAGGACGTTGCGCGCCGGCGTTGCCGATGGTGTTGATCGGCTGCGCGCGCGAACGCGGCGACGTTGAACCACTGCGCGATCGTCGGGTCGTCGATGCTCCGGATCGCCGACCAGGTTCGGCCGATCGTTGCCGGCGCTGGTGTTGACGCGCGCCGTCGAGTTGGTGACGTTGAACGGCAAGCCCGCTCTGCCAGTAGGCGACGCCGTTCACCTGCCAGCCAGCCGAGCAGCTGCCTTCGACGACGCCGGTGCAGTCGACTGCCCGAACGGCAGCTCGTAGTTGGCCGAGAAGCACGATGCGGTGGCGGATGTCGAAGTCGGCGTCGAAGTGCTCGATCATGGTGACGTCGTTCGGCGACGGCTGCGTCCAGGTGGTGTGCGCGAGCACGTAGTTGGAGCTGATCGTCAGGCCGTTGCGATGACGGCGCTGGAACACCAGCTGCAGCGCGTCGTAGCGTCGACTCGAAGTCGCTGGCGAACAGGCCGATCGTCGTCACGTTCGGCAGCTGCGCGAAGTAGGCGCGCCGCGGCTGGATCGCGCCCGGCCCGGCCGGCGCGAGGTCGAGGTTCGGAACCACGAACGCGACGTGGTCGCCGCGCGATCCGACGTAGCCGGCCGACGAAGACGTTGCCGGCGAATTCCTTCTCCGCGATCACGTTGAACTGCTGCGACGCGCGTGTTCTTGAAGTCCTGCGCGACGCCGATGATCGATGCCGGCTGGATTGGCGGCGATCGGTCGGCGCGTCGGCAGCGGCAGGCCGTCGGACGAGCCGCAGGTTCGGCAGCCCGCCCGAGGCGCCGTTGCTCGTCACCGGACCGTAGCTGCCGACGAACGGCGGGTTCTTCATCAGCGACTGCGACATGTAGTTGCCGGGGAAGTACGACAGGCCGCAGCCGCCGCGCACCACCATCGGTTGCGGCAGCGTCGCCGAGAAGCCGAGCGCGCGGCGCGACGTTCGAGTAGTCGGTCGTTGACGCCGGCCGTCGTCGAGACGCCGTTCTGCCCGGCGACGAGCATCTTCAGCGTCGACAGATCGATGTTCGAGAGGTTGTTCGTCCTGCTCGGTGAGCGGCGTGAAGACGTCGTAGCGCACGCCGAGCGTTCAGCGTCAGCCACGACGTGGCGCGCCAGTCGTCCTGCACGAACGACGTTCGGCTCGTTGGTGTGGTAGTGCGGGTCGAACAGCGAGTGCGATCCGCGCCACCTGTCGCCGGATACCCGAGCAGGAACGAGGCGATGCTGTTGCCGCCCGAGCCGGCGCCGTTGTCGGTCAGCTGCGTGTTGAACGTGATAGTCGCCGACCGGCGACGCGCTCTGGAACTGCCGTGAACTGCGCGCGACGATCACGCCGGCGCCGACCTTGATGTTGTGCGCGCCGCGCGTCTTGGTCAGCGATCCGCTGATCTGCCAGCGTCTTGTTCGACCGTGATCAGCGGGATGAACGTCGCGTCGCCGAGCGTCTGGCGTAGCCGGCCGGGTTCATCGGCGTCAGCGCCGACGTGACCTGCGTCGATGTTCGACGTTCTGGGATGCCGAACTCGCTTGCTCGAGGTTCGTGCCGTAGTTGAGCGGCAGCGATTCGATGTCGCCGTGCATGTAGCCGACGCGTGAACTCGGAGATCAGCGACGGCCCGAAGATCGTGCAGGTAGTTGGTCTGCAGGCCGTGCGCCATCGTCGTGTTCGGGCCCGGGAACGGTGCCGCTGTTGCCGCCCGGCTCGATGCCGTTGACCGCCGGCAGCGCGCCGCGGCGTGAACGTGTCGACGTTGTTGTACGAGTAGCGCGCGAACAGCGTGTTGTTGTCGTTGAAGCGATGGTCGACCCGGAAGTCGGCGGTGCCGCTGTCCTGCGTGCGAGTCGTTCGTGCCGGTGAAGTTGTTGGCCAGGCCGGCGCTCGTTCGGCGGCGGATAGCAGCGCCATGTAGCTGCAGCGCGATCGGATCGAGCCGGCTCGACGGGATGACGTTGCCGGCGAACGGCGGTTCGCGCCGCCGACGTCGGATCGTAAATCGGTCGCCGACAGCTCCGAGAAGTCGCCGGCGCGCATCTTCGCCGTCGGCACGGTCGAGACGAAGGTGACGCCCTGCGGTCTGCTTGAAGCCCTCGTAGTCGGCGAAGAAGAACGTCTTGTTCTTCTTCACCGGCCCGCCGACGCTGCCGCCGTACTGGTTCTGATCGAGCTGCGGCTTCGGCTCGGTCTGCGCGAAGAAGTTCGCGCGCGTCGAACCTGTCGTTGCGGTTGAACTCGAACGCCGAGCCGTGGAAGTCGTTCGACCCGGACTTGGTGATGATGTTCACGACGCCGCCGGCGGTCCGGCCGACTTCGGCCGAGTACATGTTGGTCTGCACCTTGACCTCGGCGATCGCGTCGATCGACGGCTTGACGACCATCGTGCCGATCGACGCGCTCGTTGTTGTCGATGCCGTCGATCAGCTGGTTGTTCTGGTTGTCGAGCGCGCCGTTGATCGAGATCGCCGAGGTCTGGCGGCGATCGTCGGGCCGCGTGCCGCTCGCGAGCGAGTTCGGCACGCCTTCGGTCGCGCCCGGCACGAGCTGCACGAGGCGCACGAAGTTGCGGCCGTTGACCGGCAGATCCTGCACCGCCTTCTCGGTCACGAGCGAGCTCGACGCGTCGACGTGTCGGTCTGCACCAGCGGCGACTCGGCGGTCACGGTGATGTTCTCGGCGACGGCGCCGACCTGCAGCTTCGCGTCGAGACGCGACGCGATCGCCGGCCGACGAGCGTCACGCGTCGCGGTCTGCGACGTGAATCCCTGCAGCTCGATCGTCACCGTGTAGCGTGCCGATCGGCAGCAGCGTTGAACACGTAGTCGCCGGACCCGCCGGTCGGCGCGACGCGCGTCGTCGTGCGTGCCGACGTTCTCGACGGTGACGGTGACGCCGGGCAGCACCGCGCCGCTCGCGTCGGTGACGCGGCCGACGATGTCGGCGGTCGTGACCTGGGCGAACGGCCGGCGTCTGCAGCAGGACGAGGACAGAGCGACGGCGACGGCGACGCGCCGGACAGCGACCATGGCGACCCTCCTTGACGTCGCAGGCGATCGCGCGGCTGCGAACCGATTGCGATCCGTCATGTAATCGGTTGCAGACGCTAACAGACACGGCGCCGGGCGACAAGCGTCGCATGCGGACACGTACCGGCACGCTGTATGATGGCGCCGCCGTGGCCAACATCTACGAGGTCGCCAAACGCGCCGGCGTCTCGACCGCGACCGTCTCGCGCGTGCTCAGCCAGCCGAGCGTCGTCTCGCCCGACACGCGCCGCAAGGTGCTGCAGGCGGTCGAGCTCCTCGACTACGCGCCGAACTCCGCCGCCAAGAACCTCCGCACGCTCCGCACCGGCAAGCTGCTCGTCACGGTGCCCGACATCTCGAATCCGTTCTTCTCGCTGATCCTCCAGGGCATCGAAGACGCCGCGCAGCGCGAGGGCTACGCCGTGCTGCTCGGCGACACGCAGCACGACGAGGAGCGCGAAGACCGCTACGCGCTGATGCTGAAGCGCAAGGAAGCCGACGGCCTGATCGTCCTCGGCCACCGCCTGCCGAAGGAAGCGGCGGCGCTGGTCCGCGCGATGGCGCCGCGCTGCGCGCCGGTCGTCAACGGCTGCGAGTTCAGCCCGCGCCTCGGCATCCCGAGCGTGCACATCGACAACGCCAAGGCCGCCGCCGAGGCGATGGACCACCTCTACCGCCTCGGCCACCGCCGCATCGGCATCATCACCGGGCCGCTGGTCAGCCCGCTCAGCCGCGATCGCCTGCGCGGCGCGACCGCGCGCGCCAAGCAGCAGCAGCGCCGAGCGCGACTTCGTCGTCATGAACGGCGACTTCTCGATCGAGTCGGGCGCGGCCGCGGCCGAGCGCCTGCTCGGACGCCGCGAGCCGCCGACCGCGATCTTCTGCTTCAACGACGAGATGGCGATGGGCGCGATCGAGACCGCGCAGGCGCCGCGGGCTGCGCGTGCCGCTCGATCTGTCGGTCGTCGGCTTCGACGACATCCGCTTCGCGCGCTGCATCGATCCGCCGCTGACGACGATCGCGCAGCCGATGCGCGCGATCGGCGAAGGCACGGTGCGGCTGCTGCTCGAGATCCTGAACGGCGACGAGACCACGGTGCCCGAGTCGGTGACGCTGCCGCATACGCTGACGGTGCGCTCGAGCACGGCGCCTCCTCAGCGCGGCGAAATAACGCCGCGCAGCCGTATTGCGGATCTCGGAGTTGCGGATTGCGGAATCACAATACAATCCGCATTCGGCAGTAATCCGCATTCCGAAATCCGCACTCGCAACTAATCCGCAATCCGCAATCCGCAATCCGCAATTACACTCTGGCGTCCGAGCCTCTCGTAGTCAGTGCCCTCGCCCCATGCAGGTCATCCGTCAGCCGAAAACCTACGACGTCTGCATCGTCGGCTCCGGGCGCCGGCGGCGGCATGGCCGCCAAGATGCTGTGCGACGCCGGCGCCGACGTCGTGATGCTCGAAGCCGGCGGGATGTGGGACGCCGCGAAGGACTCGAAGATGTCGGCGTGGCCGTACGATTCGCCGCGGCGCGGCGCCGCGACGCCGACCAAGCCGTTCGGCGAGTTCGACGGCTGCATCGGCGGCTGGGACCTCGAGGGCGAGCCGTACACGCAGGCGGCAGGGATCGCACGTTCGACTGGTTTCGCGGGCGGATGCTGGGCGGCCGCACCAACCACTGGGGGCGCATCTCGCTGCGCATGGGCCCGGACGACTTCAGGCGGCGCAGCCTCGACGGCCTCGGCGACGACTGGCCGATCACCTACGACGACATCAAGCCGTACTACGACAAGCTCGATCGCCTGGTCGGCATCTTCGGATCGATGGAGGACCTGCCGAACGAGCCCGACGGCGTCTTCCAGCCGCCGCCGAAGCCGCGCTGCTACGAGCTGCTGATCAAGCAGGCCGCCGACAAGCTGAACATCACCTGCATTCGCCAATCGCCTGTCGATCCTCACGCAGCCGCTGAACGGCCGGCCGGCGTGCCACTACTGCGGGCAGTGCGGCCGCGGCTGCGCGACGCACTCGAACTTCTCGTCGCCGTCGGTGCTGCTGCCGCCGGCGCTCGCGACCGGCAAGCTGCGCATCATCACCAACGCGATGGCGCGCGAGGTGCTGACCGACGAGAGCGGCCTGGCGACCGGCGTGTCGTACGTGAACCGCGACCGATCGCCGCGACTACGCCGTGCGCGCCCGCATCGTCGTGCTGGCGGCGAGCGCGTGCGAGATCGGCGCGGCTGCTGCTCAACTCGAAGTCGGGCCGCTTCCCGGACGGCCTGGCGAACTCGAGCGGCGTCGTCGGCCGCTACCTGACCGATTCGACCGGGCTCGCCGTCAGCGGCCACATCCCGAAGATGGAGCACGGCGTGCCGCACAACGAAGACGGCGCCGGCGGCGCGCATCTCTACATGCCGTGGTGGCTCGACAACAAGAAGCTCGATTTCCCGCGCGGCTACCACATCGAGCTCGGCGGCGGACAGCGATCGGCGCCGGGCTTCGGCTTCATGGGCGGCATCCAGCGCTTCAACGGCGTCGGCGGCTACGGCAAGTCGCTCAAGGACGACTACCGCCGCTTCTACGGCGCCACGGTGAACTTCGCCGGCCGCGGCGAGATGATTCCGAACGACGACACCTACTGCGAGATCGACCCGAACGTCGTCGACACCTACGGCATTCCGGTGCTGCGATTCCACGCGCAGTTCTCGGAGCACGAGGTCAACCAGGCGAAGCACATGCAGGAGACCTTCCGCGAGATCATCCACGAGATGGGCGGCACGCCGCTGTCGCCGATGCCGACGCGCGAGGCGGCCTACGGCCTCGAGCCGGTCGGGCGGATCATCCACGAGGTCGGCACGACGCGGATGGGCAACGACCCGCAGACGTCGGTGCTGAACGCGAACTGCCAGGCGCACGACGTGAAGAACCTGTTCGTCGCCGACGCCGGGCCGTTCGTCTCGAACGCGCACAAGAACTGCACCTGGACGATCCTCGCGCTGGCGATGCGGACGTCCGGAGTTCATCGCGCAGCAGCGCAATCAGGGACGCTCTGATGAAGCCATCACTCACGACGCGACGCGCGCTCGGATCTGTGACCGCGGCGCCGGTGGCGGCGGCGCTGGTCTGGACGCCGGCCGAGGCGCGGCAGGCGCACGAGCACGCCGAGGCCGCGCGCACCCAGGCGGCGACGACGGCGACGCCGTTCAAGCCGAAGTTCTTCACGGCCCACGAGCTACGCGACGGTGGCCGTGCTCGTCGACCTGATCATCCCGCGCGACGAGCGGTCGGGCAGCGCCACCGATGCCGGCGTGCCCGCAGTTCATGGACTTCATGATGATCGATCAGCCGCGCGCGCCAGGTCGCGATGCGCGGCGGCCTCGCGCTCGTCGATCGGCTGTCGGTCGATCGGGTCGGCAAGCGGTTCGTGAGCGGCACGCGACCGCGCAGCGGCGCCAGGTCCTCGACGAGATCGCCTACACCTCGAACCCCGATCCCGGCCTGAGCCATGCCGATCGCGTTCTTCAGCAGCTTCCGCGATCTGACGGCCAGCGGCTTCTGGTCGACGAAGATGGGGATTCAGGATCTGCAGTACCAGGGCAACACGTTCGTGGCGGAGTGGGAAGGGTGTCCGGAAGGCGGCGCTGCACAAGCTCGGCGTCAAATACTGAACGCAGAGCTCACGTCGGAGACCGCAGATGAACATAAGATGAGCAACACTCTCTGCGTTCTCTGCCGAGCTCTTACGTTCGATCGTCGTCGCTACGGGCAGCTGGCGGCGATCATCTTCATCGACTTCACGCCGAGGAAGGGCATCCCGTCCATATCGCCTTTCACCTCTGACTTGCTTTCGTTTCCTTGTCGTCGCCGTCCTCGACCTTCACCTTGGTCTTGGTTTCGACCTTGATCTTGCCGTCGCCCTTGTCGGTGATCTTGCCGTCGAGCTGCATGCGGTGGCCGACGTGCTTCGACAGATCGCCGTCATCGGACACCAGCATGTAGTTGTGCATCGCGCCTGACTTGTCGGCCACGTGCGTCAGCATGAACCCGGTGCCGCTCGCGGTCGGCTCGACGCAGCCGGTGACCGAGACGTCCTTGCCGTCTTTCACGGTGACCTTCGACTTCGATTCAACTTGTCCCGCCTGCGCGATGCCAACTGAGCAGCACGCCGCCAGGCCGAACGCGATTCCGATGAGCTTCATGGAACAGTCCTCCGCGGCAGTCTGCTGCCACGTCCGTGCCATGTCACAAGACCCGTATCGTAGCCGGGTAATCGATTGCAGCGGATGCGCCATCCCAGCACTACAAGCCGATTGCCCGTACCGATCCTATGGCCTATTTCCAGATGCCGAGCTGGCGGCGGAGGGCGACGATCTGGCCGACGTGATAGCGCGGTGTGGTCGGCGACGAGGAGGAGCTCGCGCAGATAGCGTCTGGCCGGTGCCGTGCGGGATCGCGGCGGCGAGATCGATGGTCGTGTCTGCGGCCAGCCGCTGGAGCGCCTTCCGATCGCGGACGGAACTCCGTGATCGACTGCGCTCCACGCGGCGCCGTCGCGGCGCCGGCGATTTCGGCCAGTAGTCGTCCGGCCACTTCATCGCCTTGTATTTCGCGTTGACGCAGAAGTCGAGGATGTCGGCCTGCGCGAGCCGGATGTGGTCGACCAGCTGCCACGCCGGAATACTCGCCAGCCGTCCGGCACGACGCCGCGCAGCCGCGGCGGGAATCCCCTTCACCGCCGCGTCGAACCCGACGTGCGCCTCTTCCCAGTCGAGAAACTTCGCCAGCTGCGCACGTAGCGCTTCTCATCGATCATCACGGCCTCTCTCGAGTCTGAGTCAAGTGGTGTCGACCATTGCCCGACTTGCCTACCTGCCGCTACCTGACACCTACCCGACCCACCCGCCGCTCACAGCACGCGAATGAGATCCGACCGCGTGATGATGAACGTCTTGTCGGTCTTGAAGTCGCGGACCAGCACCGCCGGGTTCTGCGGCGTGATCATCGTCGACAGCAGATCGACCGGCGTCGAGACGTCGACGAACGGAAACGCCGGCTGCATGATCGATTCGACCGGCTGCGCTCTTGACGTCGGCGTCGCGCACCAGCTCGTCGTAGAGGTGCGTCTCGTTGAGCGACCCGACCAGCCGGTTGTCGCGGGTGATCGAGATCTGCGAGAAGTCGTGCTCGCTCATCAGCGCGCACGGCGTGCTCGACCGGCTCGTTCGCACTCGAGCGAGCAGCAGCTCGCCCGACAGCCCGACGCGACCAGATCGCGCGCCGTCATGCCGGTCTTCTCGATGAAGCCCTTCTCGCGCATCCAGTCGTCGTTGAACATCTTGCCCGAGATAGCGCGACCCGTGGTCGTGGAAGATCACGACGATCACGTCGTCGTCGCGTGAAGTGATCGCTGCAGCTGCAGCAGGCCGGCCATCGCCGAGCCGGCCGAGTTGCCGGCGAAGATGCCTTCCTCGCGCGCGATCCGCCGCGTCATGATCGCCGCGTCCTTGTCGGTGACCTTCTCGAAGTGATCGATGACGTCGAAGTCGACGTTCTTCGGCAGGAAGTCCTCGCCGATGCCCTCGGTGATGTACGGATAGATCTCGTTCTTGTCGAAGACGCCGGTCTCCTTGTAGCTTCTTGAACACCGACCCGTAGGTGTCGATGCCCCAGACCTTGATCGTCGGGTTGCGCTCCTTCAGGTAGCGGCCGACGCCGCAGATCGTGCCGCCGGTGCCGACGCCGACGACCAGGTGCGTGATCCGTGCCGCCGGTCTGCTCCCAGATCTCCGGCGCCGGTCTGCTCGTAGTGCGCCGCGCGTGTTCGACAGGTTGTCGTACTGGTTCGCCTTCCACGAGTTCGGCACTTCGCGCTCGAGCCGCGACGACACCGAGTAAGTACGACCGCGGATCCTCGGGATCGACGTTGGTCGGGCAGACGATCACCTCGGCGCCGAACGCCTTGAGCGCGTCGACCTTCTCCTTCGACTGCTTGTCGGTCGTCGTGAAGATGCACTTGTAGCCCTTGACGACCGCGGCGATGGCGAGGCCCATGCCGGTGTTGCCGGACGTGCCCTCGATGATCGTGCCGCCCGGCTTCAGCAGCCCGGCGCGCTCGGCGTCCTCGATCATCTTGACCGCCATCCGGTCCTTGATCGAGTTGCCGGGATTGAAGGTCTCGATCTTGGCGAGCACGGTGCGCCGTCGACGACGCCTCTGGTGATGCGGTTGATGCGCACCATCGGCGTGCCGCCGATCGCTTCGCAGGACGTTCGCGCAGATCTTCTTCACGCCTTAAAGTTTATACTGTGGCGACGTTGTAACCGCCGGGACCGCAGGACCCGCAGAGAAGTCTCTGCGTCTCAGCGCATCGCGATCAACACCATGCCGCGCCTGATTGCAGCGCCGGCGGTCGTCGCGGCCGCGGGCACCAAACCGAAACGGATTGAAGAGTTCGCCGGCCGCGTCAATTCCCGGCCACGGCCAGGTGAGCGTCGCCCGCATGATCTCGCCAGGCGGCTGGCAGGAGCCCGGGACAGCGCCCCGAGTTCGAGAGATCACCGTCGTGCTGCGCGGCATGCTGCGCGTCGAGCACGAGGGCGGCACCATCGAGGTCCAGGCCGGCCAGGCGATCGATCACCGCGCCCGGCGAGTGGGTGCGCTACGGCACGCCCGGCGCCGACGGCGCGGAATACGTGGCCGTCTGCCTGCCCGCCTTCTCGCCTCGACCGCTCCACCGCGACGAAGTGACGACGGCGAACGCAGAAGCCCGCCAAACCCGCAATGAGCACGTCGAATTCAATCAAGAAAGCTTCGCGGACCTGCGGTTCTTGCGTTGCCCATCGCCGTCACCTCCCGCCGCTGACGTCGATGAACGCGCCGGTCGGAGTACGACGATTCGTCCGAAGCCAGCCACAGGATCGCGCGCGCGACCTCGATCGGCCTCGCCGCCGCGCTGCATCGGCAGCGTCGGCCCGAGGCGATCGACGCGGTCCGGCTCGCCGCCGCTCGGCGTGGATGTCGGTGTAGATGATGCCGGGGCGGACGCGCGTTGACGCGGATGCCCTCCCGCGGCCACCTCGCGCGCCAGGCCGATCGTCAGCGCTGTCGAGCGCCGCCCTTGGACGCCGCATAGTCCACGTACTCGCCCGGCGCGCCCAGCTGCGACGGCCCGCGACGACACGTTGACGATCGCCCCGCCGGCGCCGCCGTGCGCCGTGGACATCCGGCGCACCGCTTCGCGCGCGCAGAGAAAGCGCCCGATGACGTTGGTGGCGAAGATGCGGTCGAGCCGCGCCGCGTCGATCTCGTCGACGCGCGATCTGCGCGCTCGAGGATGCCGGCGTTGTTGACGCAGCGCCGGCGATCGGCCCGAGCTCGGCGGTCAACGGTCTCGAACAGCCGCACCACGTCCGGCTCGGCGGCGACGTCGGCGCCGACGGCCAGCGCCGTCCGCCGCCGCCGCGCACGATGGCGCGCGACCACCGATCGGCGGCCGGCGCGGTTCGCTCGATAGTTCACGCACACCGCGTAGCCGCGCTCGGCGGCCAGCCGCGCGGTCGCGCGCGCCGATGCCACGCCCGCCGCCGGTGATGAGGATGACTTTGGCCACCAGGACAAATCGTAGTCCACGGACGTGCAACGCAGAAACCGCGGAACCGCAGAACAGAATCGGAACGTCGTTCGCTACCAGGAACAATCCCTAAGGCAGACACGTCTGGGTAAGGTGACGTGCGCCATGCAGTCCGCGTCTCCCCAGAGAAGTCGCGCCAGGGTTCACGGCCACCGCCCTGGCGACGCTCGCGCTCCTGCCTCGGCGCCACGCTGCGCCATCTTCGCCGTCGTCGACCTCGGTGCTGCTCCGGCCGCTGCCGTTCCCGGCCGCCGACCGCCTGGTCAGCGTCTACAACACCTATCCCAAAGCCGGCGTCCCCAACGACGGCTGCTCGCTGACGAACTACTACGAGCGCCGCGGCCAGATCGCCGCGTTCGCCGGGAGTGGCGGCCTACCGCGAGCGGCACCGCCATCGTCGGCGAGCCCGGCGCGACGGAGCGGATCGATGATCTCGCGGGTGTCTCCCGACTTCTTCTCCACGCTCGGTCTCGGCCCGGTGGTGGGACGGGCGTTCACCGACGACGAGACACGTCGACCAGACCGACGACGTCGCGATTCCTCACGGATGCCTACTGGCGGGCGGCGTCTGAGCGCCGACCCCGGCGTGGTCGGGCGATCGATCCGGATTGAACGGCGTCGACACGACGGTGGTCGGCCTCCTGCCGCCGCACTTCAGCTTTCTCTCCGTCGCAGGGCGCGCATCTACGTGCCGCTCGCGTCGAACCCCGACGAGCGCGCCGCCGCAGCGGCACTCCGGGTAATTCCCACATGATTGCCCGGCGTCGCAGCCGGCGCGACCGTCGGCGAGGCGCAATCGCAGGTCGACGCCCACAACGCCGCCGTCGAGCGGGACAGCCCCGAAGCGCAAATGATGGCGCGACGCCGGCTTCCGCTCGATCGTCGTGCCGCTCCACGCGGATCACGTCGCGGCGATCCGGCCGACCCTGCTGCTGCTGCAGGCGGCGGCGCTGTTCCTCCTGCTCTCATCGGCGCGGTCAACGTCACCAACCTGCTGCTGATTCGCGCCAGCGGGCGCGGTCATGGAGCTGGCGGTCCGGCAGGCGATCGGCGCGAGCCGGCGGCACGTCGTGACCGAAGTGATGATCGAGACGACGGTGCTCGACGCTCGTCGGGCGGGCTGCTCCGGGCTCGCCGTCGGCGCCGGCGGGATCCGGCTGCTCGCAGCGCTCGGCGCCGGCCAGCTTCCGCTCGGGCGCCGCATCGCCTTCGACTGCGCGGCGTGGCGGCGGTCGCCATCGCCGCAGCGCTCGTTCTGGGCGTCGCGATCGGCGCTGCCGATCGCCTGGTACGACCTGCGCGGCCACGCGCCTCGGCGCGCTGCACATCCGAGTCGCGCGGCGGCACCGACGCGAGCCGCGCCGCGCAGCGCCTGCGCCACGGCGTTCCTCGTGGCGCAGATCGCGCCTCGCGTTCGTGCTGCTGGCCGGCGCCGGCCTCCTGGCGCTGAGCCTCAAGCAAGTCATGGCGCTGTCGCTCCCGGCTTCAGGCCGCAACAGCATCCTGAGCGGGCAGACTGACGCTGCCCGGACAAGAACTACCCGACCGCGCGGCGCTGCTGGCCTTCAACGAGCGCCTCGGCGGAGAGCTTGGACGCCAGCCAGGGTCGTCGCGGTCGGCATCGCCACCAATGTTCCGCTCAGCGGCGTCAGCAACAAGAGCGCGGCCACGGTGAAGGGCCATACCGCTCGGCCCGGCGAATCGCTTCGCGGGCACTACTCGCACAGCGTCGGCGGCGACTATTTCACGGCGCTGGGCATCCCGCTGCGCGAAGGGCGGCTCCTCATCGGCCGACGATTCACGCCGCGCCGCGCGCGTCTGCGTGGTCGACGAGGACTTCGCGCGCTACTACTGGCCGCGACGGCGGCGCGATCGGCCAGCGGCTGTTCGAAGGATCCGAGGAAGGCGCCGACGCCGAGGCCTTCACCATCGTCGGCGTGGTCGGCGCCGTTAGGCAGGCGGCGCTGACCGACGACCAGGCGCAGGGCGCGGTCTACTATCCGTTCGGCCATCGTCCCGACCGCAGCATGTTCGTGGCGGTGCGACACCAGCTCTGCCGCCCGAGTCGCTCGGCGTCAGCGCTGCAGCGTGCGGTGCGGACGATCGACGCCGAGCTGCCGGTCAACGATCTCCGATCGATGGAGGCGCGGATCGCCGACAGCCTCGTCGCCCGCCGCTCGCCGGCGCTGCTGGCCGGGCTCTTCTCCGCAATCGCGCTGCTGCTGACCGCGATCGGCACCTACGGCGTGCTGAGCTACGCGGTCTCGCAGCGCCGCCGCGAGATCGGCCTGCGGATGGCCCTCGGGCGCGCGGCCGGGGCAGAGTCCGCGGCCAGTTCATCGCGCTGGCGCTGCGGCTGCTCGCGGCGGCGGGACGACGCTCGGCGTCGCCGGCGCCTGGCTCGACCGGACGGGCGCATGCAGGCGATCCTGTTCGAGATGCCGGCGCTGCACGTCGCGACCCTCGGCGCCACGGCCGCGCGTCCTCGCGCGTGGTGTGCCGTGACGCCTGTCTGCTGCCGTCCCACCGCGCCGCGCACGATCTCGCCGATGGAGGCTCTCAGTGAATAGTGAAAAGTTTGAAGTTTGAAGTCTGAAGTCTGAAGTCTGAAGTCTGAAGTCTGAAGTCTGAAGTCTGAAAAATTCACCAACTCACCAAGTCACCAACTCACCAATTATTTTGGGTCGACTGGCGTCGGCAGCTCGAACCAGATCTCGATCTCGTAGCCGTCGGGATCGGTGGCGAAGAGATACGGCTCGCCCGGCACGAACTCGCCCTGCTCCTTGACGGTGCCGCCCGCGTCGGCCACCGCGCGAGCTGCCGCGGCGATGTCGTTCGGATCCCGGAGGCGGAACCCGAAGTGCGCGATGCCGCCGGCCTTGCCCGCGAGCTCGGGCTTCTGCTCGAAGACGAGGACGTCGCGCGTGCCCGGCGTCTGCAGCTGGACGAAGCCGTCCTGCTTGTAGACCTCGACGGCGCCGAGGACGTCGCGGTAGAACTTCGACGAGCGGTCGACGCCGCGGACCGCGACCGCCACGTGCGTCAGGCCGAAGGTCTTCACCACGTCATGCCGCGCGGCGGCCAGAGCATGACCGCGAATAGACGCTTCATGGCCATGATGTACGCTCTCCTCTCATGGCCTACTCACCACCCGCTGCTGGTCCACTTCACGATCGCGCTGCTGACGCTCGGCGTGCTGCTACGGCTGATCTCCGTTCGGCGGGACGGCCCGCGTTCGTCTCGCCCGCCGCTTGACGCTGCTCGCCATCGGGACGATTGCGGCGGCCCTCGCCGTCCAGTCCGGCACGGCGGCCCACGGGCCGGTCGAACGGATCCCCGGCGCACGCCCGGTGGTCGTGGAGCATGAGGACTGGGGAACCGCACGCGCAACGTAGCTTCTTCGCGGTCCTCGCGGTCGAAGCGGTGGCGCTCCTGCTCGCGCGGTCGCCGCGCCGGCGTCTGGCGTATGCGGCCTCGGCGGTGCTGGGGCTTGCCGGGATGTTCTGCTTGCAGACGAGGCGGGCGAGCACGGCGGCGAGCTGGTCTACTCGTATGCCGGCGGGGTCGGCATCCGCAGCGGCGATCCCGCCGACGTCGGCAACGTCCTGCTCGCCGGCGTACACTGGCGCTGGCCGAGCGAAAGGCCGGCCGCGTCGGCGAAGCGGCCCGGCTGATGGCGCTCGCCGCCGAACGGCATCCGAACGACGCGGAGGTGCAGCTCGCGGCGCGGAATCGTTGCTGCTCGATCGAAAGGACCCGCGCGCCGCGATCGAGAAGCTGCGGAGCATCCAGCCGCCGCAAGGCAACCGCTCGCTGCGCATCCGCCATGGGATGCTGACCGCCGATGCGCTCGAAGCGGCCGGTCAGAAGCGAAGGCGCCGCCGCGGTCGTCCAGGGGCCCGTCACCGATGCCCCGGACGTCCGCGCCTGAAGGAACGGCTGGCGACACTGAAGTAGGCGACGGCGCGCCGAGGGCGAGCCGCGCCCAGTCCCATCCTTCGAGGCCGCGCGCATTGACGGCTTTCACCGACACCACGCTGCCCGCCGCGATCGGCGGCAGCGTCACGCGCGGCTGCGCGACGACGAGGCGGTGCTGCAGCGGATCCGCCGCCGTCCCGTAGGCGACGATAGCGACGTGACGCCGCTCTCGACGGCCGGCGTCCACGACAGCGTCGCCGCCGCCGCGGTGTAGCTGTCCACCTTCAGGCGCGTCAGCCGCGAGGGGCTGGACGCGAGCAGCATGATCGTCGCCACGGTGGTCTTGCAGGTTTCGGCGATCAGCTGATGGTTCTCGTACCGAGCAGGTCGGTCGCCTGGTGATAGGTGCGGGCTGCCGAGCACCGGGTACGATCCGATGCCGCCGACGACGTCGCCGTAGCCGTCGTAGAGCGACGCCGCGTCGGTGCCCTTGAAGTAGAGCGCGTCGTAGGTGATGAGCCGCGTGAAGAGCATCGCGGCCGCGTGCTGGATGTCGCGGATGCCGGGGTTCGAGTAGCGGATCGTGTTGTCGAGGCGGTGATCGTTGGTC
>ERZ1370068.2971-contig-2095_pt1 | contig 24924 bp, 25 predicted proteins | sample MGYA00561227_ERZ1370068 | MGnify/ENA primary metagenome ERZ1370068 (study PRJEB38410, sample SAMEA6850437) | metagenome | study: Metagenomic assessment of the ecological functions of the soil: analysis of the soil microbiota associated with the...
GACGCGGCACCGGGCCAAAACCTCACGGGCCAGCGTTCGGCAGGCCTCCGCGCGCCCGGCGAGGTCGCGCGGCGTAGGTCGTGATCGGCCCCGGCGACCGTCGTCTCGGGAACTTGCACGGTCCGGCGGATCACGGTGTGGAAGACCTTGTCGCCCGAACGCCTCGCACCACGCCGCTGCGAGCACCTCGCGGCTGTGCAGCGGTCCGTGCGTCGAACATGGTGCCGAGAACGCCGTCGATCTCCAGGCGCGGGTTCAGCCGCTCGCTGCACCTTGTCGATGGTGTCGATCAGCAGGGCCACGCCGCGCAGCGCGAAGAACTCGCACTCCAGCGGCATGATCACGCCGTCGCGACGCGGTCAGCGCGTTGATCGGTGAGCAGGCCGAGCGACGGGCTGGCAGTCGATCAGGATGACGTCGTAGTCGGTCATCGACCGGCGCGCAGCACCCGCGGCGAGCGTCTGCTCGCGGGCGACCTCGTGCGACCAGCTGGACCTCGGCGGCGGACAGGTCGATGTTGCTGGGCAGCAGGTCCATGCCGGCGACGTTGGTCGTTGAGCAGCGACGTCGTCGAGCGGTGACCTCGCGCTGCATCAGCAGGTTGTAGACGGTGCAGCTCGATGCTCGTGCGGGTTGACGCCGAGGCCGACCGACAGCGAGCCCTGCGGGTCGAAGTCGACCAGCAGCACCTTGCGGCCGTACTCGGCCAGCGCGGCGCCCAGGTTGATCGTGGTCGTGGTCTTGCCGACGCCGCCCTTCTGGTTGCACATCGCGATGACCATCGCGGGCCGCGGGCTCGTAGGCCGGCGGCGGCTCTGGCAGATCGGGCACGGTCGCCCGGTCGGGCCGAGTTTGCGGGTCGCAGGCCGCGCGACGGGCGGCTCGGCCGGCTCCGCGGCCGCTGGTTCAGGTTCGGCGGAGCGGACTGCTCGCCGAAGTCGCTGGTCGGCCGTGCCACTGTCGCCGGCGTCGAACAGCGCGCCAGTCCTCCGCGCTGCGAGCTTCTCGCCGTGCCGGCAGGCCGTTCGGCGTCCTCCACGCACAAGCGATCCGGCGACGGCCTGCCCGTCGTGTGGGACCGCTCCACGCCTGTTCCTCCTTGCCGAACTCGTCGCCCGGTCGCGCCCGACCTCGGCAGCGACGCGTCGCGGCCAGCCGCCAGCGCTCGTCGAGCTCACACCCGGCCAGCATCACGCTGTTGGTGACGTGTGCTGCCGAAGCGTCATACGCGCGGGGGTGCGAAGTGAGCGTAGACGTGCGCGCAAGCTGGTCGACTGTGACCAGTGTGTAGACCTGCGTCGTGGTGACCGGACGGCGTGGCCGAGCAGCTCCTGGACGACCCGCACGTCGGCGCCGCCGTCGAGCAGATGGGTCGCGAAGGAGTGCCGCAGCGTGTGCGGGCGAGATCTGCGGCCATCGATGCCGGCCCTGCGCGGCCGCGGCCTGCAGGATCGGTCCAGGCGCTCTGCCGGGTCAGCCGCGCCGCCGCGGGCGTTGAGGAACAGCGGCCGCCGACCCGGTGCCGCGGGCGACCAGCGCCGGCCGGCCGCGGACCAGGTAGCGCTCGAGCGCCGCCCGCGCGTACGAGCCGACCGGCACCACCCGCTCCTTGCTGCCCTTGCCGAGGACCGCAGGCCGGGGCACCTCAGCCGCGGTCCGCAGGCGTGGCGAGGTCGTCGACGTCCAGCCGCGACCGCCTCGAGATCCGGGCGCCGGTGCCGTAGAGCAGCTCGAGCAGGGCCGGTGTCCCGCAGCGGCAGGGCGGCGCGTCCTCCCCGGCGGCCGCCAGCAGGGCGCTCCGACCTCGTCGCGACCGAGATCGCCTTGGGCAGCCGGCGGGGCGGCCGCCGGCGGGTCGGACCTCGCGCGCCGGCGTCGACCGGTGATCAGACCCGTCCGCGCGGCGGCGAACCGGTGCAAGCCGCGCACCGCGACGACCGCCGGGCCGACGCTCGTCGCCAGCGGCGGCTGCCGCCAGCCTGCCGCCGACCGGACACCTCCCGCAAGCGGGCCGCATACTCACGCGATCAGCGGCTGGCTGACCTGCGCCCAGGTCGGTGATCCGCGGTCCGCGCGATAGCCGGCGGTACCGCAGTCGAGGTCCCGCCGGTAGCGCCGACGGCCGGTGTGCGGCTGAGATGTACGCCCACGCTCAGTGGTCAGGAACGCTGAGCTGCGGCAGGTAGATCGGCGACCATCGACGCCTGCTCGGCGGTCCCGACGGTCCACTCGCGAGCTCAGCGCGGAGCACCTTCGGCCAGCTCACGCGACGGCATGCCCGTGCGCCTCGGCGACTGGCGCCGTAGGTGACGTACCGGCCGTGCGATGTTCAGGCCCGAGCGCAGCGCCGGTCGGCCCGCAGCGCGCGTCGCGCCAGCCCGCGATCGGCCAGCTCGACGCGCGTACGGCATGGTGACGTTGGTCAGCGCGTAGCGTGCGTGGTGTGCGGCACCGCGCCGGGCATGTTCGCCACGCAGTAGAAGATCGAGTTCGTGCACCTGGTAGACCGGGTCGGCGTGCGTGGTCGGCCGGGAGTCCTCGAAGCAGCCGCCCTGGTCGATCGCGATGTCGACGAGCACGCTGCCCGGCTTCATCCGCGACACCAGCTCGTTGGTGATCAGCTTCGGCGCCTTGGCGCCCGGCACCAGCACGGCGCCGATGACCAGGTCGGCGTCGAGGACGGCCCGCTCGATCTCGTACGCGTTGGACGCGACGGTCTGCAGGTGGCCCTGGTAGATCGGCGTCGGCCTGCGCGCAGCCGTGGCGATGTTGCGGTCGAGCAGCAGCACCTCGGCCTGCATGCCGAGCGCGATCGCGGCCGCGTTCATGCCGGAGACGCCGGCGCCGATCACGACGACCTTGGCCGCGTAGACGCCGGAGACGCCGCCCATCAGCACGCCGCGCCCGCCGCCCGGGCGCATCAGGTGGTACGCGCCGACCTGCGGCGCCAGCCGACCGGCGACCTCGGACATCGGGGCCAGCAGCGGCAGCGCACCGGTCCGGCAGCTCGCACGGTCTCGTACGCGATGCCGGTGACCTTGCGCTCGAGCAGCGCCGTCGGTGCACTCCTGGCGACGCGGCCAGGTGCAGGTAGGTGAACAGGACCTGGCCGGCGCGCATCCGGTGGTACTCCTCCGCGATCGGCTCCTTGACCTTGAGGATCAGAGTCGGCGGTCGCCCACACCGTCGTCGGCGTCGGCGCAGGATCTGTCGCCCCGGCCGCGGCGTACTCGTCGTCGGTGATGGACGAGCCGACGCCGGCGCCTGCCTCGACGAACGACCTCGTGGCCGTGACGGACGAGCTCGTGCACCCCGGACGGGCGTGATCGCGACCCGGTACTCGTGGTTCTTGACCTCGGTGGGCACCTGACTCATGGCGACGACTCCTGGAGGACCAGGTGGCGCCCTCTCGTCGACCCCCGAGTCAGCGCGTCGACACGGGCGCGATTAGCGCGAGCATACCGCGCATGGGCACGGCACTGGGGCGACATCGCAGAGACTGAACAAGAAGCGTTCGCCGAGTGAGGTCTTGAGCTACGAGGTGCCGCAGCGCGAGGCTCGTGCCGGAGCTGGCGATCGGGACGGGGCTGGTAGAGCACGGGCGGTACGCTCGGCGGTGGATCCGATGTTGGCTGTGGAGTGATGCATGGCAACGCGCTTAGCTCCCGCGCCGGCCGCAGCGCCGCACGACTGGGTCGGCGACTACGCGAGGTTTGCCGCGGCCGACGAGCGAGGCAACCGCTGGGTGCTGAGCGATCCTCGAGCGCTGGGCGGTGGCGGCCCACCTGATCGGCGAGGACGACAAGCCGCGTCGCGTTGCGCGATCGTGCCTACCGCGAGTAGTCCTCTCGATCGCGGCCTGACGGAGCAGGCGGCGCGGTGCGTGTTCTGGATCGGGTTCCACTCTCGGCAACGCCGGCCAGCAATCGGCGCAGGCCGCGGGCTGGCTCGAGCGGCTCCGGCGGCTGGTGGGCGGCACTCGACCCGGATCCCCACCTGGCGGCGATGGTGAGGTCTGGCGCCGACGCGGTGAGCCTGATGCAGACCGGCCGGGCGAGCGACGCGCTGCCGATGGTTCGACGAGGTCGTCGCGGCTGCTCAGGGCGGCGCACGACGACGACCTTCTCGCACCCGGCGGTTCTCGGCCGCGGCGGCTGCCTGCACGTGAGCCTGGCCGCAGCTCGGAGGCGCTGGCTGCCCTGACGAGGTCGATGAGTCTTCGTCGCCGACCTTGTCGCACCGCCCATCGTCGGGCTGGCGTACTGCCTGGATGATCGGCCCGTAGCAGCTGGAGCGGTTCGACGTGCAGCGGGCGGGCGAGTGGACCCGGGCGCTGCAAGCGGCTGGTGCGACGCGCAAAGTCGGGCATGGGCGCCCTACCGCGGGGTCTGTCAGGTGCATCGCGGCCGAGATCTTCCAGGTCCGCGGAGCGTGGACGGAGGCAGCCTTCTCAGGCCGTGCATGTCAGCGAGCTGCCGCCGGCCGTTGACGCGGGCTTGGACCGCCGGGGCGGCTCACTACCGGCTGGCGGAGCTGCACCGGCTGCGTGGGCCGCTTCGACCTGGCCGAGCGGTCGTACGCGGCGGCAGGCGCTCGCGGCCAGGAGGTGCAGCCAGGACTCGGGCCGCTGCGGGCCGCGCAGGGAAATCCTGGGGCCGGGCATCGCCGGCCTCGAGCGGGCTCCGGCGGAGCAGGCCGATCCGCCCGAAACGGGCGCCGTTGCTGGCCGCCGTGGTCGAGGTCGCGCGCTCGCGACCGGCGATCTCGCGGCAGCCCGACCTGCCCTCGGTCGAGCTTCCGGCGCCGGAGCGGCCGCGGCGATCGGCACCCCGTACCTGACCGCGTTGGCTGCGCACGCCGGCGGCCTGGTGGCCCTGGCCGAGGACGACCCCAGAGCAGCCCTCCGCCCGCTGCTCTCTGCCGGGCCTGGGCGCTTGTGGCAGCAGGTCGACGCGCCGTACGAGGCAGGCCGGACTCCGGGTCCAGGTCGGCGCCGCCTGCCGGGCGCTCGGGCGACGACGACGCCGCCCGGATGGAGCTGGACGCCGCCCGCGCCGGTGTTCGAGTCAGCTGGGCGCCAGCCTCTCGACATCGGCGCCCTGGCGAGGCTCGACGGCACGGCGGCCGAGCGCGGGCACCCGCTGAGCGCGCCAGGGAGTGCGAGGTCTTGGCGCGCCGGTCGCGCACGGCCACACCAACCGAGCGATCGCGGCGAAGCTGTTCCTGAGCGGAGAAGACCGTCGCCCGCCACCTCAGCAAACATCTTCGCCAAGCTCGGCGTGAGCAGCCGAGCCGCTGCCACGGGTACGCCTACGAGCAATGCTGGCGTGACCCGGTCAGCACGGGCTGGTGTGACCCGGTCACACCTGGCACCCCTCGGCTGCACGTTCGCACCCGCGGCGGAGGGTGCGCAGCGGGCGTACGGAGCTGCGGAGTCGCACGAGGCCCGACCCGGATGCGGCAGTTCTACCCATCGCTGCTGCGGGCAGGAATGGGCAAATCCGGTCGATGTGCGGTCCTGCTCTCTCTCACACCTACCGTCGAGGTAACGATCGATAGGGAGTGTGTGAGATGGATCAGGTCTTTTTCCGGACCGGAGTTGGGCGCCGGAAACCGCGCCCAGGCCGAATACGTCCCGACTGTCGTCATCGGCGGCGGTCAGGCTTCGGACCGGCGATCGGCTACCACCTGCAGCGCGCAGGCGAGCGGTTCGTCATCCTGGAGGCGAATCCGCGGGTCGGCGACTCCTGGCGCAAGCGTTGGGACTCGCTGCGGCTGTTCTCGCCGCCGAAGTACGCGAGCTCCGCCCGGTTGGCCCATCCGGACCAAGGTGCTGCCCGACCCAGAGACGAGATGGCGCGGACTACCTCGAGAGCTATGCCCGGCACCCGCGCCGCCGGTCCGACCGGCGTGCGGACCGACCGGGTGGCGCGCGTCACGGCGACGGCTTCGTGCTGCACACCTCCGCCGGGACCTGTTCGCCGACCGCGTCGTGCTCGCGACCGGCGGCTACCTCGACCCGTACGTGCCGACCTTTGCCGACGAACTGATCCCTCGATCCGCCAGCTTGCATCTCGGTCCAGTACCGCAATCCGAGCCAGTTCGCCGACGGCGAGGTGCTGCTTGTCGGAGCCGGCAACTCTGGCGCGGAGACTGCGCTGGATGCTGTCAGGTCGGGTCATCCGGACCTGGCTAGCTGGCCGCCACCCGGCCAGGTGCCGGATCCGGATCGAGAGCCGACAGGCCAAGTACGTCATCCCACTGATCATGTTCTTGTTCCGCCGGGTGCTCACCCTCAACACCCCCATGGGCCGCAAGGCGCGTGGTCCCGCGCTCGAGCACGGCAACCCGCCACGGCGGACAAAGGTCGAGGACCCTCGACGCTGCGGAGTCTCCTGATCCCGCGGATAGCCGGCATCCAGGAGGGGAAGCCTGTCACCACTGAGGGCCAGACCCTGGATCCGAGGACAGTCGTAGTGGTGCACCGGTTTCCGCCCGGACTACCGCTGGATCGAGCTGCCGATCGTCGGTGCCGACGGCCACCCTGCTCACGATCGAGGTGTCTCGCCGGAACCCGGGCTTGTTCTTCATGGGTCTGAGTTCCAGTTCTCGGTCGCGTCGGCGACGATCCAGGGGCTGGACCAGGACGCCCGATACCTGATGCGCTGGCTGCGGACCGCGGCTACCAAGGCGGGATCGGCCGGTCCGCGGGACGCGGTTCGATTGAGTCGCCGGCTAGGTCGGCCGCAGGGACGCCGGTTCGGATTAGGTCGCCGGTTAGGCCGGCCGGGGAAGTGGATCCCGGGCCGGCCAGGGCGCATCCGGCGGCCGGAGGCTCGCGAAACCGTCCCGCTGAAGCGCGCCGTCCAGGCCGCCAAGGCGCCCGCGACCACAGTCGGGTTGTGCAGCCTGCCGTCGAGGACAGACGTCGACCACATCGGCAAGCGACGCCCAGACGGTGTCCATGTGAGCCTCCTCGCCGTGCCGGGAGAAGCCGTCCGGCGCCGAGGCTTGATCAGGTCGCGGGCGAGATAGATCCGCAGCGCCTCGCCGACCATGCCGGGCGTGGTGAAGAGATCGACTAGGCACCCGCCAGCTCGTTGCGGCCAGCCCCGACTTCCTCGGCGAGCTCCCCGCTGGGCGCTGAGGAGGTAGTCCTCGCCGTCGACATCCAAGCAGGCCGGCCGGCGGCTCGATCAACCGATGCCGAACCGGATGGCGGTACTGCCGTACCAGCGCCATCCGCAGCTCGTCGTCGAGGGCGATCACGCCGACGGCGCCGGGATGGCGGATGTACTCCGCGCGCGATCAACTCCCGTCGGGGGTGGTGACCTGGTCCTGGATGAACTGGGCGACGTGGCCGGTGGCGAGCACCGCGGTGGAGGTCACCGGCCAGGCTTCGGGCAGATCGAGCAGCTCGTCTGGGCCGACGACGATCATCAGTGCTGGCTGTCGACCGGCAGCCGGGTGGCGAGCTGGCGATCCAGCGCCGCCTCGATCAGCCCGACGAACAACGGATGCGGCTTGGTCGGGCCGGGACTTGAGCTCGGGGTGCGCCTGGGTGGCGACGAAGTACGGGTGCATGTCGCTCGGCAGCTCGATGAACTCGACCAGCTTCGACGTCCGGCGAGGTGCCGGCTGATCACCAGTCCGGCGTCCTCGCAGCCGTTCGCGGTAGGCGTTGTTCACCTCGTAGCGGTGCCGGTGCCGCTCGGCGACCTCGGTCTGGCCGTAGCACTTGGCGACCAGCCGATCCGGGCAGCAGCTCCGCCGGGATAGGAGCCGAGCCGCATCGAGCCGCCAAGGTCCCCGCTACCGTCGACGATCGTCGACCTGCTCGGCCATCGTGGCGATCACCGGGTGCGGCGCGCCTGGGGTCGAACTCGCTGCTGTCCGCGCCGTCCAGGCCCGCAAGATGCCGGGCGACCTCGATCACCATGCACTGCAGGCCCGAGGCACAGCCCCAGGATCGGGATCTGGTTCTCCCGGGCGTAGCGGATCGCGCCGACCTTGCCCTCGATGCCCGCGGATGCCGAAGCCACCGGGATCACCACGCCGTCGACATCGTCGAGCAGCCGTGCCGCACCTTCGGCGTCTCGCAGGCGTCGGAGGGCACCCAGCGGACCTGCACCTGGGCATGGCTGCGCGAAGCCACGCCGCGCCGCAGGGCCTCGGCAGACCGACAGGTAGGCGTCGGGCAGGTCGATGTACTTGCCGACGAGCGCGACGGTGACCTCTTCCTTCGGGTGGTGGACGCGGTCGCAGCAGGTCGTCCCAGCTCGTCCAGTCGACGTCGCGGAAGCGGCAGGTCCGAGCCGCCGCACCACGTAGGCGTCCAGGCCCTCGGCGTGCAGCACCTTCGGGATGTCGTAGATGCTCGGCGCGTCGATGCGCGGCGACCACCGCCGCCTCGTCGACGTCGCACATCAGCGAGATCTTGCGCTTCACCGAGTCGGGATGTCGCGGTCGGCGCGGCAGACGAGCGGCGTCGCGGCTGGATGCCGATGCTGCGCAGCGCGGCGACCGAGTGCTGGGTCGGCTTGGTCTTCAGCTCGCCGCTCGGGCGCGATGTAGGGCACCAGCGAGACGTGCAGGAAGAAGCACGTTGTCCCGGCCGATCGTCGTGGCGGACCTGCCGGGCCGCCTCCAGGAACGGCAGCGACTCGATGTCGCCGACCGTGCCGCCGATCTCGGTGGATCACGACGTCGGACGTCGTCGTTGCCACCGGCGTGGCCATGCGGATCCGCGTCCTTGATCTCGTTGGTGATGTGCGGGATGACCTGGACCGTGTCGCCGAGGTACTCGCCCGCGCCGCTCCTTGGCGATCACCGCGGAGTAGACCTTGCCGGTGGTGACGTTCGCCTCGGCGGACAGGTTCACGTCGAGGAAGCGCTCGTAGTGGCCGACGTCGAGATCGGTCTCGGCGCCGTCCTCGGTGACGAAGACCTCGCCGTGCTGGAACGGGTTCATCGTGCCGGGGTCGACGTTGAGGTACGGGTCGAGCTTCTGCATCGAGACCCGCAGACCCGCGCGACCTGAGCAGGCTGCCCAGGCTGGAGGCGGTCAGGCCCTTGCCCAGTGAGGATGCGACCCCACCGGTGACGAAAAGATGCTTGGTGAGTTTGACGCGTGATCCCACGGGCCTTCAGCCTATCGTCTCGATACGTCCTGGGGACGAATAACCCGCCGCGTTGGACCGATCGGTTGACATTCACGCCGGTCGCTCGCGGGTGGCATCCTGACCGGCACGACCGGCGCCGCGGGCTTGGATTAGGCCGCGCGAGCAACCATCCGCCCTCGCAGGCTCGGGCTCCCGCCAGGCCTCGTCCACGCTCGCGCGGCCTAGTTCCGAGCCCATACGCCTCGCTCGCTGTTGGCTACGCGGACGCCAGCTCCGTGTACAGGCGTCAGCAGGTCCTCGACCACCTGGTCTTCGTCCGGCCGGCCTGATGCTCGCTCGCGACCCGCGCGGCGGCTCTCGCCCGCCGGTCCGGGTCGGCGGCGAGCAGCGAGGCAGCTCGCGTACGGCGGCAGCCAAATCGCCCGGCTCGACCAGCACTGCGGCGTCCCCGACCAGCTCCTCGATCCCGCCGACCCGGGTGCTGACCAGCGGTACGCCGGCCAGCAGGGCCTCCTGCGCGACCAGGGCGCGCGCCTCCCAAGTCGAGGTCAGCAGCGCGATGTCGGCCGCGGCCAGCAGCGAAGCGATGTCGTCGCGGTGCCCCAGCAACCGGACCTGCGAGCGGTCGGCGGCAACCCTCGCCTCGAGCTCGGTCCGCAGCGGTCCTTCGCCGACGATCATGAAGTGCAGCTCGGCGATGGTCCCGAACCCGGCGGGCGATGTCGAGCACCGCGCCGAGGTTCTTCTGCGGCGCCAGCCGGCTGACGGTGATGACCATGATGTCGGCGCGCGCCGAGTCCGAGGCTGTGCCCGGCACGCCTCCCGCGGTACGGCGGGCGGCGGCAGGACAGGTGCCGCGACCGGCCTCGAGCCGGGCGTCGCGGGCACCGTACTCAGCATGCGCCTGGGCGACCAGGTCGGAGCTGGCCGCCAACGTCACGCGTCGGCCGCACGGGCCACCAGCCGCTGCAGCAGTCCGCTCCGGCCAACGCCTGCCGGCCGGAGCCGAGGACGGCGTTGTGCCAGCTCACCACGAGCGGTATCCGCCGCAGCCGGGCGACCGGAACCGCCAGCGCACCCGGCCTTGTAGCCGTGGGCGTGGATGACGTCGGCGCGCCGCCCAGGCCGGCCGAGTCTTGGCCAGCGGAAGTACATCCGCGCCGCTGCGTGTCCAGGCCATGGATCCTGCGCTGTCTCGGGCGGGCAGCTAGACCCGTACCTGATGGCCGAGCCGACGAGTCGATGCACGACGCTGGCCGCGTGCCGCCCGATGCCTCCGGTGCTCGACGTCAGCACCTGGCCGATCTTTCGTGATCGACCTCGCCGCCGGACGGCGGCGGGCCAGGCCCCAGACCGCGGCCAGCAACGACTGGTCGGCAACGAACAGGACGGCGGCGAAGATGGCGGTGCAGGCCAGCGGCGTCCGGCGGCGCCGGCTGTCGCCGCCACCAGGCCGACGTCGCTGAGGAAATGCCACAGCCAGCCGACCAGGCCGCCGGCGACTGCCGCGGCCAGCAGGCCGAGCAGCAGCGATCGCGGCAGCCACGGCATCGAGGTGCCCTCCGACCGGCGTACCACGACTGCACCGACCGCCCCGCCTGCGAGCATGCCGACGGACACGGCGGCCGCGAGCGCGACGACCGTCCAGGCCGGCGGCACGATCAGCCGGAGGACCAGCACCGCGCCGAACACCACGGCCCATCCGGTCAGGGTGACCAGGCCCGCAGCCCGCGCCACGGTGCTGGGCCAGCAGCGTACGGGAGCACAGCCCGAGGATGCTGAACCCGATCACCGCCGGGGCCGAGCGCGATGATCGGCCAGGCGAGGGCCCAGGTGTCACCCGATCCCGGCCCGAGCACGAAGACCCGCGCCACCGGTACGGCCGTCGCCCCGAGCAGGGCGGCGCCGAGGCTGGCCAGCACGACGACCGACGGGCCGATCTCCGCCAGTACCGCGGCGACGGCGGCCGACTCCGTGCTCCGGCGGCGGCAGAGAGCCGCGGGAAGGCCAGTTGCAGCAGCGGCGCCGCCAGGACCGCGTACGGCAGCAGGTAGATCGCGTTCGCCCAGGTGAAGCGGGTCAGTGCGCCGGGGTCGCCGGTCTGCTGCGCCGACCAGTTGATCAACAGGATGCTCAGCTGCTGGGCGACCAGGCCGCCGATCGCCGCCGTGGCGATGGTGACGATCACCCTGCGGTCACCGGCGGCGAACCGCAACCGCGGTCGCAGCCGGTGACCGAGCCGCGCCATCGGGATCAGCGTGGTCGCGGCCAGGGTGAGCACGCCGAGCGTCGTCCCGTAGCCGAGTACCTGTGCCGCCTGCCTGGTCAACCGGGTGAGGTCGGCGCTGGCACCCGGGCGCGGCGACGGTGGCGAACAGCAGGTAGCTCGTGATCACGACCACGCTGGAGAGCAGCGGAGCCAGCGCGGCGGCCAGGAACCGCCCGTGCGCCTGCAGCACGCCTGCGCTGACCACGGCGAGCCCGTAGAACCAGATCTGCGGCACGAACATCACCAGCAGGGCCGCGATGGTCTCCGCGCTGGCGCTGCAGCTCGGCTTGGCGAAGACCGAGCCATAGCTCCCGGCGCCGAGAAACGCCAGCACGGCGGCCGGGGTCAGGATGATCAAGGTCCAGGTGAGCAGCGCGGAAACGGTCTGGGTGGCCTCCTCGCCGCCGGCCAGCGCCGGCATGCCGGGCCACCACGGGAATGACGACGCCGGCCAGCACTCCGCCGGCGACGATCTCGAAGAGCACGTTCGGCAGGGTGTTCGCGGCGTTGTAGGCGTCGCCGAGACAGGTGTCGCCGACGGTCTTGGAGAACACCACCGAGCGGCCGAACCCGATCAGTCGTGCAGCGAGGGTGAGCCCGGCGACGCCGAGGGCGACCGAGCCGAGGCCGGCGTGGACGGACCGGCCGCACCGGCGGCCGTGTCGGCCGGCCTCATCGGCGGCCCAGGCGATCCAGCCATCGCAGTGCGGGCGTCGCCTCGATGACGGCGGTGAAGCTCACCCGCTCGCTGGCGGCGGTGAGCGCGATCACAGCGAGCAGCGCGACGATCTTCGTGGCCATCGGCAGCCTGGCCGCCGCGACCGCACCGATCCCGGCACCGAGGGCGTTGGCCCCGCAGTCACCGAGCATCGCGCGCTCGCCGAGATCGGCGGGCAGGCAGCCGGCCGCAGCTCCGACGTACGGTGCAGAGCCCGACACCGAGCGAGCCCGGCGCCCAGCAGCAGGCACGACCTTGGCGGCGCGGCCCGGTCGCAGGTCGAAGAGGTTAGTCAGGCTGGCCGTGCCGGCGATCAGCGCCGTGTCCAGGACGCCCCTCGGCCAGGCGGCCACCAAGGCCTGCGGCGTCGCCGGCAGCCGATGATCAGGCTGGCCGCGAGCGCGCTCGCACCGACGCCGGCGATCTTGATCGTCCCGCTGGTGACGGTGCCCGACCGCAAGCGCGCGCAGGTGACCGCGGAAGCCCTTGGCCTGGGTGCTCCCGTACAGGTCGTCGTACGCGCCGACGGCCCCGGCGCCCGTCGCCGCCACTCGCGGCTGCGATCCCCACTCGGGCCGGGCTGCCGGCCGCGATCCCGGCCGCCGTTCCCGCCAGGGCTGCCAGCACCGCCACCGGACCTTCGGCCAGCGTCACGGGCGAACCGGCAGTGGTTGGTGCGCCGCCACCGTGAGGTCTCCGCGATCCGCGCGGTGACCAGCCGGTTCCCGAGCCCGGCCAGCGAAGCCGGCGACCAGCCTGACAAGCAAGCGCTCGCGCCGGCCGCCATGGCTCCGGGCCACGCACGCCGTCAGCGCTCATCGAATCGGCAGCGTCGGCAACGGGGCATCGGCCTTCGACAGGGCGCCATAGTGCCGGCCGCCGCTGCCGAGCAACTGCTCCTTTCCGGCCAGCACGGTCGTGACCACACCGCTCTCGAGGTCGGCGACGTCAACCGTGCTCAGCACGGTCGACAGCGGTCGCGTCGGATCGGGCGCTCAGCACGTCGGTGCCTTCGATCTCCCTCGCTGTTCGGCCCGGCCAGCACCAGGCCGGCTCGCCGTCGCGCGGAGCGCGACGTCCATCTCCACGTGCGCCGACAGCTGCTCCGCCGGTGCCCGCGGGTCCGTGGCGACGGCACCCACCACGATGATCAACTGCGCCGTCGCGGTGGTGTCGCCGCTGACATTGATCAGGCCGGCCGAGCTCAGCGCCTTGCCGATCGCCATCGCCTGCGTCGTCCCGCAGGCCGGGCGCCTTCGCCGCGATCGCCCGGCCCAGAGCCAGCCCGAACTTGGTCCCTTCCGACATCGAGTCGGTCAGCGCCGATGGAGGCTCGGCGTACGGGCTGAGGGCGGTGTTCAGCTTCTCCGCCTGGTCCGGGTCGAACGCGTCCTTGCTGATCTTCACCGTTCTGGACAGCCGTTCCCCGGCCGTCGTCACGGCGGTGCTGGATCGACTGCACGACGGCCGTCGGCGCGTCCGGCATGCTCACCACGGCCACCCGGGTGCCGGCCAGCAGCCCGGCGGTGACCACCTCACCGACTCCGGCTCTGCCCAGACCTCGCAGTGATACTCGTCCAGCGCGGTCGCGTCGGCTGAGCTCGGCCCGGAGGTCCTGGACCTGCTTGCAGATCTTGTGCGGCCTGCGCCGCCAGGCCCCTCGTCGACCGATGGCCGGAGGGTGACCCCGACCGCGATGCCTACTGCCAGTGCCAGGAAGACCGCCATCATGGACACGATGTGGTAGCGGAAGTTGATCAAGACACAGCTCGCCAGTGGGCCGGAAGTCGCTCGCGCTCCTTCGTGCCTCACGTGAGCAGTTCTTCATCCAGTAGATCAGGTCCGGATCCGCGCCAGCAACAGGCTGCCGACCTCGCTGCCGAGGTCGGTGAACAGCAGCGGCGGTGACCAAGCGCGACCAGCGCCGACAAGACCAGCAGCACCAGGTGCCAGCTCTTGACCTGGCTGCGATAGATCCGGGACACCCCTTTCGGCATCGACGAGCTTCGGGCCGACCCGGAGCCTGGTGAGGAATGTCGACGCCATCCCGGCCCGGCCCTTGTCCAGGAACTCGACCAGCGACGCGTGGGTGCTCACCGCCACCAGCAGCTCGGCGCCCTTGAGTCGGCGAGCAGCATCGCCGCGTCCTCGCTGGTGCCGCAGTGCTGGGAACAGGCACGGCCGTCAGCCCCAGCTTGTCGAGGCGTTCGATGCCGGGCGCGTGCCCGTCGCGATAGGCGTGCACTACCAGCTCGGCGCCGCATCGCCAGGCGCCGCGTCGGAGCAGGAATCCATGTCGCCGATGATCATGTCGGGCTTGTAGCCGGCCTCGATCAGCGCGTCGGCCCCGCCGTCGACCCCATCAGCAGCGGCTTGTACTCCGAGATGTACGGCCGAAGCGCCTGCAGGTCGGAGCGGTAGTCATAGCCGCGGACCGACGATCAGCACGTGCCGGCCCTCGATCTGGGTGGCCACGTCCGGCACGCCGGACACCTTCGAGCAGCAGCTCCTTCTCGACCCGGAGGTAACTCCATGGTGTTGTTGGCGAACGCCTCGATCTGGTCGGCGAGACCTCCTCGGCGAAGTCCAGCTGCTCCTCGAGCACCTCGCTGGTGACCGGCGTCCCGGAGGCGACGACGTGTCCGTGGTGCGTCCAGGATCTTGCCGCCGTCGAGCGTCACGTGGTCGCCCTCGTGCAGCAGGGTGAAGATCTCGTCGCCGACATCGTCGATCAACGAGATCCCGGCCGCCAGCAGGATCCCCGGCCCGAAGGTTGCGGATAGCGCCCCGAGACTGACGGCACGGCGTTCACGACGCCGCCGCGACCCGCCTCCACCAGCGCCTCCGGCACTGACCCGGTCCAGGTCCATATGGTGGGATGATCGCGATCTCGCCGGGCCGAAGCCTCTTGGTGAGGTTCTTCGTATGCGCCGGTCGAGCCGGACCACACCACCGGATCTGGGCTGGTGCGCCGCGCCTGCGCAGCAGAGTCGGGAGTCGCATGTCGGGTCCCATACTGGCACGCAGCACCTCCCGGTACGCTGCTCGCGCATCGCGCTCGAAGAGCGCTGCCTTCCTCACTCGCTCGCACCCTGCGGGCGCTCGACTCGCTCATCCAGGCAGCGCCGCGCGATTCTCGACGCTCGCAGCGCTCAGGGCTGCTGCAGGCGGCTCGCCAGGGCGAGCTGCACCGAGTTCACCGGCATGGGCGAGCGCGACTCGGTCGGTCTCCATGCCGGCCATCATCCGCGCGCAGCTCGGCGGCGCCGCTCGGTGTCGGACACCGCCCGCACGCCGCTCGTCGTGACCCGGCCGTCCTCGGCCTTGGCGACGAGGTAGTGCCAGTCGGCGAAGGCCGCGACCTGGGCGAGATGGGTCACCACGATCACCTGGGTGTGCCTGAGCCAGAGTCGCAAGCCGGCGCCCGATCTCCACCGCGACCCTGCCGCCGACACCGGCGTCGACCTCGTCGAAGACCAGCGTGCCCGGCTCGCGGCCGGCAGCCAGCACAACCTCGACAGCGAGCCGAACCCGGGAGAGCTCGCCGCCGGACGCGACCTGGCCGAGGCTGCGCGGCTCGCTGCCGTGATGGGGCGCTGAACAGCAGGTCCACCTGGTCCGTCGCCGTACGGGCCGGGCGGAGCATCACTCACCTCGAAGACGAGCCTGGCGTGCGGCATCGCGAGCGCCGCCAGCTCGCCCAGCACCAGCTCGCTGAAGCGGCCTTAGCGGCCTCCCGCCGCCCCGTCCTGATCTGCGTCGCGAGGTCCGCCAGCTCGCTGTCCACCTCCGGCAAGCCGGTCGGCCAGCTCGCCGATCCGGTCGTCACTCGATTCGAGCCGCCCGAGCCGGTTTGCCGACTCGGCCGACCAGGCGAGCACCTCGTCGCAGGTCGTCCGGTACTTGCGGGTCAGGGTGCCGAGCTGGGAGCGGCGCTCGGCGATCTGCTCCAGCCGTCCAGGCTGGTCGTCCAGCTCGTCCAGGTAGCGCGCCAGGTCGGCGGTCAGGTCGGTCAGCTGATAGCTCGCCTCGGCCAGCCGGCTGCCGAGCTTCGGCCGCCTCACCGTCCCGCCGGCACAGCCGGCTCGAACGCCTTCCGTGCCGGCGTGCAGCGACGCGAGTGCCCCGCCGGCCTCGTCATCGGAGCCGGCCAGGCCTGCACTGCCGACTGCGCGGCAAGCCCGAGGTCGTCGGCGGCCTGCAGCCGTACGGCCTCCGCGGCCAGTGCGACATCCTCGCCCGGCTGAGGCGCCACCCTTTCGATCTCTGCCAGCCCGAAGCGCAGCAGGTCGGCTTCCTGAGCCCGGCTCTGCGCCTCGGCGCGGAGCTTCGCCAGCTCGGCGCGGGCGGCTCTGCCTTCGGCCCACAGCGCGCCGTAGCGGGCGAGCGGGCTCCAGTACCGGCGCGCCGGCGAACCGGTCCAGCAGCTGCCGCTGCCGATCCGCGTCGCTGAGCCGGACCTGTTCGGACTGCCCGTGGATGGTCACGAGGATCGGCGGTGATGTCCGCGCAGAGGCCGGCCGGAACCTGCGCGCCGCCGAGGTACGCCTGGGACCTGCCGGACGACCGTGACGATGGCGCGCGACCAGCAGCTCGCCGAGTCCCGACGGGCCTGCTTCCAGCCCGCCGCCGGCGGCGGTGACCCGATCGACCAGGGCGCCATCGGCGACTGGAAGCGGCCCTCGATCCGCATCCGCGTCGGCACCGGTACGCACGCGCCTTCGGGTCCGCCCGGCCGCCGAGCAGCAGCCCGAGCCCGGTCACGATCATGGTCTTGCCGGCACCGGTCTCGCCGGTCACCACGGTCAGGCCCGGGTGCGGCTCGATGGCCGCCTCGCTGATCACCCCGAGGTCGGTGATCCGAAGCTCCTCGATCACGCAGGCTCCAGCGGCAGGTCGCGGCAGCGCATCGGGATCCGCACGGCCCCGCCAGCCCTCGACCCGCAGCTCGAACTTGCCGACCAGCCGGTCGGTGAACGGCGCCTGGGTACAGCCGGGCGAGCCGCAGCCGGTGCTGCCCGCGGACCACCTCGATCTCGCATCCCGCGCTCCAGCTCGACGAATCGGCGGCCGTCGCACCACAAGACGGCGCCGATCTGGCCGTGCGCGGCCTCGATCAGCTCCACGACGACCGTCGGATGACGGCCCGCAGCACCAGCGGCCCCGGCGAACAGCGCGTGCGCGTCAGACGGCAGCACCAGCAGGGCGTCCACCCCCGGCCAGATCACCGGGCCACCGGCGGAGAACGCGTACGCCGTCGAGCCGGTCGGCGTCGCAACGCAGCAGCCCGTCGCAGGCCCAGCGCGACAGCGGGCTCGGCCGTCGATCTCGACCATGAGCTCGAGCATCTTCTCCCGGGCGGCCTTCTCGATCGACACTCTCGTTGATCGCGTACGAGGACCAGATCACCTCCGAGCCAGTTCCGGAGCACGATGTCGATCGTGAAGCGCTCCTCGACCAGGTAGGAGCGATCGATCGACGTGCCGGACGATGCTGTCGATCTCGGATGACTCCGCCTCGGCCAGGAAGCCGACATGGCCGCAGGTTGACCCCGAGCAGCGGGATGTCCGAGGCCATCACCCACCGCGCGCCGCGCAGGATCGTGCCGTCGCCGCCGAGCACGACCAGCAGCTCGACGGTGCGCGCCATGATCTTCGACGCCAGGTTTGTGCAGCTCGGTGACGTGAGTCCCGACATGCTGGGCCAGAGTCGGCCAGCTCCTCCGGCGGCATGGCCACCTTCGATCCCGGCGGCTACGAGACCCTCGACCGAGACGAGTCGCTGCGGCAATCGCCGCCGGGCGCCCGGGATGGATGCCAGGTACACCCACGCGCCGTACCGCGGGGGCCTCGGCCGGTCGGCGCGCTCACCTGCCACAGCATAGGGGCGGAGCGCCGACCGGCGGCCGCAACCGTACGGTGGCGCCCGTCGCCGAACGGACCAGACTGTGAGCTCTCCGCGCAGGTCAGCCGCTGTGCTTGCGGGTGAAGAGTGCGAAGTACTCGACGTTGCCCGCCGGGACCGGGCAACCGGTCTGGGAACCGATCGGCCTTCGCGCGGACCAGCCCCGCTCCGCAGCCGCGGCGACCACGCCGTCGACAGCCTGCCTGCCGCAGCGACTCGGACGCGCGATGACGCCGCCCTTACCGAGCAGCTCGGCGCCCGACCTCGAACTGGGGCTTGATCAGCAGCAGCAACCTGCCCTCCGGTGCGGTGACGGCGATGATCGGGTCCAGCACGGTGACTCAGGAGATGAAGGAGAGGTCGGCAACCGCGAGGTCAACCGGCCGGCCCACACTATCGAAGATCGGATCGCGCACGCTTCGTCTGTTCCCGGACGTCGGACTCGCGGGTCCTCGCGAAGGTGCGGCGGCCGGACTGGCCGGTCCCGACGTCGACCGCAATGGACCTCGGCAGCACCACGCTCGAGCAGCACCTGGGTGAAGCCGCCGGTCGAGGCGCCGGCGTCCAACGCGGCTGCCGGTCACCTGCAGATCGAGGTCATCGAGCGCGCCGGACAGCTTGGAGCGGCCCGGGAGACGTATGGGTCGGCAACGCGACCTCGATCGATCCGTCGGCCTGACCCGCTCGGCCGGCCGGGCCGACCACCTCGTCGTTGACTCGGACCGAGGCCGGAATTGATCATGTCCTGGGCGTGACTCCTGGAGCGGACGAGCCCACGGTCCAACGAGCTCCGCGGTCCAGGCGCTGATCGCCGCCAGGCCTTAGCGGCCACCGGTCGAGGCGCTCGGTGCCGGACCCGGCCTCGAGAGCCGTACGCAGCACCTCGTGCGTGCAGGCCAGACGATCGCAGGGTCGCTCGGTCGGCGGCGGTTCGCCGAGGCTCCGCCAGGCCCGGTCGCAGCGCACCGTCGACAGCGGCCACGTCGCCAGTGACGGGTGGCGGGCCGCGGCGCTCTCGGAGGCTTTCCAGTGGTTCTTACATCCGCCGAGGTCCTCTCGCCGCTCTTGGCGGCGGACTCCGGCATCAGCGGCCCCGGCCCGGGGTCCTGGGCGCGACGCGCCTTGCGCGGGCGCGCGGGGCGGCAGCCTTCTCGTGGCGCAAGCACCTGCCTCGCGGCCGCAGCGCGGCCGCTTCCCGCGCGACAGCTGTTCCGAGTCGAGGCCTTCCTGGTACCCGCCGTCCTTGCGTCGTCTGCCTCGTACCGCACGCGTCACCTTCCGCCCGGACAGGGGCGCGGCCCCCAGCGCCGTTACCGGCGGCCTGCTCGATCCGCGACTGCGCGCGCCGGAGCTCAGCTGACCTCCTCGCTGCGAAGTGCCCCAGGTCGCTCGCCCGGGCGAAGCCCCAGCCACGGCGGCGGCCTTGTCGACCCCTCTCCCGCAACGACCTTCTCCAGCAATTCGCGATTGGCGCGTGCCGCAATCATGATCTCCTCCGCAAGCTGCCGACCGCTCTCCGGCGTCGGCGGCAACGCGCTCGATCAAGTCAGCCCTGGGCAGGCATCGCCGTCGCGCCGCTGGCTCTGGCCTGAGCTGGTCTTGGTGAGCCCATTGACCACGTGCAGGCAGTTGTTGATCGCTTTAAGCGCGTCATGTCGCACAGAACTACGGCGCAGCTGCCCGAAGCAGCGCGCTGGGAGCGGCCGACAAACCGACGCGCTAACGCAGGTCCCCACGCAGGTCCAGGCCAGCTCGGATCCAGTACCCGGCGGCGTCGAGCGCTCTCGCCAGCTGACCTGAGCGGCGGCCAGAGTGCTTCGATCGCCTGCCAGCGTGGCGCCGGGTCTGGGTGCCCGTCCTCGAGGACGATCGGCCGGCCTCGAGACCCCGCTCGTGCGTGCCGCAGCGGACCCAGTCGCCCTCTCGAGAAGTCGCAGCGGCGCTCTGTCCAACGAAGCCAGATCGCGACCGGTGCGTCAGCCGCGACTCAGGTGGCGCGTCAAAAACGCAGATCGCGCCGCGATGCGAGCCGCTGAGCATAGCATGCTGTCAGCCACCTGCGGCCTGTGGGCTTGCGGCGTCGGTGTCCGACCGATCGCCGACGAATCAGCCGAGGAAGCGCAGGCGCTCGTTCAATCTCAATCCAGCGGCGGCCGGTGCTTCGACGCACCCGCTTCCGGGCGGGCATCGACTGACCATCGCGACCGCCGCCTGCCACGCACCGTCCCACCCGGCAGTCCTGATCCATCGGCCTGGTCAGATCGGTGTTGGTGGCTACCAGTGCGCCCGCGGTGGATGGCCGGTGGCGGCTCGTTCATTTCTGCTCCCCGGGTCAGGGTCGAGAACGCCCATCAGATCGCACTGCCACCGGCTCGTCGTCGGCCGAACGGACAGGGTGAGATCGATGCTCGGCCAGGCTGCAGGATCCGCCGCCGACCGCAGGATCTTCAGCGAGCTGAACCGGGTTGCCAGCGGGTGGGCACGGCAGGCCGCGGTGACCATCGCCTCCGTGCCAGTATGCCCAGCTCCGCAGATGCTCGGCGACCGCCGCCGGAGATCCTGGCGGCGATGTTAGTCGCGAAACCGATCGCCGCCGATATCACGCGTTAAAGTACAGCCCGGGCGATCGCCGGCGCCCCCTGCTACGGCGATCAGCGGGCCGAAGATAAGACGCATCCAGGGTCAAGCAGTGCCGCGTCGTAGCTGTCGATGACCGCGGGCTCTGCTTAACCTCCGTGCTGTGAGGTTCGCTCCACCTGGTCAAAACCACTTTTGGTGGCAGATTCGAATGCGCCAGCTGTTCAGCCCAGGTGAGCCGGCGGCGGCGGTGATCGTCGCACCGTCGAGATCTGGTTTCGTCAGCTCAATACAGGCCCCTTCCAGCTCGTCCAGCGCTCCTGCGTCGGTCTCTGCTCGTCATCAGGCTTATTGCGACGCGAACCACTCGCGGGGAGGCTCCGCTTCGACCCGCTCCGGGCAGGCGCGTCCGCGTAGGAAAGCCGGTGCAAGCCAGGCCGCGGCTTGCCGGGGGAAGCCGGGCCGGTCTGAGGCGCTGACACCGGCCCGCAGGATTCAGCCCAACGCGCCTCATACCTGGCCGGGGTCACTGAAACCAGGCCATAAATTGCGGCCAAACCACCGGCCTGAGCGGATCAGGTGGCTCTGGCCTGCTTGGCTGAACTTCGGCGCCGCATCCGAGGCCGGCCGAGCACGCTCTGCCAGTCAACCATCACGGGTGAGTAGTCGTCCGGCGCCGGTCATGCCGGAGAGGGCGGAACTCGCTCAGCGCGACGATGTTATCAGACTTGCTGCGCACTTTGCGGTCTCCGCCGCGGCCTCGGACAATCGGCGGCCCGGGCGGCGCGGCGGCGTGCCTGCCTCGGCGTGCGCGTAAGCGGCTCCAGGTCAATCGTCGATCCGGCTGCCCGGCGACAGGAGATGGGCGCCGACGATGTCTGCCGGCTCCTTGGGCGGCCCTCAGCTCCGCCCGTACACGGCACGGTGCAGCGCCCGGATGTCGACATCCTCGGGGACCGGCGGTTCGTCGGGCTTGCGGGCGAGTCCTGGCGGGGCTCCCTCGCGCGGCGGCGAGATGTTCGCCTCAAAGCCGGCCCGGCCGGCTCGGTCGGCTCCGACCGGCCAGTAGGCGCAGGCCTCTGTTCCGCACGCTGACCGCTGGCGGCTCCGGCCGTCCGCGACGCGGCCACTGTTCATGTCGCCGATCGTCTGCCACCGCTCAATCCTTGCCGTCGGACCGGCGGAAGCAAAAGCCGGCCCCCTTGTCGGGAGCGAACGTGCACGCGTCCGTTGCCGTCACGGTGCGCCGGTTGCAACCAGCTTTTGAGCGTCCAGAAGCCGACGTGCCACGTTCGTTCCCGACAGGCAGCTCTCTTCCCCACACCCGAACTGGTCAGGAGCGCGCGTTTTATCTCCGGTCGCGCGCCGCCGTGGTGAAGGAGGGAGCGGAGGCGCTGCTTCCCTCCGCGAGCGGCGCCGAACAGGCAGGCTGAGCGCAGTCCGCGCGACGCGGGCGTCGCAATGTCATCTGTTCAGCAACTGCAAAGTCGAGGGCTCCCGGAGCAATGGGTCAAAAGCTCGTTGCCCCGCCGGTTGTGGTCAGCCGTAATGCTCGTCGACTACGGGAGGCGAACTCCTCCACCATGACCGGAGGTGTCGGTCTTGTCGTCGACCTGCAGCAAGGTCATCGAGATGCAGCCAGAGCTTTCGGTCCGTGACGCAGCACGCATCCTGCCCAGCTGGTCCGAAACATGCTTGCAATCGGTCCCGGTCGGAGCTGATCGACTATCAGGAAGAGCGGCTCCGGCATGCGACCAAGTACTCTTGAGCCGCAGCGGCCACCGTCAAGCCGGAGGTTGCCGTGACCACCGTCGCCACGGCGTCGACTCCTCGACGCAGTCCGTCAAAGTGGTCGTCTGCGATGTCGAGGTCCTGACAGGGTGGTCCGGATGGCGCGTGCGGCCCATCCGACGGTACGGAGGGTGCCTGCCGAACCTGGCTGGCGGCATACCGCGAAGCAACCGCGGATCCCACATTTGTTGCTCGACGGGGTGGCCGCGATCGCGAGTCGGCGGTCAGCGGCATGGGATGGTCGCCCTGGATGAGGCCGGCGAGCCAGGTCCGCGCGACGCCTGCTGTGGAATGACAACCGTTTCACGAGGCGACGCCGTCGACGCGCATCAGAGGCTAAAGGCGGCCCTGGGGCTGGGCGGATGCCGTGGGCGGCGTCGGTGGCGTCCATATTCGTGGCGAAGGTCAGGTGGCTGGCTCGGGGAGCCAGAGCTGGCCGCGCGAACCCCTCCGTCGTGTTGCCGCACGTGACGGCTCGTGGCAGCTGGGTGGCGCGGCTTACGCTCCCACGACCGACCGCGGTGATGCATCCGGCACCTGCTATTTCGACTCGACCAAGAACCGCTACCGGGACGACCTGAGTCGAGCTCACGCCCTCGTGCGGCCTCGGAAGAGCTTCCGCGGGTCGCCGCTCGGCCGAGGTGATCGGCGAGTCCCCGGCGGAATGGCTATCGCGAAAGCCGGCACCGGCGACGTGTTTGCCCGGCAGCCGGGCTCGGCCTCGACGTCACTGACGGGGCCACAGTGGTTTCGCTGGGCACCAGCGGCACGGCCTTCACCAGGAGCGCCCAGCAGACCCACGGTAACCGGGATCGTTACGGCTTCGCCAAACACCGCGACGGGTACTTTCTGCCGTTGGTCTGCTGAACGGCGCACTGCAATCTCGTCGCGGCCCGCACAGCTGGCGCTCGGCACGTCAGCCTCGACAGTTCAGTGCGCTGGCGTTAACCGCCGCCGCGGTGGTGCAGGCTGACCTTCATCCGTACCTGGAGGGGGTGAGCCAGGACCACGCTGCCCGGACACCGGCAGGAGCTGGTCGGGCTGACCCTGCCAACATGACACCACCGACATCGCCCGGGCAACCATCGAGGCGTGCTCTGGGCCTCGCGTACGACCTGGACGTGCTGCGAGCTGCAGGTGGCGCCCATCTCCTCGATCACGTTGACGGCGGCGCGTCCCCAGTCAGCGCGGTACGAGCGATTACGCCGGCCGTCGCCCAGGGCTTGCCCGATCGTCGACCCGACACAACTGAGCGTCGCCGTCGGCGCGGCGAGACAGGCTGAGCAGGCGCTGACCGGCGGTCGCTTTCCGGGTGGCCGGAGTCCCATGTGACCTGAAGCTCGACCCCGACCGAGGCCGACATCCGCCGCGGCAGCCCGAGATCAGCGGCGATCGGTACGACCACCGGTGCTGGCAGACCGCGATAACTTACCGACCAGCGCGGCCTCGCCGAGAGGCTTCCGGCGGCGGTCGTACGAAAACAGGTCCGTGCCTCACCACGGTGAGGTGCGACGAGACGAGGACTGGCAGCTGGGCTATCCGTGGGCGCATGGTCGCCGTGCGTAGCCAACCTGGGGTCGCTGCCTCCGAGGTCGAAAAGCGGTCTTCACTGGGCGAGGTCTGGATCGGCGACGACGGCCAGAATCGTGCGCAGTCACCCAGGACCTGCGGGAGCCGGCCCGCCAGGCTCGGCCGGGGCTGAGGCGCGTCGTCGACGTCGGTAGCTCGCTGGTCGCACACCGGCCTGGTCACGACCTGCACGACCACCTCGCCTACGACACGCCTCCGCGCTGTGGACCGAGCCCAAGCCGCGCACACCCTTCCTGCACCGCAACTCCTGGACCAAGGCCGACAGCTACTCCGCCTCGACCACCTGGCCGGCGTACGCACTGATCACGAGCACCTGCCCGCGCTGGTTGCTCGGCTGCGTCGAGGCGAGAGGCGATCGTCGGGGGGCACCACGTCCATTCCCCGGGGCTCGCCGCCAAAGAGCAAGCCTCGCGGAAAAACCGGCTGGTTGGTGCGCAACATCGGCGACGAGACCTTCGGCAGCCACAACGCAGAACCGCGTGTACGCCTCGGTGCTGACCATGAGGACCGCCGCCCTCGGCGACCGGGCGGGCCATGGTGCGCGATGCCCGGTGCGGCGTTCATCTGCCACTGCTCCGGAGGGCCGGCGAGGCAGTATCGTCGCCCGCGAGTTCACCGACGCCGAAGCCCCACGGCCCGGCTGCCTGCAGCCGCGGTTCGTCGCCGTGCACACCAGCGCGGTCGACCCACGGCTGCCGGTACGCCGACTGGAGCGCCCATCCCGGCGCGGTGGCCTGGTCCCCGTTCGCCAACCTGTGGCTTTACGGCCCAGACAACGCCGGACCTGCCGGCCGCCCGAGCTGCTGGTGTGTCTCGGTCTGCCCCTGGCTCAGATCTACGGGCGTTCCCTCTGGTGCCAAGCAGATCAGGGCGAGCTCCCAAGTCTGGGCAGCCCCGGCTGACTGCGGACGCGCTGGGCTGGAGCCTGAAACCGATGAAGCAATACGTAACTG
>ERZ1370068.1314-contig-11203_pt1 | contig 24922 bp, 36 predicted proteins | sample MGYA00561227_ERZ1370068 | MGnify/ENA primary metagenome ERZ1370068 (study PRJEB38410, sample SAMEA6850437) | metagenome | study: Metagenomic assessment of the ecological functions of the soil: analysis of the soil microbiota associated with the...
CGAGCGCTACGAGAGCGGTGGCGATCCGGATCGAAAGACGGCCGCTGGACGCTGCCCTCCGAGCCGCCGAAGGTGATGAAGGCGGCGACGTCATCCTCGGCGCGCTGCCCAAGCCGGACGCGCACACGCGCGCGAAAGCATCAGGCGCACCCCGGCGGCGACACGCTGATGGCGATCGGGCCTTCAAGCGACGACGGTCGATCGGTCGATCCGCGACGGCGCCGCCGCATCGGCACCGGGCTGGCGATCGTCTCCGGCGTCAAGCTGGATGTCGTTTCCCGGTGCTCCACGGTCCTTCTGGCGAGGACGGCACGCGTGCAGGGCTGCTCGAGCTGGCCAACGTGCCGTATGTCGGCGCTGCCGGCGCGCTCGGCGTCCGGCGGGTCGGCATGGACAAGGCGGCGATGAAGCTGGTGTTCGCCGCGAAGGCCTGCCGATCTGCGACTACGAGGTCGTGCTGAGCGCGACTGGCAGCGCGACGAGCGCGGCGTCCTGCAGCACGATCGTCGACGCGCCTCGGCTTCCGGTCTTCGTCAAGCCGGCGAACCTCGGCTCGAGCGTCGGCATCTCGAAGGCGAAGCACGCCGGCCGAGCTGCGCGCGGCGATCGACGCTGGCGGCGCGAGTTCGATCGCAAGATCGTGATCGAGGCCGCGGTGCCGAAGGCGCGCGAGATCGAGTGCGCGGTCCTCGGCAACGACGATCCCGAGGCGTCGGTGCCGGGCGAGATCATCCCGTCGCGCGAGTTCTACGACTACGAGGCCAAGTTACGTCGGCGACGACTCGCGCACGGTGATCCCGGCGCCGCTCGACGAGGCGCAGCGCCGCGCGAGGTGCAGCGCGCTGGCGATCAGCCGCGTTCAGCGCGATCGACGGCGCCGGCATGGCGCGCGTCGACTTCCTCCTCGCCGGCGACAGCCAGGTGCTCTACCTGCAACGAAGTGAACACCATCCCCGGCTTCACCACGATCAGCATCATCGACCGAAGATGTGGGAACGCGAGCGGCTCGCCGTACGCGCGGTTGCTCGATCGGTCTGATCGCGCTCGCGATCGAACGCCACGCGGAGTTAAGCAGCTCCGGCACCGAGCATGCTGAGGCGCGGCTGGCTTACATCTTTTTGACTTTTCACGCACGTTTGTGCTTTGACACCTGAAAAGTTCAGGGTTCGTAATCTACTGATCTGGTGTGAGGGTGGCGCGCTCTACGCTCATCCTAGTACTGGAGAGGCGACCGAGCGCCAGACATCGGGTGAGCGAGCCGGGCGGCAGCCACTGTGATGCGCGTAGCGCTTGCGCAAGTCATCCCAACATGAAGGGGGGATAACAAACAGTGGCGAAGAAAGCCAAGTGGCGGGAAGAAGAAGGCCCGGCAAGAAGCGGTGACTTCATCTCCTGCACGAAAAAGCGTGGCCACCGTGGCCCCCTTTTCACATTTCGCCGCTCAGAAGGTCTCCGTGAATTGTCGCATTCGCGCGATTCCATAGCATTCGCCAGCTTCGCTGATTGTCCAGCGCCCAGCGTCCGCGCGCGCATAGCCGCCAGGACGACGTCCGGCGTGGTGTGGCTCCGATGCGCTAGGTGGCTCGTGTTCATCGGCTTGTTGCCACCGCCGGTGCTGCGCGGTCAGCCATCGTCCCGATGCCCGTGCGATAAATCTGCGTATCGCGTCTGCGGATAGTCTTGGCCTCGGCGGCATGTCAGTCATCGTCGCCGTCCCACACGTCGGACCGCGTCGAATCACGTCCCACTGCTGAATCTCGATCGACGACGTCCATGCCCGCGATGACGCGGCCGAAGACGGTGTACTTCGGCGTCGAGGTGCGGCTGCGGTGAGTGCGTGATGAAATACTGGCTGCCGCCGGTGTCGGGCCACGGGTCGAGCGCCATGCCGACCGTCCCGCGCAGATACGGGACGCTCGTTCAGCTCGTCGCGGATGGAGTAACCCGGTCCGCCTTCGCCGTCGCCGCGCGGATCGCCGTCCTGCACGACGAAGTTCGGCACGACGCGGTGGACGCTGAGGCCGTTGAAGTAGCGCCTTGCGCGCCAGCGCGATGAAGTTCTCCACCGTCAGCGGCGCGTCGATGCACCGCCAGCTCGATCTGGATCGTGCCGCGATCGGTCTCGAGGTAGACCTGCGTCGACACCGGCGGGTTCGACCAGCTCGCGCGGCCGTCGTAGACGTCCGGCGGCAGCGTGCGTCGGCGCCGGCCGGATCTGCGCGTCGGCGTCGCGCCGCGGCGGATCGAGCTGCTTCAGCAGCGTCGCCGCGCGGACGCGGCACCGCCCAGTCCTTGTCCGCAAGCGCGCTCTGCAGCACCGGCGTCGCCGCGGCCGGCGCCGTATTTCGCGATCGCCGCCGCGAGCGCCGCTGCGCGCGCCGCGGTAGTATCGCGTCGCGCTGGCCGAACGGTACGCCTCGGCCAGCGCCGCGCGCGCCGTTGGCGGCTTCGAGCTCGCCGATCCCGTCGCGCCGCGGCGACGCGGACGACCGGATCGTCCGCCTTCAAGCGCTCGAGCAGCATCGCGGCGGCGCGTTCGGCGCCTTCAGCTTCACCAGCGCGGCGAGCACCGAACGGGAACGACCCGCTGATCGGTGTCGGTCAGCATCGCCTCAGGCGCGGCAGCGCGTTCTCTGCGGGCAGCGTGCCGAGCACGGTCGCCGAGCGCGGCGCGCACGCTCCAGTGCGGATCGGGATCGAGCCCCGACAGGACCGTCGACGAAGTTCTCGCGATCGAGCGCCGCCAGCGATCGAGCGCGCGCCGGCGCGGATGGTCGGGGCTCGGATCGGCCAGCAGGTCGAGCAGCGTCGTCGGTGACGGCCGGCGCGCTGCACGGAGGCCGCCGAGCGCCGCGACCGCTTCGAGGCGCACCTGCGGATCGGTCGCGGCGTCGCTGAATCGCAGCAGCGGAGCGGCGGCCGCGCGGGTCGCCGATGTCGGCCGAGCGCGCGGATCGCTCTCGATCAGCGACCGCTGCGTTCGCCGCTCGACAGCAGCGGCATGCAGGCACGGGCAGCGCCGATGCGATCCTTCAGCGCCCGAGCCCTTTGACCGCGAACGCGCGCGTATGGGGCTGGCGTCCTTGGCCAGCGTCAGCAGCGCCGTGCAGCGCGCGCGTTTGTCCTCGAGGCGCTGCAGCGCGAACGCCACCGGCCACCAGCGCACGCGTGGCTGGCCCGTCCGGATCGAGCACCGCGGCGGCGAGCTGCGGATACGCCTTCGAGCCGCACGAGCGCGTAAACGCCGAGCCGGCACGGCTGCCGCCGGCGTGTCGCGCGCGCGTCGTCTTCGCTCGCCCGGCGGCTGCGCGAGCGCGCCGGACTGCACGCACCTGCGCGATCACGCCCGCGCGATCGGTCGCGCGGCCGCGCGTCGCCGATCAGTCCCAGGCGCCTCGGCGGCGCTGCCCTGCACCAGCGGCGAGCGATCGGCGAGCGCTGGCGATCGAGCGGATCGCGCGCGCGCTTGTCGCCGAGCAGGCCGAGCGCGAACGCCGCCATCTGCCGCACTTCGGGATCGGATCGCCGGCCAGCAGTCCCACCAGCGGCGTGCACTCCGTCCTTCAGTCCGACGCGGCCGATCGCGAGCGCGGCGCTGGCGTCGAATTCGCGCTTCGTCGTCCGTCGAGCAGCCTCACCAGATCGGTCGGCGGCGGCGGCGGCGCGATCGACCGCCACGGCCGCTGTCCGCGGCGGGCAGGCGGGCGGCGGCGGCGGCGCGGCGCGATGTCCGGCGCCGGCTCGCGCAGAACGCGCCGGTCCTCGAGCCGCAGGATCGACGCCATCTTCTGCATCGAAGCGTCGGACCGGTCGGGCGTCTTCGGCGGCGCGGCGGCCGGCGGCGGTCGCGCACGCGGATGCGCCGAGTGCGAGCAACAGAACGCAAGGCGTAACGGTTCATGAGGCTTGAGCGTTGAGCATCGCGCGATCGAAGGCCTCGACTCCGCAGCGTGGCGCGTTCGACCTCGTCCTGCGCGGATCGATCACGCCGATGCCGGGCGCCCTGCGGCACGGCGATCGTGCCGTCGGCGGACACTTCGATCGGCGGATCGATCAGGTCGGGATCGAAGTAGCGCTTGCTGGCGGCGATGTCGCCGGGCAGCGTGAAGTTCCGGCAGCGTCGACGAGATGGATGTTGGCGGCGCGGCCGATGCCCGACTCGAGCATGCCGCCGTGCCACACCGGGATGCCGTGCGCGGCGCAGAGATCGTGCAGCCGATCGACTCGGCTGAAGCCGCCGACGCGGCCCGGCTTGATGTTGATGATGCGGCAGCGCGCCGGCGTCGATCGCGTCGCGCGCGAGTGCGACGCGTCTTGATCGACTCGTCGAGGCAGATCGGCGTCTTCAGCCGCCGCTGCAGCGTCGCGTGGTCGCACGATGTCGTCGTAGTCGAGCGGCTGCTCGATCATCATCAGGTCGAACGCGTCGAGCGCGGCGAGATGATCGGCGTCGGCGAGCGTGTACGCCGCGTTGGCGTCGACCATCAGCGGGAATCGCGCCGAATCGCTCGCGCAGCACGCTGCGACCGCGTCGACGTCCCAGCCCGGCTTGATCTTTGATCTTGATCCGCTGATAGCCGGCGGCGAGCTCGCGCTCGACCTTCCTGCACGAGCTCGTCGAGCGACGTCCTGGATGCCGATCGACACGCCCGACGCGATGCGATCGCGCGTGCCGCCGAGGACGTCGCGAGCGGCGGCTGCCCGTGCTGCCGCGCGCATGCAGATCCCACGCCGCCATCTCGACGGCGGCCTTCGCCATGTTGTGGCCGCGGATCGCCTTGCAGCGCGGGAACGACCTCGCGCGGATGGCGCGAACTCGACGCCGAGCACGCGCGGCGCGATGAAGCTCCGCGATGATGTGCCACGCGGTCTCGTTGGTCTCGGCGCTGTAGTACGGATCCTGCTCGGCGACGCATTCGCCGTAGCCCGTCGACGCCGTCGCCGTCGACGCGCACGATGATGAAGTGCTTGTCGTCGATGCGGCCGAAGCTGGTCTCGAAGAAGTGGACGAGCGGGAGCTTCAGCAGGCGCAGCTCCAGACGTTCGATCTTCACGGCGCGATGATATCATCGGGCCGCTTGCAGTTCCGCTACATCGCGATCGAAGGACCGATCGGCGCGGGCAAGACCGCGCTCGCCGAGCGGCTCGGCACGCGGCTCGACGCGACGGTCGTGCTCGAGGAAACCGACAATCCGTTTCTCGCCGACTTCTACGCCGACCAGCCCGGCGCCGCGCTGCAGGCGCAGCTCTTCTATCTGCTGAACCGCCATCGCCAGCAGACCGCGCTGCGCCAGGCCGATCTGTTCAGCCAGACGACGATCTGCGACTACCTCTTCGACAAGGACAAGATCTTCGCGTACCTGAACCTCGACGACAACGAGCTGTTCATCTATCAGCGCCTGTACGACCTGCTCGCGCGCGACGTGCCGCCGCCCGATCTCGTCATCTACCTGCAGGCGCCGACCGACGTCGCTGCTCCGCCGCGTCCACAGCCGCCGCATGGACGCCGAAGCGGTCGCGCTGCAGCCCGACGACGACTACCTGCGCGAGCTGAACGAGGCGTACCACCATTTCTTCTTTCACTACAACGCCACGCCGCTGCTGGTCGTCGAAACGTCGCAGTTCGATTCCGACGCGAGCGACGAAGCGCTCGACGATCTGATCAAGCAGATCCGCGCGATGGGCCCCGGCACGCGCTATTACGTGCCGCGAACGAAGTAGTAGATGCTGAAACTGCCGATGGCGTGGTTCAAGAAGACGCGCAAGCCGATCGCGCCGACCAAGGAAGACAAGGCCAGCCGGGTGCCCGAAGGCCTCTGGGTCAAGTGTCCCGGCTGCTCGCAGATCATCTACAACAAGGATCTCGCGACCAACCTCAGCGTCTGTCCGAAGTGCGCGCACCATTTCCGCATCAGCGCGGCCGAACGGCTGCGCATGCTGCTTCGACGGCGACATGGGTCGAGTACGACAAGGACCTGGTGTCGACCGATCCGCTCGACGTTCACCGACACCAAGCCGTACCAGCGCGCGCCTCAAGGCCGGCATCGAGAGCACCGGCCTGAAGGACGCGGTGATCGTCGCGCTCGGGCGCCATCGACGGCATCGACACGGTCGTCGCCGCGATGGAATACGCGCTTCATCGGCGGCAGCATGGGCGTGGTCGTCGGCGAGAAGATCACGCGCGCGGCATCGAGCGCGCGATCGACGCGCCGCTAGCCGGTCGTCATCGTCTGCTGCTCGGGCGGCGCGCGGATGATGGAAGGCGCGCTGTCGCTGATGCAGATGGCGAAGATCTGCGGCGGCGCTGGCGCGGCTCGATCGCGCCGGCTGCCGCTACATCTCCGTGCTCACCGATCCGACGACCGGCGGCGTCACCGCGAGCTTCGCGATGCTCGGCGACCTGAACATCGCCGAGCCGAAGGCGCTCATCGGCTTCGCCGGGCCGCGCGTCATCGAGCAGACGATCCGGCAGAAGCTGCCCGGAAGGGTTTCAGCGCAGCGAGTTCCTGCTCGAGAAAGGCATGATCGACCTCGTCGTCGATCGGCGCGAGATGAAGGCCGTCATCGCCAGCGCGCTGCGCTTCATGGGCGCGTCGCGGCAGGCGCCTGCCGACGGCGTCGCCAGTCGAGGCGCCGACGCCGGCTGAACCCGCCCCCCAGGTGTGGATCGCTCTCGCTATACCTCTTCAGACTCGAACAGTTCGGGATCAAGTTCGGCCTCGACAACATCTCCACGCATCGTCGAGCGGCTCGACCATCCCGAACGCGCGTTCCGATCGGTCCACATCGCCGGCACCAACGGCAAGGGCTCGGTCACGGCGATGGTCGGACGCCGGCGCTGCGCGCCGCGGCTACCGGTCCGGGCGCTTCACGTCGCCTCACCTGATCGATCTCACGCGAGCGGTTCTGTCATCGACGGCCGTCCGGTGTCGACCGACGCGCTGGTCCGCCGGTCGACGACGTCCGCCGCGCGATTGACGAGCTGCGTGCGACAGGCGTCCTCGAGGTTCAGCCGACGTTCTTCGAGGCGACGACGGCTGTCGGCCTTCGAGTTGTTCCGCCGCGCTCGGCGTCGACGTGGCCGTGCTCGAAGTCGGACTCGGCGGACGGCTCGATGCGACCAACGTGGTCACGCCGGCCGTCACGGCGATCACGTCGATCGCATTCGACCACCAGGCATACCTCGGGTCGACGCTGCGCGAGATCGCGCTGCGAAAAGGCCGGCATCATCAAACCGCGCGTTCCGCGTCGTGGTCGGTCGACTCGACCCTGAGGCCGCCGCGGTCATCGACGGACGTGGCGCAGCAGCGCGGCGCCACGAGTCGTTCAGGCGTCGGCGGATGACGTGGCGCTGGATTCGACGTCTGGGACTGCGCGGAGCTCATCAGCAGCTCAACGCGGCCGTCGCTGTCCGCGTCCTCGCAGGTTCTGCGCCGCGCGGCCTCTCGATCGCGCCCGCACGTCGATTGCTGCAGCGGGCTGTTGAACCCCGACTGGCCCGGACGCCTCGATCTCCGCCGTCTCGCCTGACGGCCGCGAGGCTGCTGCTCGACGCGGCGCACAACCCGGCCGGCGCCGCTGCGCTCGCGTCCTATCTGACAGGCGCCTGGGACGTTCCGCCAGCTGCCGCTGGTCGTTCGCGGCGATGCGCGACAAGGACGTCTCGCACGGATGTTGCTCATCATTGCTGCCTGTCGTCAGCCGCCTCGTGGTCCACGCGCGTCGAATCCCGCGGTCGGCCGATCCCGCCGAGATGCGTCGAGCAGGCCCGCGCGATCGCTCACGCGACCTTCCAGTTGCCGCTGAGCCGTCGCGCTGTCGAGCGCGCTCGCCGGCCGCGTGGCGCATGCGTCGCCGCGCATCGTCGTCGCGGGATCGATCTTTCTGCTCGGCGACGTTCTTCGCGCAGATTCAGTCCGCCGTGATAACCTTCGAAACAGACCCTGAATGAGTGCAGGTCGCTTTCGCGGCGTCGGGTGCGCCGCCGCCCTCTGGCTGGCGCCTGCGCCGGCGCTCGCGCAGCAGCCGCAGCAGCCGCTCCGTGGCGAATACGACGACAGCGACAGCGCGCGGAGTTCACGAACGAGTCAGAAGGACGTAGCACTTCATCGGGCACGGTCGAGATGAACCGGGGCGACACGACGATCTACGCCGACGACGTCGTCGTGTTCAGCGACACGGCAACGCGGCGATCGCAACCGGGAACGTCGTGTTCGCGCAGGGCAGCAACCGGATCGCCGCCGAACGCGCCGAGTTCAACACCGAAACCCAGCTCGGCACGTTCTACAACGCGCGGGCATCGCCAACGTTCACGCCGCCGCCAGCGGCCGCGCGACCGGCGCGGTCTGCGCTGCCGCCGCTCGCCGGTCAGGAAACCGACGTCTACTTCTTCGGCGAGAACGTCGAGAAGATCGGGCCCAGGAAATACAAGATCACGCAAGGGCGGCTTCACCGACGTGCGTTCAGCCGACGCCGCGGTGGAATCTCACGGCGACAACCGTCATCCTCAACGTCGATCACTACACGCTGCTGCTGAAGCAGGCGGTCTTCTCCGTGAAGGGCGTGCCGATGTTCTACTTGCCCGATCCTCTACTACCCGACCAAACGGGAGGATCGCGCGACCGGCTTTCTGATCCCGACTTACGGCGTCGTCGACCATCCGCGGCCAGTCGTTGTCACAACGCGTTCTTCTGGGCGATCGATCGCAGCCAGGACGCCACGATCTTCCACGACTGGTTCTCGAAGGCGGGCCAGGGCGCGGGCAGCGAATACCGCTACAACTTCGGTGACCGGCGACGGCAACTTCCAGCGCGTACCTGCTCGACCAGCACGAAGCACGTCCACCTGAGCAACGGGCGACGCGTCGACCGACTCCGCGTCGACGCCGCAGCTACGAGCTCCGCGGAGGCGCCAACCAGCTGCTGCCGCATGATTTTCACGCGCGCGCGCGCGTCGACTACTTCTCGAGCATCGCTGACGATGCAGACGTTCAACACGAACATCTACGACATCGTCCGCAATCCAGCGTTCAGTTCGGCGGCAACATCGTCGGCGCGTGGAGCACCTACACGCTGAACGCGCACGCTCGATCACAGCGAGTATTTCTACAACGCGACGCAGTCGAGCGTGTCCGGCAGCTGGCCCCGCGTGGCCCTGGCCCGAAACGAGCGGCCGCTGCTCGGGCTCGCCGCTCTACTTTTCAGTCGGCTCCGAGTTCGCGCATCTGCTGCAGCGACAGCAAGGACGAACGACGCGCGGGAACTCGAGGTCGGCACCGATACCGGCGTCACGCGTGTCGACATCGTCGCCGCAGATCCGCTACCCGTTCAAGAAGTGGCAGTGGCTCACCGCCAACTCCGCCGCTGGGCTGGCGCGACACGTACTACACGCGGCAGCCTCGCGCCGATCCACGGACCGAACGTGCCGACGTCCGATCGTCATCGACGAGCCGCTCGAACCGGCAGTTCTTCACGCTCCAGACGCAGATCGTCGGGCCGGTCTTCAATCGGATCTGGGATACGCCGAACAGCGGCTACGCCGAGAAGTTCAAGCACACGGTCGAGCCGTACCTGAACCGTGCAGCAAACACCTCGTCGATCGACAATTTCCGCTCAAATCGTGACAGCTGGACGGCACCGACTTCATTCGTCGGCGGCACGACACATGCACCTACGGACTGTCAACAACCGGTTTCTACGCGAAGCGGAAGCTACGCGCCCGGAACGGTCAGCCAGGCGCGCGAGTTCATCAGACGTCGAGATCAACCAGAGCTATTACACCGACCAGCGAGCCTCGCGGTACGATCGGCGGTATTCGACCAGCCTGGTACCGGCGCGCCGGCCCAGCCACTTTCTCGCCGCTCTCGCGTCGAGCGTCCGCGCCACGCCGGCCAGCGAGGTCAACGCCAGCCTTCGCGCCGAATTCGACCGCAAGTATCGTCAGCTTCGCACGATTTCCGCTCAGGGCACCTATGGCTGGCGACAGGAGATCCAGACGACCGTCGGCTGGAGCAAGAAGGCGTTCATCGACGGGCTTTCGGAGGCTTCAGCGATCCCGCCTCAGCTCGATCACTACATCAACGCGTCGGCGAACGTGCACACGAAGGACAATCGCTTCGGCGGGCTCTACTCCTTCAACTACGACGTGCTGCGGACGTTCATGCAGCAACGCGCATCACCGGCTTCTACAACGCCCAGTGCTGCGGTCTCGCGCATGCGAATACCGGGCCTACAACTTCCCGCCGGGCAGCTTCACGACCGTCGCCGTCCGACCACCGGTTCTTCTTGTCGTTCACGCTGGCGGGCCTCGGCAACTTCTCTCCATTCAACGGCGCGCTGAGCGGCGTGCCGCGCTGACGCGCGACACGGCCGATGTCGAGCCCGACTCTCGTCACCGGCGCGCGCTGGGTTCGCCGGCAGCCATCTCCTGGATCTGCTGCCGCGCGGACGGCGCCGGGATCGTCGCGTGGCATCGGCCAGGCGGCTCGCCGTTGCGCGACGACCCGGCGGGGATTCGCTGGGAGGCCGTCGATCTGCTCGATCGCGGGATCGGTCCGACGACGCGATCTCGCGGCTGCGGCCGGCGGCGGTGTATCACTGCGCGGGTGCGGCGCACGTCGGGCGAGCATGGGACTCAGACGGAGCCGACGTTCGCCACCAACGTCCGCGGCACGCATCATCTGCTGGCGGCGCTCGACCGCATCGACCGGGAAGCTCGCGTCCTGATCCCGAGACTCGGCGCTGATCTACGCGACAGCGGCCGAGGCGCTGACCGAACAACACCCGCTCGTGCCGAGCAGCCCTTACGGCCTGAAGCAAGCTGGCGCAGGAGATGCTCGGAGTGCCGGCCTCAACGGCCGCGTCGCGGTCACGATCGCGCGCGCCTTCAACCACCTCGGACCGCGACAGCATCCGCACTTCGTCGCGTCGGGGTTCGCGCGCCGCATCGCCGACATCGAACGGGGACGCTGGGAGCCTGAGATTTCGGTCGGCAATCTGGACGCGCAGCGCGATCTGACTGGATGTCCGCGACACGGTCCGCGCCTATCGGCTGATTCTCGAACCGCGGCCAGCCCGGGGCGGCCGTGCAACGTCTGCTCTGGTCGCGCGCCATCACCATTCGCCAGCTGCTCGACCAGCTGATCTCCCGCGCGCGCGTGCCCGTGGCAGTCAAAACCGACCCGGCACGCCTCCGCCCGGACGACACGCCGCTCCTGCTCGGCGACCCGAGCCGGCTGCGCGACAGGCTCGGATGGGCCGCCGAAATTCCTCTCGAGAAAACGCTCGACGATCTGCTGGAATACTGGCGCCGGCAACCATGAAGGTCCTCGTCACCGGCGGCACCGGGTTACCTCGGACGCTGCGGTCGTGCAGGCGCTCGTCTCGCGAGGCCACTCTGTGGTGGTGTTCGCCCGGACCGCGTCGCGCAGCGGGCTCCCTGGCGCGCTCGTCGACGGAGACATCCGCGACCGGAGCGCGCTCGACCACGCGCCGCCGCCGGCTGCGAGCGCGATTTCGCACTCGGCCGCGCTCGTCAGCATCTGGCGACGCCGCCGCGAGACTTCGACGACGATCAACGTGGGCGGGCTGCGCAATGTGCTGGCGGCCGCGTCAGCGCAGCGCGTCGGCAGAGTCCTACACGTCGTCGTTTCTGGCTCTGCCGCCGCGGGATCGTCGAGGGGCGCGGGGCGATCGGATCACGACGAACGACTATCAGCGGACGAAGGTCGCCGCGGACGCAAGGTGGCCGGACGAGGCGGTCCGCGGCCCGGATGCCCGCTCGTCCGCGTCTATCCCGGCGTGGTCTACGGGCCGGGACGTTCACCGAGGGCAATCTGATCGGCCGGCTGATCGCCGATCATCTGAAGCGCCGTCTTCGGGCTCATCGGACCGGAGAACCCGTGGTCATCACGCGTACATCAGACTGACGTCGCCGCCAGGACACTGCGCCGCGCTCGAGCGCGGCGCGATTAAGCGCGTATACGCGCTCGGCGGTGAAAATGCACTCACCAGTTGCGCGTGTTCGATCTCGTCCGCCAGATCACCGGCCGCCGGCGTCCGCTGGCGGATTCCGTTCGGCGTCGCCATCGCCCTCGGCGCCGCCGAAGAACTGCGCGTGACCGCTTCTTGGCGGCACGCCGCTCGTCGACGCGCGGCGTCGTCGACATCTTCCCGTCACGATTGGTCGCTGGACAGCAGTCCCGCGATTCGCGAAATCGGCTGCTCGATCACGCCGCTCGAGGAGGGCATTCGAAGGACGGTCGGAGTCAATCACGTCGACGCAAACGTCAATTGCTCGGGAGAGGACGACCCGCCCAGCTCAGCCATCAGATTCCAACGTGACGTCGCATTCGGAACGCGCGCGGCAGTGGGTGCACATCGGCTCCGGACTGTTCGCTGCTGCTGCGCGTGCTCACGTGGCAACGAGGCGGTCGCCCTGCGCCGCCACCGCGTTCGTTCTTTCAACCTGTTCCTGCTCCCGCCGCGAATCGGCGGCCGCCGGCTCTACCGGCCGGTTGACGAGGCGCGTGGGTTCCGATCGGCATCCTGATCTATCCGCTGTCGGTCGCTGTTGCTCATCCTCGCGTTCCCATCCCGCCTCGATATCGTCACGGCGGCCACGTGGGGCATCCTCGCGTTCGGTGATGGCAGCGCGACACTCGATCGGGCAGTGGGCCATCGGGGATCAAGTGGCGAGTCTCTGCGAGAGTTCCCTGTATCGACCGTTGCGCGTGGGAATCGCGAGAAGAGCGTCGCCGGCACGCTGCGCGTTCGTGGTGTGCGGCGGTGCGGGCGCGGTGGCGCTTGCATGGTGGACTACGGCCGGCCGTAGTGCCGACGCCGTCCCTCATGTTCGTCATCGTCGCGCCGCTCGTTTGCCGCGGTGGCCGCGGCACTCGTCGAAACGATTCCGGTCGGGCTCGACGACAACATCTCGGTTCCGACCACCGCCGCGGCGTGTTTGTGGATTGCAAGCCTTGCGACGCCCGATGCGATCTCGGTGTCGCGCGGTGCTGTCCTCGCCGCGCTTGCCATGGGCCATTCTGGTGAACTTGGTCGTCGTCGTATCTCGGTTATCGGGCTCGAACCGTGTCGGTGTCCGGAGCGATCGGCGGATCGATCGTCGGCATCGTCATCTACGCGGCGGGCCGGGGCACAGCGCCTGGCTTCTTCTGCTTATCACCTTCGTCGACCGCGTCGGTGATCCTCTCGCCTCGGATTGAAGCGCAAGATGCTGCTCGGCATCGCCGAGGAGCGAGGTGGACGCGGCGGGGCGTGGGCAACGCGGTGGCCAACTGCGGTGTGGCTGCGATCGCGCGCGGTTGCGGCGGTCGCCACTCCGTATCGAGCCGAGTCGCTGCTTGCGCTGACGGCGGCGCTGGCGGCTGGCGGCAGCGACACCGTGGCGAGTGAAATCGGAAAGGCGTGGGGCCGCTCGACCTTCCTCGTGACCAGCTTCGGCCGTGTGAAGCCCGGCACGTCGGGCGCGATGTCGCTCCGAGGCACGGCGGCCGGGCATCGTCGCCGCGTTCGCGCTCGCGGCGATTGCCGCTCAGCTCTGGACTGATCGCCAGCGGGATGATGCTCGCGGTCGTGGTCGCCGCAACCGCAGGGGCCCTGGTCGAAGCGTAGCTGGCGCGCACGCTCGAGGGTCCGGGTATCTGAACAACGACATGCTCAACTTCATCAACACCGCAGTGGCGGCAACGGTGGTGCTCGCCTTCGCATGAATACGGTCAGCGCGACACACTCCGGGGGCGTGAGCTGGAAGGCGTATCTCGACCTTAGCCGGCCGTTCACGCTCGTGGCGCCCGCGCTCGGATTCATCTCCGGGGGCGCTGACGGCGGTCGGGGCCGCGCCGCGCGAGCCCTGGTCGGCCCAACTCCTGGTGGCGCCGCTCATCGGCTCGCTCATGGCGGCCGTCTTGAACGCAGGCAACAACGCGCTGAACCAGATCTGACGACCTCGAGATCGATCGCGTCAACAAACCGAAGCGGCCGCTGACGAGCGGACGACTGTCGGTCGCACAAGCCTGGATCTTCAGCATCGTCACATATCTGCTGGCGCTCGTCCTCGCCTGGCTCGTCGATCCGGGGCCTGCCGAGCTTGTCGAAGGGGCGACATGAATGCTTCTGGCTCGTGGCGGCTGCCGTTGTGTTCACTCTGCTCTATTCAGTCCCGCCGTTCCGCACGAAGCGTCTCGGCATCTGGGCGAACATCACTATCGCCATTCCGCGCGGGGTGCTGTTGAAAGTCGCAGGCTGGTCGTCCGTGAAGACGATCGCCGGGCTGGAACCCTGGTACATCGGCGCGATCTTCCGGACTCTTCCTGCTGGGGGCGACGACGACGAAGGATTTCGCGGACATGGAGGGCGATCGGCTCGGCGGATGCCGCACGCTGCCGATTCAGTACGGCGTCAGGCGAGCGGCGTGGATGATTTCGCCTTCGTTCGTGGTGCCCTTTCTGATGATTCCAATCGGCGCGTGGTTGCACGTGCTCACTGGGAACTTCCTGCTGCTGCAGGTGCTGGGCGCCGTGATGACGGCGTACGGCGTGTACGTGTGCTACCTGATGCTGCGGCGCCCCGAAGATCTCGCAGTGGAAGAGAACCACGTCTCGTGGGCGCACATGTACCGAATGATGTTCGTCGCCCAGATCGGCTTCGCGCTTGCGTATCTCTTGTGACAATCCGCTAAACGAATAGTCCGCGGAGACTTCAATCGCGTCTCAGCGCCTCAATGGCTGCACCTTCGCCGCACGGCGCGCGGGAATCCAGCTTGCCGCCAACGCTACCGTCAGCAACAGCAACAGCCGCGCCCCACAGTGTGGCCGGATCGTGTGGAGCGATGCCGAAGAGCATCGACCTGGCGAGCCGGCTCGAGGAGGAGTGACGCGCCGACGCCGGTCGCGACCCCCGCCGCCGACAACCACGAAGCTTCGCGCAACACCATCGCCAGCACCTGCCGCGGACGGCGCCCAGCGCCAGACGAATGCCGATCCGTTGGTGCGCTGCGCGACCGAATACGCCAGTGACGCCGTAAATCCCGACCGATGCCAGCACCAGGGCAAGCAGGCCGAACAGCGGAAGTCAGCGTCACGAAGAGCCGCTCATCCTGCAGGTCGGAATCGATCTGCTCCCGCTGCGCATGCGGACATTCACCAGGGGAAGTTCGGCATCTGCCGCGTGCACGACGCGGCGCAACGCGGGAACGATCGCCTCCGGCCTGATCCCGGTGCGAATCTGGTAGGTCAGCCGGCGTATCTGAGTTTGCTGTACACACACGGAATGAAGAACTGCGGACGCGGCTGTGCGCTCAGATCCTCATAGAGGGTGTCGCCGCACACACCAATGATCTCGATGGAACGGCTGGTCAACACGTCGCCGTAGCCGCCGTAGACGCTGACGGAGAATCTCCTGCCGATCGGATTCTGATTGGGAAATCGGGCGTTGGCGAGACTTCGGTTGATGATGCCGACCTTCGGCGAAGCGGCGGTATCCTCGACGCCGAATGCGCGCCCCGCAACGATCGGGATTCCCGGCGTCTGGAAAAGTGCGTGCCGACGGCGTTGTAGGCTTCGGTCTGGCGCCGGTTCGGATCGCGCGCTTCGCCTTCCGGCAAAAGTTCGTCTCCAACAACTCGCCGGAAAGATACGGAACTCGGCGCGGAGAAACGGACGCCACTCCGGGAATGGCGCGCGATCGCCTGCTCCATGCGCTGATGAAACGCGACATTCGCGCCCGCGGGATAGCGATTCTGCGGAAGAACGATTTGGGCGAGCAGCAGATGGTCGGTGCGGATCCGGATCGACGGCGTTGAGTCCCGCAAGGGAGCGAACGAAGAGGCCGGCGCCGATGCACCAGCAGTGTCGAGAGCGCGATCTGAAATCCGACCACGGCCTTGCCGACGACGCCTTTCGCTGTCCCGTTGCGGTTCGCCCGCCGTCTTTCAATCCGTCGGTGACCTCGGCACGAGTTGCGGCGAGTGCCGGCGCGAGTCCGAACAAGACGCCCGTGAAGATCGTGACCGCAGCCGTAAAGGCAAAGCACCGGCCAATCGAAGTGCACCGGAAACGTCGCCAGTTCCCATGCGTTCTCGGTCAACCGCGGTATCGCCGTCGCGGCCCACAATAGCCAATCGCCAATCCGCCGGCGCCGCCAATCACGGCGAGCAGGAGACTCTCCACCAGCATCTGCCGGAAGATTCGTGCGTGGCTGGCGCCCAGCGCGAGGCGCACGCTCATCTCGCGCTGCCGCCGCGCGCCGCGCGCGAGCATGAGATTCGCGATGTTGGCACAGGCCAGCAGCGAGCACCAGCCCGACGAAGATCATCAGCACCGACATCGGCGTGGCGAAGGTTTGTTCTGCCCGAACAGGCCGCGGGCTGCCATCGCGCAGCACCAGCCTGGGAGTGTCTTCGCCTGCGCGAGCGGCACAGCCGCGCGACGATCGCGGAGAACTGTGTCTCGAGTGCGCGCCTGCGCGGTGCTGTCGTTCACGCCCGCTTTGGTGCGACCCAGGATGACTCACCGATCGGTGACGCGGATCCGCAGCCAGTTGCGGCCGTCGGACAGACGGCGTCACGAGTGTCGCCTTCGCCAACGCGACCGTCACTGCCCGGAGTCTGCGACGGCAGGGTGCTCGCGGCGCCCGTGAAGGTTCTGGGATTCACTCCCACGATCATCACGGAGACATCGTTGAGCCTGATCCACTGGCCAAGCACGGTGGGCGAGCGTCCGAACTCGCGCTCCCAGAACTCATCGCTGATCATGGCCACCGCCTGGCTGGCTGCGGTGTCGTCCGCCGGAACAATGGCGCGACCCACTTGCGGCTCGACGCCGAGGACGGAGTAGTAGTTGCCCGATGACCTCATGCGGCGAGCACGCGATGCGCATCGTCTCCCACTCCTGCATTCACGGCGGTGACGTGGAATGCGAGGAGACTCCGAGAACCTCACGGTGCGCGCGGAGCTGTTCGTAAACCGGGAAGGAAAAGCCGGGCGACGGAACGCGTGGTCTCTACTGTCGTCAGGTGAAAAGACGCAGATTGGCGGCGTTGGGGAACGGCAAGCCGCTCGCATAAAAGCTGTTTGGCGACAGAGAAAATCGTCGTATTCGCGCCAATCGCAGCAGGAGCGACAGGGCGGCGACAACCGTGAAGCCGCGGCTGTTTAGCAGTACTCGCGCGGCGTAGCGCACATCTTGCAGCAGGCCTTCGACCCTCATTCCTTCCTTAACGATCATAGCCGCCAGAACGATCCTGTGAGCCCGACGCGCGTCGCGGCGATGTCTTCATTCAGGAAACCGTTAAGGCCTCACGGACGACGCGGAGATTCTCGGAAGAAAGCATCGCGAACGGCTGCTGGGTGCGAAGTATCTTAACCGCTCTCGGAGGATCGGAATGATTCGCAGAACACTCGCTGCTGCCTCGTCGTCTCTCATCGCGACCGTGGCGTTCAGCGTCAGGCTGAGGCGGCGGCGAAGAAGACGCGTCATCGCACGAAGCACTCGTCCCGCGTCTCGTCGGGCGTCCGCATCGCCGTCGGCGACGACGCCAACGGCTAAGTCAAAAAGGCCCATGCCAAGGCCAAGCCGAAGGCCGGGAGACTCGCGGCCCACTCGACGACAAAGAAGGCGACGAAGCCCACGACCAAGCCCCGGTGGGCGCGTCTTGACAATCGGAGGAAGCCGGCCGCATGATGGGCGAAGCAAAGGCGAATCAGCCTGGCTTCACCAGCAAAAGCGGCCCATGTCCTCCCCTTCCCGCTCCTGTTCGATCTCGGTTCCTCGAAACCGACGACGCGCGACGTCGCCGAACACGTGAAGGAGGGCGGCACGCGCCGCGCTCTGACCGAAGCCGATCGCCGCGCCGACCAGGCGCGCGCTATCAGGAAGTCACCTGCCGATCGGCGCTCAATCGCGTCAAGGGCATGCCGTTCGACTGGACGCTGAACCCCTATCGCGGCTGCACGCACGGCTGCCACTACTGCTTCGCGCGCCGCTATCACGTCCAGTTCGAAATGGATGCCGACGACGAGTTCGCGTCGGTGATTCTGGTGAAGCAGAACCTCGTCGAGCGTGCTGGCGCGGAGCTCGATCGCGCCGTCGTGGACGGCGCGAGTACGTCGCCGTTGGCACCGCCACCGATCCGCTATCAGCCGATCGAAGGCCACTACAAGCTCGACGCGCGGCGCGATACGGACTGCCTCGCGCGCGGACGCACGCCGATCGGGCTGATCACAAAGGGCCCGATGGTCGTGCGCGACTCGACGATCTGCTGCGATCAGCTCTCGAGGCAGCAGCCTGCACAGTCTGCATGAGCGTGCCGACCGTGGACGAGGACGCCTGGCGAGCTGCTCGAGCCGGGCACCGCGCACCCGCTGCAGCGCGCTGCGGGCGGTGCGCGAGCTCGCGGACGCGCGGCATCAACGCGGGCGTGCTTGATGGCATCCGATCGTCCCCGGCTTCTCCTCGTCGCGCGCAAGCTCGAGCGCGACGGTGAAGGCGATCGCCGACCACGGCGCGCGCTTCGTCGGCTGCAATGTGATGTTTCTGCGAGGACGGCCACGCGCTCGCATTTCATGAAATTCCTGGAGCGCGAGTTTCCGTCATGGCTGCCGCGCTTACGGAAACGCTCTATGCAGAAGAAGTACGCGCCGCAGGAATACGCAAACAGGTGTCAGGGGATGGTGCGCGTGCTGCAGGAGCGATACGGGCTGCAGAAGCACGAGGCGGACGCGGAACAGCGCCCGCGGCCGCCTCGCACGAAACCGAGCAGGTCGGTGTTCGCCTGGTAATTACGCCACTTCCAGAGCGAGTCGTCGGCCGACGGCATCCTTGGCCGGCGCGGGCTCAGCGACGAGCGCGCCATCGAGCGCCGTCACCTCGAAGTGCGAGCCTTCCTTCCAGCGCGCGCTGATCGGCAGCTTGATGTGCTCGTCGATGAACCGCTTCAGGAACCGGGCGCCGAAGCGCCATGCTGTAGCCGCTTCGTCACCACGAGCTCGAGCGCCTCGTCGTCGACCGTGATCGTCTTGCCGGCCTTCGCCAGCGTGAGCTGTCACCTGTTCGCAGGTAGTGCCTGCGCGATCTCGCGCACCTCGTCGTGCGTGAGCGGCGCGAACAGCGACGATTTCGTCGATGCGGTTGCGGAACTCCGGCGGGAAGCGCCGCTCGAGCTCGCGCATCACTTCGCCCTGCACCTGCTCGACGCCGACGCTGCTCTGACCGGAAGCCCGAGCGGGCTCGTCAGCTTCCGGAAATGCTCGGCGCCGATGTTCGACGTCATGATGACGATCGCGTCGCTCAGATACACGCGCTTGCCGCGGCCGTCGGTCAGCCAGCCCTCGTCGAACGCCTGGAGGAACAGGTTCAGCAGTGTTCGGGCTCGCCTTCTCGACCTCGTCGAGCAGGACGACGCAGTACGGGTTGTCCTTCAGTTGATTCGTCAGCACGCCGCCGCGCTCGCTGCCGACGATGCCGCGCGGCATGCCGATCAGCTTGTCGACCGACGACCGACCGTCCTGATACTCGGACATGTCGACGCGGATCATCTTCTTCTCGTCGCCGAACAGGAACTCGGCGACCGACTTCGCCAGCTCGGTCTTGCCGACGCCGGTCGGTCCGAGGAACAGCGAGCACGCCGTCCGGCCGATCGAAGCCGTCCTTCAGCGGCCCCTTGTTCAGCACGAGCCGCCGCGCGACCGCGCTCGATCGCGTTGCTGCTGGCCGACGACGCGCGCCTGCAGCCGCTCCTCGATGTCCTTGAAGCGATCGGTGACGTCGCGGAAGACCATGTCCTCGGGAATCTGCGCCACGTGCGAGATGACCGACGACGACGTCTTCCGTTCGTCGACTTCCCAGCGGCGATCGATTTCGGCGCGCACCGCCGCCGTGTCGAGCCAGCCGATGACCTTGTCCGGGCAGGTGGAGATGCCGCATGTAGCGCGGCGACAGCTCGAGCGCGGTCTCGATCGCCTCGTCGAGCAGGCGCACCGAGTAGTTGCGCTCGAGCCGCGGGCGCAGGTTGTAGAGGATCGTGGCGCGTTTCGCTCGATCGGTCGGCTCGCACACCGTGCACGCACCGGAAGCGGCGCGCCAGCGCCTCGTCTTCCTGGATGTATTCCTTGTATTCGCTGAGCGTGGTCGCGCGCGACCATCCGAATCTCGCCGCGCGCGAGCACCGACTTGAAGACGTTGGCGGCGTCCGACGGCGCGCCGAGCGCCGAGCCGGCGCCGACCATCGTGTGCGCCTCGTCGACGAACAGGATGAGGTTCGGCCGCTCCTTGAGCTCGCGGATCACGTTCTGGATCCGATCCTCGAACATGCCGCGCAGCATCGTCCCGGCGACCATCGTGTTCATCTGCAGGTTGACCACCTGGCAGTCGCGCAGGCGCACCGGCACGCTCTCGGGCTCGAACTCGATCCGCCGCGCGAGCCCTTCGGCGATCGCCGTCTTGCCGACGCCCGGCTCGCCGATCAGCATCACCGAATTGGCGCGCTCGCGGTGGCAGAGGATTTCCAGCACCTGCTGGATTTCCTTGTCGCGGCCGAACACCGGCGGCAGCTTGTCCTGCCGCGCGAGCAGGTTCAGGTTGGTGGCGAAGTGCTTCAGGAACGGCGGCAGCTCGAACCGCTTCTTCAGCCGCTCTTCGCGCAGCTCCATGTCGCGCATGCGCGCGGTCAGGCGGCGCGACCAGCACTTCCGGCTCGACGCCGTGGCGGCGGAGGATCGACACCGGCACGCCCTGCGTCTCCTCGAACACGGCGGAGAACAGGTCGGCCGCTTCGATCGTCTGGCGGCCGCCGCGGCTCGCGTGGTGCAGCGCCAGCTTGAAGACGAGCTTGGTCGCGGGCGACACGCGAAGATCGCGCCCGGCGAACGACGGCATCATGTGCAGGTGCTCTTCGATGCGCCTGAAGAATCGTCGTGCGGGTTCAGCTCGATGTCGCGCATCACCTCGGCAGAACATGTCCCATTCGACCTGAGCGAACGCCAGGAACAGGTGTTCGTTCGTCAGCAGCGCATGCTCGCGGCGGCGCGCTTCTTCGATGGCTCTGTCGATGATGCGTTGAGCCGTTTCGCCGATCTTGCTCGGTGAGATATCGAGGTCTTCTACGTGCACCGCGTCCTCCATCCTGACCACAGACGGTCAGCAAGACGTACGCCAGCTGACAAGCGTGGCTTTACGGCCACAGCTCGTCGCGCTTCAGCGCCGGTTCAGCTGGTAGCAAAGCCTCGAATGCGTTCGTCGGTCGGCGGGTGCGTGCTGAACAGAGCCCGAAGAGGCCCGCGGCCGAGAACGGCTTGATGATGAACATGTGGGCGGTTGCGGGGTTGGCGTCCGAGCGGGATCGCGTGCGACGCCGACCTCGATCTTCTTGAGCAGCCGCTGACGAGGCCGTCGGGACCGCCGGCAATCGCGGCGCCCCCGGCGTCTGCGTCGAACTCACGCGATCGCGAGATCGCCGCCTGAATGAGCATCGCGGCAAGCGGCGCCAGCGATGATCATCGCGATGAGCGCGATCGGGTTCGCGCCCTGGCGATTGTCGTCGCGCGCTGCCGCCGAAGAACATCGCGAACCGCGAAATCATCATGATCGCCGCGGCCAGCGTCGCGGCCACCGAGCTGATCAGGATGTCGCGATGCTTGACGTGCGCCAGCTCGTGCGCCGAGCACGCCTTCGAGCTCGTCGGTCGTCGAGAACCCGCGCAGGATGCCTTCCGTGGCCGCGACCGCCGCGTGTTGCGGGTCGCGGCCGGTGCGCGAACGCGTTCGGCGAGGCTTGCGGAATGACATAGCAGCGCGGCTGCGGCAGGCCGGCGCGCGTCGCGAGCCGGCTCACGATGTCGAACAGCCGGTGGCCGGGACCGACCTCCTGCGCTCGCGTACATCCGCAGGACGATCTTGTCCGGAAAACCAGTAGGACACGAAGTTGGTGACGACGGCGAAGCCGAAACCGATCGACCATGCCCCTGAGCGCCGCCGAGCGCCTCGCCGATGAAGCAGCAGCAGCGCGCTCAGCAGCGCCGAGCAGCAGCGCGGTTTTCACCGCATTGGTAGTCATGAGTTCTATTCTATACGTGGTCTGGATGAGACCGGCGATGAGCGCCGCCCGGTCCGGGAGCGTCTCTACCTCGACGTGTTCGTGCAGCGCGTGAGCGCCGTCGCCGATCGCGCCGAGGCCGTCTAGATGTTGGGACGCCGATCGCGGCGGTCAGGTTCCCGTCCGAGCCGCCGCCCGTGTCCCCCCTTCCGCGAGCTCCTGTCCCAGCTCTCGCGCAACAGCACGCGCCTGCTCGTACAGACGCACCACCGCCTGGCTGCGTTCCAGCGGCGGACGATCGACACCGCCGCGGCGACTCGACGGTCGTCCGGCGGGTCCACCGGCGCGCAGGCCGCGAAACGCGGCCGTCGACTTCGGCGGCGCGGCAGCCGTCGGCACCCGGACGTCGACGATCGCGCGTGCTTCGTCCGGAATGACGTTGGACCGCAGTCCGCCGGACACCTGGACGACGTTCACGGAGATCCCGCGCGCCAGATCCTGAAGCGCGTTGATGCGGAGGATCTGGTGCGCAAGCTCCTGCACGGCGCTGGCGCCCTTCTGCGGCTCGATGCCGGCGTGCGCGACGAGGCCGCGGACGATCACCTCGATAGCTGCCGCAGCCCTTTCCGCGACGTCTTCAACGCGCCGCCCGGCAGCGACGGTTCCAGCACGAGGACCGCGCGCACTGCGCCTCGCCTCTTCCTCAATCGCGCTGCCTGGACGTGCCGCTGCCGATCTCTTCGTCGGTCGTCCACAGCATCACGATCCGTGCTGGACAGCGCGGCGCCGGTCTCGAGCAGCGCGCGTCGTCGCGAGCATCGCCAGGGCGATGCCGGCCTTCATGTCAGAAGACGCCGGGGCCGTGCAGGCGCCCGTTCGATCGCGTCAGCGGCATCCGGTCGAGCTGGCCCAACCGGCCAGACGGTGTCGAAGTGTCCGCAGCAGGAGTATCTGAGTCGTGCCGCAACCGAACTCCGCGCAGCAGGTGGTCGCCGCGATCGGTCCGCGGGCAGCCGCGTCACTCGACCGCCGATCGTCTCGAGACCGCGAGCGCCAGCTCCTGGCCGCACCGATCGACGCCGCCGCCTTCTCGGTCGGTCGGCGACTCGAGGCGAACCAGCGTCTCGATGGTGTCGAGCAGCCAATCGCCCTCGGCGCGGCAGAAATCGCGGAGATGGTATATTCGGGACATGTGGATGCTCGCGCTCGCCCTCGCGGCAACACTGGGCGCGCAGGGTCAGCCGCCGCCGGTGCCGCAGCCGTTCCCGCGCCCGGGACCGCCGCGGAGCGCCACAGCCGGAGACGCCGGCCCCTGGTGCGCCCAAAGCTGAAGCCGCGCCGACTGAAGCGATGCTCGGCCTTCCGATCTACCCGGGAGCCCAGTTCATCGCGTCGCTACGACGCCGGCCGCGGTCAGCGTTACTACATTTTCGGCTCAGCTGCGTCGTTTGTCGAATTGGTGGCGTACCGGACGTAGCTGAAGCAAAAAGGGCGAGGCTGGTCTCACGAGGCGCCGCGACGCACGAGTTCGACGTCGGCAAGTGCGGGGAGGAGACGATGGCGTTTCCACCCGGGCGTCACGATCAAGGACTACAAGTCGGAAGTGTCACAGGGTTATCCGAACCCGAAACCGGGCGCGGCAGCCGCGCCGCTTCCTGACCGCTCATTCAATCTCGTGTCCGCGTGAGCCTGAACTGCTTGATACTGTTCAGCATCGCATTGATCAGTCCAGACCATAAGCGATTTTCACCAATGGAGACCAAGGGAAAAAGGCCACTCCTGACCTGCCTGACCTCTGTATCCTCTTGAAAGGTTGTCTGCCCCGAGGATCAATCACCAGATGGTCGGCTGCCCGGTCATGATGCCCCGGCCGACAGCACCCTCGACCCGCAAATCGATCCGACGATAGCGCCGGCGCGTCCGCTGACGTCAAGCGGCAGCTCCTGCCGCACCCAGACGTCGGGATGCGTCAGCTGAATGGTCGCGAGAAACCGATCGTCGACTCGGACATCTCGACGGCGACGGTGCGATTGACATTGGGTGTCCGCAGCGGCAGCAGCAGCGCCGTCGCGCTCGCCGGGATGAAGAGCGACGCGCGGCCGGCGGTCCAGCGGAAGAGACGTGCCCTGGCAGAATCCTTCGACCACGCCTCCATCCCGGACGTCACGCGATCGGCCCACGGCGGATCGTAGAGGTGCGCGAGCGCAGCGACGCGCCGCGATCCCGGCGACGGCCGACAGCAGCGGTCGCGTCTCCTCATCGAAACTGCAGGAACAGCGCCCGATACTGCGCCCATGTCGTGTCCGGAGAACGGAATGATGTGCATCCAGTGTTGAATCATCTGCGCGATCGACAGGCAGACGCTCGCGCACGGCAAAGACCGCCACCACGCGCCCAGCACGGGGGCGGGCAGCCGCCCACGCAAAACGAGGCGGCGAGGAACGGCGCCGCGAGCCGAACCCGTCGACGAACGCACGGTGCGCCATAGCTTCCGCCAGAACTGCCAGTCAGAACCAGGCGGCGACCAGGTAGGTGTGGATCGCGAACACGATCCACGGCTGACGAGAGGAGCTTGCGTGCCCCATCCTTCCGCGACGAACATCCCGACCACCGCGAGCAACAGCACCGGCGACCAGAAGAACAGCCCTTTCTGTGTGCTGAAGAGCACATTCAACACGTGCGGCGATCCGAGGTTGAATCCGAATGCCTCCGGTGCTGTGCGACTGACGATCCACGAACCGGTGATCCATTTGTAGAGGGCCAACTGAGGCGAGCAGGGCGGCGCAAACCCGGCGAGCGCCGCGACGATGAGCGGTTGGCGGCGCTGCCCAAATCAGGCGCACGCGCGCACGCATCTCATCCAGGTTCGTCACGCCG
>ERZ1370068.3890-contig-2988_pt1 | contig 24921 bp, 43 predicted proteins | sample MGYA00561227_ERZ1370068 | MGnify/ENA primary metagenome ERZ1370068 (study PRJEB38410, sample SAMEA6850437) | metagenome | study: Metagenomic assessment of the ecological functions of the soil: analysis of the soil microbiota associated with the...
AGGAGTTCGGCTACAAGAACGTGATGGCCATTCCGAAGATCGAGAAGGTCGTCGTCAACATGGGCCTCGGCGAGGCGACCGGCAACGCCAAGATCGTCGACACCGGCGTCGACGAGATCGCCGCGTCACCGGCCAGAAGCCGGTGGTCACCCGCGCCAAGAAGTCGATCGCCCAGTTCAAGGTGCGCAAGGGGCATGCCGATCGGCGACGATGGTCACCCTGCGCGGCGACCGGATGTGGGAGTTCCTCGACCGCCTCATCTCGATCGCGCTGCCGCGCGTCCGCGACTTCCGCGGCGTGTCGCCGCAGCGGCTTCGACGGCCGCGGCAACTACACGCTCGGCCTCAAGGACCAGCTCCTGTTCCCCGAGATCGACTACATGAAGGTCGACAAGGCGCGCGGGATGAACATCTCGGTCGTCACGACGGCGAAGACCGACGAGGAGTCGCGCAAGCTGCTGCAGCTCCTCGGCATGCCGTTCAGGACTAACTTAATGGCCACTACCGCGAAAATCGCCAAAGAACTCGAAGACCCCGAAGTTCAAGGTCCGCCTGCGCAACCGCTGCAAGCGCTGCGGCCGTCCGCGCGCCTACATGCGCAAGTTCGCCGCTGTGCCGCCTCTGTTTCCGCTCAGCTCGCCCTCGAAGGCGATATCGCAGGCGTGACGAAGAGCAGCTGGTGAACTGTCGCGGGTCAGAAGCTGGTAACCAGACTGAAAGCTGGAAGCTGGAAACTGATTTATGACTGACCCTATCGCAGACATGCTCGCCCGGATCCGGAACGCGACGACGGCGCGCCATCCCCGCGTCGATATGCCGCTCTCGCGCCTCAAGGTCGAGATCGCCAAGATCCTCGAGAGCGAAGGCTACATCCAGGGCTTCAAGGTCGTGGAGCCGAAAGACGGCGAGCCGCAGGGCACGCTCCGCGTGCAGCTCAGAATACGGGCCGCGCGGCGAGCGCGTCATCACCGGCATCCAGCGCGTCAGCCGCCCGGGCCGCCGCGTCTACTTCGGCCGCGACAGCGTCCCCGACGTCCTCGCCGGCCTCGGCTGCAGCATCCTGACGACGTCGCGCGGCGTCATGACCGGGCAAGGAAGCCGTCAAGGCCGGCGTCGGCGGCGAAGTGCTCTGTAACGTCTGGTAGTCAGCGGTTCACAACTGACGATGTCTCGAATCGGCAAAAAGCTCATCCCGATCCCCGAAGGGCGTGAAGATCGACGTCCAGCCGGGCGCCGTCGAAGTGCAGGGCCCGAAGGGCAAGCTGCGCCAGGCGCTGCCGCCGGGCATCGGCTTCGAGGTCGCCGGCGACCAGCTGCACGGCGAAGACGCTGCGCGAGGATCCCGAGCTCGGCAAGTTCCACGGCCTGGCGCGCAGCCTGGTCGCCAACGCCGTCAAGGGCGTCACCGAGGGCTTCCGAAGGACCTCGACATCGTCGGCGTCGGCTACCGCGCGCGAGGTCAAGGGCAAGCAGGTCGATCTTCGCGCTCGGCTACTCGCACCCGGTCGTGTTCGACATCCCCAACGGGATCGACGATCGCGATCGACAAGCAGACGCACGTCACCGTGACCGGCATCGACCGCCAGCTGGTCGGCCAGGTCGCCGCCGACATCCGCCGCATGCGCAAGCCGGATCCCTACAAGCAGAAGGGCGTCCGCTACACGGGCGAGGTGCTTGAAGAAGAAGGCCGGCAAGACCGGGAGCGAAGTAGTCATGAAGATCAAGACCAAAGACGATCGCCGCGCAGCGCATTCAGCTGCGCCAGCGCAAGCGGATCAGCGGAACGACGGAGCGGCCGCGCCTGCAGCGTGTTCCGGAGCGTGACGCACATCTACGCGCAGGTCATCGACGACCTGAGCGGCACGGACGCTCGCGTCGGCGTCGAGCACCGAGCCGAGCGCTCGAAGGCACGCTTCGCCAAGGACGTGCGCGGCGGCAACCTCGCAAGGGCGCCGAGGCGATCGGCAAGACGATCGCCGAGCGGCTCGATCGACAAGGGCATCAAGCGCGTCGTGTTCGACCGCGGCGGGTTCCTCTATCACGGTCGGATTCAAGCGCGGTCGCGCGGACGCGGCGCGCAAAGCCGGTCTGGAGTTCTGAATGGTCGAAGACTCGCGAGCGCATCGACGCCGTCGCAGCTCGACATCAAGGACAACGGTCGTCTCCATCAACCGCGTGACGAAGGTCGTCAAGGGCGGCAAGAACCTGAGCTTCAGCGCGCTGGTCGTCGTCGGCGACGGCCACGGCGTGGTCGGCTTCGGCATCGGCAAGGCCAAGGAAGTGCCGTCGGCGATCAAGAAGGGCATCGAGGCGGCGAAGAAGATCGCTGATCCGCGTGCCGCTGGCAAGGGCACGACGATTCCGCACCCGGTGCTCGGACGCTTCGGCGCCGGGCAGCGTGCTGCTGAAGCCGGCGCCGGACGGCACGGGCATCATCGCCGGCGGCGCGGTGCGCGCGGTCGTCGAGTCCGGCGAGCATCCAGAACATCATGACCAAGTCGCTCGGCTCCGCGAACCACGCACAACGTGGTGCGGCGCGACGTTCGCCGGGCCTCGGACGATCTCAAGGAGTCCGGCGTCGATCGCTGCGGCTGCGCGGCAAGGAACTGTCGAGCTGACCGAGCGCGCAGACAGCGGTAATGCGCAGCACCGAGGATAGGACGCACAGATAGCGGACAGGCAGCGAAGAAGCGTGGCAGGATCACGCTCTGCAAAAGCCCGATCGGCTTCAAACCGGAACCAGGCGCGCGGTCGTCCAGCGGCATGGGCCTGCGGCGCATCCGCCACACGGTGGAACTGCAGGACACGCCGGAGACGCGCGGGATGATCCACAAGGTGCGTCACCTCGTCGAGGTTGGAGTAAACTCATGAATCATGCATGAATCTCGCGGCCGCCCAAGGGCATGAAGCACGCGAAGAAGCGGGTCGGCCGTGGCCAGGGCTCCGGGCAACGGCAAGACCGCCGGGCGCGGTCACAAGGGGCGCGAAGTCGCGCTCGGGCTTCAAGTTCAAGCGCGGCTTCGAAGGCGGCCAGATGCCGCTGCACCGCCGCGTGCCGAAGCGCGGCTTCCACAACCCGTTCCGCGTCGAATACGAGGTCGTGAACCTCGATGCGCTCGCCGCGAAGTTCGACGCCGGCACCGAGTGATCACGCCCGAGCTGCTGCGCGAGCACGGGCCTGGTCGGCCGCGCGGTAGCGGCCGGTCGAAGATTCTCGCGCGCGGCGACGTCGGCAAGGCGCTGACGATCCGGGCGCACAAGTTCAGCGGCAAGGCGGCGGAGAAGATCGCCGCCGCCGGCGGCGCGACTGAGGTGATCTGGGCCGCCAAGTGAGCGCCGATGCACGCTGATAGCCTCAAGAACATCTTCGCGGTCTCGGACCTGCGCAAGCGCGTGCTGTTCACGCTCGGGCTGCTGGCGATCTACCGCGCTCGGCGGCGCGCATCACCGACGCCGGGCGTGAACCAGGCGGCGCTCGACGAGCTGCGCCCGGCAGATGGCCAACAACGATGTTCGGCCTCTACGACATGTTCTCGGGCGAGCAACCTGTCGCAGGTGACGATCTTCGCGCTCGGCATCATGCCGTATATCAGCGCGTCGATCATCCTGCAGCTGCTGACCGTCGTCGTGGCCGTACCTCGAGAAGCTGTCGAAGGAAGGCGAGCTCGGGCGCCGCAAGATCACGCGAGTACGCGCTACGGCACGATCGTCCTGAGCCGTCGTCCAGGCGTTCGGCATCGCGCTCTTTCTCGAGCGCCAGACCAACGTCGCCGGCGGCCTGCCGCTCGTCTAGCATCCCGGCTGGTGCGTTCCGAACTCGATGACGGTGCTGACGCTGACGACCGGCACCTGCTTCATCATGTGGCTCGGCGAGCAGATCACCGAGCGCGGCATCGGCAACGGCATGTCGCTCATCATCTACGCGGGCATCGTCGTCAACTTCCCGCACGCGGTGATGCACGACGATCGAGCAGATGCGCACCGGGCAGCTCGGGCTCGATCCGGATCGCTGCTCCTGATGGTCGCTGATGGTCGCTGGTCGTCGGCCGCGATCATCTTCGTGGAGCGCGGCCACCGGCGGGTCACCGTGCAATACGCCAAGCGCGTGGTCGGGCGGCGGATGTGCGGCGGCTCGAGCACGCACATTCCGCTGAAGGTGAACACCGGCGGCGTCATCCCGGTGATCTTCGCCTCGTCGATCCTGGCGTTCCCGGCGACGATCGCGCAGATGTTCAGGCGGCACGTGGGTCGATCGTGCGTGCGCGATCAGGTCAGCCTACGGCATGCCGCTCCACAACCTGCTGTATCGTGGCCGGCATCATCTTCTTCGCGCTACTTCTACACCGGCGATCATCTTCAATCCCGATGACGTCGCGGAGAACATGCGCGAAATACGGCGGCTTCATGCCCGGCATCCGGCCCGGCAAGCGGACGGCGGGTACATCGACACGATTCTGGCGCGGATCACGCTGGCGGGCGCGATCTACCTGGCGCTCGATCGCGATCCTGCCGCAGTTCCTGATGAGCGGCTTCACGCGTCGCGCCGATTCCGTTCATCGGCGACACGCTCGACGCGCTATCTGCCGCGGTTCATCACCGAGGGCACTGGGCATGCACGTTCTACTTCGGCGGCACGTCGCTGCTGATCGTCGTCGGCGTGGCGATGGACACCGTGCAGCAGGTTGAGTCGCAGCTGATCATGCGGCACTACGACGGGTTCATGAAGAAGACGCGGATTCGAGGACGGCGCGCGCTGAGCCGATGGCGCTGAACCTGATCATGCTCGGGCCCGCCGGGGCGCGGCAAGGGCACGCAGGCGGAACGGTTCGCGCAGGAGCGCGGGCATTCCGAAGATCTCGACCGGCGACATGCTGCGGGAAGCGGTCAAGGCGGGCACGCGAGATCGGACTGCGGGCGAAGGCGATCATGGACCGCGGCGAGCTGGTCAGCGACGACGTGATGATCGGCGTCGTCAGGGAGCGGCTGGCGAAACCCGATGTGAGCCGGCGGGTTCATCCTCGACGGCTTTCCGCGGACGGTGGCGCAGGCGGCGGCGCTCGACGGGATCATGAAGGGGCGCGATCCGCTGATCGTGGTCGACATCGCGGTGCCTGAGGCGTAGCTCGTGCGCGCGGCTTGACGCGCGCGGCAGCGTGTGCGAGCAACTGCGGCGCCAACGCCGACGTCGCGAGCTCGCGGACGACGCGACTGCACGCGCAGTGCGGCGGCAGCCGCTGAAGCAGCGCGACGACGACAGGCGAGTCGGTGGTCCTGGAGCGGTTGAAGGTGTACCGGCGCGACACCGAGCCGCTCGTCGAGCTACTACCGGACGCGGCCGACGTTTCGCGCCGTCAACGGCGCCCAGGCCGCCGGACCGGGTCGCAGGCGGACCTTGCGGCGGCGATCGACGGCGCTGCGAGTCGACAGGTGGAGCCGGCCGGTGATCGTCTGCCGGTCCGCGGCGGAGCTCGAGCGGATGCGCCGCGGCCGGCCGCCTGGTCGGCGAAGTGCTGCGCGGCGCTGACAGCGCATGGTCGCGCCCGGCGTGACGACGGCGGAGCTCGACGCGGTCGCCGAGAAGCTGATCGTGCGACGCGCGGGCGCGGAGCCGGCGTTCAAAGGGCTATCACGGGTATCCGGCGTCGATTTGCGCGTCGATCAACGAGGAGGTGATTCACGGCATCCCGTCGGGCCGGCGCGCGCTGAACGGAGGGCGACGTCGTTTCGATCGACGTCGGGCGTCAGCCTCGACGGCTACTACGGCGACAGCGCGATCACGCTGCCGGTGGGACGGATCTCGGAAGACGCGGCGACGCTGCTGCGCGTCACCGAGGAGTCGCTCTACAAGGCGATCGAGCAGGTGCGGCCGGGCGCGCGCGTGTCGGACATCAGCCACGCGGTCCAGCAGCACGTCGAGGCGCACGGGTTTTCGGTGGTGCGCGAGTTCGTCGGTCACGGCATCGGTCAGCGGATGCACGAGGAGCCGCAGATGCCGAACTACGGCGAGCCGGGTCGCGGTCCGCGGCTGGCCGAGGGGATGGTGCTGGCGATCGAGCCGATGGTGAACGCCGGGCAAGGCCGGCGGTGAAGGTGCTCGGCGACGGCTGGACGGCGGTGACGCAGGACGGCAGCCTGTCGGCGCACTTCGAGGCACACGGTCGCGGTTACGGCGGACGAGCCGTGGATTCTGACCGCGCGCGAAGTGGCGGTGCCGGCGCACAAATGAGCGCGCGGAACCGGTGAGAGCGACGAAGGCCGCCGGTCGTGAACTGTTCGGGGTTGTCACCGAAGTGCTGCCGAGCGCGCTCTATCGGGTCCGGCTCGACGCAGGGTTCGACGGTGACGGCGCACATGCGGGCCGGATCGGCGGGATCGGTGGTGAATTTCGTGCGGTTGCTGGTCGGCGATCGCGGTCCGGCTGGAGCTGTCGCCGGTCGGATCCGGGCCGCGGGCGGATCGTGCAGCGGCTGTCAGGCGTAACGCAGCTCGAGCACGAGGTTCGAGTGAGAGGAACATATGAAGGTTCGAGCGTCGGTGAAACGGATTTGCGACAAGTGCAAGATCGTCCGCCGCCGCGGCGTGGTGCGGGTGATTTGCTCAGCAATCAGAAACACAAGCAGCGTGCAGGGATAGACCAGGCTATGGCTCGTATTCGCAGGCGTCGATCTTCCCGCGCACCAAGCGCGATCGAGATCGGACTCACCTACATCTTCGGTATCGGGCGGGTGCCGCTCGAACGGCATCCTGACAGGAAGCCGGCGTCAGCCCCGACATCCGCGTCAAGGACCTGTCGGAAGACGACGTCCGCAAGATCAGCCAGCGTCATCGAGGAGCAGGGAGGCGTCGAAGGCGACCTCCGCAAGGAGGTCTCGATGAACATCAAGCGGCTGATGGAAATCGGCTGCTACCGCGGCATGCGGCATCGCCGCGGCGCTGCCGGTGCACGGTCAGCGCACGCGCACCAACGCGCCGCACGCGCAAGGGCCCGCGCAAAGGCGCGATCGCCAAGAAGAAGACGGTTAGCTAGGACTGACTTATGGCTAAGAATGCAGAAGCCGACGCCGCTGAGAAGGCGCAACACCCGAGAAAAAGGAAGGCGCGCGGCAAGCGGAAGAAGACCTTCAAGAAGCGCGGCGAGAAGCGCATCGTCCACCACGGGCTGGCGCACATTCAGGCGTCGTTCAACAACACCGCGGTGACGATCACCGACACCGAAGGCAACGTCGTCGCGTGGTCGAGCGCCGGGCGGCATCGGCTTCAGGGGCTCGCGCAAGGGCACGCCGTTCGCGGCGACGCAGGCGGCGCTGAACGCCGGCAACGCGGCGAAGGCCGTCGGCATGCGATCGCTGGACGTGCGCGGTCAAGGGACCCGGGTCCGGCCGCGAGTCGGCGATTCGCGCGCTGCAGACGGTCGGCCTCGAGGTGAAGTCGATCCGCGACGTCACGCCGATCCCGCACAACGGCTGCAGGCCGCCGAAGCGGCGACGGTGTGTGAATCTGCGCAAGTCGGCGATTGGTGATTGGCGAGTTATCTGGCAGATCGAGCGATGGGATGAGAATCGCCGATTCTCCATCGCAGCAAGTAGCTGAGAATGGCTCGTTACATTGGACCGGTCTGCCGCCTGTGCCGCCGCGAGGCGATGAAGCTCTTCCTCAAGGGAGAGCGCTGCTACACGGAGAAGTGCGCGATCGAGAAGCGCAACTTTCCGCCCGGACAGCACGGCAAGACGCGCAAGGCGAAGCTCGCCGGCTACGGTCTGCAGCTGCGCGAGAAGCAGAAGGTCAAGCGCATCTACGGCGTGCTCGAGGATCAGTTCCGCCGCTACTTCGAGGCCGCCGAACGGACGCGCGGCATCACCGGCGAGACGCTGCTGCAGCTGCTCGAGCGCCGTCTCGACAACGTCGTCTATCGCCTCGGGCTCGCGACGTCGCGGCCGCAGGCGCGGCAGCTCGTGCGCCACGGCCACTTCCTGGTCAACGGCAAGAAGGTCGACATCCCGTCGTACTCGGTGCAGGCAGGGCGACGTGATCGTCGGTGCTCGGCGCGCAGCCAGAAGAACCCGACGATCGAGCACGCGATGGAAGAAGTGAAGGGCCGCGGCATTCCCGGGTGGCTGTCGTTCGACGGCGCACAGCGATCAGCGGGCCGCATCGGCGTCGATGCCGACCCGCGAGCAGATCAACCTGCCGGTGCAGGAACAGCTGATCGTCGAGCTGTACTCGAAGTAAGAAGTGACAAGTTGAAAGTCAAAGTCAGAAGCGTTGACGCTTCGAGTTCTGACTTTTGAGTTTCGATTCATCGTCGACGACCGCCGACCCGCAGCCTTACACAGACCTGCGGCGGGAGGTCGGCGGTCACTTGCAGGTCTGGAGGCCCGTCTGCGGGCCCGTCGGCGAAAGGAAGATACCCATGCTGTGGAAAGGTTTTCAGCGTCCCAAGCGGCTCGAATTCGAGCGCGAAACGCTGACCGACCGGTTCGGCCGTTTCTACGCGCAGCCGTTCGAGCGCGGCTTCGGCACGACGATCGGCAACGCGCTGCGGCGCGTGCTGCTGTCGCTCGATTGAAGGCGCGGCGATCACGGCCGGTCAAGATCGACGGCGTGCTGCACGAGTTCTCGCCGATTCCCGGCGTGGTCGAGGATGCGACCGACATCATCCTCAACCTGAAGCAGATCCCGCTCAAGCTGCACGTCGATCACACCAAGACGCTGACCATCCGCATCGACAAGGCCGGCGAAGTGCGCGGCGCGCGACATCCAGGCCGACGGCGACGTCGAGATCCTCGAGCCGGACGCCCACATCGCGACCGTCGCCGAGGGCGGCAAGCTGCACATGGAAATGCGCATGAAGCGCGGCCGCGGCTACGTGTCGGCCGACAAGAACTTCGACGAGGACCTCGGCATCGGCTGGATCCCGATCGATTCGGTCCACTCGCCGATCAAGAAGGTCAACTACCTCGTCGAGGCGGCGCGCCTCGGACAGACGACCGACTACGACAAGCTGACGGTGGACGTCTGGACCAACGGCTCGATCAGCGCCGCGCGACGCCGTGTCGCTCGCGGCGAAGCTGATTCGCGATCACCTGAACATCTTCATCAACCTCGAGGAAGGCGCGGAGCAGCAGGCCGAAGCCGGCGGCGATCAGCCGCGCACCGGCGTCAGCAACGAGAACCTCGACAAGTCGGTCGAGGAGCTCGAGCTCTCGGTCCGGTCGTACAACTGCCTGAAGAACGCGAACATCCGCACGATTCGCGAGCTCGTGCAGAAGACCGAAGGCCGAGATGCTCAAGACGAAGAACTTCGGGCGCAAGAGCCTGAACGAGATCAAGGAAATCCTGCACACGATGGGGCTGAGCCTCGGCATGCGCGTCGACCAGCCAGCGTCGGCGAGCGCAGGAATAGCACGAACAGCGAGACACCGAGTCGCACATCGAAAGCTGGGACGCGTCACCGAGCATCGCATCTCGATGCTGCGGAACCAGGCGACGGCGCTGCTGCGCTACGAGCACCTGACGACGACGGTGCCGAAGCGCGAAGGAGCTGCGGCCGTTCGTCGAGCGCCTCATCACCATCGCCAAGCGCGGCGTCGCCGACGGCGCGGCCGAACGGCAAGGCGCTGAACGCCCGCCGCCTCGTGTCATGCACGGACCTGCAGGACCGCGAGGTCGTCGGCAAGCTGTTCGACACGCTCGCGCCGCGATTCGCAGTCGCGCGCCGGGCGGCTACACGCGCCTGCTGCGCCTCGGCTTCCGCAAGGGCGACAGCCGCCGAGATCGCGCAGGTCGAGCTCGTCGGCAGCGAGTTCAATCCCGAGGCGAAGTCCAAGGCCGACGGCAGAGCCAGCCGAGAAGCCGAAGGCGAAGGGCGTCGGCGGGCGACTGCAAGGCGGCGGCGGAGCGGCTGCGGGGCAGAAGGAAGCCGCGCCCGCGGACGAGGCCGACAAGCCGAAGAAGAAGGCGGCCGGTAAGGCCGAGGCAAAGAAGAAGTCAGACGAGTAGCGTTTCAGCGCGTTACGGAAACCCCGCGGCTCCAGCCGCGGGGTTTTCTTTATGCCGCCTTGGCTCTTGACACTCGACGGTCCCCGGTCACGATTCCGCGGTAATCCTACTTATCCGGTGGCGCCAGGCCGCGAGGCGGCCGTGGGCACTGTAGCGGAGGTGCAAGAATGAGGTTTCAGGCTCAGGTCTTTCGCGCGGCCGTCACGGCGGCCGCGCTGTTCACGGCATCGGTGGCGCTGGCGCAGCCGGCGGCGAGTCCGCTGAGTGCCTATTCGTACGCGGACTGCAGTGCGACGAACGCACCGCAGGTGCGGATCGTGTTGTATACGGGAGCCAGTTCCAGCCGCCTTGCCTGCCAGCGCACCGACGCCCGCGGTGCATCTCATCTTCAACGGCACCGCGGACAAGCTCGTCACGACGCCGATTACGATTACCGTCGATGCGATGAAAGGCGGACCGAACGCCGCCGCCCTGTCGTGTCCGGTGGTGGGGGATTGCGCCGGCGACGTCGGGAACCATCACCGTGCAGCGGGGCGCCGACGGGGCGCTGACCGGGCGATGCTCGGCGCAGTGGCCGATCGGCCCGCCGCGGACCAACCCGGTTCACCGCCGCGTGGAAGGAATCAACGAAGAAGTGCGGCTGAGTCCGGCTGACGCCGGACCCCGCTCTTAGACTTCTTCGACCGCGACCTCGCCGCGTTCGGCCTTCGACGCGGCGATGATCTTCGCCTGCAGGTGCGCCGGCACCTCGTCGTAGTGCGAGTACTCCATGTGATACGAGCCGCGGCCGCCGGTGGCCGACGTCAGGTGCTGCTCGTAGGTGAGCATCTCGGACATCGGCACCTGCGCCTTGATGATCGTCGTCGCGCCGCGCGTGTCCATGCCGCCGATGCGGCCGCGCCGGCCGTTCAGGTCGCCCATCAGGTCGCCGGCGAAGTCCGACGGCGCGTAGACCTCGACGTTCATGATCGGCTCGAGGATCGTCGGCTGCGCGCGCGTCATCGCGTCCTTGAAGGCGAGCGAGCCGGCGAGCTTGAACGACAGCTCGTTCGAGTCGACGTCGTGATACGAGCCGTCGAACACGGTCACGCGGAAATCCACCATCGGATAGCCGGCGAGATAGCCGCGGGTGCGCGCGTCCTGGATGCCCTTTTCGACCGCCGGCACGAACTGCCGCGGGATCGAGCCGCCGAAGATGTCGTCGACGAACTCGAAGTCGGCGCCGCGCGCGCAGCGGCTCGACCTTGATCTTGCAGTCGCCGAACTGGCCGTGGCCGCCGGTCTGCTTCTTGTGGCGGCCGTGCGCTTCGGTCGGCGCCTTGATCGTCTCGCGGTACGGAATGCGCGGCGGCTTCAGGTTGACGTCGACGCCGAAGCGCCGCTTCAGCTTCGCGACGGTGACCTCGATGTGCAGCCTGCCCCTGTCCGGAGAGCAGCAGCTCCTTGGTCTGCGGATCGCGGCTGTAGCGGATCGACGGGTCCTCCTCCTCGAGCCGGTGCATCGACGTGCTGATCTTGTCCTCGTCGCCGCGGCTCTTCGGTTCGATCGCGTAGGCGAGCACCGGCTCGGGAAACTTCAGTCGGCGGGAACGTGGTCGGATCGGCTCTTGTCGCCGAGCGTGTCGTTGGTCAGCGTGTCCTTCAGCTTGGCGACGGCGCCGAGATCGCCGGCCTTGATCTCCGGCACCGCGCGTCTGCGTCTTGCCCTGCAGCAGCATCGAGGTGGCCGAGCCGCTCGGCGCGCGTCGCGTCGTCTTGTTGTGCACGGTGGAATCGGACTTCGAGCGAGCCGGAGACGACGCGGAACATCGTGATGCGGCCGGCGAAGGGATCGGCGATCGTCTTCCACACGAACGCGGCGGCCGGGCGCTTTTTCGTCAGCCGGTCGCGCTGCGACCTCGTTGCCGGCCTTGTCGAGCGCCCGTGAACGGCCGATCGGCGGGCGACGGCAGGTAGGCGAGCGATCGCGTCGAGCAGCTGCTGGACGCCGATGTTCAGCGCCGCCGACGTGCAGACGAGCGGAAACAGCTTCGCCGGCGCATCGTCGCGCGTGCGCAGGCCAGCGACCAGCTCCTCGTCGGTCAGCGTGCCGGCCTCGAAGAACTTCTCCATCAGCTTTTCGTCGGCTCTCCGCGACCATCTCGATGAGCGCTTCGCGCGCTGCGTCGACCGCGCCGGCCATGTCGGCGGGGACGGCGCCTTCGCTGAACTTGCCGCTCTCGTCGGTCTGGAAGACGAACGCTTTCTTCGTCACCAGATCGACGACGCCCTTGAAGCTCTTCTCCTCGCCGATCGGCAGCTGAATCGGAATGACCGTGCGGTCGCACGACTGCGCGCAGCGACGCAGCGAGCGTTCGAGGCTGGCGCGCTCGCGGTCGAGGCGGTTGAGCACGACGAGGCGCGGCAGCCCGAGCTCGTCGGCTGGCCTCCCACACCTTCTCGGTCTGCACCATCACGCCCGACGACGGCGTCGACGACGACCAGCGCCGCGTCCGCGACCTGCAGCGCGGCGCGGCGTCGGCGAGAAAGTTGCCGATGCCGGGCGTGTCGATGAGGTTGATCTTGTGCTTGTTCCACTCGGCGTAGGCCAGGCTCGCCGACAGCGTGTGCTTCCGCGCGATCTCCTCTTCGTCGATAGTCGGTGACGGTCGTCCCGTCGTCGACCTTGCCGAAGCGATTGACCATGCCGGCGATCGGAGAGGATGGCGGAGGCGAGCTGCGTTTTCCCGGAGCCGCTGTGACCGACGAGGGCGACATTTCTGATGCTGGCCGCGTCGTAGACCTTCATAAAGGGAGCCCCCGGAAGAATTGCGCGATCGCGGCTCTGGCGGATCATATTGCAGGCGGTGTAACGCACACGCAAGCGCGACGCGCGGTTGGGACGGCCTATTCGTAGCGCAGCGCTTCGATCGGATCGAGACGCGAAGCCTTGAACGGCGGGATACATGCCGAAAAAGATGCCGACCGAGGCCGAGAACCCGAGGCCGATGGCAAACGACCACCACGGCAGCGAGATCGGGAAGCCCGGACGCGAGGTGGACCGCCCAGCCGATGCCGCTGCCGAGAAGAATGCCGAGCAGGCCGCCGAGCGAGGTCGAGGAACGCCGCTTCCATCAGGAACTGAAACAGAATCTCGGCGCGCCGCGCGCCGAGCGCCTTGCGCACGCCGATCTCGCGCGTCCGCTCCGTCACCGAGATCGACATGATCGCCATCACGCCGATGCCGCCGACCATCAGCGCGATCGACGAGATGACGACCAGGGCGAAGAACGTCGCCCGGCTGATCTGTTCCCACAGCTTGAGGAACTGATCCTGCGTGAGCATCTCGAAATCGTTCGGCTCGTCGAGCTTGCAGGCCGTGGCGGATGCGCATGATGCGCTCGATTTCAGTCATCGCCTCCTTCACCGGCACGCCCTCGCGCGGCACGATCGCAATACTGATCGGGCATCGTCGTCCCGCTCCGCATGACGCGGACCGCTTTCAGGCCGTAGATGCGCTGATAGGTCGGTAGCGGAATCACCACGAATTCGTCGGCGCCGGATCCGATTCCGCCGGCTGCGCGTTTGTCGTACACGCCGACCACTTCGAAACGCTCCGCGCCGACGCGCACCGTCTTGCCGATCGGGTCGGTGCCGGTCGGTTCGAACAGAAATTTGTGACGCGGTGTTGCCGAGGACGGCGACGTTCTTGCGTACTGCACCTCGGTGCCGTTGAAGAATCGGCCGGCAAGAAACGGAATGTTCGTGCCTTCCTGGAACTTCTCGGTTGTTCCGATGACGACGAGCATCTTCGTCCGCAGGTTGCGGTGAAGACACGCGACATCGGGCTCGTAGGGCCCTGGCCGCCGAGCTGATGTCCACCGTCCGCAGCACATCACTGCCTTGCTCTTCGATGGCGCGGCCGTCCGGAGATCGTGAGGTTCGGCCGCTTCATCAGGTCCTTCATCTCGGCGCCGTTCATGAAGTTCGCGAAGCTGAAGCGCGTGACGATGATCGTGTCGGGCCCAAGCTGCTCGATGAGACCGCGCAGCGACTGATCGAAGCCGCGGATCATCGCCGTCATGCCGACGATGGAGGTGATGCCGATGACGACGCCGAGCACCGTCAACGCCGAACGAAGCTTGTTCGTGCGCACGGTGTCGAACGCCATCGCCACGACTTCCCACAGGAGGGCGACTCTCAGAGCCATGTCAGAGTCTGAAGTTCGAAGTGCGAAGTCTGACGTCAGGGACTAGACCCGCTCGGATACTTCAGACTTCACAAGCTTCAGACTTCGCACTTTTCATTCCTTTCGCAATGCCTCGATCGGATCCAGCCGCGCGGCGCGCATCGCCGGATACAGGCCGAAGAACAGGCCGACGAATGCCGTGATCCCGATGCCGAGCGCCACCGACCAGACCTCCACCGACGCCGGGATCGGCGTGAGCGCCGCAATGGTCTTCGCGATCGCCGCGCCGAGCATCGTGCCGATCAATCCGCCGAAGATCGAGAGCACGACCGACTCGGTGAGAATCTGCGTCATGATGTCCGACCGCCGCGCGCCGAGCGCCTTGCGCAGGCCGATTTCGCGCGTGCGTTCGGTGACCACCATCAGCATGATGTTCATGATGACGATGCCGCCGACCACCAGCGACAGGCCGACGACGCCGATCAGCACCGCGAAGATGCCGTTGGTCGCCGAGTGATAGATGCTCGAGAATCGTGTCCGCCGTCAAGATGCCGAAGTTGTCCGCCTGCCGCGGCTTGAGCCGTCTCGAGATGCGCAGGGCGAGCACCGCTTCGTCCATCGCCTGCGCAGATCTGGGCGACGTCGCGCGGCTTCACCGACACCGACAGCCGCGGCCGCGATCCGAACATCATCTGAAACTGACCGAGCGGAATCACCGCGAATTCGTCCTGCGGCTGGCCGAGCAGCGAACCCTTCTTCGCGCTGACGCCGACGACGCGGAAGTGCACGCCCTCGATCTGGATGATCTTCTCGAGCGGGTCGCTGTCGCCGAACAGGCGGTCGGCGGTCTGCCAGCCGATCACCGTGACCGGGCGCGCTGCTGTCGACTTCGGTCGGACTCATCAGCCGGCCGCGCTCGGCGTCGAAGGTGGAAAAATCGATGTACTCGCCGGTCACGCCCTGGATCGCGCGTCTGGTCGATCGACTTGTCGCGGAACGATAATGCGGCCGCCGGCGCTGGAGTCGGCCATCACGGCGGCCGCCAGTTCGCTGTATAGCGCCGAACCGCGCGATATCGGCCATCGTGATGCGCGGGTTGTTGCGCACCTTGTCGAACTCGTCGTCGCTCCTCGTGACCGGGAACTGCTGGATGTTGAACGAATCGGCGCCGGCCTGATTGAGGATCGCGGTCTTGACCGAGGCGTTGAGCCCCTGAATCAGCGAGACCACGGCGATGATCGACGTCACCGCGACGATGTTGCCGAGCACGGTCATGAACGAGCGCAGCTTCGCCGACCATATCGCGTCGAGCGCAATCGCCGCCGAGTCGAGGAACTTGTTCACTTCTTGGTGGTGTTGTCGACCTTGACGAGATCGCCGTCGGCAATGCCGCGCACCGACGCGTGCGGTCCCGTGATGACCTGGTCGCCCGACTTGAGGCCCGACAGGACCTCGAAATATTTCTCGCCGGCAATCCCCATCTTGATCGGAATGAATTCAGCCTTGCCGTCGCGCACGACGAACACGCCCTCGGTTTCCTTTGCGCGTCTGACCGGGCTTGAGCTCCGCCGCCGACACCGACGTTTCGACCGAGGAGGAAGGACGCTTGCGCTTGTCGGTCTTCGGCTCCTTGACCACCTGTCCGTTGCGCGTCGTAAATCAGTTCGCGGACCGCGACCGCCGGAATCGGCACCGAGGTGACCTCCTTGCGCGTCGCCGTCGTGATGTCCGCCGTGCACGTGAAGCCGGGACGGACTTCGGGGACCGGTTCGTCGAGCATACGACGACCTTGAAATTGGTGGCCTGGGTGCCGCTCGTCGCCTGACCGGCGACCTGAATCGGGCTGTTGCCGATCTCGGTGACGTGGCCCTTGAACGATCGATCGGGAATCGCGTCGATGGTGATCTTCGCGCGCTGCCCGATCTGCACGCTCGGGATGTTCGTCTCGTCGACCTCGACTTCGGCCTGGATGATGGCCATGTCGGCGAGCGTCGAGCAGCACGGTGCCGGGGTTGTTCATCGTGCCGATCATCGCGGTCTCGCCTTCCTGAATGTTCCGTCTCGTGACGATGCCGTCGATCGGCGACTCGATTCGCACTTTGCTCAGGTCGTAGCGCGCGCTCTCGAGCCCGGCGCGTTCCTGGTTGATGCGGCTGGACTGCGCCGTGACCTGTTTCTCGCGCTCGCGAATCGCCGATTCGGCGGCCTTGACGTCGTTCTCCGCCTGGTCGAGCGCTTCGCGCGTGGTGAGCTGCTGACGCCACAAGTCGCGCTGCGCGCGTCAGCGTCTGCTGCGCCTGGACCAGCTGCACCTGCGCCGATTCCACCGCCTGCCGCATGCTGCTCGAGCGAGGCTTCCGCGGCCTGCAGCGACGCGTTGCCGCTGTCGACGCGCGTCCGCAGCGACTTCGGATCGATCTGCAGGAGGAACTGTCCGACCTTGATCCGGTCGCCTTCGTTGACGGCGAGGTTGACGACGCGGCCCGGCGTTTCGGCGGTGACGTTGACCAGACGCTTGGGCTGAATCTTGCCCGACGCCGAGACGATCGCCTCGAGATCCCGCGTCTTGATCGTTTCGGTCGTGACCGGCGAGACCTTTGTCCTTCTTGAAATAGAGATTGGCGCCGACAACGGCTGCGCCCACCAGCACGACACGCGAGCGTGATCAGAACGTTCTTGCGAGACATCTAGTGGACCGTCTCAACTGAAGTGGTAATAGTCACAACGAGCCTCCGAGCGCGATTTTCGGGCCGCGACATCAGAGCGGCCCGGTAGTAGTTTCAGTAGCCATGCCACTAGGCTCCTGCTGCCGCCGTTTTGATCGCCGCGATGATCAGCGCGATCGCCGCGTAGACGATCAGAATCGAGGTCGCGATCGATCCGGTGCGCCTGCGAAAGAGAACGCCGAGCCCGATGGAGAGGCTGACGATCCACCAGATGTAGATCGAGGTCGATCGCGCCGAGAAGCCTCTCGCCACGAACGAGTTGTCGTCGAGAAACGGGAAGAACACGGCGAGGTTCGTCGCGCTCGCGATCGTCTGCCGGGCGTAGGCGAGCGGCGTCGTGAACAGCGCCAGCGCGGCGAGCACCAGGCCCGAGTGCACGACCACGGCGTAGACCTGCTTGAACGACGCGTCGCCGCCGAGCAGCGCGTTGAAGACGCCCAGCGCGATGCCGGCGATCAACAGCCCGGCGACAATGAAAAACACCAGCTGGAAGACTGGCGTCGTATGAACGAAATACTTCGACATCGTCTCGAGCCGATCCAGCTGCTGCTGGTTCATCGGGCCGGCCGGTCCACGCTCTCCGACTGTGAGATCTGCTGATCGAGGACCGCGTTGCGCCCGACCTCGGTCGACATGAACGTCGTCGCGGCCGCCGCGCTGACGAGAAACACGGCGAGAAACGCGCCGAGCCAGCGCGGGCGCGCCGCCACGTCGGCGTAGGTGGCGCGCGGCGAGGTCAGGATGCCGATCATGCGGGCCGGAAAGCTCAGGCCTTTCGCGACTGGCGCGGTCGATTCGGAAGCAGCAACGTGAGTCACGGTGGCCTTCCTTATTTCTTAGACACCATACGCGCGGCGGCCTGCGCCGGTTCGTTGCCGCGTGGATCGGCGCCGCGGCCTCGACGGCGAGGATCTTCCGCAGGACGCCCAGCCCGTTGTGCAGCCGCCTGCGCGAGGTGACGTCGATCGGCGCAAGCATCTCAGCCAGATGCGCTTCCGCCGAGCGCGCGACCCGGTCGAGCGCGGCGCGGCCGGTGGCGGTGACGTCGATCATGGCCACGCGACGGTCGTGCTCGGCCGGAGCGGCCCGGCGGACCCACCCGCGCTCTTCCATCGCGCTGATCGAGTTCGACATCGTCGGCAGGCTGACACCCTGGAGCGACGCGAGCTCGGTCAGCATCCGCGGGCGCTCGCAGAGGATCGACAGCAGGCCGAAATGTGCGGGCGCAGGGAGCTCACTCGGCGGACCGCAGCTGTGCCGCGACGGTGCGCATGACCAACGGGATGATCTGGAGGATATCGCGCGCTTTCCGCGCGCCTGGTCACGGGTCAGTTTGCTTAGGGGGCCTGAGCATTATACGCACGGCCAGTGCCGCCGGTTCCTTGACAGTCTGAAACTTGGTGTTTTACCATGCCAGGTCTTTCCTCGGGACAAACTCGCGAATCGGGCCGCGGGGCTGTAAGCCAACTCAAGGAGCGTCGACGTGGTCGGATTCGTGCCCAAGGAGATGTTCTTCACCAAGGGTGTCGGAAAGCACCGCGAGAAGCTCACGTCGTTCGAACTCGCGCTGCGCTCCGCCGGCATCGCCGCCTGCAATCTCGTTCGCGTCTCGAGCATCTTTCCGCCGAAGTGCCGCATCCTGTCGCGCTCGCAGGGCGCCAAGCGCCTCGAGCCCGGCCAGGTCACGTTCGTCGTGATGTCGGAAGCGGCGACGCGTGAGCCCCATCGGCTGATCGCGGCCACCGTCGGCGTCGCGATCCCGCGTGACCGCGAGCTGTACGGCTATCTGTCGGAGCATCACAGCTTCGGCGAGAGCGAAGACATCGCCGGCGACTACGCCGAAGAGCTCGCCGCCGAGATGCTCGCGACAACCCTGGGCCTCGAATTCGACCCCGACAAGAGCTGGGACGAGAAGAAGGAAGTCTACCGGCTCTCCAATCAGATCGTCCGGACCCAGAACGTCACCCAGACCGCGGTCGGCGACAAGAAGGGCTTGTGGACGACGGTCGTGGCGGCAGCGGTCCTCGTCGGCTGAATCCCATGAAAAATATGTTGTTCGCGCGAGCCGCACTCGCGGCCGCCCTGGTCGAGGTGTCGGTTATCGCCGCGTCGGCGCAGACGAGTGAAGGCATCGGCATTCGTGCGCAGGGCATGGGGGCGCCTTCACGGCGGTCGCCGACGACGCCAGCGCCACCTGGTGGAACCCGGCGGGATTGGCGGGTGGCGCCTACTTCAACACCATCGTCGAGGTCGGGCCAGCAGCAAAAGCCAATCGACGACCGGTCACTGCCAGCCTCGGAGACCGTCGGCCGCGGGTTTTCGGTCGCTTACCCTGCCCTTGGCGTGAGCTTATTACCGACTGCAGGTCAGTGCAATACAGCCCGCGACCACTACAGCGGACGGGGGGCCCGGCCGACAAGATGGGTGGATCCTTGGATATCCGTCTGCAGTCCCTAGTGCTGAATCAGTTCGGCGTAACCGTCGGCCAATCGTTGGGAAATCACCTCATTGTGGCCTCCACCGCGAAGCTGCGTGCACGGCAGTCTGGCGACGCAAGTGTGACCTGGCGGCGGCGGCCTGCTCGACGCGGCGGCCGACCTGGACGGCGACGGTGAGACCGACGCCGGTCTCGACATCGGCGCGATGGCCAAGTTCAGGACTCTGCGGCTGGGACTCATGGTTCGAAACGTCACTGAGCCGACGTTCGGTGAGGGGACCGCTGGAGGTCAAGCTCGAACGCTATTTCCGAGCGGGCGTCGCGTTCAGCTCGGATTCGGGGTTGTCGACCGTCGCCGCCGATTTCGATCTGACGACGACGCTCCTCCCGACGGGCAAGAGCGGGCGCGCGGCGATCGGACTCGAAGAGTGGGCGAAGGGGAAGCGCTTCGGTTTCCGCGGCGGCGCGAGCGTAAACACGCTGGACGCTGACCAGATTGTGGTGAGTGGCGGGTGAGTGCGGCGGTTCGATCCGGGACGTACATCGATGCGGCGGGGACGCATCGGTCAGACGAATCGCAGCGTGGTTGGGGCTTTGGTCTAAGAGTGACATTTTAGGTCAGTTCTTGACGTAATTTGTCAAGTCCGGCATACTTAACAGCTTCATGGCCGTCCGAATAGGCGAACTCCTCCTCAAGGAGAAAGCTGATTACCCCTGAGCAGCTGCAGCAGGCGCTCACGCAGCAGAAGGGCAACGGGGGCAAGCTCGGCTTCAACCTCGTCAAGATGGGGTTCGTGAAGGACGAGGAGATTACCGCGCTGCTCAGCAAGCAGTACGGCGTCCCCTCGATCAACCTCGCCCAGTTCAAGATCGACCCGACCATCGTCAAGCTGGTGCCCGACCGAGACGGCCCGCAGCTACCAGATCGTTCCCGCTGAGCCGCTCGGGCAGCGACGCTCACGATCGCGATGACGGATCCGACCAACGTCTTCGCGATGGACGACATCAAGTTCATGACCGGCTACACGGTGGAGCCGGTCGTCGCGTCGGAGATCGCGATCACCGAGCGCGGTCGAGAAGCTACTACCCGAGCGCCAAAGGCGCGCCGGGCGCGAAGGGGAAGCCCGGGGAAGGCAAGCCCGTCACCGGCAGCACGCTGGAGATGGCGAGCCGCGGCCTCGAGGAGCTGCAGGCGTCGCTCGGGAACGAAGCCGCCGACGGCGTCGAAGTCCTCGACGAGCTGCAGGAGATCAGCGCCGAGGCGCTGGCCCGCCAGGGCGAGGACGCTCCCGTCGTCCGGCTGGTCAACGTCGTGCTGATGTCCGCCATTCAGAAGGGCGCGAGCGACATCCACATCGAGCCCTACGAGAAGGAGCTCCGCGTCCGCTACCGCATCGACGGCATCCTCTACAACATCATGTCGCCGCCGATGAAGTTCCGCGATGCGATCGTCTCGCGCATCAAGATCATGGCGAAGCTCGACATCGCCGAGAAGCGCCTGCCGCAGGACGGCCGCATCAAGATCCGCTACAACGAGAGCGGCGAGCCGCAAGGAAATCGACTTCCGCGTCTCGGTCCTGCCGACGCTCTTCGGCGAAAAGATCGTGCTGCGTCTGCTGGACAAGGACAAGCTGATGCTCGACATGACCAAGCTCGGCTTCGAGCCTGAGTCACTCGACAAATTCAACGCGGCGATTCTCCGCCCGTGGGGCATGGTGCTCGTCACCGGCCCGACCGGCAGCGGCAAGACCAACACGCTCTACTCGTCGATTGCCCGAGATCAACACCACCGAAACCAACATCATGACCGCCGAGGACCCGGTCGAGTTCAACCTCGCCGGCGTCAACCAGGTGCAGGTCAAGGAGAGCATCGGCCTGAACTTCGCCGCGGCGCTGCGCTCCTTCCTCCGCCAGGACCCCAACATCATCCTCGTCGGCGAAATCCGCGACTTCGAGACGGCGGAAATCGCGGTCAAGGCGGCGCTCACCGGCCACCTCGTGCTCTCGACGCTGCACACCAACGACGCGCCGAGCACGATCAACCGGTCTGATGAACATGGGCATCGAGCCGTTCCTGGTTGCCAGCTCGGTGCATCTGATCTGCGCGCAGCGCCTCGTCCGCCGCATCTGCGGCGAGTGCAAGGAGCGCGGCGCCGCAGACGCCGCGAGGCACTGATGCAGGCGGGGTTCAACGAGGAAGACGCCAACAGCGTGACGCCGATGAAGGGCGCCGGCTGCGAGCGCTGCAACCAGACCGGCTACAAGGGCCGCGTCGGTCTGTACGAGGTCATGGCGGTCGCCGACGAGCTCCGCGAGCTGATTCTGGTCGGCGCGTCGGGTCTCGAGCTGCGGCGCAAGGCGATCGACGAAGGGATGATCACGCTGCGCGGGAGCGGGCTGCGCAAGGTGAAGGCCGGCCTCACCTCGATCGAAGAGGTCGTCCGCGAGACGGTCAAGTAAATGGGACTGGAACACATGGCGACATTGCCGGAACTGCTGAAGACCACGGTCGGAGCTGAACGGATCGGATCTCCATATCGCGACCAACACGCCGCCGCAGGTCCGCGTGCTCGGACATCTGCAGCGGCTGCCGCTGCCGGAGCTGGCGCCGTCGGATACCAAACAGCTCGTCTACAGCGTGCTGACCGACGCGCAGAAGAAGCGCTTCGAAGAGACGATGGAGCTCGACTTCTCGTTCGGCATCAAGGGTCTGGCGCGCTTCCGCTGCAACGTCTTCAACCAGCGCGGCGCGGTCGGCGCCGTCTATCGACTCATTCCCGAGAAGATTCGCAGTTTCGGCGAGCTCGGCCTGCCGGCGGTGCTCGCGACGCTGGCGGAGCGGCCGCGCGGCCTGGTCCTCATCACCGGTCCGACCGGCAGCGGCAAGTCGACGACGCTGGCGGCGATGATCGACAAGATCAACGCCGAGCGCCACGATCACATCCTGACCATCGAAGATCCGATCGAGTACATCCACCAGCACAAGGGCTGTCTGGTCAATCAGCGCGAAGTCCACAGCGACACCGGCAGCTTTTCGAGTGCGCTGCGCGCCGCGCTCCGCGAGGACCCGGACATCGTCCTGATCGGCGAAATGCGCGACCTGGAAACGGTCGAAGCGGCGCTGAAGATCGCCGAGACCGGCCACCTGACGTTCGGCACGCTGCACACCAATTCGGCGGCGCAGACGATCAACCGCATCATCGACATCTTCCCGGCGAACCAGCAGGCGCAGATCCGCACGCAGCTCTCGCTGGTCCTCGAAGGCATCGTCTGTCAGGCGCTGCTGCCGAAGTCGGACGGGAAGGGCCGCGTCTGCTCGCTCGAGATCATGATTCCGACACTCGGCGATCCGGAACATGATTCGCGACGACAAGGTCCATCAGATCTACGGCGCGATGCAGACCGGGCAGGAGAAGCTCGGCATGCAGACGGCGAACCAGTCGCTGGCCAGCCTCTACATGAAGCGCCAGATCACGCTCGAAGTCGCGATGAGCGCGTCGTCGAACAAGGAAGAGCTGCAGGACATGATCAATCGCGGCGTCGGCGTGGTCGCCGGCGCCGGCCTCGACGTCCGTCGGCCGTGCCGCGGCCGCCGGTGCCGACTCGTTAACGCTTCGGGAACAGAGGCTGAAAGTAGAACGTTATGCCGACCTTTGCATATTCGGGTCGCACGCGCGGCGGACAGACGGTGAGCGGCGAGCGGGTCGCCGACACGATCGATGCGGCGACCGCCGCGCTCCGGCGCGAGCAGATCAACGTCACGCGGATCACGCCGGTCGGCCAGCGCCCGCCGCGGACGCGAAGGCGAAGGAAAAGAAGGCGTCACCGGCAAGAAGGCTTCGGCGAAGAACCTCGCGGTGTTCACGCGCCAGTTCTCGGTGATGATCGACGCCGGCCTGCCGCTGGTCCAGTGTCTCGACATCCTGGGCAACCAGGAAGAGGACAAGAACTTCGCCGCCGTCATCCTGCAGACGCGGACCGACGTCGAGTCGGGCGCGTCGCTCGCCGACGCGATGCGCAAGCATCCGAAGACCTTCGATCACGCTGTTCACCAACATGATCGCCGCCGGTGAAGCCGGCGGTATTCTCGACACGATTCTCAAGCGCCTCGCGACCTACATCGAGAAGGCGGTCAAGCTCGCCGGTCAGGTCAAGTCGGCGATGATCTATCCGGTCGCGGTCATCGTGATCGCCGGCGGCGTGGTCGGCGTGATTCTGTGGAAGGTCATCCCGACGTTCGCGTCGCTGTTCGCCGGCCTCGGCGCCGACCTGCCGCTGCCGACGCGCGTCGTCATCGGCCTCAGCAACGGCCTCGTGTCGTACTTCCCGATCCTCTCTCATCGCCGCTGGCGCCATCGGCTACGGCCTGAAGCAGCATTACGGAACCGAGAACGGACGACATGCCATCGACGCCCTGTCGCTCAAGGCGCCGATCCTCGGCAACATCATGCGCAAGATCGCCGTCGCCCGCTTCTGCCGGACGCTGTCGACGCTGATCAGCTCGGGCGTGCCGATTCTCGACGGCCTCGAAATCACCGCGCGCACCGCTGGCAACGCCATCGTCGAAGACGCGATCATGACGACGCGCAAGAGCATCGAGCGCGGCGAGACCGATTTGCGGTGCCGCTCAAGGAGACGCAAGGTCTTCCCGCCGATGGTCACGCAGATGATCGGCGTCGGCGAGGCGACCGGCGCGCTCGATACCATGCTGGCGAAGATCGCCGACTTCTACGAGGAAGAAGTCGACACCGCGGTCGCCGGCCTGCTGACGCTGCTCGAGCCGATCATGATCGCGATCCTCGGCGTCGTCGTCGGCGGTATCGTGATCGCGATGTATCTGCCGATCTTCGATTTGATCAGCAAGCTGACGTAATGCTCGACCGGAATCTGCGCCGGACAGTCGCCTGGATGATCGCGGTCCGCGCGGTCATGGGCACGCTGCTGCTCGGCTCGGCGACGTTCGCGCAGATTACCGCGCCGGGTTCGTTTCCGGTCAATCCGTTCTTCTTCCTGATCGGCCTGACCTACGCGCTGACGATCAGCTACGGCGCGACGCTGCGCTTCGTCGACCGCCAGCGCTGGCTGGTCGATCTGCAGCTCGCCGGCGACGCGCTGGTCGTGTCGGCGTTCATCTACTTCACCGGCGGCATCAACAGCTACTTCACGTCGCTGTACGTGCTGCCGATCGTCGCCGCCAGCACGCTGCAGTTCCGGCGCGGCGCGCTGATGGTGGCGGTGTTCAGCACCGTCCTCTACTGCGGCCTGGTGCTGGCGCAAGCTATGACGGCGGCGGGCCTGCTCCTGTGGCCGTGGCTGCGCGACCCGCTGGTCGCGCTGCCGGCGCGATCGGTGGCGCAGTACACCGTCGCGCTGAACGTCTTCCGGGTTCTTCGCCGTCGCGTTTCTCAGCGGCTCGCTGTCGAACAGCCTGCTCTCGGCCAGCACGCGGCTGGAGGAGGCGTCGACCGAGATCGCCGATCTGCAGGCGCTCAACCAGCACGTCATCGACAGCCTGCCGAGCGGGCTGGCGACCACCGATCCGGCGCAGCGGATTCTGACCTTCAACCGCGCCGCCGAGGCTGATCACCGGCG
>ERZ1370068.6837-contig-5795_pt1 | contig 24921 bp, 29 predicted proteins | sample MGYA00561227_ERZ1370068 | MGnify/ENA primary metagenome ERZ1370068 (study PRJEB38410, sample SAMEA6850437) | metagenome | study: Metagenomic assessment of the ecological functions of the soil: analysis of the soil microbiota associated with the...
TCATTACGCATTGCTGGACGTCGGCATGCGGGCCTCCGTACTCGTACATGCTTCGGGACCAGAACCGGCTGGCGTACGAGGCCGACCAGGAGTTCGTGCGGCGCCTGCCGCCGGACCTGGGACCCGGCGTCGGTGCCTTCCTGGCAGGCCAGGCGATCCCGCCTGGCGATCAGCCTGACCTCTTCCGGAGCCCGTGGGAGGCGCACGGGCGCAACCGCGGGAGCGGATCCGCATCCAGCTGGCGCCCGCCAATTTCCACTGGTGCTCTGACGCGGCGCTGACGGCCCTCCGGATTACTCGGCCCGGCACGAGGTGGGATGCACATGCACCTGGACGAGACCGCCTACCAGCGCGAGTACGCGCGCCGGCGAACGGGCGGCACCGCGACGGAGCACCTCGACCGGCTCGGCCTCCCCGGGTCGCGCCTCACGCTGGGCCATGGGTGTGGCTCACCGAGCGCGAGACATCGAGCGGGCCGCCGGGAGCGGCGTGATGATCTGCACCAATCCCAGCTCGAACCTCCGCCTTCGCAGCGGCATCGCGCCGGTGAACCGCTTCCTGGAGGCGGGTGCGGGTCGGCCCTCGGCTTGGACGAGGCGGGTCTCAACGACGACCGGGACATGCTCCAGGAGATGCGTCTGGCGCTGCGTATTCACCGCGTCCCGGGCATGGACGACGACGTGCCGACCAGCGCGCAGATCTTCCGCATGGCGACCGCCGACGGCGCCGCGACGACGCCCCTTCGGCGAGCGCATCGGGGAGCTCTCCGTCGGCCGGGCTGCGGACCTCGTGCTGATACCCTGGCGCTCCATCAGCCATCCCTACCTCGAGGCCGGCACTCCGGTGCTCGACGCCGTCCCTACCGTGCCCGCTCGGCGGCCATCGACCTGGTGCTGGTCGGCGGGGAGGTCGTGGTCCGCGACGGGCGCGTCACGCGGGTGGACAAGAGCGCCGTCCTCGAGGGAGCTCGCCGCGGCGCTCCGCCAGCTCCTCACGCCCGACGAGGAGCAACTGACGGCGCCTCGGGCGGGCCGTGCTCCCCCACGTCAGGAAGTTCTATGAAGGGTGGCTCGACCCGGAGTCGCTCGACCCTTCTACCGGCAGAGCTCGCGGTCGTAGCGCGAGGTCATCCGCCCCAGCGGATCGCTCAGGGCGAGCCCTGCCGGAAGCGCTCTGCCCAGGCATGGGTCGCGTCGAGATACCGACGCCCGTACTCCACGCTCGGCTCGATCTCGCTGCCCTCGTGCCACTCGTTCCAGCTCGAGACGAGGATCCATGGCGGATCGGCCGACGAGCGCGGCCCGCCAGGTCTCGTCGTACGTCGCTCCGCGGCCGCGCGCTCCACGACGGTTCCGGGCGTCCTGATCCGGCGATCGTCGAAGCCCGGCGAGCCACAGCCGGGATGAAGGGGCGGGTCGGCGCAGCGCGCCAGCGCGGCAAAGCGCCGGTACGTCGTCGCCCACGTCCCGGCCCCGCGCCAGGAGCACGACCGGCGTGTAGATGTGGAGGGCGTCTGAAGCGCTGGAGCCATTCCGGTCGCATCGCCAGCCACTCGGGGCTCGGCGCGTCACCCACGAGGTAGAGACGGCGCCCTGCCGCATTGAGAGCGCGCACGCACGGCGTCCCACGCGCGGGCCCGCAGGCGATGCGACGCGTAGAGGAACACGTACCGGCACGCCTCCCGACGCGCAGCCACGCGGGCTCGCTCCCCGTGCCGGTCGAGCAGGCTGATCAGGTCATCCGCCACGCCGAACGCGCACCGCGCCGCCACAGCTCGCCCGTCTCGTAGTACGGCGCCAGCAGGAGTCCACTCTCCCCGCCTGCCGGAAGAGCGCGGCCAGGTCCCAGCGCCTCCTCGCTCTCACGCCCCCACCAGGGAGACCGCGAACTCCGTCCACGCCCCGCCTCGCGAGCCTGCGCCAGCTGAACGCCCGGATCCGGGCCGGATCCCGGCTGTCGTAGGGTCCGGCCGTCGGGGTAGTGGGTCGCCCCGATGTCGAGACGCCTGGGCGCCGGTCCGGCGCCGCGGGTCGTGGAAGCCGAGGATCCGGCCTTCGGACATCTCGAGGCGCGCGTGGTTCCAGTGCCGCCAGCGGCCCGTCGGCCCGCCCGGGGTGCCGTACCACGGATAGTGAACGGCCAGGACGAGCCGCGAGAGCGCCGCGGGCGGGGTCGGGGCAGGGTCGCGCGGGCGACTCGTCCGGCCCCCATGAGCCAGAGCGGCTGGATCGCGCTCCGCCCGCCACAGCCCCGGCGGCGAGGGCGAGCGGCAGGAGCCCCAGCAAGACCGCGGCGACTCGCCCGCACTACCGCACGGACGCCGGAACAGCGATGCCCGCGCTCAGCGGGCCCGGCTCACGCCGACCCGCCGGCACCAGCGCGCCACGGGGCAGCGAGAGCAATGCGGGGAGAGCGGCCGGCACACGTTCTGGCCGAACGCGACGAGCAGGTCGTTGTAGCCGATCCAGTAGCGCCGGGGCAGCTTCGCCCGGAGCGCCGAGCTCGGTCTGGTCGCGGCGATTTGGTCCGGCACGAACCCGCAGGCGGTTCGAGATGCCGGTGCACGTGAATGTCGACGCAGATGCCGGGCTCGGTCGAACCCGATCAGTGACCACGAGGTTGCGCGGTCTTCCGCCCGACGCCCTTCAGGGTGAGGCAGCGCGTCGAGGCTCTTGGTCCGGCACCGCGGCGCCGAAGCGCTCGATGAGATCCCGCGAGATCGCGCGGATCACCCGCGGCCTTGGTTCGGTGAGAAGCCCACGGGAAAGATCAGGCGCGAGATCCGGGCAGGGGACAGCCGGCAGCATCGCCGCCGGCGTGTCGGCGACGCTGAAGAGGCGTCCTGAGGCAACCCGGGTCGTCGCGTCCGTGGTGCGGAGCGAGAGGAGTATAGGGCCATCGAGGACGCGGAACGGGTCGGGTTGTCTCGGCGGCGACCTCGGCCACCGCCGTCGGCCAGCCACGACGGGGCCTGCCGCCGGAGCGTCCGGATCACGGCGCCGATCTCCGCGGCGGACATCGGCGCGCGCACCGCGTCGGCCAGCCAGCGGGGTCGCGGGAGGATCCGGGACGAGGAACGGTCACCCCGCATGGAGGGCGATGGTACCGCGCCGCGCGCGAGCAGCCCGCCAGGGGTCGGCGAGGAGACGCGGTGGCGCGGCGCCGCGCCCCAGCGAGACTGCAGCCTTCGGTCGCCGCGCCTTGACAACCCTCGCAGGCCGACCCGGATCATCGCAAATCAGATGAGGCTTCCTCCACGGTCTCGCGACCGCCCTCCTGGGGGCGGGGCTCGGCGTGCAGATCTTCCTGTCGCTTCTCGTGGCGCCGGCGCGTCTTCCGCGTGGTCGACCGCGCCCGTCGCGGCGCGCGTCATGGAAGGCGTCTTCCCGGGCTACTACGGCTTCGGGCTGGCCGACCCTGGCGATGGCGCTGGCCCTGATCCTCGTCCTCGCCCTCCGGGAGCCCGCCCGCTCCGCTGGGGCCGCGGCGCTCCTGCTCGTGGTGACCTTGGCTGGGGACCGTGTATGCCGGGCACGTGCTCCTGCCGCAGGCCCACGCGCGCTCGCCTCCGTGCCCAGGCGGCGCTCCGCCGGGACCTGGCCCCGATGGAGTTCTCGCGGCTCCACCGGCTCGCCGTGGCCGTCAACATCACGATCTTCCTGACCGGCGCGCATCGCCCTGGCGCTCCATCTCGGCAGCGGGCGCGGGGCGCGGCGAGCACGGGTCGACTCCAGCCAGTCCACTCGAGTGATGTCAGAGACAGCTGATGTCCAACCCTTCGGTCAAGACAGGCGCCGTAGACGTGGACCAGATCCTGGCCGCCGGCCGCCGCTGGGAAGTCCTGGAGCTCGATCATGTCGTCCTGCGCGTGGCCGACCAGGCCGCGTCGCAGCGCTTCTACACGACGATCCTGGGCCTCCGGCTCGACCACGTGAACGAGGGCGCCCGGCTCGATCCAGCTGAGGGCGGGACGCCACCTCATCGACCTGCTCCCGCTGGCCCCGGGCGAAACCGCCTCGCCGTCCGCCCGGATGGACCACGTCTGCCTGTCGATCCGGTGCGACGATCTCCCGGGCCTCGCCGCCTGGCTCAGGCAGGAGGGCGTCGCGGTCGAGGGGGACGTCGTGCCCCGGCGCGGGGCCTTCGGGGACGGCGGGTCGCTCTACATCCGGGACCTGGACGGGTACCGGATCGAGCTGAAGCCCCAGGGCTCACTCGTAGCGGAGGGCCTCGATCGGATCGAGCCGCGACGCCTTGCGCGCGGGGTAGAAGCCGAAGAACACGCCGATCGTCCCCGCGAAGGCGAACGCCAGCGCCGACCGACCGGCAGCGACACGTCCGTCGACCACTCGGCGAAGTTGGCGATGACGACCGACGCCAGGATGCCGATGCCCGACGCCCGATCACCCCGCCGACGGCCGACAGCGTGACCGCCTCCACCAGGAACTGGGCGAGGATGTCGCGCCCGCGCGCGCCGATGGCCATGCGGAGGCCGATCTCGCGCGTCCGCTCCGTCACCGACACCAGCATGATGTTCATGATGCCGATGCCGCCGACCATGAGCGAGACGGACGCGATCGCCGCCAGCAGCATCGTCATGATGCGCGCCGACTCCTCCTGAGCCGCGAACATCTCCGCGAGGACCCGCACCTGGAAGTCGTCGTCCTGGCCTGGCTGGCAGGCGGTGGCGCTGCCGGAGGATGGCGCCGGATCTGCTCCTCGGCCTCCTCCATCAGCGAGGCGTCCCGGACCCGCACCGAGATCTGGCCCACCGAGCGAGGATTGGACCGGTTCGTCCCCAGCACCTTCTTCTTGGCGGTGGAGAGCGGGATCAGGATCAGGTCGTCCTGGTCCTGGCCGAACGCGGACTGCCCCTTCGGCTCGAGCATGCCCACGACGGTGAACGGCACCTTCTTGATCCGGATCGTCTCGCCGATGGGATCGGTGTCCCCGGAACAGGCTGTGCCAGACCGTGTCCCCGAGGACGGCGACCTTCGCCGCGCCGTCCACGTCCTGGGGCCTCGAGCATCCGGCCGCTCGCGATGCCCCACTCGCGCGCCTCGATGTAGTCCGGGGTAACGCCCTGGATGACCGTCGACCAGTTGAGGTTGCCGAATATCGTCTGCGCCGAGCCGCGCACCGACGGCGCCGCGACCTCCGCGGCGCCCACCTCGAGGGCGATCGCCCGCGCGTCCTCCTCGGTCAGCGTCTGCTGGCTCCCGAGGCCCCAGCGGATCCCGCCCGAGGTCTGGGCGCCGGGGAACACGCACGACGAGGTTCGATCCCATGGACCGGATCTGCTCCGAGATGCGCCCTGGGCGCCGGCGCCCACCGACACCATGGCGATGACCGCCGCGACGCCGATGACGATGCCGAGCATCGTGAGCGCCGTGCGGAGCTTGTTGACGCGAGCGAGGCGAGCGCCATTCGCACCGCTGCCCAGGCCTTCACGCCGCCACCTCCTCGCTGAGAGTCGGCAGCACCGTCTCGGCGTCGATCGGCTCCGCGACCCGCGCATCGGAGCGGAGACGCCCGTCGCGGAACACGACGATCCGCGACGCGTACTTGGCGATGTCTTCCTCGTGGGTGACCAGCACGACGGTGATCCCGCGGCGGTTCAGCCGCTGGAGGATCGCCATGATCTCGACGCTGGTGCGCGTGTCGAGGTTCCCGGTCGGCTCGTCGGCCAGGATGAGCCGCGGCTCGTTGACGAGGGCGCGGGCGATCGCGACACGCTGCTGCTGCCCTCCCGAGAGCTGGCTCGGCCGGTGCGAGGCCCGGCTCTCGAGCCCCACCTCCCGGAGCTGCGCCAGAGCCCGCTCGTGCCGCTCCCGGGCGATCGTCGTGCCGTAGAGCAGGGGAAGCTCCACGTTCTCGAGCGCGGTCATCCGCGGGAGCAGGTTGAACGTCTGGAACACGAAGCCGAGCTTCAGGTTGCGGATGGCCGCCAGGGCGTCGCGCGACAGCGTCGCCACGTCGTCGCCGTCGAGCCGGTACGCGCCGGCCGTCGGGGTGTCGAGGCAGCCGAGGAGGTTCATGAAGGTCGACTTCCCGGAGCCCGACGGCCCCATGACCGCCACGAACTCGCCCGCCGCGATGTCGAGGCTGACGCCGCGCAGGGCCTGAACCTGGTGCTCGCCGAGCCGGTACGTCTTCACGAGGTCGCGGACCTCGATGAGCGGCGGGCCCGTCTGGAGAGGTCATCGCGTCACAGCCGCAGGCGCGGGCCGCTCGTCTGGAGTCCCCGAGCGCCCAGCGCCAGCTGGACGCCGAGCCCACCAAGACCTCCTGACCTGCCTTGAGATCTCCGGAGACGACCTCGGAGTAGGTGCCGTCCAGATAACCCCACCATGATGGCGACGGCCTGCGGCTTCCCGTCCGGGCCGGCAACGTAGACGCGCGCCGCGCGTCTGGACCGGCGCCGCGGGCCCGCCGTCCTGGGCGCTCTGCAAGCGCGTCGAAGCGCTTCTGCTGGTCCGGGGTGAGGATCGCCCGGATCTTCTCCTGGATCTCGGTCCTGCCGCGGCGCCGCTGGGTCCCGGCGGCCTGATCGTCGCCGCCCTGGCCGCGCGCCGCCGCGAACGACTGGCGCGCCTCTTCCAGGATCGCGTCCAGCTTGCCCTGCTGCTCCGGAGTCAGGGCGAGGTCCCGGACGAGCGTGGCGCGCATCTCGCGAAGCCCGCCGCCCCGTCCACCACCGCCGCCGCCGTCGCCGCGACCGCCCGCGCCCCCGGAGCCACCGGCCACGGGCCGCCCGCGCCGCCTCGACTCCTCGGCTTGCCCGGATCGTCGGAGCCCGCACGGCCCGGGGCTGGGCGCCCGGGTCGGCGCCGTCGGCGGGGGCCGGAACCGAAGCGCGGCATTCGACACGCGGAGGGTGTCCTCGCGCCGGTCGACCTGAACCCGTACGTTGGCGGTCATGCCCGGAAGCAGCGAGCGATCAGGGTTGGGCACGGTGATCACGGTGGTGTAGCTCACCACGTTCTGGACGACCTGGGCCGCCTTGCGAATCTGGGAGATCTCGCCGCGGAACGTCCGCCCCGGGAACGCGTCGACGGTGAAGACGGCGGTCATGCCTCGCGCAGGCGTCCGACGTCGGCCTCGTCGACCGCGGCCTCGACCTGCATCCGGGTGAGGTCCTGGGCGATCGTGAATAACGTCGGCGCCTGGAGGCTTGCCGCCACCGTCTGGCCGGGGTCCACGGTCCGCGAAACGACGACACCGTCGACCGGCGCCCGGATCTCCGTGTGGAGGAGGTCGAGGCGTGTCTGCTCGAGCGCCGCCTGCTTCTGGCGGACCGTGGCCTCGGCAGCCTTCAACTGGGCTTCGGCCACCTGAAACGTCGCCTGGGCCGATGCCACCTGGGCCTTGGCCGCGCGCGTCTGCGATTCGCCCGCCACCAGCTGGGCCTGGCGTCGACCGGAGCGCCGCCTGGCCGGCGCGCTCCTGGGCGCGGGTCGCCTCGAGCTGGGCCTGCGCAGTCTCGAACGCCGTCTGGGCCTGGTCGCGCTCGCTCTTCGAGATGAGCTCCTGCTTCGCGAGGTCGATTCGACGGTCGAGCTCGAGGCGGGCGTTGTTGGCGGTGGCCGCGTCCCGCGCGATGTTCGCCTGGGCGGTGGCGATGACGGCGCGGGCGTTCTCGACGTCGGCCCGCATCCGCTCGGCGTTGGCCTCGGACGTCGCGACCGCCGCCCGCGTGTTCTCGACGTCGGCCCGCACCTTCTCGACGTTGGCTCGCTGGTTGAGCACCTGGGCCTGGGCGCCTCGAGGTCGGCGGTGGCCGCGTTGAGCTTGGCCTGGAAGACGTCGGTCTCGATCCGCGCGATCAGCTGCCCTCGCCGGACCGGAGTGTTGAAGTCCACGAGGACTTCCTTGACCTGGCCGGACACCTGGCTGCCCACCTGAACGGTGGTGACCGCCGCGAGGGCGCCTGTCGCCGAGACGGTGGCGACGACCGTGCCGCGGTCGACGGTCGCCGTCCGGAAGCGGGTCACGGAGGTGCGGTTCGCCGAGACGACGTACCCCGCCGTCGCGAGGGCGGCCAGGGCTCCGACCCCCACCAGCAGCAGAGTCCCCCGCCGCCCCATACCCTTCATTGTCGCACCCGACCCTCTGGCCACACCATCTTGGACGCGGCCGGGCAGGGGGTGTTCGCCGGGTCGGGGCTCTTACGGGCGCCCGACCACGCGATCCAGCGACGGCGAGCCCGACCCGGTAGTCGGTCACCGCCCGGACACTGTCCGCCTCGGCGTTCGTCAGGGAGAGCTGGGCCTCGGTCAGCTCGAGGATGGTGCCGACCCCGGCGTCGTAACGGCCCCGGGCCAGCCGGAGGTTCTCCTGCGCAGACTGGACCGCCTTCTCCGTCGCGCCGAAGCGCTCGGCGGCCTCGATCACCGCGATGTACGCTTGCTCCACCTCGAGCCGGACCTGAGCTCCTGGGTGTCGTAGTTGGCCCGCGCGGTCTCGACCAGGGCCTGCGTCTCCTTCACGCGGGCCTGCGTGAAGAAGCCCTCGAACAGGTTCCACGTGAGCTGCCCCGTGATCGACCACGTGTCGGCGAAGGCCACGCCGGCGACCCCATCCGTGGATACCACGGCGTCGTCACTGGACAGTGCCCGCGCTGCCATTCACCGTGAGATCGGGGAGGTATCGCGCGCGAGCTCCCGAGAGCTGGGCGCGGGCCGCGTCCAGCCGGGACTGAGACTGCCGGAGCTCGGGACGGTTGCCGAGGGCCTCCGCCAGGAGCTGCGTCGAATCGAGCGTCACGGGTTCGTAGGTCAGGATGTCGTCGATCTCGATGGGCACCGTCGCCTCGAGCCCGAGCGCGTTGGCCAGGCTGGTCTCCGAGAACCGGACGAGGTTGCGGGCCCGGATCACGTCGACGCGCGCGTTCGCCACCTCGACCTCGGCCCGCGTCACGTCGGACTTCGGCTTCGTGCCGACGTCGAAGAATCCCCGGGCGCTCCGCAGGTTGAGCTCGGAGCGCGCCAGCGCGGCGTCCGCCACGCCGACGAGCCGCCTCGCCTGAGAAGCCCGAAGTACGACTGCCGGACGTTCTGGACGACCAGGTCCCGCACCCGCTCGAGCTCGCCCGACGCGACCCGGCTCCCGGCCTGCGCCTCGTCCACCAGCGCCGCGGTCTTGCCGAAGTCGTAGATCAGCTGGCGCCCCAGGACGGTGACGAAGGTGCTCTCGCCCGCTGCCGGTTGCCCGTCGTGGCGCTCTTGAACTCGCTCGTCTGGACCCCGGTCTGGAGATCGAAGCGCGGGAAGTAGCTCGACCGCGCCTGGGGAATCCGGGCCTGCGCCGCCGTGAGCGAGCCCTGCGCGGACCGGATCGTCGGCTGCTGCCGGAGCGCGAGCGCGGTCGCCTCCGGAAGCGTGAGCCGGAGCGGGTGGACGTCGACGAACGTGGCGCGCCGGCCGGTGCGGTCGACGCGGGCGCCGGAGTCGGATTCACGGGAGTCGACGGGGTCACGGGCGCCGGTGGCGTCGTCGTGGTCTGGGCCCACGCGGGAACGGTGGCCGTGAGGCCGAGCGCCAGCGCGAGGCCGAGGCTCGGCGCCGCGCCGGCGGATCTGGTGCGCATCGGTTCGGAGTCTCCCTTGTCGAGGGAGCAGCGCCCGGAGCGCGCGGAGGCGGAGCCGGCGGCTCACGCCGCGCCCTCCTCTTCCGGCGCGAGGTGCCGCGGGAACCGCTCCTCGAGCATCGTGTACAGCGTGGGAATCAGGACCAGCGTGAGCCCGGTCGAGACCAGGAGCCCGCCGATGACGGCGCGCGCGAGCGGCGCGTTCGCCTCGCCGCCGACGAGCCAGCCGAGCGCCATCGGCAGGAGGCCGAACACCGTGGCCAGGCTGGTCATCAGGATCGGACGGAGCCGGTCCGACCGGCCGCGCACGACCGCCTCGCTGAGCCGCGAGCCCGCGACGCCTCAGTTCGTTCGTGTATTCCACCAGGAGCACCCCGTTCGAGACGACGATCCCTACCATCATGATGATGCCCATGAACGACGTAGTCGAGAGGGTCGTCCGCGTCAGGAACAGGGCGAGGATGACGCCGATGAGGCCCATCGGCACCGAAAACATGATGATGAACGGGTCCTTGAGCGAGCGGAACTGGGAGGCCATGACCATGTAGACGAGCATGAGGGCGAGAATACTCATGAACGCCAGGCTGGAGAACGCCTCGCGCTGCTGGCGCCGTCTGGCCGCCCATCTGGACCGAGAAGCCGGACGGCATCTGGATGGTTCCGAGACGCTGTTCGATGTCGTCCGAGATGGCCCCGAGATCCCGCCCGGCGGGGTTCCCGGACACCCGGATCAGCCGCTGCTGGTACTTCCGCTCGATCTCGACCGGGGCCACGCTCCGCCGGATCTCCGCGAGGGTGGACAGCACGATCGGACGACCGGCGGGCGCGGTGACGAAGATCTTCCCGAGGTCCTCCGGCCGGACGCGGAAGGGCTCGTCGAGCTGGACGACGATGTTGTACTGATTTCCGCTCCGCGAGGATCCGTGAAGATCGAGGGATTGACGCTCACGTTGGAGTTGAGGGAGAAGAGCGCCGCCTGGGCGCACGTCGCGCTGGCTCAGACCCGCGGTCGCCGCCTTCTCGCGGTCGACGACGACGTTGAACTGCGGATAGTTGCCTTCGCGGCTCACCTGGACGTCGGCCACGCCCGGAGACGTCGCGCATGACCCGGGCCACCTCGCGCGCCACGCCCGGCGCGTCGTCGAGGTCGTAGCCCAGCACCTCCACCTCGAGGGTTCTGCGAGCCGCGGTTCAGCACGCGGCTGGATGATGCCCCCGAGGTTGAAGTAGGTGAGGGAGCCCGGGAACTCCCCGCCGAAGCGCGGGTCGCATCGCGTTCACGATCTGGACGTCGCTGCGCTTCCGCCGGTCCGGCGTGTCGAGATAGGCCTGCACCTGCGCCGCGTGGGGACCCGTGTTCGCCGCTGAACAGGGCGGAGCGCCCGGCGGGAATCCCGACCGTCGAGACGATGGACTTCAGCCTCGCCCGGCTGGAGGTTCTGCCGGATCAGGTTCTCGATCCGGGCGACCATCTTCTCCGTCTTCCTCGACGCGGGTGCCGAGCGGGGCGCGCAGCGTGATCCGGAACTGGCTCTCGTCCGACATCGGGAAGAACTCGGTGCCGATCAGCGGCACCAGGGCGAGGGCCCCCAGGAAGGCGACGAGGACGCCCAGCACCACGAGCTTGCGGTGGCCGAGGGCCCAGTGGAGGGCGTCCTGGTACATGCCGTCGAGCCCGTCGAACAGCGCCTGGCTCCAGGACATGAACCGGTCCCGCAGCCTCGCGCCTCCGGCCCTCACGCACCTGCGGGGCTTCGAGCAGCCGCAGGCACATCAGCGGGGTGACCGTCCGCGAGACGAGGAACGACGCGAAGAGCGAGAACGAGATCGTGAACGTCAGCGGGATGAAGAGCAGCTTCGCCTGGCCCTCGAGGAACACGGTCGGCAGGAACACGACGATGGTCGTGATGGTCGAGACGAAGATCGGCATCGCGACCTCGCGGGCCGCGTCGAGGACGGCGCGTGCGGCGGTCCTTGCCGGGGATCGCCAGGTGCCGGTTGATGTTCTCCAGCTCGACGATCGAGTCGTCGACGAGGCGCCCGACGCGCGAGCGCGAGGCCGCCGAGCGTGAAGATGTTCAGCGTCTGGCCCAGGAAGTACATGGCGATGAGCGTGCGCATGATCGACAGGGGAATCGCGACGGAGATGATGAACGTCGAGAGGACGCTGCGAAGGAAGATGAGGATGACCAGGAACGCGAGCGCCGCCCCTGGATGGACTCGTGCCAGAGGCTCTCGATCGACTGCCGGATGTAGGTCGACTGGTCGAAGATCAGGCCGATGGTTGACCCCGGGCGGCACCCCGACCAGCCTGGGCAGGAGCGCTCTTGACCCCGTCGACGACCTCGATGGTGTTGGCCGACGGCTGCTTGTTCACGCGGAGGTAGACCGCCCGCTGTCCGTCGACGCGGACCACGCTCGTCTGCTGCTCGGACGAGTCCTGGACGCCAGCCGAGATCCCGGACCTGCACCGGCACGTCGCCCACCTTGCGGACGATGATGTCCTCCATGGGCTTGACGAGCTGGAACTGGTTGTTCGTGAACATGTTGTAGTCGATGGTGCCGATCTTGATGTCGCCCGACGGCATGAGGAAGTTCGAGTCGTTGACGGACCGGACGACGTCGAGGACCGAGATGCCCTTCGCGTACAGGAGGTCGCGGTTCAGGTTGACCGCGATCTGACGGATCTTGCCGCCGTCCACGTTGGCGGCCGCCACGCCGGTGATCCGCTCGATCTGGGGCTCGATCGTGTTGTAGGCGATGTCGTAGAGCTGCCGTCTCGTCGAAGCCGCCGCCGGAGACGGTCAGGAGGCACACGGGAATGTTCGAGAGGTCGGCGCGAATGACGAAGGGCTGCTTGATCCCGGAGGGAAGGGCTGTTGCTGATCTGCTGAATGCGTTGAATGATGTCGTTCTGGCCGGCGTTGAGGTCGGCGTCGTAGTTGAACCACACCTGGACGACCGAGATCCCCTGCCGGCTTCGCGACTCCACGTGATGCACGCCGGGCACGGCGCTGACGACCTTCTCGATGGGGTAGGTGACCGTCTTCTCGATGTCCTGGACGTTCGCGCCCGTGTAGATGGTCCCGACGGTGACGACCGGCTGGTTGATGTTCGGGAACAGGTCGATCGACAGGCGCTTCAGGGAGGTGCCGCCAGGACGACGATGGCGAGCGCCGCCATCAGGACCGCGATGGCGTTACGAACGGCGACGAGCGTCAGCCACATGGGGTCGCGTCTCCGGCCCTAGTAGGCCTTGGCCGGCACGGCTCGAACGGCCACGCCCTCGCGGACGAGATCCTTGCCCTGCAGGATGACGTCGGAGTCCGGTCCCACGCCCCTGGTCACCTGGACGGCGGGCCCGTCTGTCGGGCCGAGCTCGACGGGCGACACCGCAACCTTGCCGTCCCGCACGACCAGCACCGCGGGCCGGTCCCTCGCCGCCCGTGAGCGCCTCGAGCGGCAGCATGAGGGCGTCCCGGCGGACCTCGAGCAGGAGATCGACCCGGGCGTACATCCCGGGCTTCAGGAGGTCCTCCGGGTTGGGGATGTCGATCTCCAGGCCCATCGTCCGGGTGCGGGGTCGAGCGCGTGGACGACACGCGCCACCTTGCCCGAGAACTGCCGGCCCGGATACGCATCGCTCGTGAGCCGGACGACGTTGCCCACCGCGACCCGCGCGACGTCCCGCTCCGGCACCTCCAGCTGGACCTTGACCGGGTTGATCTCCTGCAGGGTCAAGATCCCGATCGAGGCGTTGCTGGTCGCGGCGGCCTGGTTGCTGACGGCCGCGCCCACCTCCAGGTTGCGCTGGGAGATGTATCCGCTGAAGGGCGCGACGATCCGCGTGTCGTCCAGACGCATCTGCGCCATGCGCTGGGCCTGACCGCTGCTGCTCGATCTGGGTCCTCGGCCAGCTGCACCTGGCTGTCGGTCGTCGCGATCTGGACCCGCGCCGTCTCGACCTGGGCCTGCTGAGCGCTCAGCGCGGCCTGGGAGGCCTCGTACGACGTCCGGGCATTGTCCCGGTCCTGGGCGGCCACGAGTCCCTTGGCGAACAGCTCGCTGAGCCGATCGGCCTGGCGCCGGTCGTTCGCCAGCACCGCCTGCGCCTTGGTCAGGAGCGCCTGCTGGTTCAGCAGGTTCGCCTTGGCCGCGTCCAGGTTCGAGCGGGCCACTTGCAGGCTCGCCTCGGCGCTCGCCAGGGCGGCCCGCGACTGGTCGAGCGCGTTCTCCATCTCGGTCGGCTCGATCTCCACCAGCAGCGCGCCGGCCTTCACGTACTGTCCCCGCTCGACGTGGATCGCCCGGATGCAGCCGGACGTCTTCGCGAAGATCGGGGTCTGCCGGTTCGGGAACACGTCCCCCGTGAAGGAGAGCATCACGTCCAGGGGCCGGCGCGTCGGCTTGACGACGCCCACCTGATCTCCCGGTTGGCGCGCGGCACGGCCCGGGCCTGCTGGTCACGCAGGCGGCCGACCACCAGGGCCGTGACGACCCCCAGCAGCACCAGGAGAACCAGGGAGACACGGTACCGTCGAACGAACGCCATCAGAGGGACTCCGTGGCTGGCTGGAGGATGCCGTGGAGGCAGAGATCGGCGACTCGCTGCGCGAGAACCTCCGCCGGGGTGTCGTCCGCGTGATTGAGTGTCGTGCCCCACACGAGCCCGATCAGCATGGAAGGGCCCGAGATCGCGGTCCACCTTCCGGAAGACTCCCGGTCTGGGCTCCGCGCTCGAGAAGGCGGCCGAGGCCGTCCGCGATCCGGTCGCGGCGCGCCCGCACGACCTGCTTCTTCCGGAGGAACAGCCGCGCCTCTCCTGCTGCATCAGCCGGAAGAAGGGGAGGTGGCGGGCGAACGTCTCCACGATCGCCTCGATCATCCGGGACAGCGCGACGGCCGCCGGGAGATCCTCTGCCTCGACGCGCTCGAGGCGGTCGATCAGGAGGTCGAACGCTTCGGCGACGACTCCCAGATAGAGGTCCTCCTTGGACGGGAAGTAGCGGTAGAGGGTGCCCCTTGCCGACACGCGCGGCGTCCGCGACGTCGTCCATGCGGACCACGTGGTAGGGGCGGGCGGCGAAGACCCGCGACGCCGCCCCCACGATCTGCTCGCGCTTCGCCGCCTGTCGTGGAGTCCTGGTCGATGCCTTCATGGCGCTAGTCCCGCTGCTCCCGGCGTGGGCTGCCGACGTCGGCCGTCGGCGGTAGAATGGAACTGACCGGTCAGTCCGCCGCACTGTAGTCTCGGGCAGGTGGCAGTGTCAAGCAGAGCGGCCGGTGGCGGCGCGCCGGAATCCCAGCCGACGACTTGGTGGCCGTCCCTTGTGAAGTTTTTCTCGATGATGGTGGCCGATTTTTTATTGACAGCCCCAAATCTCGTATGCCAGGATTCGCCCGCCCACAAGATACGGTATGCCTCTGATCGGTCGATAGGGCGCGCCGTGGCGGAAGTGGCGAGCGTCGGAAACGAGCGGGTTGGGTCGAGGAACGAGCAGGTCAAGGAGGTTCGGCATGGCGATCACGACAACGCGCCCCCTCGAGTTGGCAAGTGGACGGAGCAGGCGCTCCGGGTTCTGAGGGAGCGCTATCTCACGCGTGAGGGGGACCGCGCGCAGGAAACCCCCGAGGAGATGTGCTGGCGGGTCGCCGGCGCCATCGCCCAGGGGAGGAGCGCTGGGGCAAGAGCCCCGGCGGTGGTCCATGAGATCGCCTGCGCCTTCTACGACCTGATGGTCGACAGCAAGTTCCTGCCGAACTCGCCGACCCTCATGAACGCGGGGAAGGGGAACCAGCTCCAGTACTCGGCCTGCTACGTCCTGCCGGTCGGCGACTCCATGGAGGAGATCTTCGACGCCGTGAAGTCGGCGGCCATCATCCACAAGTCCGGCGGCGGCACTGGCTTCGCCTTCTCGCGGCTCCGGCCGAAGGACGACGGTCGTCACCTCGACCGGCGGCACGCGCCTCGGGCCCGGTGTCGTTCCTCCGGGTCTTCAACGGCGCGACCGAGGCGGTGAAGCAGGGCGGCACCCGGCGCGGCGCGAACATGGGCATCCTGCGCGTCGACCACCCGGACATCCTCGAGTTCATCGAGTGCAAGCTCGACGGCGGCATCGCGAACTTCAACATCTCCGTCGCGGCCACCGACCGCGTTCATGGAGGCGCTCCAGAAGGGCGAGGAGTACGACCTGATCAGCCCGCGCACAACGGCGAGGTGGTCAGCCGGCTGCCGGCCCGCGACGTCTTCGACCGGATCGTGCGCGCCGCCTGGCAGACCGGCGATCCCGGGCATGGTCTTCCTCGACCGGATCAACGCAAGCCCGGCGAACCCCACGCCGGAGCTCGGCGATGATCGAGGCCACCAACCCGTGCGGTGAGCAGCCGCTCTTGCCCAACGAGGCGTGCAACCTCGGCTCCATCAACGTCGCGACGTTCGTCCGCCGGCAGGCGGACGGGGTGGGCCGTCGACTGGACGGAGCTCGAGCGCGTGGTCCGCGCTGTCGGTCGCGCTTCCTCGACGACGTCATCGAGGTGAACCCGTACCCGCTGCCGGAGATCGACGCGACCGTGAAGGCGAACCGCCGCATCGGCCTCGGCGTCATGGGCTGGGCGGACCTCCTGTTCCGGATGGGCATCCCGTACGACAGCCAGCCGGCGCTCGACCTCGGGGACCGGCTCATGGCGTTCATCAACGAGAAGGCCACGACCAGTCGGCGAAGCTCGCCGAGAGCGCGGGCCGTTCCCGAACTGGCCGCCAGTCGATCTACAAGCACGGCCGCCCGCTTCCGGAACTCGACGGTCACGACCATCGCTCCCACCGGGAACGATCTCGATGATCGCCGGGTGTTCGTCGGGCGTCGGAGCCGGCCTTCGCGGTGGCGTTCACCCACAAGGTGGGCGACCGCGTCCTGCCCTTCACGAACCCGATCTTCGCCGAGGTGGCGACGGGAGCGCGGCTTCTACTCCGACGCCCCCATGGAAGAGGTCGCCAAGCGCGGCGTGGTCCATGGCCTCCCGGGCGTGCCGGAGGAGGTCCAGCGAGTCTTCGTCACGGCGCACGAGGTCGCGTTCGAGTGGCACGTGCGGCATCAGGGCGCGTTCCAGAAGTCCACGGACAACGGCGTGTCGAAGACCATCAACCTGCCAAACTCGGCGACGGTGGACGACGTCTCCCGCGCGTACCTCCTGGGCCTGGGAGCTGGGATGTCTGGGCATCACGGTCTTCCGGGACGGCTGCAAGGAGGGTGTTCTCGAGCATCGGCACCAAGGCGGGCAAGGCTGACAAGCGCGGCGAGGCCGCGGCACCGCCGCCGGCAGTCGTCAAGCCGCGGCCGCGCAGCCTCACCGGGCGGACGTACCGAGTCGAGACTCCGCTCGGCACGGCCTACATCGTCGTCAACGAGCACGGCGACGGCGAGCCCTTCGAGGTGTTCGTCTCGGTGGGCAAGGCCGGTTCCGACACCATGGCGTGGCGGAGGCCATGGGGCGCTTGATCTCGCTCGCCCTCCGGATGCCGTCCCCTTGTCGACCAAGCGCCGTCTCGAGGGGATCGTCGCCCAGCTCGCGGGGATCGGCGGCGGACGCCCGCTCGGGTTCGGCCCGCAGCGAGTGCTCTCCCTTCCGGATGGCATCGCGCAAGTCCCCAAGCGGCTCCTGGGGCAAACCGTCGGCGACACTGTAACCTTTCCGCAATAAATGTGACCAGGCCATCCTACCCGGTGCGAGCGGCGAGCTCATTCCGGGGAGACTTTACCAGAGAAGTCACCACGGAGTGCGAGCTTCAACAGTTCTTCAAGGAGTCCACTCACTGTGGGCGACTGCCCAAATCAGACCTGCTGCCTCAGGCTTTATCTTGGAGCCACGTAGGGTGCTGAGCCTGCCCTTCTGGGTCATCCGATGACCCCATCCAGCTATCAACCAGACAGCACCTGTGACTCCCAGTTAAATCCACTCACTTACGCCAGCGAAGGCACCAGAATCCAGGAGTCTGGTCGTCACCTATCAGGGGCGCCCACGAGGGTATCTCCACGAGCGTCCAGCTCACGCTCGGCAGCCGGACCATCCACTAACCAGGCACCCAGCCACTATTCCCAAGGGATAATGAGGGGCAGTTCAAAAGCTAATGGAGTTTTCAACGCTCGACAAGCACATCGACCTCTTTCAAAAGATTCGCTCAGCTTTGGCTTACGATCCATCCACGCTGACACCAGGCTGGGCCGGCTGTTCGCGACGACCAGCCTCAGGCTGACGACGCCCAATTCGGCGCAGCCGCCCAGTCGACGTGTCCGCGATCCTCCCATCGCAGCCTGGCTGGCCATGGTACGACCACGACGTCATGCACGTTCTTCAGACTCACGCGATCGACAACCTCACCAGCCTGAAGTGAAACCGGTGCTATAGCCAGCCTACCTGATTCGGCGTGTTCAACTAATCGGGGATACTAGTCTCTATCCGCATCGTCCGGGCACGGCGCGCTCAACGACGCTGGCGGGGACCTCACGGTATGGCTGGCCCGTCTAACTCCACTCGGGGCGCTGGGCGCCGGACGCTGCTGGCTCCACCACCACTCGCGTCGACCACCGGCATTCACCGTTCGATCCATTCGGCGCGCTGGGCCCGGTGATGCTCGCGACGCGGGACCCCGTCCTCGCCTGGAAGGTGGGCATGGGCGTCACGATCGCCATGGGCGTCGCGAAGCTCGCCCTGTCGTACGCCGGCGAGTGGGTCCGGCGCATCGTACCCGCGCGCCGGGCCTCTTGGCTCGATCGCGGGCGTGTCGGTGCTCCTGATCGCGTTCCTGCCGATGCTCAAGGTCATCACCGATCCGCTGGTGGGATTCCTGTCCTCGGGCTCATTCTCGTCGGGCTCGTGGGACGGATCGCGCTGCCGGGCCGCATCCCGGGCGCCCTGGCCGCGGTCGTCGTCGGCAGCGTGGTCTATGCGCTGGAGCACTGGGCCGAGGATCGCGCTGGCGGGCAGCCACGCGCTGACCGTGCCAGGGGAGTGGCGGCCTGGCCATTCCTGGCCGACCCTCGCGTGGCTCGACGCGCTCGGAGAGACGTGGGGCGCGCTGTCGGTCGCGCTGCCGTTCGCCCTCGCAACCGTCATCGGCGGCATCGACAACACCGAGAGCGCCATCGCTGCGGGCGACCGCTACCGCACCCGGGACATCCTGCTGACCGAGGCGCTGGCCACGATCCTCGCGGGCGTCTGCGGGGCGTGGTCCAGAACACACCGTACGTGGGCCATCCCGCGTACAAGGCGATGGGCGCGCGCGCCGGGTACACGCTCGGCGACCGGGCTCCTGATCGGCCTCGGGGCGATGGGGGCGTCGTGTCGATCCTCGTCGGGCTGGTGCCGGAGGCGGCGGTCGGCCCGATCCTCATCTTCGTCGGGCTCGAGATCACGGCCCAGGCATTTCGTCGCCACGCCAGCCCGTCACGCTCCGGCTGTGGCCCTCGCCTTCGTGCCGACGACCGCCGCGCTCGTGACGATCGAGCTGCAGCGGCATCCTCGGGAAGCCTGGGGCTCGCGCCGGGTGCGATCCAGCGGCGAGGCCGCCCGACCGTCGAGGCGCTCTGCGCCTCCTCGGGAACGGCTTCATCCTGTCGGCGCTCCTGGGCGGCGGCCGCGGCGGCGATGATCATCGACCGCCGGCTGCTCGCGGCCGCCGCGTTCCTGGCCGTGGGAAGCCTCGGCAGCCTCTGCGGGCTGATCCACTCGCCGCTCGCGTCGGGCGGCCTGTTCTGGCCCGGCGGGAGCGAGATCGGCGTGGCCCGGGCTCCCTCGCCGGCGGCTACGGCCTCCTGGCCGGCCTCCTCGTGCTGCTCGCTCCCTGGGAGGAGGAGCGGGCGGCGCGACCAGCGCCGACCAGGACCCGCGCCGAGACCGGGAGGCGCACGCTTGACCCTCGTGCGCCGCGGTGTTACACAGAAGTCGATGCTTGTGAATTCTAGTCACCTCCCCGATCCGGCCTCGACAGAGGAGGCTTTCATGGCTGCGTCGTCTCGATTCTCGGCGGGACGGTGACGATCGCCGTCCTGCTCGCCATGTCGTCCGTCACCGCTCCGGCGTGGGCGCAGGGCGCATGGATCCTGCCCGGCCGCGCGAGAACCGCGAAGAAGAACCCGGTGGCGAAGAGCGATGCCGCCGTCGCGGCCGGCAAGAAGCTCACCGTCGACAAGGCGTGCACCGCGTGCCACGGCGACTGGGGCAAGGGCGACGGCCCGGCGCGGCCGCCCTGAATCCGAAGCCGGCCGACTGGACCTCGGCGAAGGTGCAGCGGCAGACCGACGGCTGCCTCCTGTGGAAGATCACGACCGGTCGCGGTGCGATGCCCCCTGGGCGGCTCTCTCCGAGACCGAGCGCGGCAGCTCGTCCAGTACATCCGCACGCCTGAAGAAGTAGCGCCGTCTCCGCTCGCATCGGCGCCGTCAGCCGCCGCGTCCCGCTGGGCCGGGACGGCGCCGCCGGCTCCCGGGGTCGACCACGCCCGGCCAGACATCTCCACCGGCAAGCCGTCGCGGTGCGAGCTTGAAGTACCCGTTGACCGTCGCCCCGGCCGGTTCCTATACTCCCGACCGTGAGCGGCGGGGACGGGGTCGCTCGGCGACATCCGGAAAGCCCTCGCTGGCATCACGCACCGTCTGGATGCGCTGGCCGACGCGGTCGGATGTCGCGGCCGCCGCCGCGCCGCCCCGGCGTCCTCCTCGACGAGCCCACTCGCGCCCACCTCGCCAGCCTCTACAGTCTGCTGGCCGATCGGCCGCGGCACGCCACCGATCCGAGGCCTGCCTCCTCGCGATCGACCGCGCCTCTCACGCATGCCCGCGCGGACTGCGCGGCGATCATCCGGCCCGACGGGGCACGCCGGACCGATCGTGGTGGCGCAGCGCGGCTTCCGCCTCCCGCTCGAGGTCCGCTCCGAGCGAAGGCGATCGTCGGCCGCGCGCTCGCCGTCCGACGAGGTGGTGCAGGGGGACCGCGGTCTCGGCGGCCCTGACGCCCTTCTCGAGCCGCCACGGCCTGGCGGCGGCCCTGGCCATTCCGGTGCCCGATCACGCGGGGCGACCGCTGGCGCGCTGCTGGTGGGGCGCCGGCGGCCGTCCCGTTCGAGGCCCGACACGATCCGGCGCGCTGATCGTCGCGGCGGCCCGCCTCGGCGAGAGCCTCCAGCCTCAGCCCGATGGACCGCGAGAGGAGGCGGCGCCCGCGGCCTCTTCGAGAGCCTCGATCCATCCCGAACGGCGGCGGCTGTGGCCAGCGCGGCGACGGCCCGGCTCGGGCGCCGACGCGGCGGCATCCTCTGGGCCGGACGGCGACGGCTTCTCGTCGCCGGAGGCGTCGGGCTGCCGGACGGCGCGACGGCAGCCGACGCCGGCTCGCCAACGATCGCGACCGCTCGCGGAGACGCGCCGAGCCCTGTCGTCCCGGCCGCGGACGCTCCGTCGGACTCCGGAGCTCGCCCGGTGCCTGGGCGCGACGCCGCGGGCCGTGCTGCCGCTCTCGGTGGACGATTGGCTGATCGCCCTCCTCGCGGTCGGAGGCGCGGCGCCCTGCGGAACCGTGCTGTCACCGTCGAGCTTCACGCGGCGGCCGCCGTCGCGCTCCGGAACGCACGTCTGCACGCCGAGTCGCGAGCGCTCCGCCCACGAGGCGCCGGCCGACGCGCGCCGCCACCGACATGGGCCCGGACGCCGGCGCCGCGCCGCTCGGGGACATGGCGAGCCTCCTGGCGGTCGTTCTCGGTCGGCTGGCGGCAGTCGGGACCGCGTCGGGGACCTCGAAGCCGCGCGGGATCTCGTCCACGCGGGAGGAGGCCGCGTGGCGCGTGGCCGAAGGGTGTCCGACGGCGTCCTCGGCTTCGCGCCGCGCCCCGGAGCGCACGACAGCCGCCCCGGTCGACATCAGCGCGGCGATCCGCGACTCGGTGCGCGCGACGGAGCGGCTCTGGGGGCCGCCGAGGGGCGTCGTGCCGTCAGTCACGCTCGACCTCGAGGCCCGTGCCGCCGGTGCGCGTCCACCCCGACGAGCTCCGACACGCGGTGCATCACCTCCTCCAGAACGCGCGCGAGGCCGGGCGACAGCTGGCGGCGCGGTCTGCACTGCATCTGGCTCCGGCTGGAACGGCGCCACGCACGTCGGCGAGCTGTCCGTCGCAGACCGCGGGCAGGGCATGGACGAGGCGCACGCGCTCGGGCGGACGAGCCGTTCTTCACCACGAAAGGGGCCGGGCGCCTCGGAGTCGGGCTGGCGGTCGGTCCGCGCCATGGCCTCGCGGCATCAGCGGCGATCCCGAGTCGAGAGCGCGCCGGGTCAGGGGACGACGGTGCGCCTTCGCCTGCCCGACCGCGGCGGGCCCCGAGCAGGCAGCCGCTCGGCGCCACGCCGCGCCCGTCGAGCGAGCGCGTGTCTTCGCTGGTCGACGACGACCAGGCCGTGCGGGAGACCCTGGTCAGGGGCTCGAGCGCGAGCGGCTACCTCGTCACGCCACTGGCGACGTGGGCGAAGCCGGTTGCGCTCTCGGGACGCGGAGCCGGTCGATCTCGTGGTGACCGACCTCGTGCTGCCGGGCGGCTCCGGGCTCGAGGTCGCCCGCACCGCGAAGCGAGCGCGCCCACGGCGTGCCCGTGATCCTGGTCACCGGGTGGCCCGGGCGAGTGGACCCGCAGACCCTCGCGGAGCCACGGGCATCGACGCGGTCGTCGAGAAGCCAGTCGGGCTCGACACGCTCCGGGCCACCGTCGCCTCGCTCCTCGGACGCGCCTCGGCCCGTCCAGGTGAGCCGGCTCCTCGCCGGGCATCGACCTCGGCACGAACACCGTCCGCGCTTCTCGTCGCCGAGGCGGATCCGGCGACCGGGCTCGTCGCCCCTGGTGGGCCGACCAGGCGCGTCACGCGGCTCGGCGAGGGGCTGCTCGGCGCGCGGCACGCTCGCGCCCGCCGCCGCCGAGCGGGACGCTCGCCGCCGTCCGCCGATATCGGGACCGAGCCCGGACCCTGGGAGCGCGGGAGGTCCTGCTGGTCGCGACCGCCGCCGTCCGCGCAGGCGCGCGACCGGAGAGCGTTCCTGCCTGCCTCCAGGCGGAGCCTGGACATCCGTCCTCGCGTGCGTGAGCGGCGAGGAGGAAGCGCGCCTGACACTCCTCGGACGCCTCGTGGGTCTGCGGCGCCGCGGGCGGCACCTTCGCGCTCCCGACATCGGCGGGGGGCAGCACCGAGCTCGCGGTCGCCGAGGGCGCCGGTCCGAACGCTTGGCGGCGGTGAGCCTTCGGCCTCGGGGTCGTCCAGCTGGTCGAGCGCTTCTTCCCGAGTGATCCCGGTCCAGCCGAGCGGAGCTGGTCGCGCGTGCCGCGCCTACGTGGACGCGCGCTTCCGCGAGGAGGCGTGGAGTCGGATCCGGCGCGCTCGCGACCGGCGCGCGCTCGTCGCACGGCTGGGACGCCTCGGCCACGCTGGCCAGGCTTCGATCTCGGTCTCCCGGCGTACGACCCGTCGCGCGTGCACGGGCACCGACTGACCGCGGACGCCATCGCGAGGCTACGACGGACCTGCGTCGCGGATGCCGTCGCCGAGCGCGGCTCGGCTTGCCAGGCTTCGAGCCGGGCCGCGCGGACGTCATCGGTCGCCCGGCGCGAGTCGTCGCTGGCCGCCGCTCTGGCCGGCCTCGGACTCTCCCGAGACCACGGTGTCGGACGCTGGGCTGCGCGAGGGCATCCTCGCTGACGCCGTCGGGTGGCGTCCAGCTCTAGCGGCGGCGCGAACAGGACGAATCAGCGTCGCGAGCGCGCGGGCTGCCGCCAGGTCGAGCGACGCGCATCAATCTTGCTGCGTCATTCGCGCGTTTGTTAGACTGCGCCCACGACGCGTCCTGACGCGCCGCCACTCTGAGGATCCCGAGGTCGCCATTGCTTCGCGACACGTCCTCCGGCTGTCCACGAAGCCCGCAATCGGGCGAGGCCTCGAGCGAGGTGCCGGTGTCTCGGCGCGTGGTGCGCCGCTTCGTCGCGGGCGAGACAGCGGCCCAGGCGCTCGACGTCGTGGAGAGGCCTGAGGCCCAGGACTCCAGACGGGCGTCACGTACCTCGGCAGAGAAACGTCGCCTCCGCCGAAGGCCGCGGCCGCGGCCGCCGATCGCCCACGGTCCACCTCGATCGAGGAGGCGCGCCGGCGGCGCTCGACGTGCACGCCGTCCCTGAAGCTCACGCATCTCGGCCTGGACCTCGGGGACGACGTCGTCGTCGCGAACGTCGAGCGGCGGTGCTCGCGCGCGCCGGCGACACATGGGTCTGGATCGACATGGAAGGCTCCGCGTACACCGAGCGCACGCTGACCATCTACCGCCGCCTGAGACGGCGCTGGCGCAACGTGGCTTGCGTGCTCCAGGCCTACCTCCACCGCACGGAGGCCGACGTGCGCGGGCTCGTCCCAGGGGTGCGGATGCGGCTGCAAGGGGGCCTATCGCGAGCCCTCGAACGTCGCGTTCCCGCGAAAGGCGGACGTGGACCGGAACTACGCCCGGCTAGCCGGGATGCTGCTCTCGAAGGAGGCGCAGGCCGCCGGGGCCTAGCAGCCTCGCCACGCACGACGAGCGCCTGATCCGCGTCATCGCCGATCGCGCGGGAATTCGGACTCGCTCCCGACCGCTACGAGTTCCAGATGCTCCACGGCATCCGGCCGAGCTTCACCGGACGCTCACTCGGGCATGGGCGTGCGGCTCCGGCAGTGCTGGTGCCATTCGGCGAGGACTGGTACGGGTACTTCGTTCGCCGCCTCGCCGAGCGGCCCGCCAACCCTGCGGTTCTTCCTCACGAACCTCGCCCGTCCCTGACGGCGCAGGAGGGTGGCAGACCGACCACTCGGCGCTGTGATGATCCCGGGTTGACAGGGACGACGCCCCTTCGTATCATTCGATCGGATATGGACGAAGTCGGCTGCACTAGTACTGAATGGCAGCTTCGAGCCGCTCCACTTCACCAACGCCCGCCGCGCGATCACCCTCCTCCCCTCAGTGGCAAAGCCGAGACCGTCGAGCCCTCCCCCGGGTGATCCGCTCGCCGTCCCACACGTTCCCGCTGCCATCCGGTGATCCGGCTCGGCGATGTACATCCGGAAGCCTGCCATTCGTGGAGCGGGTGGCGTTCAACAAGAAGAACATCCTCCGGCGGGACCACTACACGTGCCAGTACTGTCACCGGCGCGGCGACCGCCTCACGGTGGACCACGTCGTGCCGCGCCGTCGCGCGGGGCGGCACTACCTGGACGAACGTGGTGGCCGCCCGCCTCCGGTACAATCTCTGCAGGAGATCGGACCGCCGACAGCAATGCGTA
>ERZ1370068.3849-contig-2948_pt1 | contig 24912 bp, 41 predicted proteins | sample MGYA00561227_ERZ1370068 | MGnify/ENA primary metagenome ERZ1370068 (study PRJEB38410, sample SAMEA6850437) | metagenome | study: Metagenomic assessment of the ecological functions of the soil: analysis of the soil microbiota associated with the...
GGTATGCGTTCGGTTACGTATTGCTCATTCGACAAGACGGTCTGTTCCTTCGGACACCAGTTGACCTGAGACACCTTTTGTAAGCGAGGCCGCGCTCCAACATCTTCAGGGAGAACCATTGGTCGCCAGCTTGTAGTAATCGGGCCGATGGGCTGCGATCTCATGACCAGTCGTAACTAATTCCGAGTCGCTGGCAGCTGACCACGCATGTGCGCGATGTTCTCTTCGGTCCAGTCACGGGGATTAACGCCGCGTTTGATTGCCGCTTGTTCTGCCGGCTGACCAAAACTGTCCCAACCGATCGGGTGCAACACATTGAATCCTGGAGACGTTTGAACCAGGCTAACGGCGTCACCTATCGAGTAGTTTCCCGAACGTGACCCATGTGTAAGTAGCCCGACGGATACGGCAGCATTTCAAGACAATAGAAACGCGGTCGCTGGTCGCCGGCGTCAACCTGAAATGAGTGCGAGTCGTTCCAGTGCTGCTGCCACTTGCTTTCGATTTGTTCAGGGAAGTATTTTTCGTCCATAACCTTATCCATTTACAGTTAACACGTTTTGTCGGGCGGGGACAGAGTCACGGCAATGCCCGACATCTTCCGATTGAACTTGCTTTGTAAGTAGGGATTCGCGCTCCGCGAGAAGCGCCTTCAAGCGCGTTGCAGAAGCGGCACCGCTAGGAGGAGTTTGGTTGGAGGTCGTTTCGCAAACATGTTCGATGCGATTTACCAAGGACGGTATGGATGTCTAAGAGTTTCTCTGTGTCTCTGTGTTCTCCTGCCTCTGTGTTGAAAATGACGGGCTTGGTGCACTCAGCTGCGAGTTTTCAACACAGAGGCACAAGAACACACGAGTCGGAGATTACCACCACAAACGATCTCAGCATGTCTAAATTCTTAACGTCTGCCCGCGGATCATCGCAAGGGGTCTCAAGAATAAACGCACAGTGTCTTAGTTTCGGGTGCTGGGCCACACGTCTTAGCGCTTTCCATACCAATATGTCCCTCACCGATGTGCCAGTGTCGATCGACTCGCGAGTTGTAGACAGCCCGGGAATCGTTGAAGTGAATCGCACGAACATTCTTGAGTCCACGGTTCGCTGCATTTTCTGAATCAACGCTGCCGAGTCCATCTTCTTCGCGAATGTCGTAACCTGCTGTGAACACGCATGCGCCGTATCGAAACAGACGCACCGAGCGGTAGTCTTGGGCATGCATCCATAATCGCCTTCAAATGTTCAAACCGATGACCAATGCATTCGCCTTGGCCGGCTGTGTTCTCAGTAGGATCTTCAACGAACGGAGCCTTAATCCCTTACATGCAATCTTCAAACTCTGTGCGCAAAAAGCGATACCATCAGCTTCGCAAGAACCTCGTGCGCTCCGGGATGAACGACAAGATATTCGACACCAAGAACGAGTGCCCGTTCCACCTCTTCACGAAAAGATTCACGCGACTTGGTCAGAAAGTACTCATCAGCCGAAGCCAGGTTAACAAGATAATTACAATGAATCAGGACGGTGAAATTCTGGTTAGCTTTTGCGTGTTGCGGAACTGAAGAACATCATCGACCGTGAGAGGCTTTGCCATCCAACCGCGGGGATTTCGGGAAAAGAGCTGAACGGTGTCACAGCCGGTTTCACTCGCGATGACGAGAGCATTGTGAAGACCACCTTTATTGGTGCATGGAAACCGATGCGGGGGCGAGGCGAGCTTTAATCTTTGTACTGGGCTTGATCTGTGCTTTGAACTTTGAGCTTTGCATTCGGCCTTTCGTACTCATACAGGTTTACTATCACTACCAAACAAATTTCAAAGCTTCAAAGCTCAAAGAACCAAGCACAAACTACCTGCTGGCCGAGTTATTCCCGCCACCCTGTTGTTCCATCACCCCTCAGCATGTTTCCACCAAGAATCTTGTCCACGTCATTCTCGGGGTAACCTCGCTTCAACAACTCGCGTGTGAGGTTCGGCAGATCGGCAACGGTCGAAAGATCCGCCGGCGTCGCTTGAACACCGTCAAAGTCAGAACCAATCCCACGTGATCGATGCCTACGAGCTTCACAATGTGGTCGATGTGATCAACGATTCGGGAAACAGTCACCTTCGGTAATCGCTTCGCATACTGCTCTTGCCTCACTCGGTCACGCGCGAGCTTCTTGTGCACAGCGTCACCAGGCTCGTTGTCAGATGCTCGTTGCACCAATCCTGCGATCTCAGCATCGAGTTGCTTCTTCTTCTGACTCCAGCCCGGCTCTATATGCTCCGGATAAAAGATCACATTCACGACGCCACCTGTTTTGGCTAGCGCTTGAATCATGTCGTCTGTAAGATTGCGCGGGACGTCAGCAATAGCTCGGCAGGCCGAGTGTGTTGCGATCACTGGTTTCGTTGACGTGTTAACGATGTCCCAAAACGTCTTGTCCGACACGTGCGAAACGTCGACCATCATTCCCAGCCGATTCATTTCACGAACAACTTCTCGACCGAACTGGTTCAGGCCTCGCGTGGCACCCACTTCGTCGCCCGATGATCCCGCCCAGCTTGTGCTGACGCTCCACGCGGGAGACATGTAGCGGACGCCCATTTTGTAGTATCTCTCAACATTCTCCAGACGTTCTATCGATTGCATATCCGCCCTCGAGCCCCAGCAAGGCGGCAATCTTTCCGTCAGCCGCAGCCCGGCGAACCTCTGCGCGCCGTCGTTGCCAATTGCCATGTCTCCGGATGGTTTTCTGCAAGAGCTCGCACTGCTGCAATTTGATCGTCGGCGCGCTTTGATTGCGCGCGCACCTCCACCACCAAACAGCTGCGGCTCGACCCAGATTGAAAAAGACTGTGCATCGAGTCCGCCCGCTTTGGCGCGCACTGCATCAAGATGGCCGTCGCTCAACTGTTTTTGAAGGTCGACATTTTCATCAAGCACGCGCTGGACGGTATCCGCATGCATATCAACCGGCAATCGCGCGATAGTGGATTGCCAACGGATCGTTATTCGATTCTGTGTAGATTTGTGATTCGTTTGGGATTTGCTGAGTCATCTTGTATGCTGGCGACATCCATTCGAAACGTTACAAGCACACGAAAGGTAATTAAAACACACCTTGTCGGGCGCTCTGAATGGTTTAATGGAATGCGCTGAGATTTAATACTAGTCCTCTGTGGGACACTGGTTTTTCATGCCACGTGAAGCCGAGTTGGAAGCCAGCAAGTTGCGTCTTGCAAACGAAAGTGCAACTACGGTATTGTGCCGTGCCACTTACAAGGGTAACAGGGACCAGTTTGAACGTGCTGAATGTCGCCATTAACTGAAGGCATTCTCGTTCCGGTGTTTCGAAGGTTCTTTAAAGCAGACCAGACTATGTTCTCAAAGAAGGCAAGAGTGAAGGACGTTGCAACTCACGCATTTGCGATGTCGTTTGGCACAACGGTGAATTCATCAAATGGAATGACGCGCGAGTGCACGTGATGTCACACGTCCTGCACTACGGCTCAAGCATCTTTGAGGGCATTAGGTGTTATTCGACAAATAGTGGGCTCGGCAATTTTTCCGACTCTGAAGGAACACATGCAACGCCTCCTGAACTCGGCGAAGATCTATCGCATGGAGCACCCGTGGACGCTGGATCAAGTTGAGCGACGGCGCAGTCGAACTGGTGACGGCGCAGCGGTATGGATCAGTGTTACATCCGTCCAATCCTGTTTCGGCAGTCTCGACGAAGCAGAATCCCGCGTTCGGCGTAAACCCGTTTCCTAATCCGCTAGCCTGCTTAGCATCGGCGCGTGGGACTGGGGCAGCACCTAGGCGACGAAGCGATCGAACGCGGCGTTGACGTTTGCGTCTCAACCTGGAATCGACTGACTCCAAACTCGATGCCGGCCATGGCCAAGAGCGGCGCGAACTACATGAACTCGCAGCTAATCAAAATGGAGGCGTTGCTAAACGGCTTTCGCCGAAGGAATTGCGTTCGACGATCGCGGCTACGTATCCGAAGGTTCCGGCGAGAACATTTTCATGGATTTCCGGCGACGTGGTGCTTAACGCCGCCGCTCTCGTCGTCAATCCTGCCTGGCATCACGCGAGATAGCGTTGATTCAGATTTGCCAGGAACTGGGACTCACGGTAAAGGAACGGACAATTCAACGTGCTGCGCTTATATCGTCTGCTGATGAGCTGTTCTTCTCTGGAACCGCCGCCGAGATAACCCCCATTCGATCCGGTCGATCGAATCACAGTGGGCGACGGCGAGCGCGGCCTGATCACTGCAAAGATTCAAAAGCGTCTTCTTCGAGATCACCAAGAGGCGAGCGTAAGGCACCGGGCGACTGGCTGACTTACGTAAACGGGAAGCAAAGCAAACTGCAGGTACCAATGGATACTGGGAACCATTAGAGGCCGCAGGTGAAAACGAACCCGTCTTGAGCTATCAAACAGCCACCGTCGCGAGTAACGCCTGAACCGGCAAGTTCTAAAACGGTGGACTGACGAATCCAGTCCACCGTTTTTATGTCGATAAGCGTCAGCTTGTCGGTCCCAAGTCAGTGCTTCTACCCTCATTCGCGTCTTTGGCGACAAGCTGGAAACATCGGACATGAACAACAACTTTATTGACTGGCTCAGCCTCAAGCTATATTCGACGAGGGTTCTTAACGAACATCTCGCCCCAACCAGAATCCGAGCACCCCTTCCGGTGCCAAATTCTTAAACAACTCAACTCCTACTTAGCTACGAAAGGTTCGTAAGCATTTCATGGGCGCCAAAATTGACGATCTTCTGCGCATTGCCGCAGGGCATTCCACATCTGACCTACGTCTGAAAGTTAGCGCGTTCCCAGGTAATGCGAATTGGCGGAGTCTGCACCCCGTTGCTGATGCCCCACGTCTAAAACCCGAGACACGCTCGACGTGGCGTTCTCACATGATCGAACAGGCAAAAGCAGAGGTTCAAAGAGACATCTGAAGTCGACATAGCCTACGGTGTACTCCGGGCTAGGTCGTTTCCGTGCAAACATCTTTCTTGGCTGGCTCAGTCAGCCATCGTTCTGCGCGTCATTCCCGACCAGCAACGAAGCGTGTCAGAGCTGAGTCTGCCGCCGGTTGTCGAAAAATTGCTGAAGAGCGACGGGGCCTTATCCTGGTTACCGGAGCAACCGGCTCTGGCAAGTCTACGACTCTTGCCTCAATGATTGATGTTTGATCAATGCGACGCGAAGCGGACACATCGTCACGATTGAGGGCCGATCGAATTTCTGCATCGCGACAAAATGTCTTTCTCACTCAACGCGAAGTCGATGTGGACACGCGTTCGTTTGCAGAAGCTTTACGCAGCGCATTGCGACAAGACCCTGACGTGATCCTTGTCGGTGAAATGCGTGACCACGAAACAATCGAAACAGCACTCACCGTGGCAGAGACCGGTCACCTCGTTCTATCAACACTACACACGCTTGACGCAACTGAAACGATTACTCGTATTGTTTCATCGTTCCCGTCACGCACCAGCGAAGTCGGTCCGAATTCAGCTTGCGAGGGTGATTCTCAAAGCCGTAATCTCAATGCGACTCGTTCGTGCAGCAAAGGGTGCCGGTCGAGTACCCGGCGATCGAGGTCGCTTGTTTCAACTGCCTTCATTCGCGATCACACTCATCAACGAAGAGAAGACGTATATGATCCGGCGAAGCGATCGCCGCGAGAACTTCGCAATACGGAATGCAAACCTTCGATCAGTCGCTTGTTCCACCTCAGTGCAGTCCGGTTTGATCTCCTCTCAGGAAGCACTTCACAACGCTACCAGTGCAGACGAGTTCAGGATGCGCGTTTCTGGAATTTATTCAGGCCGATTCTGATACTAGCTCTAACAACACCGTCAGTATCTCGCCAGCATCCGCCACAACCGGCGAACGAACGCGACAGCATTTTCGTCGAAGCACTAGAGGGCTCTCGTTTCTCACCAGTTCACGCGCATCCGGCGCATAACACGCACACCTGAACGCCAGTCTTCATTAATGTCGAAGCGATAGAATCTCAATGTCGCTCGTCGATGCAACGCGCGAGTGTTTGAAATGAAGGATGGACTCGAGTGTCGGTGCCCACGAGATAAACAAGCGGCGACTCGTCTCGAATTTTTCTGTCGCCAAAGAGTTTGGCTTTTGCTATGTGCCCACGCCTTCGATGCGTTTCTACTCGACGCCAGTAATCCACTCCCTGAAGCACGTGCTCGCGATCTTCAGAGACTTTCAACTCGATCACAACCAAGCGGCCGTCTTGTCGTAGCGCAAGCATGTCAATGGGTCTGATACCAAGTTTGCCGCCGCGCGCGCGGTGCGGAACTGTGCATGGCAGTGGCGCGATGATCAGACCTGGGTCAAGCTTCGTGATGTCTCTTCGGAAGCAACGACTGGCGAGCCATAGCTTCGGCTGCATTTCGATATAAAGCATGACGGTGATCTGGGAGCATTCGCACATCGATACTACCGTGAAGATCCTGGAGCAAGTTACGCCAACCATCAAAACTGGTTGTCTCAAGCAGTCGTCGATTTGACTCGATGCCAAACCAAACTCTTTCCGCTCCCAACATCGAGCGAACCGTGCAAAAGGAAGTCCGAAGTATCTAAGAGTCTCACCATGTCGGGCATGCACAACGTCAGTTGCTTCAGGCGCTTCAGCGATGATTGATGAAACTCGCGGAGTGAGTGAGGCCTCTGGAACCGGCGGAAAATGCGCAAGTCGCTTTCTCCATAACTCACGCCTTTCGGACAATCCAACAAAGAGGTGAGCTCGCTTAACTCATCATTGACGGTCAAAACTTTTATTAGTTCGCGAAGCCCTGGTCGCAACAGGACGATTCGATGAAAGAGCGATTTGAGCGCGTCGTTTGAGACGATGAGCCACAGTTGTGTGATGTAGGGTGGTTTGATTCTTTCCGCAGTACGTTGGAACCAAAGCAGCGCCGATGACAGGACGCATCAACCGTCCCGGGCTGACTGGGACTACTGAACCGGTCACGGCAATTCGCATCTGTTTGCGGCGAAGCAGAATTCTCGCGTAACGACCAGGTTGCCCCGGTCTGATTCCGGGGCTCAACGCGCACCGTTCGACTCGAGTATCGCGTTGGAGTGCAGCCGCGATCTCCGCAAACTTGTGACAACGAGACTTGCCGAGCGGCCGTTGATGACGGCACCGACTGCTTTTGCTGAGGCGCGCGCGGTACAAGTTCGATCAGTGGTTGTTCGGCTCCCATCTTCCGCCGAGGCTTGAAGAATGAAAGTGTCTGACCGTTCCGAGGACCGCGAGAGGATTCGCCATGATCTACTTCCCTTCTCTGTCCAACAGGAAAGAATCAATCGGCCCTGTGCAATTGCCAACATCGATTTCGTTTCGACGAAGTGCGTATGTTTCGTTCGGGCTCTGTGTGCAGAACCATTCGGCATGTTCTCTGATTAACGCAGCGATATGTTGGCGAGCGGATTCAACTGCTGCTGAAGATGTGAGGCGCTGAAACATAACTTGTGAGGAATAGAACTCCAACCGCGTCACTACGTGATTTGGAGCGAACCTGACCAATCTTCTACCGTGTGTTACCATTTTTGGTCAACTAAAGTTGAACCAACAAACTACTAAGATAATGAAGAACGTTTATCTCGCAGGGGCTGTAAGAACGCCGATTGGTAAGTTCGGTGGAACACTCACCTCCTGGACGGCTGTTGATCTAGGCGTTGCGGCAGCCAAAGAGGGTTTACGACGCGCGCGTGTACCGGTGGAAAAATTGACGAGTCGATCTGGGGCTGTGCGCGTCAGGCCGGTGGCGGACCAAACGTTGCTCGACAAATCACCTATCGCAGCGGTGTACCTGAAGTGGCGCCAGCTTTCACTGTAAACCAGGCATGCGCTTCAGGGTTGAAAGCGATCATTCTAGCCGCACAGGAAATCATGCTCGGTCGAGCCAACGCTGTTCTTGCGGGTGGCACGGAGAGTATGTCGCGAGTTCCCTATTTTGCAGAGGGTGCCCGGTGGGGCGCGCGAATGGGAAACACGCAGCTGGTCGATGGCATGTACCGCGATGGCTTTAACGATCCATTGTCGGGACTCGTTATGGGAGAAACAGCCGAGAACCTGGCAAAACAATATTCGATATCTCGTGACGAACAAGACGAGTACGCATTGCGCTTCACAGGAACGCGCTCAGGCTGCACTCTCAATCCGGACGCTTCCTGGTCGGAAGTAGCCGCTATTGAAGTTGACAGCCGCTCGAGCCGAGAAGTGATTTTCTCAACTGACGAACATCCTCGGTGCAAATACAACCATCCAAGATCTCGCAAAAGTTACCGCCCGTCTTTTTCAAAGAAGGGACAGTAACTGCAGGGAATTCGTCAGGCATTACTGATGGTGCGGCGGCCCTCGTAGTTCTCAGCGAAGAGGCAATTAAACAGTCCGGAACAACCTCCGCTAGCCCGCATAGTCGATTATGAGATCACTGGTGTTGCTCCTGAGATCATGGGTATCGGACCGGTTCCGGCAATCAGAGCTCTGCTGAAAAGACAAGGGGTTAACTCCTCGGATGAGATCGATCTTATCGAACTCAACGAGGCCTTTGCTGCCCAGGTGATCGCCCGCGATCGCGAGCTGGGCTTTGATAAGTCACGACTCAAACGTGAACGGCGGCGCGATCGCGTTGGGCCACCCGATTGGCTGTACCGGGGTCCGCATCACTACAACCCTTCTCCACGAAATGGAAAACGTTCCGCCAGACTCGGTTTGGCCACGCTCAGTGTGTAAGCGGTGGATGGGTCTCGCACTCTTAATGGAGCGAGTGTGATTGCGCAGAAGCTACCCAGCTTACTGGTTCTTTGTGTGCTAACCGGAGTGCTTTACTCGTGTAGTTCCAGACCCTCCCCACCACTAATACAAACGCTGCCGAGCAGATCGTCTCCTCAACGCCGCCATTCCGAACCAAAGAACCAGACAAGTACCGTGCGCTCCGAACGACCACATTCATTAATTCAGGCGGTCTTCCAAAGGCAACCAAAACACTGATTGCACGAGACGGTGACTTCCGTCGTGAAGAGAATAACGAACTCGTTGTTCTGGAAACCGATAAAGGCCGGTTTTTGTTGTTGCCTCAGGCAAGAATCTATGCGGAAGCGCAACCTTCAACCGCAGCGACGTCCATTGCGGGCGATCAGAAACGGATGCTTCGGCCGAGCGCCTTTTACATCAGGAAGCGATCGCAACAAAATATGAAAAGCTGGGCGACGAAGTTGTCTCCGGTCGCAACGCAACTAAATATCGAATAACTGTTAACATTTCTGGCGCTGAAAACGTCAGCACCAGTGAGACACTACTGTGGATCGATGAGAACTTAGGAATGCCGATCAAGTCTGAAGCTAAAAGGCAACGATGGTAGTCAGACCTGATGGAGTTATCGGATATTTTGCTGGACGTGGACAAGACTCTTTTTCAAATACCTACAGGTTATAAAAAAGTTGCGATCGGCGAACTTCAGCAACGACTGAGGACGAATTAAATTGCCTCCCATAAGCAAACTGTCGGGGCCGACCACGGCATCCGACAAAAGGCTCGGAAAGAATCACCTGCCCCACATCTCCCTGATGCACTGGAATCATGACATATCGGAAGAAAGGCTTTTTGTAGTGAAAAGAACAGCGCCTGCTAATAACAGTCATCGCGATATCAAGCTTAACGCTGGCAACGATGGTCATGGGCGAAAACTGGTTCGCGCCCTTCCGCGGCGACAGCTCAGTCAAGTCTGTTGTCTTCGCTGCCGGAGTCGGATGCAATCGCTCAAGTGCAGGTCAATCGCCTGTTGACTGATGTCGTGCCACGCGTGTTGGCAAACAATCCTCTCAAAGCTCGCAGAGCTGAACACAAGGATCGATAGTTTTAAGACCCGAACTGGTCTCGATCCCCGTTCCTTTGATCAGATCGCTATTGGCGTGCGCTACACCTACCCGACAGAGGGAATAACCAAGCTTGTGACTGCAGCGCTGGCTCGAGGCACGTTCAGCGCGGGAGCGATGGTGGCCGCTGGAAGACTGGCTGCAAACGGAAAGTATCGCGAAGAAAATACGCGGGCAAGAGTGTTTATATTTTCTCGATCGATGACAGCATCAAAGTGTTCGGTATCATCGATCTTAAAGTAGGGGAACTCGCGGCATCACCAGTGGATACAAACATCCTTGCGGTGGGAGATCCAGTAAGCGTGAAGTTTGCGATTGATGCCTTCGCCGGACGAAAGCGTAATAATTCAGAGCTCATCACTCTTGCTACGCGTGACCCGAACGCTGTTATCGGCTTTGGCGGTAATGTGTCGCCGCAAGTAATCAAGAACCTCGATCTTGGCAACGTATCTTTCTGCGGGAGATCTGTCTGGTGTACGCCAAGCATATGGCTCAGTTAACACCAACGAGAAAGACGTTGAGTTGTTTATTGGCGCCAAGACAGTCGACGCTGACTCCGCCAGAAATCTCAGTGACACGTTGGAAGGACTAAAACAGTTTGGCGCATTGTTTGTCGGAAGACTAACCGGCGCAAAAGGCGTGTTGGCTAAGAGCGCCCTCACTAACTTGAAGATCGTTACTAACACAAACGAACTTCAAATTCGCACAGCAGTAGCGCAGTCCGGACATTGGTCCATTGATGGGAAACTAAAGAGCGACAGATAGCAGGACCTAATAGTTAAGGGGCGTCCCTCTCCAGGGGACGCCCCTTCTAATGAATACCCATGAGTGACCACTACTAACCAGGCGGCAGATTCAGGCCACCCGGCAACGTCGGCTCTTCGTCTTCCGGCAGGGCTTCAAGCACAGCGTCGTAGATCTTTATCTTGCCCTCGTTCTTCATCTTTTGCTGAACAGCCATTACATAGTCTTCGAATACCTGACTCTGCCGTTCAGTCATCATTGATGTCTTCAACTGATCTCGCTGCTTCGCAAACTCAGCGAGATTCGCTTCATCGCGCTTGGATGAGTCCAGCAATGACCCACTTGTCGTCTACCTTTACCGGAGCCTTCATCATCTCGCCGGCCTTCATCGTATTAATCAGATCATCCAGCGCGGAACTGGTGCCAGCCTTCCCCAGACTGGAACCGAGTTTGAAAGCCTCTCTCCACTCCTGCTTCGAAACCTTCCCTTTCGCCCGCTGCTTTTAGCGCATCAGGACTGGTCACTGAAGCTAACAAGTCTTTCGCTTTCTGCTCGACCTGTTCTTTCGCACGCTGTTGTTTGAGCTGCGTCGGTAACTTTGTCCTTTACTTCATCGAACTCGGGAATACGAGGCTCCTTCTTGTCGACCAGCATCGGTATGGCGAAACCGCCTTTCACTCCCGTCACTGCGCCGACGTCATTGCTATTGTTAAGAGCTGCAATGGCGTCGTGAAACTGCTGGTTGTTGCCGATTTGAGGAACGTCGTCGCCAGGTTTGATGTATGGCGTTTCGCGTACCATTGCTGCTGCCGTACTGTTCGATTCGGCTGCAAACTCCTGTGCGACCTTCTGAGGATCCTTCGTCTCTTTCAAACGAGCCACTGCTTTGTTTGCCACTCTGGAACGCTACGCCATAACCCTTGCGATTGCGCAGCGGAGACCAACAACTCTGGCTTCGCTTCTTCAAACGTTTTTGGTACCGCATCACCACGGCGGAGAATGTAGAAGTTACCGGCGTACCTGATCGGAATGTCACTAACATCGCCTGGTTGCATGTCGAGTACGCGATCATACAAAGCATCAACGCTTGTTTGGTTCTTCTTACATCAAGTCGACCGACAAAACCGTTGTTCTTGGCTGAGACCGGATCCTCAGAATTTCCGCGGGCAGCATCGGCAAAAAGCTTGTTCCGTAGCCTGGCCAGTCTGTCCACGAAGTTTGGCTATCAGATCTTTGTCCTTTTGTTCCACCTGGGCATCCAAATCTTTGCGAGCAACTTTGAGCAAGATCTGCTGCACTTTCACGCCGGCTTGTTTGAATTCAGGTTGAAGCTTGTCGTACTCGTCCTTAAGTTCCTTATCGGAGATCTGCAGCTTGGAGCCAACCTTGTCCGTATCGATGAATAAGTATCGGATTTTCTTCTGAGGTTCTAAGTAGCGGAGGTCGGTCTTGTGAGCGTCGTAATAAGCACGTAAGTCCGAATCCGACGGCTGGATTTTTCCTGCGAGCTTGTCCGTTGCTACAACAACGTAGCTAACATCAAACGTCGTATTGCGCTTCTTGTATTCCTGCTGGACTTCATCGTCTGAGACATTGACACTGGAACTAACGAACGCCTTCAGTTTATCCTGAGCAATCTCCGCCCGAAGATCGTTCTCAAACTTCTCAATATCACCAAAGCGCGCCGTGACGGATTCTTTGTACCGATCAAATCCAATGAACTGGCCTGAAGCGTCGGAGAACTGCTTCATTATCTTTTCCCTGAGCTCGCCGTCGCTGGCACCTAATCCCAGTCGTTCAGCTTCCTGGGCAATGACGTGTTTGCTTATCAATCCGTCGAGGAAGCGCTTGTTACCACCCAATTGAGCCAGGCTTATTCGGCCTCCAAACATCTGGCGATAGTTCTCGCGAATCTGGGCAACATCTGCAACTGTGATTTCCGCAGAGCCAACTTTGCGCAACAACAGCCGTATTTTTGGCGGGATCAAGTGTGCTTCCGTTCCGTCCGGGAGCATAAAAAATGATCAAGCTCACAGCCATCAAGACGGCAAATCCAAGGATGATGACGTTCCGAGTTCTTTCCAGTCGTCCTAGTTGTTTAAGCATTATTTCTACCTTTCCAGCAAGTCGCGGATTGTACGGGAGACTCAGGAACTGTCACCAACTCTACAAGTGAACTACTACGCGAGAAACTAATTCTAAGTCACTCACCACTGTTGGATGTCCGTCTTTGCTCGTTTCGAAAGCTGATGCTATTTTAAGCTCGCACATGGACGCGATCAGCGGCTCAACATGGCTTTGGGTGGGATTTAGTTTCTTTATCGTTTTAATGCTGAGCTTGGATCTCGGCCTCCTAAACCGCAAAGCTCACACAATTAAATACCGAGAAGCATGGATCTGGACCGGCGTCTGGGTGACCCTGGCGATGTCGTCTTTGCCTACCTGGTTTTCCGTTATCAGGGCTCTCAAGAGCGGTCTCGAGTTTCTGACCGGCTACATCATTGAACTTTCGCTCTCGGTTGATAATCTCTTCGTTTTCATCCTCATTTTTTCGTTCTTCAAAGTTCCTGCTAAGTACCAACATCGAGTGTTGTTCTGGGGCGTCCTGGGCGCGCTTGGTATGCGTCTGACAATGATCTTTGTTGGAGCGGCTCTCCTGAACCGGTTTCACTGGATAATTTTCATCTTCGGCGGATTCCTCGCTTTACACGGGCATCAAGATGTTCAGGAGCAGGACGGTGACTTGCGACCTGATGAGAACCCAGTAGTTAAGCTCGTTAGCCGGAACTTTCCGATAACCGATACCCTACGAAGGAAAAAGTTCTTTACCAAGGTTAATGGCAAGCGAACAGGGACATTGCTATTGTTGGTTCTCGTTGTGGTTGAAGTAACCGATCTCGTCTTTGCCGTTGATTCGATTCCCGCAATCTTCGCGATAACAACTAACACTTTCATCGTTTACACATCCAACGTGTTTGCCATTCTGGGTTTGCGTTCGATGTACTTCCTGCTTGCGGGAGTTGTGGAGAAGTTTCAGTACCTCCGCGTCGGTCTTGCCATCGTCCTGACTTTCATCGGCGCCAAGATGCTCGTCGCCGCCTTTGGGATACACATTCATACGGCCATCTCCTTGTCGTCGTAGCGGCTGTTCCTGCTTGGCTCAGTTGCAGCCTCATTAATGTTCCCCAAGGACACTGGATCCACCTTCGATGTCGATTTGCCCAGGGATTTCGACCTTCCACTCGATCAAGAATCAGAGGACACCACCGACGACTCTGAGAGCAGTTCGACCGAAGAGACCACCGTTGAGGAGCCCAACGAGCCCCTGGAATCCAGGAAATAACCCGGTTTTGAGACTTGGCAGTCGACTTAGGAACCAGGAATTAAACGTGCTTGAACGACTCTCCCACCATGTGTTAAATTCCTAAATAGGTAGTTTCTGACTGCTCACTCGGCCCTATCAGCCCGCACGAACGGCATTTCGAGACACTCCACATACCCTTGAACGTGCGGATTCAAGAGTCCGCACACGAGCATCTCAACTTTGGTAGTTCCCCTGAGTAAGTCGATTTCAGACACATGTCGAATAAGAACCAGTCATTTTGCTTTTGATTGGTGGATTATTCAGAAGCGTGTCGTCTATCTGATAATCACCTTGCTGATGCTTTGCGGTCTTGGCGACCGGTGCGGCGGTTTATGTCTGGAAGTACGGTAATCCACTCAGGAACGTCGCCAAACTTAACAGCCCTGCCGGCGCTCGTTTTATGTCCTTCGAAGGCGAGGTTCGCGTGGTTCGAGCTGCGACCCGCGAAACAGTTACCGCAAGTAGCGATACTGAGCTGTTCCCTGGAGATACTGTGCAAACACAAGGCGAACGGCCGTGCTCGAATCGGATTGGCGGACGGTTCGACTCTAGTCGTCGAAGCCAAACAGCACGATCATCATTCGCGACAACGCACGAGACGAAGATGGCAAGAAGACAAACGTGCACGTCTAGGTAAATAGCGGACAGATGTTCGTCCGCACTGAACAGATTGTCAGAGGGCACCACCAACGTCGTCGAAACACCCAAGACTAAAAACAAGATGGGTGAGCAAACGGGTGCGAGCTTTGGGGTAAACCCGGAAGGTACCGAAGAAATCAGAGTCAATGCCGGTGTGATCGAAACTACAAACGGAGCGGGCGACAAGACTGCGATTCACGGCGGCGAGTATGTCTCAGTTAACAACTCCGGAAGACTGTCTGCGCCGCAGAGACTTTTGGATGTCCCGTTACCATCGGAGCCGCACGATCTCGAAAAGTTTTCACGGGCGGAAATGGTTCTGGCAAGTTTAGCTTCTAAAATGGCAACGACCTCAGTCTGGGGCGGCAGCTTATTATCGTGTTGAAGTAGCGACGTCTCCGTTCTTTGTCGCTGACGGTAAAGTCATCGAGCGAGATCAACTGGCAGCAACTGAGTTTGGAGCTAGTGACCTGCGTCCAGGCGTTTACTTCTGGCGCGTGCGTGGCTACTGCATCGAGTGGACAAGTGAGCGATTGGAGTGAACCCCAGAAATTTATTGTGGCCACTCGTGGCACTGGTTCACAGGTTGCAGTTTCAAACCTAACCGCTGAACTGCTCGGCGGTAACATTTACCTGATTCGAGGGAAGGCAGATCCGGGTACGACCATTCATGCACGTTGGCCGCGAGGCGGTTGTTCCGACGGACGGCAACTTTCAACTTCAAATAACAACCTCGAGGGCGATGCGCGAGATTGTAGTTGAAGCGCAGGACGCACAGGGCAACAGCAGCCAATACAAAGTTGTCACTCGGACGCGGACGTTAAGGCCTAAGCAAAGAGACTGAGGCATGTCGAACTACGTAATACTTACTGACGGATGCGCATGAGGCTCCCGCCTACGAATTAATCGAGGCGTTACGCGCGGCTGGTGTAAAGACTCTCATCGAAGGGTCTGCGAGAAGTCGAGGTTGAAGCTGCGCTAACTCGAAGCGAAACGAAGGAACCAGGTGCAGTCGGATGACCAGAATCCGCCGCCACTTGCGGTTCTTTATGAAGTTGTTCCGGGTGCCGACATGGTCGAGCTTGCACACGGCAATCGATCACGCACGTGCATTCTGGCCCAGCTGCTCCGCTCGTAGCCTGTCGCCGTCATTCCAACGGGTATCAAACGCTCAATCTAAGAAGTCATGGATGGCGCGACGCTGAAGAGGCTTGGCTTTCGAGCGATCGCTGACAAAGCAGCGCAATTACCCGCCTTGTTACGCGAGATAGACGGGCACGGTGCCACCGGCGAGCTTCGGCTTCCTGACATTGTTCAGAAACCTTCGGAATCCAGTTCGTTATCGCTGCCGGCAAAGTTGAAAGCTAACAATCTTCGAGCAGCTATTTGAGCTCGTTTCTTCGCTGCACTTCATCGGAGATCAAAGCGGTGCTGCTCACAGCGCTCTTGCTGGTATGCAGCAGCTCATCAATGCAGATCGTTGGGCCATCTATCTCTTCTCTGAAGCTAAAGGATTTGAAGGCGCTACGCTCGAAGCGATTGCCGTACGTAGCTCCAAACCAACCAGAGTGGAAGTTCGTTCCGAAGAACACTGGCGCCGAATGCTAACGGGTGAAGCTGATCTGCCTCTGGGTTCAGAGACGAAGGCAGCGACAGCGAGCAGCAGCAGGGAATGGGAATCATCAAGCGCAAGGAGAATGGTACATTCGTAGTTGCGGTTCCGCTTGATCTGTGGAGAACGAATCCTTGGTGTGATCGAAGGCATACGCGACGGTAAGGACGCGCGAGCTTTCAAGAAATCAGATGTTGAGCTTGCTCGACTCGCTATCGCTGCCAATCGCCTCCGCACTAGCAAACGCAGTTCGCATCGCCGAAGCTGAACGGCTCTCGCAAACGGACGATCTCACCAAACTTCACAACGCTCGTTACCTTCGTCAGTTTCTCTTAAACGAAATCCGACGAGCGCGACGTTACGGAAATAGTGTGGCAGCGCTTGTTTCTCGATCTGGACGACTTCAAACGCATCAACGACGAACACGGCCACCTCGTCGGTTCGCACGTCCTGATGGAGATGGCTAGCGTAATCCCTTTCATCCGTTCGCGACACTGATGCAGTTGCCCGTTACGGAGGCGATGAGTTTGTGATTGTGCTTCCGGACACCGGCACCGAGCTGGCGGGCGCCGTCGCGGAACGTATTCGACAGAAAGATCGGCAGATACCGTTTCACTGGCGGGCGGCCGCTTACAGCTTTGCACTCACGGCCAGCTTTGGTGTTGCGGCGTTTCCACTACATGCGTCGTCGCCGCAACAACTGATCGCCTGTGCCGATACGGCGATGTATGAAGCAAAGGCGGCCAGCAAGAACTGCGTTCAGGTTTGCCACATAGTCCTGGCGACGTCGCGAAACGGGAAACTCAGAACTGCGCAGTCGCTAGAAGGTCAGTCAGACAGCCGGCTAGTACCTCATCGAAGATCTACCGTTAGACCTTCACCATCAAATCAACCAAATGCGAAGTTTGGCTACTTGTTTCAAACGTAACGGTCTAAGTTTCAGGTTTACGCTAGACAATCACAGTGTATCTTAAGGCTGTTCGGACGTGTTTGGTGCGTCTTGGGGGTAAAGAGCAGCCCGACAATAGCCGAGATCAGAACCACCGCCGATGTCGAATTTCAGTTTGGAGGCCGGTGAGGTTGATACAGATTCCAGAGGTGTGTGGTTTCGCTAGTTACTGACAGTTACCGCCGATCCCACCCGAAGTTCCATTCTACAACCACGGGAAGTGAATCAGTCTAGATGGCTTTTAAATCTATTTTCAGTCTGTTTTCCAGCGACCTTGCCATTGATTTAGGAACTGCAAATACGCTGGTTTATGCGAAGGGCCGCGGAATTGTTGTGTCGAGCCTTCAATTGTAGCTATTAATAAGGTGACCAATCAGGTCGAGGCGGTCGGTCGCGATGCGAAAGACATGCTTGGCCGCACACCAGGCAACATCGTCGCGATCCGTCCTATGAAGGACGGCGTCATTGCTAACTTCGAAGTCACCGAGAAAATGCTGCAGCACTTTATTCGCAAAGCCCACAACGGAAAGACGTGGGTTAGTCCTCGAGTCGTAATCGGTATTCCTTCCGAGATTACCCAAGTCGAGCGACGCGCAGTTGAAGATTCTGCTTATCGTGCGAAGGCTTCTGAAGTTTACTTGGTTGAAGAAGCGATGGCGGCGGCGATCGGCGCGGGTCTTCCGATCACCGAACCGCACGGCAACATGGTCGTCGACATCGGAGGCGGCACGACTGACATCGCGGTCATTAGTTTGAGCGGTATCGTTTACTCGCGCGCGGTACGTGTTGCCGGCAACGAGATGGACGAAGCCATCATTCAGTACATCAAACGGAAGTACAATCTGCTGATTGGCGAACGAACCGCTGAAGCCATCAAGATCGAACTCGGTTCCGCCTATCCGCTCGATGAACCGCTTGTCGTATGAAGTTCGTGGACGAAACTTGATCGAAGGTATTCCTAAAACGATCACGATCTACAGATGAAGAAGTGCGCGAAGCTCTGGCCGACTCGATCTCGACCATCATTAACGCTGGTTCGTGTCGCTTTGGAAAGAACTCCTCCCGAGCTGTCGGCTGACATCGTTGAGCGCGGAATCGTCCTGACCGGCGGAGGTGCGTTACTCAAGAATCTCGACAAGCGGCTGTCGATCGAAACCGGATTGCCGGTCTCACTCGCGGACGATCCACTGGCTTCAGTTGTGCTCGGCACCGGCAAGATGCTTTCCGACTTCGATCTCCTTAAACGAGTGAAGTGGGAAAACACGATGACCAGCGGAATGTAGGTTGAGAGTTTACTGAATGGCAACCGGTTCGCACACAAAGAGAGATCAGGCAGCGAGCTCCCATCTGGCTCGTGGCTCTCCTCTTCGCCAATCTCGTAATCATGGCTGTCGATGCGCGCGACAGTAATGGAAGACAGCAAAGTCGTTCGCATCTGGACGCAAACGTTTCGCCTCTCCAATTCAGAATGCTTCGTCGAAAGCAGCCGGCGCAACGTCCGGCTTCTTCCGTCAGATCCTCAATTTTCAGAGCATTGCCCGCGAAAACGAAGATCTCAAGACAGCGACTTGCCGCCGCAGAACAGCAAATCCACACCGCTCGCCAGCAAGCCGCTCGAGAACGATCGACTGAAAGCCCTGCTGAATCTGAAAGAGCAGAATCAGTATCGACACGGTTGACGCGCGCGAGTCATCGCTAGAGACCCTTCAGTTTGGTTCAATACGATCACCATTAACTGCGGCAGCAGTTCAGGTGTGCGCAGTCGAACATGCCTGTTGTCTCCGGCACCGGTGTGGTGGGTCGTGTGATCACGGTTAGTCCATGGGCTTCGCAAGTGATGCTCCTCACTGACGAGAAGGCCGGAGCCGGCGCAGTCGTTGGCCAACTGGGCCAGTCCGGAGCGCTCTTGGTTCAGTGCGAGGACGACCCGACCTTGGATTAATCGAGATGCGTTATGTGTCTGGTTTGGAGAAGGTTGAGGTTGGAGACTACGTCATGACCACTGGTCAGGATGGAATCTATCCACCAGGACTGAATGTCGGTGAAGTCGTCGACGTGAAGAATGGAACCGCAACGCAACCACCATCAAATTTTGATCAGGCCGGGTGCCCGACTGGACCAAACTGGAAGAGAGTAGCGGTGCTCTTATATCATGCCCCCAGCGAACCGCTCCCTGAACAAACCCTGCCGAACGTGGACAAACCGAAGAAGTGAAAGTATTGCAGATCTGCCAGATTGCCAGATTGTCAGATTTAGAATTCCAGTCGCGATTCATCTATACCTCGAGAACTTCACAAGCAGTTGATTACGAGCAAATCTGACAATCTGAGATCTGGCAATCAGCAATGTACCTATGCCTCAGCTTAAGATCGCCGCAGTACTGGCCATCTCAATCGTGCTGCAGCTTTCGTTGCGCATCGTTTGGCCGCCGTCTGTCTTTCATCGATTTCCCTCTCGTCGTCGTCGTTTATATCGCTCTACAGCGCGATGCGTGGCAGGCACTTGTTGTCGGCACGCTGGCCGGAATAATTGTTGACGCCTGCAAGCGGTGGATTGATCGGCGCCGGCGGCTTTTTCAAAGACGCTCACGCGCTTACATCATTTACTTCGCCGCCACGCAGAGTAAACCTCGAAAACCCGCTGTTACGGATCCCTGTCCTGGCTGCAGCAACCGATCATGGACGGTGGCAATCTACGTTTTCTGGCATCGCGTCGCTGGGTTACGCCACAAGTCGCTCCCGGTGATGCAAACCATTTCCTACAAACTGATCGCCACAACACAGCCGCTCGGCACGGTTGTTCTCTACATGCTCGACTCGGTTGTTGCGGAAAGCTCAGCTCAGCGCCGACAGTTCGCAACCCGACGGCGAGTGGCTCGACAGATCGACTGGGTCCCTGCGACGCCGATGAAGATGAACCCGGATTGATGAACTTTGTGCTTTGATCTTTGTGCTTTGCATGTCAAGATTCGATTTGGAAGCCGCGTTCTGAAGAGTCGACAACTTGATGACATTCTCAAAGCTCTAAGCACAAAGAACAAAGTTCAGCTCTACCTATGAAATTCGAGGATACTTCTCAAAACCTTCGCGCTCGACTCCGGTTCATTCAGGCCCTCGTAGTGGTAATGCTTGGGGTTGCTGGGCAGTTCGGCTTATACGTGCTCCAAGTCGTTCGTGGCGAGACGTTACGCGGAGATTGCCGAAAACCAGAGAAGCCGGCGCCTTCCGATACCCGCGCCCCGCGGCAGTGATCTTTCGACCGTGAAGGCCGCGTGATTGTCGACTCAAGACCTATCTACAACGTGATCCTCTCGCGCGAAGATGTAAAGGGCAAACCGCTCGCTTCGCTGATTCAACCACTCGCGGAAGGCCTGGCTAATCGATGCCGACATTCTCGAAGGAACGTTTCGACCAGGTCGACCCCGGCGTTTGAATCGATTCTCGATCAAACAGGACGCGACTCCGAACGACATCGCCTGGGTCGAAGCACATAATCTTGAGTTCCCGGAACTGCGAGTCGAGCAACAGCCGCAGCGTCGTTATCCGGCTGAATGGCATGCTGGCTCACGTGCTTGGGTTACGTCGGGGAAATCAGTCCTGAACAGCTGAAGCAACAGAGCTTCAAAGACAAGGGACTCAAACCAGGACGACATCATCGGACAAAGTGGGCATTGAACAGATCTATGACGACTACCTGCGCGGCACGTGACGGCTATCGAGAGGTTGTAGTCGACAGTCGCGGCCGCATTCAGGACGAGATCGAGACGGTAGCTCCTGCTACCCGGTCGCGATCTGGTAACCACGATCGATCTCGATTTGCAGGAGGTCGCTGAAGAACAACTGCGCAGCAGTCCGTTACCAAACGCGGCGTCATCGTTGCTCATGGATCCAAACAATGGTGAGATTCTGGCGCTTGGCCTCGGATCCGACTTTTGATCCGAATATCTTTCTCGCAACGGATCAACTCAAAAGCAGGTCGTGCGGAGTATGTAGCCCTGCTGAATGATCCTCAAACGCCTTTGCTCAATCGCGCGATACAGAGTCGCTATCCACCGGGCTCGACCTGGAAGATTCCAATGTCTATCGCCGGCTTGCAGCAAGGCGCAATCACGCTCGATCATTCGAACCTGGTTTGCGGTGGTGGTATCACGATTGGCAACAAGTTCACTCGGTGCATGGGAAACCACGGATCACCAGATCATCGAAGACGGCAATCACTCATTCGTGCGACGGCTATTTCTATCGTCTCGGACTGAAGATGGGGCATTGATGGCATCGTCACCATGGTCGACGAGTTTGACTTGAACAAACGCACCGGCATCGACCTGCCAAACGAAGTAGTCAGCTGGACTCCCTCGCGCGAGTTCAAAAACGCATGCAACCGAAGGATCCTGACTGGCGAGATATCGATACTGTCTACGCATCGTTTGGCCAGGTCTACGACATCATCACGCCGATCTCTCTGTTAAGAACAATCGCTGCAGTCAGCATGGGTGGAAAGATGTACATCCCTCATCTGTTGAAAGAAGTGAGGCCGATCGGAAATCCCGGAACTCCCGAATATCACGCCGCCGGAGGTTTTCAATCACTCGATCCGGCGCGACCAAACCCGAAGGTATTGCCCATACCTGAAGAGATTGACCATGCCGTCGTCGAAGGAATGTGGGGCGTAGTAAACGCGGGGGCACCGGTGCCGGTATACGAATGGCCGGTTTCGACATAGCCGGAAAGACCGGAACGGCGCAGGTCGTCGGCCTAGGAAAGGATAGCGGCAAGAACAAAGACCACTCCTGGTTTGTCACCTACGCGCCCGCGTACAAACCAGAAATTGCGATGGTCGCCCTGATCGAAAACTCCGGCTTCGGCGGCCATGCACGCGGCACCAGCGATTCGACGCGTTTACGACACCGTACTATCGCAAGACCCGACATGAAGACCCACCGGGCGCTGTACAGATAGCAAAGAAACAACCAACGACGCACAACCGTTGCGACTGACCGTTGCCACAACAATGCAGTGAAGTATTGCCGATTGCCGATTGCCAATTGCCAATTGGTACTTTGGGTTGGAGATTGACTACAACCTGAAGACGACCGGGCTCAGCACAGCGTCTTAAATTGACAATTGGCAATTCTGACAATCGGCAATACTCTTATGGTAGCAATCATTCACAAACGCAGTTGGCGGGACTTTGATTGGATCCTCGCATTACTAGCAATCGCCATTGTCGCTTTTGGCACTATCCAGATTCGTTACGCCCAACCAACAGAGACCTATCTGGATCAAGCAGCTGATCGGACTCAGCATTGGCCTGGTCGCGATGCTGGTCGATCGCGTTCACCGACTATCGACGTCTGCTCAACTGGGCGCCTGCCTTCTACGTCTTCGGACTGATGTTGCTCATCGTCGTTCTTCATTCCGGGTATCGGGTTGAAGATCAATGGTCAACGGGCTTGGATCAAGATACCGGGCGGAATCGGACAGTTTCAGCCTTCTGAGTTTGTAAAAGTGACGACGGCAATGATGCTTGCGCGTTACTTCGGCAGGAACACGCGTCACAACGCTTTCGATTCAAAGAGAATGATTGTAGGCGGGCTGATCCTCGCTTTGCCTTGCGGATTGATCATGCTCGAGCCGGACGTGGGTTCCGTACTCACCTACATTCCAATCTCGTCGCGGTCCTGTTTCTATCCGCCATTCGTATTGCGTCTCGTCATTGGCGGCCGTGGCCCTTGTCTGTCGTCATGATTCCGATTGCCTACTGGGTTGGCGTCAAGACAAACCTCATCAAGAACTATCAGCAGGAACGCATCAACGTTATTCTCGATCCCGAGAACGCCGATAGACGTCGCATCGGGTATCACACCTGGCAGTCAATTCTGACTGTTGGTGAAGGTGGTCTGTTTGGCTCGCGATCTTCAGCTGAACATTCCCAGAGCGGGCTTGAAGTTTCTTGCCGGAGCCACACACCGACTTTATTTACGCGGTGACCGCAGAAAATTACGGCTTCATCGGCTGCGTATTGGTGCTGTTTAGCCTACGCGGTTCTGTTGTCTCGACTGATAACACGGCGCGCGGCGATCTTCGGATCGATCCGGAATGCTATTCATCATGGCGGTTGTCGGTGGCTTCGCCGTTTCAGATCTTCATCAACATCGGAATGGCGCTTGGGAATTTCGCCGGTGATTGGCGTTCCCTTGCCGCTGATGAGTGCCGGTCTAGCATCACTGATTGCGACCTTCGTCGCGATTGGCTTTGCGATTAGTGTGCAGTTGACGAAGATTTGTGAATTGAATGATGGAACCACAGGCGTCCCCGCCTGCTGGTTCGCCTGTCACAGACAACTTCAATCCGACAAGCGTCGGAATAACCATTCGCTTTCATATCTCACATCTCCGTCAAAAGTCGGCTTGAACTTGCAGGTACTGACGATGTGCACTTCGTGACCGCATGAAAACACGACTCACAATCGCCTTTAACGCTTCTCCTGCTTACCGCTTCAGCTTGTACCAAGCACAAACAACCCGTCCCAACCTGGCAGCCACCAGTTCCACGAAAGTCGCCGTCACGCTCTTTGCTCCAAAGCCGCTAAGCGGAAACAACATCTTCAAAGGTGAAAAGGAAGTCTGGCTATCGGACGCACTCGAGCGAGTTAGGGAGGAAGCGAGTGTTCAGTGAACTTGGGGATCAGGAGATATCGGCTTATATCGCTCAGGTGGGAACTAACCTGACTTGTGTACTCCGCCAGCCAAAAGAAAACATACACCTTCATAGTCACAACCTGACGATACACCCGATGCAATGACGAGTGGCGCCGGTCGAATCTATGTCAGCCTTGGTAGCATGCTACGACTCGTGCCAAACTGAGGATGAACTCGCAGGAATCATCGCGCACTGAAATCACCCACGACGTCTTCGCTCATATTCCGAAGACTCTTACTCGACAGATGTTCTGGATGACAGGAACCAGGAAAGTTTCCAATCCTGTTGAAGTCGAAACAAACTCGAACAATTACTCGGCGAGTATCAAGAAAACACCGATCGCGTCTGTTGGCGAGCAATTGGTCGGCTTCGCCCGCTTTGATGAACTTTGAAGCTGACCGCGGCGCGTCTCTGCATAACTTACAAAGCTGGTTATAACCCGCAGGCTCTGTCAACGATACTTGACCGGTATGAGCAGGAACAAAGGAAGATGTCGACAAGTCGGAATATCGTTGGGGTCAGGTGTACGCGCTGTTGCTGAAATCATCCACTGACCGCACAACGCTCATTAGGCACTTTCTTGGGAAAGCAACTTCGTCAAGACGCCGCGCAAAGGACTCCTTCTACCGGAGCGCTGCATTCGACGAGATGAAAAAGAGGTTCGGCGTTATTGGATAAGACGGGGAAATAGCGATTAAGAACTCTAACTCAACTGCTTATTCTCCCTGGCTTTAGCCTGGGGATCAGTGCTCGCATAGAATCTTGGAACCGTTTTAACGGTTTCCGCTAAGATTCCAGTGTTTCTTTATAAACCGTTGAAACGGTTAACTACTTTTCCGAAAGAGCCGCCCCCTAACCCTGCAAGCCAGCTGGAAAAGCCTGGGGAGAAAATGAGAAGTTGAGTTTTGGCAAACAGCTCTGTAGTAAAGCGAGGTGCGCCAGCAGTGACTTCCGTGGGAGATTGATAGCTCGAGCAATACGTA
>ERZ1370068.1819-contig-11765_pt1 | contig 24904 bp, 38 predicted proteins | sample MGYA00561227_ERZ1370068 | MGnify/ENA primary metagenome ERZ1370068 (study PRJEB38410, sample SAMEA6850437) | metagenome | study: Metagenomic assessment of the ecological functions of the soil: analysis of the soil microbiota associated with the...
GTCTTCTTCCCTGCCTCATGCGCGGTGCCTCGGTCGAGAGTTTCTCCTGACTCTGCTTTCGCAACATATCCGTGACATGGCCTCTCTCCATCATCGGCTCAAGAAATAGGCGCCGCCATTGGCCCTTCGTGACGAGGCGAAGGAGGTGATGGTCAGATGCAGGCCGCTCACGTTTCACGGTTCTTGGGAGCGGGCCGAGAACGACGCAGATGGTCGCAGATCGTTCGCCACGGTAAGAGGTATAATGTACCGACCAGGCTCCTAGAGGGCAACCTCCCTAGAGAAGACAGTATATGAGTAATAGTTGATTGGTTTCGTGACAAAAAAATGGCCACTCATGCTCACCGGTGAGCATGAGTGGCCACTTTGCTCAGTTCCTGCGGGGTTTTGCAGAACACGCAGCCCGCAAGACGACGTCGATCTTATATGATAGCGAACTTCATGAGAAATACTGTGAGTTCCAGTACAAACCAACGATGGAAAGTACAAATGCTAGGCTGTGCATACTTGCTCCTCCTTCGGTTTATTTTTGGGGATCATGGCCTGATTTGGATCAAGCCCTCAGCTAATAGCATAGCTTGCAGCAACTTCTGTGGCCAGCTTGTTCGTTTAAGCAGAGTGATTACCAAAAATGCCTGGTCCCTCGGCGACATCGAAAGGTTTAGGAGAGGCGAGTATGTACTAGCGGAGAATCTCGTCAACAAGCCAAGTGCAGAGACCTACCGTGCTGCGCGGACACGTATCAATGAACGAATACTCCGGCATCAATTTTCCGCCGACTATCGCAGATTCGCTGCTCTCTCCCAGCGACAGTGGCCGGTATAACCGAGATGCTCCTCTCGGAACTAGCTTTACAAGCTACTTCAGTTTCAGATAACATTTGCGCGTTAATTTATTGAGTGTGAAGGAAATGAAGTTGGAGGATGGCATGGAAGAAAGCACAACCGGTACGATGAAAACGGAGACGGAGTCTTCGTCCGATTCTGCTGCGGAAAGCGGCAAGCGCGTACTATCCCAGGCCATGGACGGGAGCCTGGGGAGACGATAGGTCGGGGAACCTGGAATTTGCTTCACGCCCTGCCGGGCCACGGGACGATTCCCGGTTTCGCCGTGGGTCTCGGCGCCGGCCATGCGTGGTTGGCGTCGGCGAGTTGGCAGCGGGGGTGTCTCACGGCCTATGTCAGGCTACCGAGTATTCGCGTATGGAGAATCGTTGAGCGAGGCGATTGAAAACGCCATCAAGTTCGAGGCAGGCAGACTAGAATAAGGATGAAGTAACGAAGCCTATCGCAGATTAATTTAGGTTTCGCTGCCGCCCTCGAGGGCCGCAGCACTCATCTCTTCTCGCTAGTGGTTCGCAATGTGAGACAACCCACCACAGACTGCTTCGACGAGGCGTTCCCTGCCACTCATCCCGTTCACGTATCAGTACTCCCGGAAATTTTTATCTCTTCACGTCGGACAGGCTCACCTTTTTCCCGTTCTTCACTGCATAGGCGGCCCCAGGCCACACGAAGTGACGGCCGTCGGGATGTGGATCTGAATCCCGGTGAACAGGCCGTAATCGCTTCGCGTGGGATCGACAGTCAGCCGGATCATTCGCTCGAGTTCTTCGAGGATGACCGCATGAGCGATCCCTGGTCAAAGACGGTAAATCGGGACATCGCCATACCGGAGCTTGCCCAACAGATGTCGCTTGAGAACGCTTTGCTCTATGTCATCAGGATCGGGCGCCAATTGGGAGAGACCTACTCTCGAGTTCATGTTGAAACGCTCATCACGCGCCGCAGGCATGGGAGGCCTTCTGGCGACCTGGACGGAAATAGACGCCGAATTCCCCGTGAGGCCCAATTGCAATATGTGGCAGGGCATAGCCACACATATCGCTCTGAGGCCGCCTTCATCACGATAGGGTGCATGCTGCTGGGCGGCCAGGTGAACCCGCCGTTTTTGTTCTGAAACGGGCAGTCCAACCTGAGATCTGGAAAAAATGAACTGCTTCTCCCCAGTGTTCTCTGAACACTCCTTCTCGCCTAGAGGTAAGGTGTAAGACTTCACCTGCGGCAGTGGACTACACGGCAAACCGCGATCGTAGCCTCCAAGCGGGAATCCATGTCTCTGCAGCTCTCATAGGAGGCCGGGCAACTGAACCGCGCCTGTGGAGCATAGCCTGCAGGAGTCCACATTGGTCATAGGCGATTTCCAATTCATCGTACCCTCCTGGCCTATCCTCATTCGACTGCCCTTGGTTGAATGCTCAAAGGACAGGCCTGGCACTCCACCAGGGAAGGTGTGGAACCTGCAGCGTGGTGCCCCGGTACTGTCAACGAAAGAATACTCCGGGTCCGGAATTGCTCCTTGGTAATGAACGGAGGGCGATTGGAGCCAGATGTTGGTGCGGGCAACGGGAATCAGAAAAAGAGCCGCATGGACAAGAACACATAATCGGTATTTTTGTCGTTAGGGGCGCCCGCAACGCCTTGGTTCAAGAGATTGGAATAGTAACTCCCTTTGATCAGATACAACCATCCTCCTTCGAGCAGCAGATTCTGGCTGACGGTCCAGGCCAGGCGCAGGTCGAGTTCCGACCCCACGTACTTGCCGGCGCGTCCGGTCGAGTCTTGCAGACCGGCTCCGACTGAATTCGTCTTTGGACTGGGCCAGCCACCAGAAACGCTGTTTGAAGATGACTTGGACATCCTTCAGCGGTTCCACGGAAACGAGATAGCCGGGTGAGCTGATATTCGCCCGTTTGAACAGCGACCAAATGCCCGTGTACGTGAATGGGAAATTTTGCGTACCGAAGAGCGGATTGAATCGCCCGTTCTTGTTGTCGTTGGGATCGCTATCGCCGCTGGCGTAGTCGTATTTGAAACGGATGGACGGTGTCCAGGGGAGCGCGAATGTGTATCCTGACCTCCGCATGCTGAAAGTACGCGAATGTGCTCAACACAGGGCTTCCGGGCCTGAGTGCCGATCGGCCGAACTGGTAGGCGGATTCGATTTCGTAGTCGAAGGTTGCTCTGGCCTCCGGCTTGAAGAGCCGGAAGCCGAGGGTGTAGAGATCCGCCAGCTGGCCTTGGGTGATCTGGTCCTGATTGATGCCGGTGGTGCCCTGTGCCTGCCCGTTCTGCGATATGTAATAGATGTACAGCTCGGTATGGAACCAGGGCATGCGCTGGTCAAGGTAAGACATTCCGCTAAACAGCGTATTCGAGGGGACGGTGTCCGGCGACGTCTGATGATTTTGTACCGGGCGCATGACAAACGCCCGGACTTCCCAATCTTTGCGCGTTCCCAACGTCCAGTGAGCACCCACGAACGAATAGGGGACGTTGCTGTAGTTGCTCCTGGCGATGAGACGGCTCTTTCCAAAGGCTTGAGGTAAACTTACCCATCTGCAGCTCGGTCGGCAGACCAGACCCTAGAAAATTGTCCGTGCCCAAGCTGCCATAGAGCCTGCAGCAGATCGTTGCGGTCTTCCATCCGGCTGCTGACCGTGAGGCCGTAGTTGTAGAGCGGGCGGCTGTCCAGAAACTCCGCGTGAAATCGGAACGGCTTATAACGGATGCCGATCTGAACGTCGGTACGCTCAGAAAACTGTGCGGCTCCGGTCGTCTCGTTCTTCTTGATCGGCTGGTTGTAGGTCTCGTAGCGCGTCCGGAAGTCGAGGCCCAGGTGCAGCCATTCAGGGCTATGGAGCAACTGATCGAGGTGGAGCGGGGACTGCGGGACGTTGAGTCGGAGATCGTCCGAGAAGATCACCTCCTGGAAGCGGCGCGCGAGCGGCCCGAGACGCTGCTCGGAGGGGCCGGTGCGTTGATCCTCGGATGACGGCACGTCCTTCTGCGTGGGTTCCGATGGGGATGGCGACGAGGCCTGTGCTTCACCTGCCCAGGCTGGTTGAGCCCCGAGATGAACGGCAAAGAGTAGCAGGGCGCCCAGCGCAGCGAGCGTTCAATTCCACACGTGTGATCAAGACTGTCATCCGTCCGAGGAGTGGTCCGAGCGGAACGGGAGCCTAGCAGACAGGATGCTTCTGAGCAATGCCGGGCGCAGCGAATGCATTCAGCAACACGCGGGCGTCCGGCTGTTTTGGATAGACATTCCAATCTCGTATATTTATACACCCTCGCTCGTTACAGAGAATCTGCTCGCCAATATCATTGCATGGTGACCAGGTGGTTCGTGTAACCGGAAGGAGAGTTCTGTGCGCCACGCACCAATTCACACGAACAAGCATTACATGCTGACAGAAATCAGAATGCGGCGCGCTGTGATTGCCCTTCCTCGCCGTCGTTGATCGAGCGAGTGTCACTGCCCGGCCTGGTCGGGTGAGGAGGAGATGGCATTGGGAATGTTGAATGGTAAATGTTGAACGTTGAATTGTCGGGACTGGCGCGACGGACGACGGGTTGAGGTCGAACTGGAGTCGCGCTTTTCCCGCCAGCCTTGCCCGTTTCGCTTAGTTCAGAGCCAGAAAGCGCGCTTGTCTCTTTCAGCCGGGAAAACTCTTTCCTGCTGGCAAGGGCTGTGCTACCTTGAGCGCCGTTTCACTTCGTGTGTGGTCTATCTGGTTTATTTATCTGGTTGGTCTGGTCTCTGGTTTGTCTGGTTTATTTGGTTTCTCTGGGTCAAGCATCAAAACAAACCAGACGGACCAGATGAACCAGATGTTTCACGGAATTCCCAAACCTTCCACCTTTGTCGTATCAGTTTCCTCGCGGTTGACTAGCGTCCTGTATTGGGAGCTCTTTCCACGAGTTTTTCGGAAAAGAGCGGGGTCTGGAACACCCAACGCACACCGGCTTGCACCGTCCAGTCTATCCCGAAGGACGTACTCCTTTCCCACCACTCCCGCGCCGGAGCGCGACAAACACGTTCCAATGTTCATCAAACCGGTGGCCGACCTCGCCCAGCAGGTTCATCGTGGTCTTTTGGTTATTGTTCCAATCCACATAGTAAGTCATGGACGCCGTGGTATACCATCGCTCGGACCAGATGGTGTTGACCGCTGACGTGACTTGCATGAAGTGGATGTCGCGACGGCTGGGATCGCCCCGACAGAGTTGAAGTCCTGGACACTGTGCAAGTGAACAACGAGCGCAGTCTGGCTAACGGGAACCGCCACCGCGCCTGCCGGTCCAAGGGTACTATTTCCTGTGCTCAGTCGATCGTTCGAGCCTGTCGGAAACGTAACGTCAGTACCGATCAACAGGGCCACATTCGGGCTGGCATAGAGTCGGTCGGGCGGTGCGGACCGTCATGTCGCTTGCGCCGTTCGTCGTGAATCCTCTGGGACTGGTCCAGGTCGGCCCACACATAGGGCATGGTCGCCCGCAAGATCCAGTTGGGTGTCACTGGGCAGTCGAACCTCGACGGTCGACGGTGTTGAAGCGCAAATTACTGTTGGAGAACGTGCTGTTCCCGTAGTTCAGTTGATAGTACCCGTTGATGGCGGTGGGGTCTGTACCGAAGGCCTTGGCGGCTGCCGAGATGCGTTTTCGTTCTTCTTCTCGAGCCGCGCGTGCTCTTCGGGTGTGGCGCCCTGCAGCAGAGTTTGCAACGGGCGGCGTTTACCCTCCGCCGGCTCTCGCGTCAGGTTTGGCTTCTTCGCTACTTTCAGATACTGCGGCTGGCTGCCGGCGTCGTACCGTCTTCTGCCACAGCTAGCGAAAGAGTCACGAGTGCAATGAGCAAGAAGCCGCGCGCTTACAACCATCCCCTGTACTCTGGTATTCCCAATGGAACGGGTGATCGTGTATGCGAGCGCGGCAAGAGTAAGAATGAAACGGAGGGTCGCGTATTCCCAGAATCACTGACCAGCTTACTGCCTGCTCAGCCTTGAGTCCGAAGGGTTTCGTTACAGGCCTATAAAGTAGGGCCCCATAAGGGCACGAGAGATGGAATGTTTCGCCGAGGATCCAGAAGCCAGCCACCTGGTCGGTTGACACACGGACCAGGGTGATCACGAGCGTGCCGTCCTTAGTCGGGAGCGCTGTCACTCCCTGCTGCAGGCTGTTGTAATCGTGGCCGGTGTAGAAGTGGCGGTCCGAGGCGAAATAGGCTTCGCCGACCTGGAAGAGCATGCGGTGAGACAGGGCGTATGTCGGACGTCCAAAGAGGTCCAAATTCAGCCAGTAGAAATGTTCTTCAAGAGCCTTCTGGCTCGTCGCTTGGCAGCCGGATAATTGAGCAATGCGGTATACACGGACAGGGACATACTTGGCCAGGAGTTTCATCTGCTTGATTGCGAGGGACAGTTCAGTCGCTCGCGTGCAGGCGAACGTCCGCCTTTACGCTCGTAGGGTGCGATGCCTGCCAAGTCCCTTCGCCCGATAGGCCTGGTACCGCGACAGTAAGGTCTGGCGCACCAGTGCCTCGACCTCCTCGACCGACACGGCGACCTTCCCGCCGGCTGGTTTCAGCGCCCGAAAGGCGGCGATCTCCTTCGCGTCCAGATTCAACTCCTCGCCTGGTTTCGCCTCAAGGTAGCGGCGGGCTTCCTTCTCTCCGTTCGGTTCCAGCTTCACGCCTGCGAAGTCGGCCAGCGTTCCGTCACCTGCAATCTTGCCATGCGCCGTGACCGATGTTTCCTCTTTATACGCACTGGCCTCCACGAAAGAGTTCGACAAAATACGTGGCTTTTTGTCTTGGCCAGCAAGACCATGCCAACCGCCAGTTCCCGATCCGACCCCTTCAGTGGCCGACCATTTGACGATCTTACCCTGCCGGATGTCTGACGCGGTCGCTGTCCGAGAGAGGTAATTCTTGAAGTATTTCGTCGGCCGTCGGGAGGGTTGCTGCTTCAAGGCTATGGATCCGTTGAACGTCACGCCGATCCAGATGCTGAGGGCGGCGCAGGTGACGATTCGGCGGATCATGCAGCAAGGCCGATGCCGCGAGAATGCGGTTCTGCGTGCCTGTGAGTTTCGCCGGCGCAACCATTTTCAGTGGCTTTCGTGATTTTCCGGGTTTTCTTCACGGAATCGATCTTCCGTCTGATGGATTGAAGGCTGGCGAGTCCGGCACACTCCTGAGTCCGCACAGGCTACTCCTTTGCCGCTTTGGCCTGAATTTTCAGGAACATGTCCTTGAGGTAGGGCGCGGCGATCGCGCGAGACACAGGATGGAGCATCGCAGACGGTAAACCCCGCCAGCTTGATCGGTCGAGACCCGACCGGTGTAAAATAAAACGGTGCCGTCTTTGGTCGGAAGCGCGGCGACTTGCTGGAGCATGCTGTTGTAATCGTGGCTCCGCGTAAAAATGGCGCTCGACAGCGAGCGCTGCGTCGCCACGTGGTACAGCATACGATGAACCAGCACGTAGGTCGGGCGGCTGAACACGTCGATATTGAGCCAATAGAAGAATTCTTCCAGATTCTTGGCCTCCTCGCTTGGTCAGACCGTTTGGATAGTTAAGCAGGAACTTGTGGAAAGCCGGGAGATGCTTGGCGGTACCCTTCAAACCCTTCGTGGATAGCAGCAACTCATCCCCGGCACGCAGCTGATCCGTACCGCCACGCTCATAGGGTGCGATGCCGGGCAGCCCTGCTTTCGATAGGCCTGGTATCGGGCCAACAACCCCTCGCGCACAGGGACCTCGACTTTTTGTACAGGCACGGCGTCCGCATCGCCTCCTGCCTTCAAGCGCTTGGAAAGCCGCTATCTCCCTTCGCGTCTAGATTCAGTTCGTTGCCCGGTTGCACGTTCAAATAACGCTTGGCTTCCTTCTCTCCATTCGGTTGCAACTTCACCCCGGCCAAGTCCGCCATGGTGCCTTTCCCTGTGATGCGACCAGAGCCCGTGATCACCGGCATCTCTCTTGAGCACGAGGGCTTCTCGATAAGACTCATACAGATCCTTTGGTTTGCCTTTGAGCAGCCCGACAAAACCAATCGCCAACTCCCGATCCGATCCTTCACTGGGCGACCAATCGACGATCTTACCCTGCCGGATGTCTGCCCGGTCGCTGTTCGAGAGAGCTAATTCTTGAAGTATTTCGTCGGCCGTCGGGAGGGTTGCTGCCTCTGCGGATGGATCCGGTGAACGCCGAGTGGATCCAGAGGCTGAGGGCGACGGTGCGTTAGCGATTCCGGCGGGTCATGAACCAGTGGTGGGGAGTTAACTGCGGAAGGGGAGGAAGGGGAATGGGTTGTCGTCATGTGGCCGGTCCTGACAGTCTTCTCTCCCTCACAGGATGCTGAAGAAAAGTCTGCCGCTACAGCGTAAGAGGAACGTTGATATTGAGTTTGTTTGGCCTTTGTTGTTTTGGTCCGGCTCAAGACCAGCCAGATCGAACTCAGCGCCAGGGTTATTTCAGGGCTTCCGCTCCGCCGACAATATCCATGAGTTCCTTGGTGATGACCGATTGCCTGGTCTTGTTATAGTAGGTCGTCAGCTTTTTGATGAGTTCACCCGCGTTGCGCGTGGCGCCGTCCATTGCCGCCATATGCGGGCACCCTGCTCGGCGGCCGAAGATTCCAGCAGAACGCGGTACGCCTGGACGTGGAAGTTACGGTGCAGAAGGTGCTCGAGCAGTTCGTCCTCACTCGGTTCGTACTGATAGCCTCCGGGGACTACATCGGTGGCTTGGTCAAGATCCTTCACACCGGAGATTTCAACGATCCAGTCGAACGGAAGGAGCTGTTCGACAACCACCCGTTGCTGGATGGCGGATTTGAACTCATTGTAGATGACATACACCGCATCGATACGCCCCTGCGACGTAGTCGTCGATGGCTGGGAGTTCTTCTCCCATCACCATCCCGTGCTCGAACGACAATTTGTCGAAGATGTCCACCACCTCCCGACGCACCTTCCAGTCGCGTCTCCGGAAAAAGTCGCGGCCTTTCCGACCGACCACAGCCACCTCAGCCTGCACACCGCGGGACTCCAATTCCTTCAGTGCGGTGATCGCCGTGCGGAGAATATTCGCGTTAAACGCCCCGCATAATCCGCGGTCGCTCGTCACGACCGTCAGCATCAACGTGACGGTGGGCGCCTTCCCGTTTACGGAGCAACGGGTGAGCGTCTCGATTGACACGCCGGCTGAGGTTGCGGATGGCCTCCCGCATCTTGAGGGCGTAGGGCCGTGCCGCGAGAATGCGGTTCTGCGTGCGTTTGAGTTTCGCCGCCGCGACCATTTTCATGGCTTTCGTGATTTTCTGGGTTTTCTTAACGGAGTCGATCTTCCGTCTGACGAATTGAAGGCTGGGCATGTCGACTATACCACCGTGTTTATCGATAGCGGACTCTTTATGGTGACTCAGCGCCAACAACCGTGGAAAGCTACCACTGGCAGTCAAGGTCCGTCAAGTCAGCCGGACTCCGTCTTTCGCATCCGATGCCGCGTTCGATCGATGAGCGGAGTCACGTGCCTCGTTCATGCGCGACCACAGAGGCAAATCTTTACCGGATCCCCATGTGTGAGACCGTGAGACCGAGCACGACAATTCTTTTGCGGCTTCTGTTCCGATTCTCCCCACGGACCTTCTTCCATCTGAAGCCTGCCCCCTCTGAACTTCTGGAAAAGCTAAAGTTTCTATGGAATTAATGGCGCACTTATCTTCAATTACGTATGTACGGCATCACTCTTGCCCAATCCGCTGAACAAGACGTAGAATTTACAAGAATTTACAAAGAATTTGTCGTTGTAACCACTTGGAGCGATGTATACAGGTATCTACCTATGTAGGATGGAACTGCCAGAAATAAGAGGAGGGAAATTACATCTGAGGGAGTAACGGATCCAGAGGTTGGGGGAGGCATCGACATGGCACGACAAGAATTGGAACAGACGGCAAGAGAGCTGGTCGCCGAAGGCAAGGGCATTCTGGCAGCAGATGAAACGGTTCCCACTCTGACCAAGCGCTTTGACGCCTCGAAGATTGACTCGACCGAGGACAGCCGTCGCGCCTACCGTGAAATGTTCTTTACCACGCCGGATGTCTCCGCGTTCATCAGCGGCGTGATTCTGCAAGACGAAACCATCCGACAGAAGAACGCCGCGGGCATACCGTTGACCGAGGTGTTGTCCAAACAAGGGATCATTCCGGGCATCAAAGTGGATACCGGTGCAAAGGTGCTTGCCGGTTCGCCGGAGGAAAAAATGACCGAAGGGCTCGATGGACTTCGGGACCGCCTGAAGGAATATGCGCGCGATGGGCGCGCGATTCGCCAAATGGCGGGCGGTCATTCGTATCACCGACAGGCTACCCAGGCCCGATGTGTGTCAGCGTTAATGCCCATGCACTGGCCCGGTATGCCGCCCTGTGCCAAGAGCAAGGCATCGTGCCTATCGTGGAGCCAGAGGTTCTGATGGATGGGTCTCATACCATCGAACGCTGCGAGGACGTTACCAGTTCGATACTCCATGCGGTCTTCCACGCGCTCTTTGAGCAGTGTGTCGGGCTGGAAGGGATGCTCCTGAAACCCAGCATGGTGATCGCCGGAAAGGACTGTCCCAAGAAGGCCTCCGTAGCAGGAGGTTGCAACGGCCACGTTGCGCTGCTTGCGCCGTCATGTGCCGGCGGCGGTTCCCGGCATTGTATTTCTGTCGGGCGGGCAAAGCGACGTCCTGGCGACGTCTCATCTGAATGCGATCAACAAGCTCGATCTGCCGAAACCGTGGAAGATCAGTTTTTCCTACGGGCGGGCGCTTCAGGATCCCGCGATAGAAGCCTGGCGTGGCAAGCAAGAGAACCTGAAAGCCGCACAGCAAGCGTTCCTACCACCGGGCGAAATGTAACAGCGCAGCCGCCATCGGCAAATACACCAGCGCCTTGGAAGGCAAGAAGTCCGTTCCGGGGGCAGCCGTGCATCGCTCGGACTGGCACGATGACTGATATCTTCCGGCGCGTGCCGCGAGAGCTTCAGCATTGACATGCAGGTTCTGGTGATCAACAGCGGGAGTTCGTCGATCAAATTTCGCTCTCGTGGAAGTGGTCGAAGAGCCGAGGGGCGTACTGACGACTCGGCCGGCATTGCTCCAAGGCGCCGTCAAAGGGCATCGGGGGCGTCGCACGCTTTGAGGTGATAGGGCAGGACTGAAGACCGTTCGACGACGACGTTGGAGATTCGGGACCATGCGCATGCGTTGCGTGTTCTGCTCGATCGCCTGGCCGGCTCTCTGGCGAGATCGAAGCGGTCGGGCATCGGGTGGTGCACGGAGGAGACCAGTACATGAAGTCCACATTGATTACTGAGCAGGTAGAGGCCGGGATCGATGCGCTGTCCGAGTTGGCGCCACTGCACAATCCCTCGTGCCTCGCAGGGATTCGCGGAGCCCGGGCGGCTTTTGGTCCGACGCTGCCGATGGTGGCAGTGTTCGATACGGCCTTTCACCAAACCATGCCGGATGTCGCCAGGCAGTATGCGCTCCCTGTTGAGCTGGCCGAGCGCGCACCGGATCCGCCGGTACGGGTTCCACGGGATTGCGCATGCCTCGCTCGCGAACGGGTATGCGGCCTAGGCACGGGACTCCATTGGAGCAGGTGCGTCTGATCACCCTGCAGTTGGGCAATGGCTGCTCCGTCGCCGCGATCGCGCAAGGCCGGTCGGTCGAAACCTCGATGGGGTTCACCCCGCTGGAGGGGCTGGTGATGGGGACACGCTCGGGCGATGTGGATGCCTCCATCGTCGCGCTTCCTGTCCGAGCGGAGAGAAGGTCGAAGCCTGCTGAAGTCGAGCGGTGGCTCAACGAGCGGTCGGGCCTCCTCGGACTGTTCAGGTCGGTCAAACGACATGCGGGAGTTGCTCCGCGTGGCCGAGCAGGAGCAGGACAAACGGGCGGAGTTCGCCATTGATCTGTTCTGCTATCGGGTGCGCAAGTATCTCGGCGCCTACCTTGCCGTGTTAGGCGGCGCCGATGCCATCGTCTTCGGAGGCGGGATCGGGGAAAACGCGCCGGAGATTCGGGACGCGGATTTGCCGGAACATGGAATGGTGCGGCCTGAGCTCAGCCGTGACCTCAATCGAGCGACGGTTGGACTTGCGCCGGGTCGCGCAGCACAAATCAGTGCGGATGGATCGCGGTTGGCGGCCTACGTGGTCGCGGCGGATGAGGAAACCTGGATCGCCAGTGAGACGGTTCGGTGCGTGCGAGGCGTACGTTCATAAGGCAACAGAGCCGACTATAACAGAGGGAAAGGAGAGGTCATGGGAAATCCGTTATCGCAGAAGGAACTGAAATTGGTCGATGCCTACTGGAGGGCGGCGAACTATCTCTCGGTGGGACAGATTTATCTGTACGATAACCCGCTGCTGAAGAAGCCGCTGAGTAAGGAACATGTAAAGCCGAGGCTGCTGGGTCACTGGGGCACCACCCCGGGCCTGAATTTCATCTATGCCCATCTGAATCGAGCGATCAAGGCACGGGACCTCAGCATGATCTACATTATCGGTCCGGGCCACGGCGGTCCCGGCATCGTCGCCAATGCCTACATGGAAGGCACCTACTCGGAGGTCTATCCGAACATCGCACAGGACGAAGAGGGCATGAAGCGGCTGTTCAAGCAGTTCTCGTTTCCCGGAGGCATTCCCAGCCACGTGGCGCCCGAGACTCCCGGCTCAATACACGAAGGCGGCGAATTGGGGTATGCGGTCTCTCACGCGTACGGGGCTGCGTATGACAATCCCGACCTGATCGTTGCCTGTGTCGTCGGCGACGGCGAGGCTGAAACCGGACCATTGGCGACCTCCTGGCACTCCAACAAGTTCCTCAACCCGGCGACCGACGGAGCCGTGCTGCCGATCCTGCACCTGAACGGGTACAAGATCGCCAATCCTTGCGTGCTGGCTCGTATCAGCCACGAAGAATTGGATCAGCTCTTCCGCGGCTACGGCTACACGCCCCATTTTGTCGAGGGCAGTGATCCGGACAAGATGCACCAGCTCATGGCTGCCACCCTCGACACCTGCATGGAGGAAATCCACCGCATCCAGACCCAGGCGCGGACGAACAGGTGTGAAGGAGCGGCCGCGCTGGCCGATGATCATTCTCCGTTCGCCCAAGGGGTGGACCTGCCCGAAGGAAATCGACGGCAAACGGACCGAGGACTACTGGCGCAGCCACCAGGTGCCGATGGGTGAAATGCACGAAAAGCCCGGGCATGTGAAGATTCTCGAGACATGGATGAAGAGCTACAAGCCGGAGGAGCTGTTCGATAAAACCGGTCGACTGAAGCCCGAGCTCGCTGATCTGCCGCCGAAGGGCAAGCGCCGCATGAGCGACAATCCGCACGCCAACGGCGGCCTTTTGCTCCAGGGACTTGCGTCTGCCGGACTTCCGCGACTATGCCGTCAAGGTGACGACACCGGGCGCCATCTCGGCCGAATCCACCCGCCTCATGGGAAAGTTCCTGGCCGACACGATGAAGCTGAACATGGAGAGCCGCAATTTCCGTCTGTTCAGTCCGGACGAGAACAACTCAAACCGCTGGCAAGATGCGATGGAGATCACCAATCGCGACCTGGATGGCGGACCGCTATCCATACGATGACCATTTGGCCCCTGACGGCCGCGTGATGGAAATGCTCAGTGAGCACCAGTGCCAGGGTGGCTGGAAGGGTATCTCTTGAGCGGCCGGCACGGGTTTTTTCCTGCTACGAGGCGTTCATTCACATCATCGACTCGATGTTCAATCAGCATGCCAAGTGGCTGAAGGTCTGCCACGAAATTCCTTGGCGGCGGCCGATCGCCTCGCTCAATTATCTGTTGTCCTCCCACGTCTGGCGGCAGGATCACAACGGGTTCAGTCACCAGGACCCTGGCTTCATCGATCACGTCGTGAACAAGAAAGCGGAGGTCGTGCGCGTCTATCTGCCGCCGGATGCCAACACGCTGCTGTCGGTCACCGATCACTGTCTGCGCAGCCGGAATTATGTGAACGTCATCGTCGCGGGCAAGCAGCCTGCTCCGCAATGGTTGACGATGGACCAGGCGGTCAAACACTGCACGGCGGGCATCGGAATCTGGGAATGGGCCAGCAACGACAAGGGGGAGATCCCGATGTCGTCATGGCCTGTTGCGGAGACGTGCCGACGCTGGAGACTCTGGCCGCCGTGGATCTGTTTCGTCAGCATCTCCCGGCGCTGAAGATCCGCGTCATCAACGTCGTCAATTTGATGAAACTGCAGCCGCAGAGCGAGCACCCGCACGGCCTGTCCGACCAGGACTTCGATGCTGCTCTTCACCAAGGACAAGCCGATCGTGTTCGCCTTCCACGGCTACCCCTGGCTCATCCATCGGCTCACGTACCGGCGGACGAACCACAAGAGCCTGCACGTGCGCGGCTACAAGGAAGAAGGCACGACGAGCACGCCGTTCGACATGGTGGTGATGAACGATCTCGACCGGTTTCATCTCTTCGGCGACGTGATTGATCGGCTGCCGCAACTCGGGTCCCGCGCCGCCTATGCCGAAGCAGGCGATTCGCGACAAGCTGTCTCGAGCACAAGGAATACATCGCCAAGTACGGCGAAGACATGCCCGAGATCACCGACTGGCAATGGGGTAAGGTGAAAGCGGAGACGAGGCGGAGGACCACGACGGAAGGAGACAACGTCTAACAGGCTGCGGAAAACTCTGTTGGTTTGTCTGGTCTCATCTGGCTGATCTTGTTTAACCAAACAAACGAGACAGACCAGACAAACCAGTTGGAGGTGTTATGGAAAAGATCCGTCAGAACGACATCCTTGAACAATATGGAGGTGGGCCCATCCAGTTTACCGGCACGAACGATGCCCTCTATGAACGGCATCTGATCTTCGACCAGGTGATTGATCCCAAGAAGGCGGATCCGCGCGCACAATAGTCGAGGCAGCGGCCCGCTCAGTCCGGCGACATTGTGTCACAACGCTGGCTTAAGACAGAAAAACCTACGAGCAGAAGAATCCAAAGCGGGTCTATTACCTGTCGATGGAGTTCCCTGCTGGGGCGGTCGCTCGCCAACAATATTACCAACGGATTGCTGGGATCGTTGGCCGATGAGGCCATGAAAAGAAGGGACTCGATGCGTTGGCGCTGGCCGAGATGGAGCCGGATGCCGGGTTGGGGAACGGAGGGCTCGGTAGGCTGGCGGCTTGTTTCATTGATTCGATGGCGACGATGCAGATTCCCGGATGGGCTATGGACTCCGTTACGAATACGGAATCTTCAAGCAAACGATCAAGGATGGCTGGCAATGCGAAAAAGCCGGATAACTGGCTGCGTCGTCCCGATCCCTGGGAAGTGGCACGGCTCGAGGAATCGGTTGAAGTGAAATTGAACTGTTCGTTCGAAATGCACGACGGGATATTGCGCTTGGTTCCCGGGCGGCCGTCCAGCCTCATCGGTATTCCGTTCGACCGTCCCGTCGTCGGATACGGCGGAAAGACGATCAATACGCTCCGGCTCTGGGCTGCGGCAGTACCGGATTACTTCGACTTCCAGCGATTCAGCGGCGGTGAGTTCGTGGCCGCGATGGCCGGAACGCTCGCGGCCGAGTCGTTGACGCGTGTGCTCTATCCCGACGACTCCACAGTTCGCGGCCAGGGGTTGCGGTTCCTGCAGGAATATTTCCTGGTCGCCTGCTCGCTGGGCGATCTCGTGCGGCGCTTCCGGCGCGGCAACACCAACTGGAACGCCCTTCCCGAGAAAGTCGCCATTCAGATGAACGACACGCACCCGACGATGGCCGTTCCCGAGCTGATGCGGATCCTGCTTGACGACGCGCACCTCGGTTGGGACAAAGCGTGGGACTTGACGCAACGGACTCTGGCATACACAAACCATACGCCTGCTGCCAGAAGCGCTGGAGAAATGGCCGCTGGAATGGTTCGCATCACTGCTGCCGCGTCATTCGGAAATTATCCACGAGATCAATCGCCGGCACCTTGACCAAGCGCGCGTCCGCTTCGCCGGCGACGAAGGCCGTCTCGCCAGCGTGAGTCTCATCGAGGAGGGCGCGACGCGTAAAGTCCGTATGGCCAACCTGGCCATCGTCGGATCGCATAGCACGAACGGCGTGGCCGCCATTCACTCAGGATTGCTGCGCACGATGACGGTCAAGGACCTGGCCGAGATGTATCCTGAGCGGTTCAACAACAAGACCAACGGCGTGACGCCGCGACGGTGGCTGCTGCTGGCCAACCCCGCGCTCTCCCGCACGATCACCGAAGCCATCGGCGACGGATGGATTACTGATCTCAGCCAATTGAGCAAAGCTCAAGAAACTGGTCGGCGACAAGGGATTTCGCGACGTCGTTCCTCAAGGCGAAGCGCGAAGCGAAATCCCAGTTTGCCCAGTGGCTCAAGACGACATCAGGCCAGACGGTCGATCCGGACACGATCTTCGATTGCCAGGTCAAGCGCATCCACGAATACAAGCGGCAACTGCTCAACGCGCTGCGCATCGTCGTGCTGTACAACCGGCTGCGGGAGAATCCCGAAGCCTCAAGATGGCCCCGCGGACATTCTTCTTCGCCGGCAAGGCGGCACCGGCCTACCAGCTTGGCCAAGCTGATCATCAAGTTCATCAACAATCTGGCCGGCACCATCGACGGAGATCCTGCTCGTTCGCGGAAGACTGAAGGTCGTCTTCCTGCCCGAGTATTGCGTGTCGCTCGCGGAACGGCTGATTCCGGCCACCGATGTTTCCAACCAGATTTCGACGGCCGGCTACGAGGCCAGCGGCACGAGCAACATGAAGTTCATGATGAACGGTGCGCTGACGCTCGGGCACACGCGACGGCGCGACCATCGAAATGGCGGAAGAAGCGGGCGAGGAAAATTTCTTCCTGTTCGGCCTCACAGCGGACCAGGTGGCCGGCAGCCGGGGCTGGTACAACCCGCGCTGGCATTATGACAACGAAGCCAGAGACCCGCGCGGCACTGGACCTGATCTTCTCCGACTACTTCAGCCGCAATGAACCGGGCGTCTTCGAACCGCTGCGGCACGCGTTGCTGACGGGCGGAGACCATTATATGCACCTGGCGGACCTCACGATCCTATCTCGAGGCCGACCGGCGGCTGTGCGGACTTGTACGCCGACTCGGATGCATGGGCTCGCAAGGCGATCTTGAATGTCGCCGGCTCAGGGAAGTTCTCCAGCGACCGCACCATCGCCGAGTACGCAGCAGACATTTGGAATGTGAAGCCGTGCCCGATTCCGTAATGTCGCCACAACGTGTCAGAGAGAAGGATTAAAGCTCATGGCGATTTCACCCGCAGCAGGCAAACGGGCTACCAGGGATATGTTGGTGGATCTGGCCAAGCTCGAACGGGAGTATTACGCGCGCAGGCCGGATATGGAAGATCCCAACCAGTCGGTCGCCTTCGGCACGAGCGGGCACCGCAGGATCGTCGCTCCGCGGCTCGTTCAACGAGGCGCATATTCTTGCCATTACGCAGGCCATTTGCGACTACCGGCGCGGGCAGGGCACCGACGGTCCGCTCTATATGGGCAAGGATACGCACGGGCTGTCCGGACCGGCTCAGCGCACGGCGCTCGAAGTCCTTGCGGCGAACGGCGTGCAGCACCGTCATCCAGCAGGACGACGAGGTGACGCCCACGCCTGTCATCTCACGAGCCATCCTGGTGCCACAACCGCGGGCGCAAGGCGCATCTCGCGGACGGTGATCGTTGTCACGCCCTCGCATAACCCGCCGGAGGACGGGGGCATCAAGTACAACCCGCCCAACGGCGGACCAGCCGATACCGATGTGACGAAATGGATGCAGGATCGTGCGAATGCGTTGCTGCGGGAAGGCAACGCCGGCGTCAAGCGCGTGCCGTTCGAGAAGGCGTTCAAGGCGGCAACCACGCGTCAGGAAGATTTCATCCTGCCCTATGTTCAAGACCTTCGGAACGTGATCGACATGGAGATCATCCGCGAGGCGGGTCTCGTGCTGGGCGTGGATCCGCTTGGCGGCGCCGCGGTCCATTACTGGGAGCCGATCAATAGGGTCTATAAGCTGAACATCGCCGTGGTGAACCCGAAGGTCGATCCGACCTTCTCCTTCATGACGGTTGATCACGACGGCAAGATCCGGATGGACTGCTCGAGTCCCTATGCGATGGCCAGCTTGGTTGGCCTGAAAGATCGCTACCGCGTCGCCTTTGCCAACGATCCGGACTCGGACCGTCACGGGATCGTCACGCCGTCGGCCGGACTGATGAATCCCAACCATTATCTCGCTGTGGCGATTCGTTATCTGCTCACGCATCGACCTCAGTGGCCTACCGACGCGTTGGTCGGCAAGACGCCTGGTGTCGAGCGGCATGATCGATCGTGTCGTCGCCAAGCTCGGCCGCCGGCTCTGCGAAGTACCGGTCGGCTTCAAGTGGTTTGTTCCGGGCCTGTTCGACGGCTCGTTCTGCTTCGGCGGCGAGGAGAGCGCCGGAGCGAGCTTCTTGCGGCACGACGGGACCGTCTGGACGACCGACAAGGACGGTCCGATCATGAACCTGCTCGCAGCCGAGATCACGGCCCGAACCGGCAAAGATCCGGGGAGCACTACCGCGAACTGACCGACTGAATTTGGAAATCCGCTCTACCAGCGCATCGATGCGGCGGCCACGCCCGCGCAGAAGGAAAGGCTGGGGAAGTTGTCGCCCGATGCCGTCACGGCATCGACGCTCGCCGGCGAGCCGATCACTGCCAAGCTGACCAAAGCGCCGGGCAACAACGCCTCGATCGGCGGATTGAAAGTCATCACCGCCAACGGCTGGTTCGCGGCCCGGCCGTCCGGCACCGAGAACATCTACAAGATCTATGCAGAGAGCTTCAAGAATGAGGGCCACCTAGAGGCCCTTCGTGAGCGAAGCCCAGGAGATGGTGAACCACGCACTGGGGAGCGACCGATGAGCCTTCCCCCATTCCCGTCCAACTACCGGGCCTCCGGCGTGCTGCTGCACGTCACGTCGCTGCCCTCGCCCTACGGCATCGGCGATGTGGGCCCAACGGCGCTTGCCTGGATTGACCGCCTCCACGAGGCGGGGCAGAGCTGGTGGCAGGCGCTGCCGGTGGGACCAACAGGCGTAGGCGACGGCGATTCTCCGTATCAGTCCCTGTCGTCGTTTGCCGGGCAATGGCCTCCTCTTGAGCCCGGACTGGCTGATCGAGGACGGACTGCTGCGGGTAAGCGATTGCGAGGGTCGGTCGTTTTCGTCAGACGCGGTCGACTACGACGCCGTCTTCCTCGTTCAAGCTCCGGCTGCTCGACACGGCCTGGACCAACTCTCAATGCCGGGGCGCGTCCGGATATGCGGCCCGCTTATGCACAGTTCTGCCAGGACCATGCCTGCTGGCTGGAGGACTACGCGCTGTTTCGCGCACTGAAGTTGAGGTACGGCGGGGCCACTATCTCGACGTGGCCGGCCGAGCTGATCCGTCGCGCTCCGGGCGCGCTGGCCCAGGCCCGGCAAGAGTTGGCGAGCCAGATCGATCAGATCCGCCTCGCCCAGTTCCTGCTCTTTCGCCAGGCGGCGCGCCTGAAGCAGCATGCGCAAGCCCGGGGCGTGCGGCTGATCGGTGACCTGCCGTTCTTCGTGTCTCCCGACTCGAGTGACGTGTGGGCAAACCCTGAGCTGTTCTTGCTGGATGAGCAAGGCCGGCCGCGTGTCGTCGCCGGTTGCCCCCCGACTACTTCAGTGCCCAGGGACAGCTCTGGGGCAACCCCGTCTACGACTGGGACGCGCTGCGCCGGACCGGCTACCGTTGGTGGGTGGACCGCGTGCGCGCATTGCTCGCCCACGTGGACATCATTCGCCTGGACCATTTCCGCGCGTTCGCGGCCGCCTGGCACGTTCCGGCCGGTGCGCAGACTGCCCAAACTGGCCGCTGGGTGCCGGGGCCTGGGGCCGATTTATTCAGTACCGTCCAGAAAGAGCTGCGCGGGCTCCCGTTCATCGCGGAGGACTTGGGGCTGATTACGCCGGACGTCTACGTTCTCCGCGACCGTTTCAGTGTGCCTGGGACGCGAGTTCTCCAGTTCGCCTTCGACGGCCATGCGGACAATCCGTACCTGCCGAGCAACTATGTCGCGAACACCGTGGTATACAGCGGCACCCATGACAACCCCACGACCCGCGAGTGGTACGAGGATCTGCCGGAGGACCAGCGGCGGAACCTCTGGAGTTGTCTGAAGCGTTCCGGGGGCGATAGCAGCGAGGCCGCGCCCGCGCTGATAAGTCTGGCCTGGTCGTCGATTGCCGCGCTCGCCATCGCACCGCTACAGGACGTGCTCAACCTGGGTAGAGAGGCCCGGATGAATGTGCCCGGCAGTGCCGAGGGCAACTGGCGCTGGCGCTGCACAGAGCAGATGCTGTCCGACTCTGGCCTTCGAATGGTCTGCGAGCGCTGACGACCACCTCGAACCGCTCGGCCGAGCCTGCGCAGTCCGCCAGACCGTCGGAAGAGTGGAGGCTGCATCCGCATCATGACCGCGAGCCTGATCGTTTCTTCTTATGTCACTCGAACGGCGCAGAACCCGTGCTCATATTCGGTAAGGCTTACTATGGCTGTTCCAGCTCAACAGGTGTTTCTCGTACGTCACGGTGAAACCGAGTGGAGTCTCAATGGACGACACACCGGGACCACTGATATCCCGCTGACGGAAAACGGCCGGCAGGTGGCGAGACTATTGCTGCCGATCCTGGCGAAGGAGTCGTTCGCGCTGGCCCTGACGAGTCCCTTGCAACGAGCCCGGGATACCTGCCGGCTGGCCGGTTTCGGGGACGTGGCACACATCGAGCCTGACCTGGTGGAGTGGAACTACGGGCGCTATGAGGGGATTGACGCCCGGCCAGATCCATGCGACAGCCCCGGGCTGGCTGCTCTTTCGAGATGGCGGCCCGGGCGGAGAACAGCCAGGGAAATCGGCGCACGGGTCGATCGCGTGATTGAGAAAGCGCGCGCCGTCAAGGGCCATGTCATATTGTTCGCCCATGGGCACGTGCTCAGAGTCTTTGCGGCTCGCTGGCTGGGCCTCCCTCCTTCGGAAGGCCAGCGCTTTTTGCTCGATACGGCCACAATGAACATCCTGAGCTACTACCGCGGCATTCCGGCGATCAAGCGATGGAACGCGCCGGTTCAGTTCTGAGCGAGCGCGCCGCGACGGTGTCCAGGGAGAAGAGACCAAATGGGGAACCGCTGGAATGCCATAGAGGTGATGCGATGACGAGCGGTAGCAGTTCCACTCACGCAAGGCGCTGCCTGGAACGCCCTTCGTGAGCATTACGAGGCGATCAAGGCCGTGCACATGCGGGATCTGTTTGCGAAAGATCCCGGGCGCGGTGCGCGCTTGGTGTGCGACGCGCAGGGAATCTATCTCGACTATTCGAAAAACCGCCTCACGGATGACACGATGCGTCTGCTGCTCGACCTCGCGAACGCCGCCGGTTTGCGGACCGGCATCGACGCGATGTTCCGCGGCGACAAGCTCAATGTGACCGGAGAATCGTGCGGTCCTCCACGTCGCGCTGCGCGCTCCCGCCGGCTGCCACCATTAAAGTGGACGGCGACAACGTGGTGCCGAAGGTCCACGCGGTGATCGAGAAAATGGCCGGCTTCGCAAACCTTGTCCGCAGCGGCGACGTGGAAAGGCCATACCGGCAAAGCGCATTCAGCAATGTTGTGAACATCGGCATCGGGGGCTCGGACCTGGGGCCCGTCATGGCCTACGAGGCGCTGCGGTGCGTACAGCGATCGCGCGCTGACGGTTCGTTTCGTCTCGAACGTTGATGCGACCGATGTCGCCGAGTCGACGCGGGACCTCGACCCGGCGGAGACTCTGTTCATTGTCTGCTCGAAGACCTTCACCACGCAGGAGACCCTCGCCAACGCGCAGACCGCGCGTGCGTGGTGCCTGCAAGCGCTCAACAACGACAAGGCTGGTGGCCCGCCACTTCGTGGCCGTGTCCACGAACGCGGCCGAAGTCGCGAAATTCGGAATCGATCCCGCCAACATGTTCGAATTCTGGGACTGGGTCGGAGGCCGCTACTCGCTGCCCTCGGCCATCGGCCTCTCACTGATGGTCGCCATCGGGCCACGAACGGTTCCGCGAGATGCTGGCCGGGTACCATGCAATGGACGAGCATTTCCGGACCGCCCCGTTCGACAAGAACCTGCCCGTGCTGCTGGGGCTCATCGGACTCTGGTACGTGAATTTCTTCGGCGCCGAGTCCCAGGCGATTCTGCCCTATGACCACTACCTCGGACGGCTTGAGCGCCTATCTGCAGCAGCTCGACATGGAGAGCAACGGGAAGCGCGTGGACCGGGATGGGAGCGTGGTGAATTACTCAGACGGGCCCGGTCATTTGGGGCGAGCCTGGCACCAACGGCCAGCATGCGTACTACCAGTTGATCCATCAGGGCACGCGGCTGATCCCGTGCGACTTCATCGGTTTCTGCCGCTCGCTCAATCCCATGGGACAGCATCACGATCTGCTGGCGTCCAATCTGTTCGCGCAGACGGAGGCGCTGGCCTTTGGCAAAACTGCCGCGGAAGTAGAGGCTGAAGGAGCGTCTCCGGCCCTGGTGCCGCACCGGACGTTTCCAGGCAACCGCCCGACGAATACCATCCTTATCGAGCAACTGACGCCGGAGATGTTCGGCAGGTTGATCGCGCTCTACGAGCACAAGGTCTTCGTCCAGGGCACGATTTGGCGCATCAACTCGTTCGACCAGTGGGGCGTGGAACTGGGCAAAGTGCTGGCCAAACGGATCACGCCGGAATTGACGAGCGGGACGGACCCCGATCTCCGACACGATAGCTCGACCAACGCGTTGATCCGGCGATACCGGCGGCTTCGCCCTGTCAGGCTGACCCTCTGTTCCGCCGACGGCAAATAACCTGAGAGGCTTGCTGATGACAAGAGAACAGCTCGATCAACTCTGCGTCAACACGATCCGCACGTTGTCCATGGATGCTATTCAGCAGGCCAACTCAGGCCATCCCGGGACACCCATGGCCTCTGGCCCCCGTGGCCTACTGCCTGTGGCAGCGATTTCTCCGTTTCGATCCGCACGACCCGATCTGGCCCAACCGCGACCGTTTTGTCCTGTCCATCGGCCACGCCTCGATGCTGCTGTACTCCTTGCTTCATCTCACCGGTGTGAAGGCTGTCAGCAAGGATTACGAAAGGCTCGGCGAACCGTCGGTGCCGTTGGATGCCATTAAACATTTTCGTCAATGGGGCAGCCGATGTCCTGGTCATCCGGAGTATCGCTGGACCTCCGGCGTCGAAACCACAACCGGACCCCTCGGGCAGGGCATTGCGAACAGCGTGGGCATGGCCTTGGCCGGACGCTGGATGGCTGCCCATTACAATCGGCCCGACTTCGACGACGTGATCAATTTTAACGTCTATGCCCTGTGCGGGGACGGTTGCATGATGGAGGGGATCTCTCACGAGGCCGCCTCGCTGGCGGGACACTTGGGCCTCTCGAACCTGTGCTGGATCTACGACAACAACCACATCACGATTGAGGGCAACACCGCGTTGGCCTTCTCGGAAGACGTGGCGATCTCGACTTCATCGCCTACGGCTGGAACGTCACCCGCGTCGGTGATGCCGAACGACCTGGACATGCTCGAGCGGGCGTTTCGCACCTTCCAGAAGACAACGGATCGTCCCACTCTGATTATTGTGGACAGTCACATTGCGTACGGGGCGCCCAACAAGCAGGACACCTCGGCCGCCCACGGAGAGCCGCTCGGCGAGGAGGAAATCCGGCTGACCAAGAGAAATTACGGCTGGCCGGAGGACGCCAAGTTCTCATATTCCAGACGGAGTCCCTGAGCACTTCCGCCAGGGGATCGGCGCTCGCGGGAAAACGCTTCGCGACGCCTGGTTCACGCTGACATCAAAGACTACAAAGCCAAGTATCCGGAACTGGCCGATCAGCTGTACCGGATGCAGCATCGGCAGTTACCGGATGGATGGGACAAGGATCTGTCTGCCTTTCCGGCAGACGCCGAAGGGCATGGCAACACGGGTCTCATCCGGAAAGAGTATTGAACGCGCTGGGCAAAGCGCGTGCCTTGGCTGATGGGTGGGTCGGCTGATCTGGCGCCTTCGGCCAAAACGCGGTTGACCTTTGAGGAGCGGGCGATTTGTCCGTCGACAATCCCGGTGGCCGCAATCTTCACTTCGGCATCCGAGAGCATGCCATGGCCGCGATCCTAAACGGGATGGCTCATCATAAAAGTCCGGCCCTATGGTTCCGGATTCCTGATTTTCAGCAACTATGCCAGAGGCGCGATCCGGCTCAGCGCGACACATGGAATTGCCGGTCATTCATATTTTCACGCACGACTCGATCGCCGTGGGGAGGACGGACCGACACATCAGCCGGTCGAACACCTCGCCTCGCTCCGTGCGATGCCCGGACTGGTCGTGCTGCGGCCGGCAGACGCCAATGAGGTGGTGGAAGCCTGGCGCGTGATCATGAATTTGCATCATGAGGCGGTGGCGCTGATCCTGACCAGGCAAGACGTGCCGACAGTGGATCGCAGCAAGTATGCCCCTGCCTCGGGCTTGGCTCAGGGAGCCTATATCCTGGCTGATAGCTCAGATGGACGGCCCGACGTGATCCTCTATCGGAACCGGCAGTGAAGTCTCGCTCTGTGTCGCAGCCTACGAACAGCTCAAGTCCGAAGGAGTGAAGGTTCGGGTCGTGAGTATGCCCTCGTGGGAACTGTTCGAGCAGCAGGAGCAAGCCTATCGCGACCAGGTGCTGCCGCCGGCGGTGACGGCTCGCGTAGCGGTTGAACAGGCCTCGACCTTCGGGTGGGCACAGTACGCCGGTCCCACGGGCGCCATCATCGGCATGACGACGTTCGGGGCGTCGGCTCCACTGAAAGTGCTGCAGAAGGAGTTTGGCTTCACGAAGGAGCGCATTGTCGAAGCTGCTA
>ERZ1370068.1835-contig-11783_pt1 | contig 24900 bp, 43 predicted proteins | sample MGYA00561227_ERZ1370068 | MGnify/ENA primary metagenome ERZ1370068 (study PRJEB38410, sample SAMEA6850437) | metagenome | study: Metagenomic assessment of the ecological functions of the soil: analysis of the soil microbiota associated with the...
CGACCCGTCGCACTCGAGCAGCACGCACATGAGATCTACGTGGCCCGACGCCACGATTCCCGACGAATCAGGGTTTTCTCAAGCCGATCTCGCCGGCCTGTTGGAACAGACAAAAAACAAGTCTCCGACCTCGAACAGATTACCGGGACGATTACCCAAAGCGGTATCGTCCTACAATGTGTCGGAAAAGGCGGGAGGGCATCAGGCCGGCTCGTGCTCAATCCCGATCAGTCCGGCGATCTGAAGACGATCCTGCACCACTCTGTTGAGGACTTTCGAGTTGGAACTGCCCGGTCCGTCGTGGCTGGTCGGACTCCTCGTTTCAAGGGACGCGATCGAAACGTCCATCCGAACCGGCCTCCGGGATCTCGCACTCGAGATCGACGCGCGGCTGCGCCTCCGCGCCATCGTGCTTTCACGGACCAAGCTCAGACTACGGACCCCGCGCTTGGCGCCAGGCTGGCCGAGCAAGGCCACACTGACACTGGAGCGTCTCCGATACCCTGCTTGTGGCCGGTGACAAGTGGAGCGAGCGGCGGCGACCGAGCAATCACCGGTGACGTGTGCTTGGGTTTTCCACAGACCTTCCAGGATTCAGGACAACGCCAGCAAGAGTTTCCGTGACAACCCGATGAACCTCATGGATTGAACATGGCCCAAAGCGCGTAGAGTCCGAGAACTGAAAGGAAGACGGCGATTGTAATGGTCAAGGGCCATTGCGCTACGGAGAGTTGGTCTCCGCGGCGCAGTTTGCGCAAGATGATCCAGTGGGAGAATGCCGCCAGGATGGTCGCGACCATCCCGATCACGATCAGCGCAACACCCATGTGGATTGCCGCCTGATGCAAACGCACCGCCTGCTCGCTGGTGTCATCTGCTCCATGGCCCGAAAACCCGACCATTCCGAAACCAAAGGTGGCGAAGGTCAATGCTGTGCGAATCCAGGCCAAGGTCGTTCGGTCGAGCGCGAGCGCAGTGCGAAACTTCGCAAAGTTTGAACGCTCACGAGCTAAGACGGTCCTTCGCATCGCCCCCAGATGTCTCGGCCTAATTTGTTCCTCCGTCAGGATCGAAGATCCACAGGTCCTGAAGAAGCTTCCTGTCGTCGTCATGTGAATCCTCCTGTTGTCTCGTTATGGTTGCGGGTGTATGGGGACGTGTCTCGTTGACTAAGGCGCTATACGGTGGGGGCAGTACAGGAAAAACTACCGAGAGTCCTTCCAGAAACATGTCACGGACTATGGACCTCGCCTGTTTAAAAAGCCGCGAAGTCATCGAGCAGTTCCAGACGAAAACATTGTGGGACATCCTCTGAAACTACTGTGGCGGCTTTTTATCGGAGGACTCCCCTGCAGGCACTCCCAGCCAGGACAGGCCCTCGATGAAGAGTCGCGTCACAACCAAGAAGCGGGTTTCTCATGCTGATCATTCCTGCTTCCTCACGGGAGTCATATTGTCAGCTCAGGGGTAATGAGGTTTTGCTTGTGTGTGGTTATCAGCGTTGTGTCCTTTCGACGCTTGACTGAGATTTGCTTCGCCGTCACAGCTCTTCGAGAAATTCCTGCCACGGCAGCGCCCGCGACGCCGGGAGCGACAGCCGGTGTCGGTGTCCCCGCCTGTGGTGACTGATGGACGAGGAACATCCTCGTCCCGGCAGCCTTTCGCGCGTTTTCGTTTCAGCGCCTCAGCCAGCCGTTGCATCGGCGCGGCCATGGCGGGTGTCACCGTGCGCCCGGCAATGCATTCCACCAACGCCACCGCACCGGCGCGCCCGGGTACGAGGAAATCCACTTCCAGACCCTGCTCGTCGCGAAAATAGTAGAGCTCGCGCCGGCCGCCCGCGTTCACCTGGGCCTTGGCTATCTCCGCCGCGATGAAGCCCTCAAACAGCGCGCCACGAAACGGCGACCGTGCGAGTTCTCCCGCCGTATCAATACCCAGCAAATGACACGCGAGGCCGGCATCGGCAACATATATCTTGGGCGACTTGATCAGGCGTTTGCCGAGGTTCTCGTAAAACGGCGGCACGATCAGGATCTGCGCGGTCATCTCCAGCACGCCGAGCCACTGGGCAATGGTCGGGACACTCACACCCAGCGGTGCGGCCGAGATCGGTCTTGTTCAACACCTGCCCGTGTCGGCTGGCCAGCAGCGCGAGGAACCGGCGGAACGGTCGCGAGATCCTTCACCGCCGTCACGGCCCGGACGTCCCGTTCCAAATAGTGTCTGCAAATACGAACTGAACCACAAGCGCGCCCCGCTCGGACGCGCCACCACCTCGGGATACCCGCCGCGCCGCAGGCTGACCTTCGGCGTCTCACGCCACGACAGCGGAAGCAGTTGCAGCACCGCCGCCCGGCCCGCCATTGATTCCGTCACGCCCCGCATCAGCGGCGACTCCTGCGAACCGGTCAACAGCCACTGGCCCGTGCGCCGCGTCCGGCGATCAATCCGCGCAGCGCACGAACGCGAACACCTCCGGCACGTTCTGCACCTCGTCGAGGATCGCGGGCGTCGGCACGGCGTCGAGGAATCCCTGTGGATCGGCCCGGAGCCTCGCCACCACGTCGGGGTCTTCGAGCAGGAAGTAGCTCGCCTTGGGAAACAGCCGGCGCAGCAGCAGCGTCTTGCCGGCGCGGCGTGGCCCGGTCAGCACCACGGCCGGAAAGCCTTTCACCGCCCGCAACACCTGCTCCTCCAGTTGGCGTCTGATGTAGCGCATGAATGAGAATTTTAAACTGCAATTTTAGATTTCTCAAGCCCGAACTGAAACGAGCGCGACGGCGAGGAGGTTTTATTTGTGTGCCCGGCTTTTCATCGTTGTGTCCTTTAGCAGCACGAACAGATCGTCGCTGTTTTGGCGCTCCCCAGAACACAGTTTGGTCGAGATCTGAGCCCGACATCATGGAAAACCTGGCGCGGTGTAAATCCTCTTCGATCAAGGCACCCCGGTCCCTTTGCACCTAGCAGGATACTGAAAGAATCCGCCTTATCACTGAGGCATCTCACTCACCATTTTGACGTCACGAGGGCCGACACGAACAACGCACCAGCGTAGTGGGTAGCCCTGTTTGCCTCTATCGGGGTTGGAAATCTTGCAGAACCTATGCCTGCCGCCTACTCAAGCGTCTTCAGCCATGCTTGAATATCTGCGATCTCTTGTGCGTTCAGTAGCGCCTCTCCTAAGCCATGGTGCTCGGTCTTTATCTCTCAGCCTGACGTCAGGTCGCCGTCTCTACCGGCCGAAGAAGAGGATACGCACCTTGTCCTTGCCCAAAGCAATGGTCAACTCGCGCATCATGACGAAGACCGCGAAGAGCGCCACGAGCCAGACCTCGATCGCCCAAAACGTCGGATGGGTGAACTCCTCTGCTGCCTGGGCGTGGGCTTCCGCCACACTCACGCCGGCAACGACAGACCCGATCACAGGCTCGAGGTATCGGTACACGAGGGACATCGCCGTGTAGATCGGTGTCTTCCACAACATGTTGTATATGAGCGGTTTGCCGCGAAACGTATCAACACCTGGGATCAAGTCGACAAAGAACAGAAGCTTTGCAACGATGAACCCTCAATGATCGCCCTGGCAAAACCGGCGACCTGGACTTTGGATCCCGCGACCATGAGCTTGTTGGCCAGCGCGATGAGACAAAAGGCTCCGGCGAAGAAGATCGCCGACCCGATATACTGACGGAGTTCCTTCTTGAACCATTCAAGGAAACGGCTCACCTCTGTCTACCCTTTCGTCTGTTTACACATGCGTCGGTCGTTTGAAGAGTGCCGACACGAACAACGCGCCGAGCGTGGCATGACCGATCCCCGCACCCCACAACAACAGGCCACCGAGGCCCAACCCTGCTGCAGCCCAGATAAGCACCACGGCTGCCAGCACGTTGTATGCGGTAATCCCGATACTCACCGCCACACCGGCAGGACTTCCGACATCATGACGGGCTTTCAGGCAGGCCAGCGCCGAGCGCGAACACCCCCGCACCGAAGAGCCGTGCCAGGACTGATGCGATCGGGTCCATCGACACTCCGAAGCAGCAACGATACCACCGGTCGCCGGAATAATCAGTGCCGCCGACCCCGCAAGTATTTCAAGACCGCCGGCCAGGGTCAGCAAGAGCCTCAACGACATTTTTTGCTCCGTCGTGTTATCAGGATGTGCGCTACATGCAGGCAGGCTATGGTCGGTTTCGCCAACCTCTTCCAACGAGATCAAAGCCAACCGATTTTACTACAGCCCTTCAGTCCACTGCACTCTATCATTCCGTTTACTTCGATGGGTTACGTAGCCACTCTATTCCTAGATTGTTACTCCTGAATTACTCGGCCACATTGTGATAGTGCGTTCGTTCCGTTATAGTGCCCCTCGTTATTCAAATCGGCGAAGCATCATTTCTGAAAAATTTGAATTGATGGCTGAATCAGTCATCGAACAGACAATCCCACAATGAGGAATACATGGCGACTCGAAATGGGTGTTTCATCAACGTTGATGCGCCACACAGGCTCACAGCCTGGGTCACGGGCGGGATGGTCCTGGCCGTGCTATCCGGCTGTGTCACGTCTCCAGTGTATACACTTCCGGCGGCAAAACCGGACCAGACATCCTGCAGCCAGGCCATGACGCCGAGTGACACCCTGATCGGGGTCGCCATCTCGGGAGGGGGAGTCGAGCCGCCTTGTTTGGAGCGGCCAGCCTGGAAGCGCTGGCGAAGGTGCAAGTCGGGCCCCCGGCCCATTCCCTGTTGGAAGACGTCTCGGTGATTTCCAGTGTCTCCGGCGGCAGCATGGCGACGTCCTACTTTGCCGCGGTGAAACCGCGGAAAGACGTACCGATGCTGACGGCGTCAGGCGAACTGACCGCGGAGTACCAGACGTTCTTTGCGCAGTACAAAGAGACCATGAACCAGGATTATGAGACACCCCTACTCTGGCATAACCTGCTGCGATTGCGCTGGGCCAATCCGGCCTGGACGGCGAAGTCCCTCGCTGAATATCTGAACAGTCAATTTTTAAAGGACATGACCTTTCAGAACGTGCGCGAGCGAGAATCGGGCGGCCAGATTCCCAGACTCCTCATCAACACGACCTTATACAACGACGGGCGTCGTTTGGTGATGACGACGGTGCCGCATGAACAGACCCAATACGACTTATTGAAAGATGTGAGTCGATCGGTCGGTGCGGGCCATCTGTCGAAGGAATCCGTCGAAGTGATGCAAGTGAATTGGGCATCGCTGCAGTCTGTGACGCCTCAGGCGCTGAACCTCGACCTGTGCCCCCTTCAATTAGCCGGGGCGGTTGCCGCGTCCATGTCGTTCCCTCCGGTGGTCGGCCCGATCACGTTCAAGGTTGAGGGCGTGGACCAGTACTGGCATGCGGGGGACGGGGATTGTCCGATAATATGGGGCTGGAGTCGTTGGCGACGGTGACGTTACACGCGCTCCAGCAGAAGACGGTCCGTCGGGCACTCATCATCGCATTCGACAGTTCGTTTCCCTTCGCGGTGGGATCGGATCGACTGGATCATTTCCCCGAGGGCTTTACGCTGTTCAACTACGACATGTCCAGAATTCCCGGCATCATGGAGGAACGGGCGTTAGCCTACCGGAGACTCTATTTTCGCACGATGACAGAGCAGGGCGTGCTGCCGGACGAGCGACGATTGAAATTCCTTCAACTGAGGCACATTGACGCGGTGTGGAAGGACGATATGAGTGACCTGCCAGACTCATGCAAGAACGAGGAGGTGAAGCTGACGAACCCACCGATGGTCAAGAAGCGCCTCGCGAACGTCGTCACCCGGCTCTGGCTCGAATCCGCTTGCGATCGTGATTTGGTGGCCACGGCAGCGGCGAAGCTGGTGGAAGGAACAAAGACGAGATCCAGAAATTCTTGCAGCAGCCGCTTCCTAGCCGACCACAAGCCCTCTTTTGTTTTTTTCATCCCTGCCACCATGGAGGTGGCAGGGATGCCAATTCGCCCTGTCTGTATAGAGGGGCAGTCCTTCTGGGCCAGGCCTCGGCGTTTTCCAACCGATAGCGTAACTTACTCTTATCCAGCTTCGTGAATTTCGTTCCTGCGAACGATAGATTGTACATCAACCCTTTCTGACCCATGACGAATCCGACGATCGGGTCTTTCAGATGGAGCGGCGCCCGAAAATCCTTTTCACCTCGCCCCTTCAAGACCACACAGGGCGTTCCCGCAATGCGAGAGCGCCCTGTATCCTACCCTCTGATGATCGACAGGATCGATCAATCGGCCATCTGTTTGCGCGTGTGAGCCCTCGCTCACAACGTGCTGTTCTGCCTCGGCGTTCGCCGCCTTCATTTCTTTTAAGTCGATCGTGATCTTCTGGATCTTCCCGGTGAACTTGTTGTCGCCCTCCTTGTAGTCCTCCGTCACGGGCGTGGCATCGTCTTGACCGACATCCGCCGTTTCGTCACCCGAGAAATGAACGCCTGTGTATGTTCGATCCGTCCCTCAGCGACTTTCTGTCCGTCAACGAGGATCGTTCCTATGCCCCCTTTGCCCAGACCGCCGCCGTCAGATATAAATTCAAAGCGAATGATCGTCTTCCCGGCTGGCAGTGGACTTGGACCCACGATGTTGAACCGCTGCAAGCCAAGAAAGTTATAGGTGTAGACCGGTTTGCCGTCCTTCATGTACAGACTCCATCCGCCAAACCGGCCGGCCTGCGCAAGAATGACGCCGTTGGCACCCCCGCTAGGAATCTCCACCTCAGCCGTAATGCTGTGCGACCGGTTCTCGATGTTGATGAAGACGTTCTCCGACATCCCGGTCATCCCTTCGTAGACCGTCAGCGATGTCCGGCCTGCCCATCGAGGTCGGGCCTGCCTGCCGTGGCAGCGTTCAAGCGCTCGAGCCTGCGGTCGTCGATGGGCAGGACATGATACTTGATCGCTTCCTTCAGAAAGAGCTCTTGCAGCTCCTTGAGCTTCACCGGATTCTTGCGCGGCGAGATCATTCACCAGACTGAAATCGTTCTTCGTGTCGTAGAGCTCCCACTTGTCATTGAGGAGCGCTGCGCGTGGCTTCATTTCCCAAGGAGCCGCATGGACGGTACCGGCCAGCCAGCCGTCGAATAGATGCCGCGGTTGCCCATGATCTCGAAGTACTGGACATAGTGCCGGCTCGTCGCCTTGGCATTGGCGAACGTGTACACCATACTCACACCTTCGATCGGCTCCTGTGGCGTGCCATTGACGACTTTCGGCTCCGGCAACTCCGCGGCTTCCAGAACTGTCGGCGCAATGTCGATGACGTGATGGAACTGCGCGCGCACCTCGCCTTTGCGCCGTGATGCGCTTGGGCCAGTGGATCACCATCCCGTTGCGAGTGCCGCCGAAGTTCGAGGCAACCTGCTTCGTCCACGTGAACGGCGTATCGCCCGCGACCGCCCACCCGGCGGCCATGTGGGGATACGTGAGCGGACCGCCCGAGGTCGTCGTAGTGTTTCAGAATGTCCTGCGACGGTCTCGCGGCACGCCGTTGAAGTAGGTGCATCTCGTTGAACAGGCCGTTCATGCCGCCTTCGGCGCTCGTGCCGTTGTCCCCGATGATGTAGAAGATCAGCGTGTTGGCCGATCTGGCCTGTCTGCTCGAGCGCCTCGATCAGCCGGCCGATCTCCGTGTCGGCGTACTCGCCGAAGCCGGCGATAGATTTCCATCTGGCGGCTGAAGAGCTTCTTCTCGTCAGCCGAGAGCTTGTCCCAGTCCTTGATGGCTTCCGGCTTTGGGCGAGCTTCGTGCCCGCAGGCACGACGCCCAGCTTGATCTGCCGCGGCCAGGGTCTCTTCGCGCAGCTTGGTCCCAGCCCTCCATCGAACTGGCCCTTGTACTTCGCAATCCATTCCTTCGGCACATGGTGCGGCGCGTGCGTGGCGCCGGGGCGAAGTACATGAAGAACGGCTTGTCCGGCGTGAGCGCACTTCTGGTAGCTGCATCCAGTGAATCGCCTGGTTGGTCATGTCGGTCATGAAGTGGTAGTTGGGATCTTTCGGCAACTCCACCTGCGTCAAGCCATCGTAGAGCAGTCGGCGCCCACTGATTGGTCTCGCCGCCGATGAAGCCGTAGAACTTGTCGAAGCCGGAGCGGGTCGGCCAGCGATCGGTCGGGCCGGAGGGACTGACCTCCCAGGCCGCGGTCTCGTGGTTCTTGCCGAAGAAGCCGGTGCTGTAGCCGTTCAGCCGCAGCATCTCGGCCAGCGGCGCCACGTTGTTGGGGCGGCTCCCGGTGTTGCCGGGGAACGCGGTCGCGATCTCCGTGATGCCGCCCATGTTGTTCATGTGGTGATTGCGGCCGCTCAGCAGCGCGGTCCGCGTCGGCGAGCAGAGCGCGGTCGTATGGAAGTGGTTGTAGCGAAGTCCCGCGTTGGCCGAGGCGTTCGACGGTCGGCATATGAATGCGGTCCGCCGAACGCGCTGGACATGCCGAACCCCATGTCGTCGATCATGATGAGGAGGACGTTCGGCGCCTCCGCCGGGCGCCTTCACCTCGAACCGCGGCGGCGGCGTGGACTGCGCGCGTCAAGCTCCGTGATCGGCGGGCGCTTGGGTTCCGCAATCGGCAATACCGTCCGGATCCAGCTTGTCCGCCGCCTGCAACAGGAATCGGCCTCAGCCGCCAGCGCCGCTGACAGCCCGATCAGCATGCATGGTCAGTACGCCCGACCTTGTGTTTTGTCTCATCGTCTCTCCCTTTCGTTCAAATCCATCGCTGCCTGCCGTTTATGCCTTCCCAATATGTGTGACCTCTTGGGTATATTGCACGACCTCAGTCCGCCAGCTGTTTGCGTAGGTGGGCCTCGTGCACGGCCTGCTTGTTCCGCCTCGGCATTCGCCGCTTTTATTTCTTTTAAATCGATCGTGACGCTGTTGATCTTGCCGGTGAACTTGTTGTCGCGCTTCCTTATAGTCCTCCGTCACCGGCGTGCCATCGTCTCGACTCGACATCGGCACCCTCGTCGGCCGAGAAGCCACAACACTGCGTGTGCTCAATCCGCCCTTCAGCGACCTTCTGTCCATTCACGAGGATTGTCCCGATGCCGCCCTTGCCCATACAAGGGGCCATCAGAGGCAAATTCGAATCGAACCGTCGCCTTTCCAGCCGGCAGCGCACTGGTGGCAGCAACGGTAAACCGCTGCAGGCCGAGGAAATTGTAGGTATAGACCGGCTTGCCATCCTTCATGTACAGACTCCAGCCGCCGAACCGCCCGGCCTGAGCGAGGATCACACCGTTGGCGCCGCCCTGCGGAATTTCCACGTCGGCCGTAATCGTGTGCGACCGGTTCTTCGTATTGATGAACACGTTCTCCGACATCCCGATCATCCCTTCGTAGACCGTCAAGGATGTGCGACCGGCCATGAGATCGGGCCGCCCTGCCGTAGCAGCGTTCACGCGCTCCAAGACGCGGTCATCGATCGGGCAGCACCCGGTGCTTGATCGCCTCCTTCATGAAGAGCTCTTGCAACTCCTTGAGCTTCACCGGATTCTTGGCGGCCAGATTGTTCACCAGACTGAAATCGTTCCGCGTGTCGTAGAGTTCCCACTTGTCGTCGAGGAGCGCTGCGCGTGGCTTCATCTCCCACGGGGCCCGGTGCACAGTGCCGGCCAACCAGCCGTCGGCATAGATGGCCCGGTTACCCAGGATCTCGAAGTACTGGACATAGTGCCGGCTCGACGCCTTGGCATTGGCAAACGTGTACACCATACTCACCCCTTCGATCGGCGCCTGCTGGCGGTGCCATTCACGACTTTCGGCTCCGGCAATCCCGCGGCTTCCAGGACCGTCGGCGCAATGTCGATGACATGATGGAACTGCGCGCGCACCTCGCCTTTCGCCTTGATGCGCTTGGGCCAGTGGATGACCATCGCGTTGCGGGTGCCGCCGAAACTGGAGGCGACCTGCTTGGTCCACGTAAACGGCGTATCGCCCGCCACGGCCCACCCGGCCGCCATGTGGGGATACGACAGCGGCCCGCCGAGATCGTCGTAATGTTTCAGAATGTCCTGCACGGTTTCGTGCACGCCATTGAAGTAGGTCATCTCGTTGAACAGGCCATTCATGCCGCCTTCGGCGCTCGTGCCGTTGTCGCCGAGGATGTAGAAGATCAGCGTGTTATCCATTTGGCCCGTCTGCTCGACGGCCTGAATCAACCGGCCGATCTCCGTGTCCGTGTATTCGCCGAAGCCGGCGTAGATCTCCATCTGACGGCTGAACAGTTTCTTCTCGTCATCCGAGAGTTTGTCCCAATCCTTGATGGCTTCCGGTTTGAGCGCGAGCTTCGTCCCTGGAGGCACGACGCCCAGCTTGATCTGCCGGGCCAGGGTTTCTTCGCGGAATTGGTCCCACCCTCCATCGAACTGGCCCTTGTACTTCGCAATCCATTCCTTCGGGACATGGTGCGGCGCGTGCGTGGCGCCCGGGGCGAAGTAGAGGAAGAACGGCTTGTCCGGTGTGAGAGACTTTTGGTAGCGCATCCAGTGCGATCGCCTGGTTGGTCATGTCGGTCATGAAGTGGTAGTTCGGATCTTTCCGCAACTCCACCTGCGTCAATCCATCGTAGAGCAGCGGCGCCCATTGGTTGGTCTCGCCGCCGATGAAGCCGTAGAACTTGTCGAAGCCGGAGCGGGTCGGCCAGCGGTCGGTCGGGCCGGAGGGGCTGACCTCCCAGGCCGCCGTCTCGTGGTTCTTGCCGAAGAAGCCGGTGCTGTAGCCGTTCAACCGCAGCATCTCGGCCAGCGGCGCGACGTTGTTGGGCCGGCTCCCGGTATTGCCGGGGAACGCGGTGGCTGAACTCCGTGATCGCGCCCATGTTGTTCATGCATGATGGTTGCGGCCGCTGAGCAGCGCCGCGCGGGTCGGCGAGCAGAGCGCCGTCGTATGGAAATGGTTGTACCGCAGGCCTTGATTGCCCAGCCGCTCCACGGTCGGCATGTGAATGGGCCCGCCGAAGGCGCTGGACATGCCGAAGCCCATGTCGTCGATCAGTGATGAGCAGGACGTTCGGCGCCTCAGCCGGCGCCTTCACCTCGAACCGCGGCGGCGGCGTGCGCCTTCGCGCGCGTCAAGCTCCGTGATCGGCGGGCGCTTGGGTTCCGCAATCGGCAAGACCGTCCGGTCAAGCTTGTCCGCCGCCTGCGTCGTGCTCAAGCTGCCCAATACCAGCCCGACGACCGCCAGCCCGATGATAGGGAGTAATCGCTCCATGTCTACTGCTCCTTTCGTTCGGTCCTGTCTCCGCGTGCGGTTCCTACTCTTCCCGTCTTTCCGTGCCGCTCATGGATGTCGCCGGGCATCGATGTCAATTGATCAACGACCGTCCCGCACCAGGCGAAATCCGACGTGATTCGTGCCCGTATCTGGCTCGCCCTTCCCGCGGCCGCCTGCGATGTAGCGGGCGCAATATTGATCGGTGCAGAGAAATGAGCCGCCTCTGTGGACACGCTTTTTCTCACGCCGGGCTCGCTGGGATCGAATGACTGTCCGCAGGCCCCTGCGGATTTCGCGCGAGCGCTGTCCCGCCGTCGGCCAGTTGTCTGATAGTAGTCGGGTCGATACCAGTCGCTCGTCCATTCGCCACACGTTGCCGGCCATGCTCGTAGAGTCCGTAGGGATTGGGTGGGAAGGAGCCAACCGGCGCAGCACGCTCGTGGCCGTCTTCTTTCGTATTCTTGATCTGGAAATGTCCCTGGAAGGTGTTCGCCATGAACTTGCCGCCTGGTTTCAACTCGTCGCCCCAGGTGTAGGGCTTTCGCTCAAGCCTACCTCGCTGCGCGAATTCCAACTCAGCTTCCGTCGGCAGGCGCTTGCCCGCCCATTTCGCGTAGGCCACCGCGTCTTCGTACGCGATGTTGCACGACCGGATACTTTCCGCGATCCTGACTTCCCAGCTCTTTGTGGTCCCTCCGGATGACGCCAGTTGGCGCCCTTCACGTAGCTCCACCACTGGAAGTGGTCGTTCCCAGCTTTCACCGGATGATCGGGCGGCGCAAGGACCACCGACCCGGCTGCGAGATTTTCCGGCGGCGCGCCGGGAAAATCCTCGGCGCGCGGCGCCTTCTCGGCAGAGCGTCACATACTTGGTTGCCTTCACGAACTCCGCGAACTGGTCAGTTCGTGACTTCGGTCTTGTCCATCCAGAATCCATTCACCGCAGACTCGATGCCAGGGTTGGGCCTCGGGAAACTTCTTCTGCCCCCATCCAAACGCGCCGCCCGGAATCCAGACCATGCCCTCGGGCCCCGTGCCAGAAGGAGGCGGAACTTTCGTAGATGAGAGTCGCTGACGGGCTGGGTTGTTTGCGTGTGCCGCTGCGATTCGATTGCGCACTGACAGCAGCAGCACCGCGCGCTGCCGCTCTCGCGGCAGAAATACCCATGTCGCAGGTCATGCCTGGACACCGGCGTTGTTTCAACAGACGGAGACGCGTTGCCGGAGGTGTACCACCAAACAGCCAAGACGAGGCTTGCGCACAAGGGGAATCCGATCCTGAGTAGAGACGTGCGTGTCATTTGGCCTAAGAGAAGTTGGCCGTCGAACGTCCGTCAGACTCCACCGTTGGCCTTGACAGAATGAGAGTCCCGTTGCCCGTACGAAGCCTAGCCGCCCGAGGACCGAAGGTCACCCCTTCAGATCCCCAGTTCACGTGTAAAGGCGAAGAAGTGCATCATCGCGTCTTTATATGCGCCGGTCACCTGCCCGGCCAGCGGACCGCGATTTTGCGAGACCGACATATCACCGCTATAGAGCAGCTCGTAGCTGAATCCCAATTTGACTTTCGGGTTCATCATCCAATTGGCGCCCATGCCGAATTTGTAGTTCGCACGCGACCGGGAGGGCGATACTCCGATTTGCGGCCGACACCATCGAAGAATCATAGGCGAACCCGCCGTTGAGCAGCCACTTTGGATTCAACCGATACTGGCTGCCGATCGCCACGTGATAGATGTCGTTGTAATCAACGTTGGTTGTCAACGATGGTGGATTCTGACCGCCCGTGACTGCGACATCGACCTTGCCGAACTGACTCCAATTTTCCCAGCCAAAGTCGCCCATGACTGCCCACCGCGTCACTGAGTTCATGATAGCCGCTGAGGATCACATGTTGCGGCACCGTCATGCCCAGATCGAGATTGGCGGGTCAGGAGCCCGTTGTTTTGCAACGCGGCCCCGATAGTACCTAAGGTTTGAGAAGCGTTCGGCGTGGTCGAAAAATTCAACTTGATCGGAGAATAATAGCGTGACGCCGACACGGGTGCCTTTTGGGTTCGTACGAGGACACCGAACTGGCCGCCGACTCCCACAGTCGTGTCCGAGGCATAAATCTGTCCGTCGCCGGTGCCCGGTGGGAGGGTCGTTGTTGATGTTCACGGTGTTCCTCAAATAGCGCCACGCATGACGTTGGGCCCGCCTCCGATGGAAATACTATTCGTTCACCTGGTAGCTCGCCACCGGGGCAAACGTGATCCCTACCAACGTCGCTTGCTTCACGTAGTAGCGGCCGAGAAAGCCCTGGTCATTCTTCAATGCAAGGCCGAAGTTCCCCAGCATACCGAGGCCCGACTTTGAAATCCTTGCCGAGGCTGTGCACATAGAAGCCACTCGCGCCTGGCAGCACACCGATCGGATTTCCTCCGCCATTCCCGCCATATGGGGTGTTGGTGCCGCTGAACCCGCCGCTTTGGAAGTTGTCAAGGCCTGCAACCCGCCTTGGAATTGGTTGCCTTCGAGGCGACTCATCCCGGCCGGATTCTTATACAGGGTGGAGGCATCCTGCGCACGCGCCGCCCAGCCTGCTGACGCGAGAGCCACGTCTTCCGTTCCAAACTCAGTCAGGAAGAGTCCGCCGGCTTCGGACACAGTCGTCAGCGCAAAAGACACATGGCAACCGTCACCATGGCCAAGGTTAACTTCTGCAACATACCCACCCCTTCTTACTTTAGATTGCCAGCCGGTCTTGTCTGTCTCGCATATGTGTTTTGTTTGGTTTCTCTGGGCCAAGCAATAAAACAACCCTCACGGAGATTCTGGAGAGAAGTGAATAGTGCGGTGCAGGGGAAACCATCTAGGTGCCCCCGGTGGGTCTTATTCTCACTAATTTAAATTTTCAGCGATTTTATGCGAACGAGGGTGGCTTTTCAAGACACATAGACCCAATAACCTCAATCGACTCTTCCAGACCAGTTTGATTCCTTGAATCTTGCCATTTTTCAGAAAGGGGAAGAACCTGTCAGAATGACCAGGAGCATTTTAGGGGACATTGCGCCCGGCATTGCTTCTCGCGGAACGCATTCTGATTGGTCTGGTTGGTCTAGTCCATCTGGTCTGTCTGGTTCAACCAAATAAACGAGACAAACCAAACAGACCAAACAAACCAGATAGATGTTCCGATTACTTCATTTGGCCGGAGGATAGTCTTTGAATGCCTTGGCGATCCCCTTGTCGGCTAATTCAAAGTTCTCTCTCCATGTTGTCTCCCATTACTGCCCTGATCACAGCCCGCCACACCAACTCCTTTTTCGACGGCACCGCCAGATCCACAATCAAGACGCCCTCATGGTCCTCATAGATAGTCTCGCGGCTATTCTTGACAGGCGTCCACGTGCCTCTCGTGATACTCATAGGCGGCCATGTGGCCGGCATAAAAGCCCGGCCCCCACCCGTATCCACGACCCAAGAGGCCTGGTGTCATGCCAGTCTTCTGACCACGTTGCTCGCCCTTCACGCCGAAAAACAGGTGTACCAGCAAGTCGGGACTGGCTTCCAAATTGACTTGCGGGACCCCCTTTGCGACAAGCTGCACCTCTACCAGCTGTTCAATCCGCCTCCTCAAGGGCGACTTGTCCGACGCACCAACCTCATGTCCTCTGTCCGTTATCCCCGAAATAGGCGAACGAACGAAACGCAGAGAAGTCGGCGGACGGATCGAAATCCGTGACGCACATCCGGCCCCGCACAGCCTCCAGCAACGAGCAGTCCCAACGCCAGAGACACGATCAAGGAATCTGATGTTCATCTTTCAAGCCGTGTCTGTTTGCACGCGAGGCTCATGCGCCTCGCGTGCCGGCTTCGGCCTCGGATCAATTAGTTCACGAGAGGAATCTGCGCGGCCAGTTCGAACTTCACCAGAGCTCGAATTTTGTTTTCGATCTGGAGATAGCGGGCGACTTTCGTGGCAGGCAAAGCCTTGCCCAGTTTGTCCGTAATATGATTTCCGCAGCGTCACTTCCGATTCCTCGACCGCCAACGCTTCGCCCATGATCTTCTTGGCCTGGTCGTTGGAAATTTCACCTTTGCCGGCATTCCAGGCTTCGGCGTAGTGCATTAATCGTCTTGCCCAGCCGCTGATTGATCTGCTCCAGTTCCTTCTGGTATCCATCGTACAGCGGCCAGAAGTTCTTGGCTTCCGCGTCGTTGAGATTCATGTTGGTCGCGACAAGAAGCTTCTTGTCCGCCTTCACTTTTTCTTTCAGAATCTCCATGTTCATTTGTGCTGCTTCCTGAGCCTGAGCTTGAACCGTTCCCATGAACAGGAACGACAGCAATAGCACCCCGATTTGCAGAATCATCATGACACCCCTCATTTCTTGGTTGATGGTGGTTGACTGACAGCTACCGACATGAATCTGCTGACGGACGCTTCGACCTTCTTCTGGTTAAAGAAATACACGTATTTAGGAAGAGGTGATTTATACACGGAGTTTGCCGAGGATGGATCTACAAGATTTTTCTCGGAGAAGGCCGCGTGCGGGCCGCATGAGATCGGCGTAGTTACGTCATCTACTCGATATCCGGCAGTGCCCCTTTAGTTAATTCGCCCGGATCGTCAGGATCGGCGGCTGGACCTTCTGGCCTGATTCGCTGAGTGCAGGAGATGTAATCGAACTGGTCGCGGCTGACGCTGCCGGGCCCGAGGCTGCCGCATCCGGTCACGACACAGAGCGTCAGGAACCGCCGCCACGACCGATGGCTAATCGCGGCCTATCAATTTTGTCCGTCTTACCATGCTCCCCTCTCCCGGTTCGACCATACATTCTGTTTCATCGATCGCATCTCGACGATGTCACCGTGCCTCACGCATGTAGAGGCTCATCAGACGTGCGATCATCACGGCGAGGTAGAACTGACCCGCGATAGCCTCCACAATCGCGAGTCCGCGTACGACGTCGTTCCCTGGCACGAAGTCACCGTAACCAACAGTGGCAAGTGTAATGAAGCTGAAGTAGATGCCGTTCGCCAGCGTAGAATCGGATGGGATGCGCCGCCACCGCTGACGATGATCGCGTCCGGCCATTCTTGCGCCACACTCGCGTACACCATGCCGAGAAACACCCTGCCAGCAGGTAGGCGCTGCAGGGCGCCGCATACAGATGCTCGGGGGTGATGGCTGACGCCCGAAGAGCAAACCTCAGTGCACTGAACACACCGAACAGCGCGATCCCGCCAAGAGTACTATGCTTGCGTGTTGCAGTCCCGCATGGCCAACCGCACAGAGCCACGGTCCGAACGAGGATTGCGGCCAGCAGAACTCGCCGACACAACCCAGCGCCCTATTTCGACTCGTCGCCTGGAAGAGCAGCGGCCAGTAAGTTCAGGCCCATGAACAACTGCAAGAAATTGCCGTGTCATTCCGATCGCGATCGCGATCGGGTGTCCAACCAAGGTCAGGAGCAGCGAATAGAACAGGACGGCGTAGCGACGCCGAAGATAGGCTTGCCACCACCCTGTTGGTCCCTCTTGATGCGCCGAGCCAATTGAGGTGTGCTGCGTCATCCCTCGTTGTGACCAGGGTTATGTGCTCTTATTCTCCTCTGGCTTCACCGCCGCCTTGAACTCATGCCGCTCTTTGGCAGTTTCAGGCCTGGTGCTACTTCGTCTCGGCCGGCTGCGCTCAGGGCCTCAACCGGAGCCGCAGCGGCGGGTGCTGGCGCTGGGGCCGGAGCCGCAGCGGCTGGCGCAGGGGCTGGAGTTGCTTTGACTGGCGCTGCTGCCGGCGCCTTGATGGCCGCCTCAAACTCCTCTCTTGGAAATATCCTTTACTTCAGACGATTGCAGCGTCACTTTGCTGCCGCTCTTCTTATCTTTAAAGGTAATGGCCCCTGCCCTGGATTTCTCGATCTCCGTGGTGTAGTACAGCCTATCGCCGGCCGGATCGTTCACCTTGTAATAATTGCCGCCGCAGCCGGCTAGAAGTCCGGCCATTCCGCACAGTATCCCAAAAGCTATATGTGTCGTCTTCATCTGAGTCCTCCTTTATGTACGAGAGCGAATGGTCGTGAGACAGGCGCTCTTCTTTAGAAGTGAATATTCCTCTCACCGGGAATTGGGCTCGGTTTCCTGCCGGCTCCGGAGGTCTTATACCATACTGTACAGAAGAAATTAACTAGCCGGCTGTCACCACGATCTCTGTCCAAGGGCTATCACGTGTTCTTTACCGGATGGTTTCTCTGTCTGGCTGATCGCCCCATCCTCGTCGATCCATGCGGTGAACAGCGTGTAGGCAACCGCGAGCACCACCGGACCGACAAAGAGCCCAATGATGCCGAAGGCGAGCAAGCCCCCGATCACACCGGCAATGATCAGCAGCAGCGGGAGATCCGCCCCTTGTTTAATCAGAATGGGTCGTAGAATATTATCCACAGGGGAGATGATCAGGGTCCACACGAGCAGCACGGTCCCCACGTGGTGTCGCCGGTCCAGTAGAGCCAGCCCACTGCACACAACATGATTGGGATCACACCGACTTGTACGGTCGCTGAGATGAACATCACCACCGTCAACATCACGGCAAACGGCACACCGGCGACCGCAAGACCGATCCCACCGAGCACGGCATGCACAAATGCCGTCAACACCACCCCAGCGCCACTCCGTAGATTGCCTGTCCGGCCAGGCGGATGGCCTGCTCCCCTGTTCCCCTGCCAGTCGAGCGCCGAACCGCAGCGCCATCGCAGCGGCAGACTCTCCGGTGGCGTAGAGGACGGCCGAGACGAGCACGGTCAAGACGATTTGGCCAAGCAACAGCCCGAAACCCCCGATCTGCTCGGCTACCCATCGCACGACGCCGCCCAGGTATGGTGACAGGCGTGTCGCCAGTTCCTCGCGACTCAGCCGGCGATTTGCTGCCACTGCGCCGCCGCCCGCGCGCCGACCAGCGGGATCTTTCCCAGCCAGTCGGGTGGCGGAGGCAGCGTGAAGGTGGAGAGCGAGCGTCGTCAAGGTGGAAATCTCCTTGAAATTCTCTATGAAGGCGCCGATGGCGAACGAGAAAGGCAGAAGGAAGATCGCCAGCAGCAGGAGCGTCATCACCGTCACGGCGAGCCACCGCCGGCCCAGCAGCCACCGTTGGAGCATCAAGAGCATGGGCCAGGTGGCGACCACGATCATGCCCCCCACACAACCGCGGTGAAAAACGGCAAGAGGATCCAGGCAGACATCGCGATCAACGCGAACAGAAACACGACCGCGAGCGTGTCGCGGGTCAGCTCAAATTGTCTTTCTGCCAAGGTGGCCTCCAACTACACGTCGCACGGCTCTGCCGGAGACGCATGCAACACGATTGAGTGTTCATGGCAGCAGGGCCGCACCCGCCGGTTCAGCGGATACGGCTCGGTCGTTGATTCAGCGCGTCACCGAGCGTGGCATCCGTTGCCGTAGCCCCAGCCCATGTCTGTCACTAACTGTTGCGCGGGAATCTTGAATCCCACACTTCTGCTCTCGCAGAGACAGCTGATCATCAGCGGCGCTGATCATCCCGTATATATCTGGTGCCGGACCTCCACCGACTAGTATGGCGACCGTGTCCGTCATCGATATTCCTCCTTGCAGAAGCCACGTGAGTCGCTTTCGATGCACAGGACAAAACAATCGTCCCTCGAATTGCGAGCCTGGAGTATACCAGCAAACTCCAGCGACATCTGAACCAAGTTAATCGGAATCTTTGCCTCTGCTCAGTAATAAATACTCAGGGGATAGGCTCGCTGACACAACAAGCGGAATCTGCTCGTGACACAGGTGTGAATGCTGTGAACAGATGTGGTTGAGGGCGAATTGGGGCAATCTCCTTGCGGGTTCTGCCCCAATCTTCTACACTAGAACCGTCTTCCATCTGAGCCTGTTCCCTCTAAATTTCTGAAAAGAATTGCTAGGGTTGAACCAAAGCAGCGCTTTCATTTACCCTACGTAGAAGGGTACTGCCTCTTGCTTCGTGGTATGCCAGAGATTTTCGAGAGCGTCCTCTTCCCCTGACTACCACGCGCAGGGAAAGGATGGACGATTGTTTTAAATCACAAGAGGAATCCATGACTCACTTACTATCGAAGTATCCATTCATCACAACACGCCTGCCGCTATTGGCCGCTGTCCTGATTGGAACGATGGTCGCGGTCAACGCCACATCCGCTTTGGCAGCAGACGCGTTGGAACAGCAGCAGCTTGTGGAGAAAGCGAAGATGACGGTCGAGGCCTTTGCCGCTGACCCCGAAGTAGGGCCTGCGACCGCGCGAGATGAAGGGCGAGGCCAAGGCGTTGTTCATCGTGCCGCAATTCGTGCGGGGCGCCTTTGTGTTTGGCGGGGCCGGTGGCAGCGGCGTGCTGATCGTCCGCGATGATAAGACAAAGCAGTGGTCTGAACCCGCGTTCTACACGATCGGTTCAGCCAGCTTCGGTCTGCAAATCGGTGGCGATGTGTCGGAGTTGATCTTTGTGGTGCGGACCCAGAAGGGGCTGGAAGAGTTTTATCGCACCGATTACAAACTCGGGGCTGACGCCAGCGTGGCGATGGGACCGGTGGGCGGAGGGGCGCATGCGAAAGGGATCACGGCGGACATCGTCGCCTATGCCAAAAAGAAAGGGGCCTTTATCGGGATGGCAGTGGATGGCTCCTCCATTTCGGTGTCGGATGATTCCAATGCTGCCTATTACGGCAAACCCGTAAGACCGACGGACATCCTCGTCAAGCAGAGCGTCAGCAATCCGAAATCTGCGGACCTCGCGCAGCGCGGCCGCGAAGTTAATGCAGTAATAGCAGGCGGCCCAACGGGAGGAACAGTGCATTTCTAAAGTGGGTTGACAGCCTGAACTAAGACCGTTGTAACAACTCGGAGTATCACGCATATCTTCCCCTTGAGAGAGGAGATACCCTTAATGGGACGTCAAGAACTGGAGCAGACGGCAAGGGCGCTGGTTGCGCTCAGGAAGGGCATTCTGGCTGCCGACGAGACGGTGCCGACCCTGACCAAGCGATTCGACGCCCTAAAGATTGCCTCCACCGAGAACAGCCGCCGTACTATCGCGAAATGTTCTTTACCACGCCGGATGTCTCTGCGTTCATCAGCGGTATGATTCTGCAAGACGAAACAATCCGACAGAAGAACGCCGCGGGCATACCGTTGGCCGAAGTGTTGTCCGAGCAAGGGATCATTCCAGGGATCAAAGTGGATACCGGTGCAAAGGTGCTTGCCGGTTCACCGGAGGAAAAAATAACCGAAGGGCTCGATGGAGCTTCAAGGACCGCCTGAAGGAATACTGACGGCCATGGGTGCGCGTTCGCCAAGTGGCGGGCGGTCATTCGTATCACCGACACGTTGCCCAGCCCCATGTGTGTCAACGTGAATGCCCATGCACTGGCCCGGTACGCCGCACTGTGCCAGGAACAAGGCATCGTGCCGATCGTGGAGCCCGAGGTTCTGATGGATGGGTCTCATACCATCGAACGCTGCGAGGACGTGACCAGTTCGATACTCCATGCAGTCTTCCACGCGCTCTTCTGAGCAGTGTGTCGGGCTGGAAGGAATGCTCCTGAAACCCAACATGGTGATCGCCGGAAAGGACTGTCCCAAGAAGGCCTCCGTGGAGGAGGTTGCAACGGCCACGTTGCGCTGCCTGCGCCGTCATGTGCCGGTGGCGGTCCCAGGCATTGTATTTCGTCGGGCGGGCAAAGCGACGTCCTTGCGACGTGTCTCACCTGAATGCGATCAACAAGCTCGATCTGCCGAAACCGTGGAAGATCGAGTTTCTCCTACGGACGGGCGCTTCAGGATCCCGCGATAGAAGTCTGGCGTGGCAAGCAACAGAACCTGAAAGCCGCACAGCAGCGCGTTTTACCATCGGGCGAAATGTAACAGCGCAGCCGCCATCGGCAATTACACCAGCGCCTTAGAAGGCAAGAAGTCCGCTCCGGAGGCAATCGTGCAGCGCTCGGACTGGCATGATGATTGACATCTTCCGGGTACATGCCGTGAGGCTTCAGCGGTAACATGCTCATTCTGGTGATCAACAGCGGGAGCTCGTCGATCAAATTTCATGCTCGTTCATGTGGTTGAAGAGCCGGGAGGTTTACTGACAACCGCAGTCGGCATTGCTCCAAGGCGCCGTGAGAGGCATCGGGAGCGTCGCAACCGTTGAAGTAATGGGACGAGGCTACGGGCCGTTCGGCAGCGACATTGGAGATTCTGGACCATGCTCGCATGCGTTGCGTGTTCTGCTCGATCGCCTGGCCGGTTCTCTCGGCAAGATCGAAGCGGTTCGGACATCGGGTGGTACACTGGAGGAGCCCAGTACGTAGCGTCTACGTTGATTACTGAGCAGGTAGAGGCCGGAATCGATGCGCTGTCCAGAATTGGCTCCACTGCACAATCCCTCGTGTCTCGCGGGGATTCGCGGAGCGCGCGCGGCGTTTGGTGCGACGTTACCGATTGGTGGCGGTATTTGACACGGCCTTCCACCAAACCATGCCGGATGTCGCCAAGCAGTATGCGCGCTCCCTGTTGACCTGGCCGAGCGGCATCGGATCAGGCGCTATGGCTTTCATGGGATTGCGCATGCCTCGCTCCGCGAACGGGTGCCGCGGCTTATACGGGGAATCCACTGGAGCAGGTGCGTCTGGATCACCCTGCAGTTGGGCAATGGCTGCTCCGATCGCCGCCGATCTGCACAGCGCCGGTCGGTCAGAAACCTCGATGGGATTTACGCCGCTGGAGGGATTGGTGATGGGGACGCGCTCGGGCGATGTGGATGCCTCTATTGTCAGCTATCTGTCCGAGCGGGAGAAGGTCAGAGCCTGCTGAAGTCGAGCGGTGGCTCAACGAGCGGTCAGAGCCTTCTCGGACTGTCCGGTCCGGTCAAACGACATGCGGGAGTTGCTTCGGCCGCAGACATGAGCAGGACAAAGCGGGCGGAGTTCGCCTGATTGATCTCTTCTGCTATCGGGTGCGCAAGTATCTCGGCGCCTGCCTCTGCCGTGGCTTGGATGGCGCAGACGCTGTCGTCTTCGGAGGCGGAATCTGGGAGAAAACGCGCCGGAGATTCGGGAGCGGATCTGCCGGAACATGACGAGTGGTGCGGCCTGGAGCTCAACCGTGACCTCAACCGAAGCGGCAGTTGGACTTGCGCCGGGTCATGCGGCAAAACTCAGTACGGATGGATCGCGGTTGGGCGGCCTGTGGTCGCGGCGGATGAAGAGCTGGATCGCCAGGGAGACGGTTCGGTGCGTGCGAGACATACATTCATGAGTCAACAGAGCCGGCTGATATCAGCGGAAAGGAGAGGTCATGGGAAATCCGTTATCGGACAAGGAACTGAAATTGATCGATGCCCCCTACTGAGGGCGGCGAGCTATCTCTCGGTCGGGGCAGATTTATCTTTCGATAACCCGCTTCTGGAAGACGCCGTTGCGCAGGGAACATGTGAAGCCGAGGCTGCTGGGTCACTGGGGCACCACCCCGTGGCCTGCATTTCATCTATGCCCATACGAATCGGGCGATCAAGTCACGGGACCCTCAACATGATCTGGCGTGTCAGGTCGATTGCCCCGGCCACGCTGCCGGTCCCGGCATCGTGTCGCCAGTGCCCATATGGAGAGGCGCCTCACTCGGAGGTACATATCCGAACATCGCACAGGACGAAGATGAGGCAGCATGATGCGGCACGTTCCGAAGCAAGCTCGTTTCGCCGGAGGCCGATCCAGCCACGTAGCGCCCGGACCTCCACGGCTCGATACACGAGGGCGGCGCGGTCGGGGTGTTGTTCGGTCATCTCCTCGCGTGCGCGGGGAAAGACTGCGCGTGTACTAATCCTGACCTCGATCGTTAGCGCCTGCGTCGTCAGGCGACGGCGAGGCTGAAACGGACCATTGGCGACCTCCTGGCATTCCAATGGCTTAGGATTCCCCTCAATCCGGCCACCGATACGGAGCCGGGTGCCGCCGATCCTGCACCTGAACGGGTGCGGATCTCTTCAGATCGCCAACTCAGTGCGCGGCTCGCATCGGCCACGAAGAATTGGATCCAGCTCTTCCATGCGCGACGGCTACACGCCCACATTTTGTCTGAGGCGGCGATCCGGCACAGATGCCACCAGCTCGCTGAGCTGTCGCCGTCGACATCCGCACGGAGGGACATCCGCAGCATCCAGACTCCAAAGGCGCGGACGCAGGGCGTGAAAGCGATCGCGGCCGCGCTGGCCGATGATCAACTCTCGCCTGGCCCAAGGGCGTGAACCTGTCCGAAAGGAAATCGACGGCAAAAACGGACCGCGGGATCTACTGGCGCAGCCACCATGAGTGCCGATCGGGTGAAATGCACGAAAAGCGCCGCATGAAGATCCTCGAGGAAGTGGATGAAGACGCTGCAAGCCGGGAGGAGCTGTTCGATAAAACCGGGCAAAGCCGAAAGCCGAGCTGGCTGAGCTGCCGCGCCCGGAGGGCGAGCGCCTGCGCGAGCGACAATCCTCGCGCCAACGGCGGCCTCTGCTCAGGACCTGCGCCTGCCGGACTTCCGCGACGCTGCCGTCAAGGTCACGACACCGGGGGCCATCTCGGCCGGATCCACCCGCCTGATGGGAAAGTTCCTGCGCGACTGACGGTGAACTGAACATGGAGAGCCGCACCGATTTCGCGTCTGTTCCGGTCCGGGACGCGAACAACTCAGACCGCTGGCAGGTCTGCGATGGGAGGTCCACCAATCGCGCGTGGATGGCGGATCACTTTCACACGGCGAATGACTCTTGGCCCGGCGGTCGGCTGCGTGATGGAAGATGCTCAGTATGAGCACCGGTGCCAGGGGTGGCTGGAAGGGGATATCTCTTGTCAACGGCAGGCACGGGTTCTTTTCCTGCTACGAGGCGTTCATCCACATCATTGATTCGATGTTCAATCGCTCATGCGAAGTGGCTGAAGGTTTGCAACCACATCCCGTGGCGCCGGCCGATTGCTTCACTCAACTATCTGCTTGAGCTCCCGTAGTCTGGCGGCAGGATCACAACAGGTTCAGTCACCAGGATCCCGGCTTCATCGACTCACGTCGTGAACAAGAAGCGGAGTCGTACGCGTCTATCTCCCGCCGGATCGCCAACACGCTACTGTTCGGTCGCGATCATCGCCTGCGCAGCCGTAATTACGTGAACCGTCGTCGTCGCAGGCCAAGACAGCCTCGCTGCCGCCACTGGCTGACGATGGACGAGGCGATCGAAACATTGCACCGCGCGGCAATCGGCATTCGGGAATGGGCCAGCAACGACAAGGCGGCAGAGCCAGATGTCGTCATGGCCTGCTGCGGAGACGTGCCGACGCTGAGAACTCTCGGCGCGCCGTGCGATTGTTTCGTCAGCATTCCCGGCGCTGAAGAGTCCGCGTCATCAATGTCGTCAACCTGATGAAGCTGCAGCCGCAGAGCGAACACCGCATGGCCTGACCGGCATCCGGACTTCGATGCGCTGTTCACCAAGGAGACAAGCCGATCGTGTTCGCGTTCCACGGCTACCCGTGGCTCATCCATCAACTATTTTGTACGTACCGGCGCACGAACCATGGAACTTTACGTGCGGCTACAAAGGAAGGACAACGAGCACGCCAGCAATGCGTGG